>Ga0182038_10000504_pt1 | contig 19645 bp, 16 predicted proteins | sample sta12Can44000108_FD_125976 | JGI IMG/M metagenome (GOLD analysis project Ga0182038, IMG submission 125976) | Lab enrichment of tropical soil microbial communities from Luquillo Experimental Forest, Puerto Rico - statanox.12C.anox.44.000.108 | ecosystem: Environmental > Terrestrial > Soil >...
CGAGAAGGTAATTTCCCCCAAGAAGACCGCTATGTTCTACCAAATCGATCGGCGTCTCGGCCTCATGGTCAAATTGCAACTATCATCCCAGATTCCTTTGGTCAAGCCATAGCTATCGCTGCGAGGCCCGCCCTCCAGCACTCTGTAAGCACGGGTCTTTATGGATGATCCTTCGACTGCGTTCGGCGTGATCTCGGGTAGAGATTCGCAATAGAGTACGTTGCGCCCACAAATGCATGCCGCCGTGGTCCTCCGGAAGTCAATCCCACTTCAAATCCACCATCAATCACAAGTCGCGGGATCACTGTATACGTGAGCGCCCAGAGTGAGGATGCATACCCGGGAGTTGTGTTGTTGAGTTGGGTCTGACCGTAGAACTCCCCTGCGAATTGAAGCCCACCATGGATAGTGTGTGAAAACGCAAGCGCCAATTGCTGGTTATCGTCAAAGCCAGAGGCATTCGGTCTGCCGACGAGGAATTGGGTGAAATTAAAATCCAGGTTGAAGCGCGCGATGGTTTCGCTCGCACCGAAAGTGAAGGAGTGATCCACGCGCCCCGTGCCTAACCCATTTTCCGTGCTGGCAGAGGGAATTTTGAAGGCATAACTGACGGCCATCGTCGGCAAGTACGTCGTTTGCCGGTGAAATCTTATTTCCGTACCGAGCCAGTTGTCTCCGAAAGTCCGGTGCGTGCCGCTTTGGTCAGTCTGAGAAAGGAATGAAGTCGTATTCCAGCGCAGCTCAACGTCGCAAAGCAGCCCAAACTTCAACAAGCCGCCCATGGAAGTTTGGTGGACGTTCTCTTCGGGCCATTGCCGATCCCAGCCATATTCCAACTCCAGCACGCCATATTGCGTGACATGGGCTGGATTGCTGACGGTTGGCCGGTTGGGGTTTGCGGCAATCGAATCGGCGTAGCAGCCGGTTTGTTTTCCCAGCCATTGCCCAGCAGCCGTTTTGGCTGACACAAGCAACAGCGCTAAAAGTAGGAACTTCAATCGGGCATGCACATCATAATTCCGTTGTTTAGCACCGTAGCCTATCCTTACATAAATCAAAACAGGGGTCAGGTAAGGCAATGGTGCTGCCGCACTTCGGACAATGGATGAAAGGGAATCGCAGGAGAGCTAAACCTGCTTAAGCCAGTGGAGGTCCGTCCACGTGTTTCCATTTGAAATGGAAGTTTACGTCAACGTGGTCGGCAATGCTTATAAAAGGTATCCCTTTGTTCATGCCGTAATCCTTGCGATTGAAAACCATCGCACCATGAATATCGCCCGAACCCGTGCCCTTACCAGAGACAGTCAGGGTCAACTTCTCTGGGTTCGACACTCCTCGAATTGTGAAATCCCCATCTACCTCAAAGGTGTGTGGTCCACTCGGCACAATTTTAGTCGATTTGAAGGTGATATAAGGATTCTGTTCGACAGCGAAGAAGTCTTTGCTCTTCAGCTTGCCATTCTTCATGCCACTTCCGGTATCGACACTGGCGGCGTCGATTCTTATTTCCAACTGTCCCGTTGTTTCATCAGGGGACTTGAACGTTAGGCTCGCATCCCACTTATCGAATTTCCCCGCAATCGTAACGGAAGATTTCACATGGAATTTTATCGAGCTGTGCCCTGGCACAATGTCGAAAACCGGGGCTTGCGCTCGACTAGTTGGCGCAAATACGACGAAAGCTGACAGGCAAAGACCAACAACGGATAGAGTGTGTCGCTTGAACGCTGTTCGTTTCATCGGGGTTGGGTTCCTCGTCGGCCTGCTCTGCGCAGTTAGCCTTCCTTTGGAATTGCCATCGCAGCTGGTTTTGTCTAGTCGCTCTCTTTGGGTTTCACAGGTACTGGTGTGGTCGTTTCTTCTCCTAAGATACGAATCTGTTCCCCAGCAAATTTGGACGTGGCGGACCGCCAAGCCAACTGTCAAAACTTCCAGTGCTGTTCCTTAGAAGTGTTCGGTGCTCACGCGTACGAGGGAGGGGATGGAAATCTTGTTCGCGTCGATGCGATCACTTTTCTTTTTCGCAGCGGCGATCGCCCGCAGCATCAAGGGATGGGCCACTTTCAGAGCTGCCGCGTGTGGCTTGAGGTGGTCGTAGATCCAGCCGGTGAACATCGTGGCTTCCAGCGCGGCGCTCCACGGGTGGGCCGGCGTCTTCATCCAGCGATCCAAATCAAAACGTGTGGCGGGAATCCATCCTTCCGCACAGATCCTGCCGCTGCTGTCCTTTACGCAGTAGCTGATCTTTTGCTTGTGAAAATCCAGGCCGATGTAACACATAGGTCCATGAGGAGCCTCCTTGGTGTCTCTGAATCAGCGGGTCGCTGAATTCAGCTTGTGTACACCAAGCGCTCCTCCCTTGACCTATTCATTCAAACCAATCAGGAGTTGAGCAAGAACTACGTGTGCCTGTTCTTCGGATAATCCCTGGATGACTAATCAGAGCATGTCGGTAGTGTGAGCCACCTGTCCAGTTAGCGTTGCCGGGCACTACTTCCGAGTTGCCCGTGATACGCTGCCAGTCCCCGTTTTGAGTGTAATCGCCTGTTAACAACGGTTACTCCGCGTCACGAGTGACCTTTGTCGGAGTCTTAATTTCGACACTCATGTCAGCTTTGAGGCGCTGCATGGCGCGCTGATCGAGTCGGATCAGACCGCGGCCGGGAGTGTCCAGATCGGCGATCAGGGCGACGACAAGCGCGATCGTGATCGGAACGAGGGTCAACGTCAACCAAAAGCGAGCCGTCAGCGTCGACCCACGGGTGAAGACCGCAATCAAAGAGACAGAAATAATGAGAAGCCACATAGGCGGCGGCACCCGATTCTCGAACGCGGCAAGGCGCTTCTCGTGAAGGTCGATCGTTTCGTTTAGAGAGTTGACGTAGACGGCGGTGACAGCCGTGCGATCATTTTGTGCAACCGTGGCAGCGTCGAGCCAAAGTTCTTCTTGGATGTGTTTGGAACGGTTCACGGCCTGATCGAAGCGAGCAGTATTGGCACCTGCGTTATCAAGTTCGAGACGTGCATCCACGTATTCCCGGAGCAGTTGCTTGGAACGATCTCGATAAGGTTGGGGAAGCGTGTCAGCGCGGAGATAGGTGGTACCGATCGAAATAGCTTCCTCTACCAGCAAGGAGCGGCGCTCCATGAAGCGCGAGCCCGCGAAGGTCAGGGTGAAGCCCAGGAGAAGGCTGACCAGTATGAAAAGCCCATCTCGGATCGTGCCCATCTGCTCTTTGCGTTGCGGGGCTAGCTCAATTTGGTAGCGGACGGCAACGCGCCGTCCAAGATCCAGGGCGACGGCCAGGACGATCGCGAGGAGCAGGCCCAGTTCCCATGGGTGATTGAAGATATATTCCATTTTGGTGCTCGCTTTTCTGGATGGAGAATAAACGGAAATTTGCTCTTAATGGAAGACCTTCGGTTTTGTGATGAGTGTCCGCTTGTCCTGCCTATAGGAAGGCACGTCAGTGGCGGATGCTCGCATCTGTGACCTCCGAAACCTGCTGGATATTGTATGTGGCCTGAAAGAATGAATAGTCTTGCGAGACCCTACCGCATTTCACTTAGTTTGCGCAACAAATAAACCGTCTAGACACAATGGGATTCGATTCGGCAACTCGAAGTCGTGCGGTGACGGGCGGATGGTCGGCCATCCCGAGGTGATCCTGCGTCCCCCGGTCCGCGCAAGATCGTGCCTAGGTGAGCTTCGACAGCCGTTCCCAATACAGAGAGGAACGACTAGTCGCGTAGCGTTTACTTATCGTCTTATTCCGTGGGGTCAACGTCGTGCACGTCGTGAACGTTCCCCGGGAGTGGTGGAATTGAGCCTCGAACGGAACTTTGATCGCACCCTAAGCCAGCTCGAACGTGTTCAGCCTCAACTATTAGGGTCATCGGAAGATACGAACTGGAGCCGAGTCTTTTGGCGGATGAATCCCAGGACAACGCAGTGCTAGTGCTAAAGTACAGCTTTTGATGTCCAATAGCCATGGAACGACAGGAGGAAACAGGTGAACGGAAAAACGAAGCTTGACCACGTGGTGGCGTGCTGCTGCGCGGCAGTCGCTGTCCTTGCGGCGTGTCCGTTGGCGTTCTCGCAAACCGCGCCCGCATCTTCGGCCAAGAATCAGAAGGCCGGTGAACCGATGCCGGCGGCGTGGGAAAAGTTGACGCCCTATCAGAGGTCGCTGCTGGAGAGGATGTACAACGATTGGGCGTACCTAGCGAGATACCGGGACGCCGATGCGGCGTTGCCGCCTGTTGCGCCGGGTGAAACGCGCGTCGTATTCATGGGCGATTCGATCACGGAAGGCTGGGGCATGAAGGCGACGGCGACAACTCCGGATCGCGGCGAATTTTTTCCCGGCAAGCCGTATGTGAACCGCGGCATTTCAGGACAGACCACGCCGCAAATGCTGGTGCGCTTCCGTCAGGACGTCATTGATCTCAAGCCGCGAGTGGTCGTCGTGCTGGCCGGCACGAACGATATCGCCGAGAACACGGGAAAAAACACGTTGAAGGAAATCGGCAACAACATCGCGTCCATGAGCGAACTAGCGCGCGCGAACGGCATTGCGGCGGTTTTGTGTTCGGTTTTGCCGGCGAGCGACTTTCCCTGGCATCCGGGTCTCGAGCCGGCGCCGAAGGTCAAGACACTGAACGCCTGGATCAAGGAATACGCGGCGAAGAGCGGCCTCGTCTACGTGGACTACTACACGCGAATGGTCAACAGCGAGGGCGGTCTGAAGGCGGAGCTGAGCCCGGATGGCGTGCATCCGAACCGCGCCGGATACGAAATCATGGCGCCGCTGGCGGAGGCAGGAATTGCGGAAGCGTTGAAGAAGCCAGCACTCCCCTGACCTCGGTGGCACGCAAAGGAGGAGTGCGACTATTGTCGCCTCAGTTGACCCTTTCGCGTTGTTGTCTGCCGCCACATTCCTACTGTTGCTGGTTCTCTTCTGGCACACAATCAGTCCGCGGATGCCATCGATTCTGAAATCATGGTATTCGCGCTCGTGACTCGGACGCTATCCTAAGGTGCCTTGGTCATCCTCCCACATCGGGTCACCTCGGCCTAGAACCGAATGGACGCGCACTCACCAAAAAGCGGCAAGCGGCCATGCATACTTCGTTCAGGTTGATTCAGTCCGCGGCATGAGAGCGGGTGAAAGCCACGCTAGAGCCAGAAGACCACCAACGTAACACGCGCACGCCAGCAGCCGCCCATCCTGGGTCCAATCATCATGCCCTGCATTAAAGCTGATACGGCGCCGATGACGGTGAAGAATCCGCGCCCGAATTTGTAGAGCCTCTGGAGAAGAGGGAAGAGACATGGATCCTCCCGCAAAATGTAGCACGAAGAAAACGCGTCCCCTTCCATAGCATGTGCCCGGCTAACGCACGGGGCGCACGATGTTTGCAACACCATGTTCACGATTAACTGCCGATGATTGACGGCGGCAGAGAACTAAGGCCTTTGCACACGTCGGTGGCTGGCTTTGCAAGGAGAATGTTCCACCATTGAGGGGACATCAGAGAAATGTTTTCGGCAGTGGGCACACGTCAATACGCAAACCTTGCCGGTCTGAATCCTTTCGCCGCTGGTCCTTCCTCTCATCTCGAATCGGCTCACATACCGATGCGTTTAACCTTCGCCTATCAAGGTATCTCCGACGATCGTTCGGCTCCCTTTGGCGGGCCGCGGGCTCGCGTGAAGGGAATTCGATTCTCGGAGCGAGAGGCACGCGAGCGTAAATGGTAGTTCCAATCTGCGGCTTTGAGTCAATAGAAAGGTACCCGTCAACCATCTTCAGCCGTTCTCTCATGCTGGTGAGACCAAGCCCATGCCCACTGCTGGCCTTCGCTGGTTCAAAACCAATCCCTGAATCGTGGACCGTCAACTCGATCTGATTCAATGTACCTGCGAGGGAAACTTCAAAGCGCCGCGAACCGCTGTACTTCACGGCGTTTTGCAGTGCCTCCTGCAAGACGCGGAAGATACACAGTGAGATTTCCTGCGGAAGTTTCTCCGGAATACCCTGGGAGTGAAAATCAATCTCGACATTCTGCCCGGCCGAAAGCTCTTTGCAGAAACTCTCGGCCGCCGCTCCAAGTCCCAAGTATTCCAGTTTCGAGGAGTGCAAACGGTGGGAGAGGGCCTGAATGTCGCTCGCGAGACCGGAAACGTGTTCTTGGACCTCCTTGACTCGACGGCTCATTTGACCATTTGAAGCGGGAAGTTCTCGTTTTAATCCTTCCAGATTCACACCCAACAGAGCCATTCGCTGATTGATGTCGTCGTGTAACTCTCTGGCGATCCACGCACGTTCCTCCTCGTGGGCTTCGATCAGTTTGCGACTCACGCTGGAAAGCGCTTCTTCGGCCTGCTTGCGCTCGGTAATGTCCCGGGCCATGACGGTGAACAGCCTCTTGCTGCCAACTCTCGTTTGAGAAATTGCAGCCTCGATGGGGAACTCCTGGCCATTTGCACGCAAACCCCACAACGCACCGCTAGCACGTCGGGTCGTGGTGCTTGCCTCACCGAAGTGCCGAACGTGTTCGCGGTGCACTGCACGGAAGCGTTCAGGGATGAAACGATCGATGGGGCTCCCGATCGCATCCCGCGCCGCGCAGCCAAACACTTTCTCCGCGGCATCGTTGAAGACAACAATTCGCTGACCTTCATCGATCGAGATGACCGCATCCATCGCTGACTCAACAATCCCCTCAAATCGCATCTGGCTATCGCGCAGCTCGGCTTCGGTCTTTCTCCTCCTCCCGCGTTGCCACAGGAGCGCAAGAATGATCAATGCCTGCGCCAACAGTAAAGCGATTCCCGCTATGACATATCGCCAGTAGAGTTCCCAAAAGGTTGGCTGACGATTCAGCACAATGCTTCCAAGGGGTAGACTGGTTTGCTGAATCCCCCAGCGTCGCAGGACACGCCAATCGAACATGTATGTCCCGGCCTGTGTTGAAATGTCGATTTCCTGCGGTCTTGTTCCGTGGAGAATCTTTAGGGCGATTGCAGCGATGGACTTTCCCTGATCTAGATAACGAACGATGTACCCTCCTACAGCCCCCTGCCCGACAAGAGTGTCAGCTAGTGTGAAAACAGGAGCGTTGGCCCCCACCGCAAGCCTGCGAACTAATTCAGGGTTCGGGTTGTAGCTTCTCCCCGCGGCATCAGCCGAAACAGACGTGTACAAGATGATGGTGTGTTCAGATAGCTGTTTCACTCGCTCAAAAACTGTCTCCATCGGAAGGTTCGTCAGGTAGGTGAATTGTAGAGCTTCATGCCTGCGCTCTGTCTTTACAACAAGATCCTCTATATGGCGATCGAACTCTGAGGTGCCACCCACAACAACCACGTGCTTCGTTTTAGGAAGCAGGAGAATCGCAGCCTCCAACGTCCTATCCGTATCGAAGTCAAGCCATCTCCCGGTGAAGTGAGCGTCGAGCTTCGGATAGTCCGCCTGTTGTTCGGTAGTGCAACAAAAAACAATCGGAATGCCCGGAAAGAATCTCTCGTGGGCGGCGGCCATGAATTTGGTGGGCGTGGGTCCCACCGCGATGATCACATCTGGGATGCGCAGTTGATATTTCTGAATAAGCCAGGCTCGGATGTCGGCTTGCGATGCTTGATCTGGAAAAAGTGCGGTCTCTAGGTACTCGCTATGGAACTCAATGTGGAAGGTTGCGTCCGCCTGCAACGCAACATCTAGATCCCGAACAACCGCAGCAACCGCGGGTGCGGAGATGCCCAGTTCACTGATCACCAAAACGCGCCGCGTTTCTGCGATCTGCGCGCGTGCAGGTGGGACGAAAAAGCAGACCCCTACTGTCAAACAGAAACGGAGATTGCGAAGTTGTCTCGACACGTGCATCGAACATTGCTGCAAAATCTGCTGCTTCCGACAAGCCTGATCCTCAGTCGAAGACCCCGGCGAAGGCAGGCAGCTTGGGTTTAGTAACTACGGTCGCGACACTGTCAAAACTGACAGGTGCGGAGTCCTCTCGAATGACATAAGGAGGCGCTCCAAAATGAACTACGAGTGGTTCCCTTCGAGATCCGTAGCCCAACTGGAACCCCGACTTCAGTGGAGCTATGCTCTACTAATGCTCGGTCGATTGCAAGGGATGTTTTGCGTCCAACGCTGCTTTTCCGCCTCCCTGGTGATCCTGATCGCAACGATTCTGCTGTCTGGCCCCGCTTGCGGTCAGACGGTTTCGACCGGTGCACTGATTGGCATAACGCTTGACCCTTCCGGTGCGGTTTTGCCAGGGGTGTCTATCCAGCTTAGCAACGCAGAGACGAAAGAGACGGAATTCACCACGTCGGACAAAGAGGGACGCTTCTCGTTCACTTTGTTGTCCCCTGGCACGTATGAGCTACGAGCCAGCAAGACGAACTTCGATGCGCTGCATCTCACGAATATAAATGTATCGATCACAGAAACACTCCGGCTCGAACTTCGTTTGCGACTCGCCGAAGTGGTCGGCAACGTGCAAGTTTCTTATGAGCCGCCTATGGTGCAAAGCGACAACTCAGCGCTTGGCCGGCTGGTTAACGAAGAGGCGGTCGGTCATCTGCCACTCGTCACAAGGAACTTCGCTCAGATAGCTGGTCTGGCGCCCGGGGTCGTTGTCGGCGTCTACAACGCAACGGAGCTGGGCATCGGTGGAACGGCACTTTCCCAAATCAGTAAGTCCAACGATGGACTTTACGTGCACGGATCCAGATCCTACGGCAATAACTGGCAGATTGAGGGAATTAGTGTGACCGACCTGCAGGGCAGCGGTGCATCGAGTGGTGGAATTCCAACTCCCAACCCGGACACGATTCTGGAATTCAAGGTCCAGACTGGGCTCTACGATGCGGCGTATGGCAGATCGGGAGGTGCCAATGTCAGCGTGATCACAAAGATGGGAAGCAATACCTACCACGGAGCGGCCTTCGGGTTCTTTCGTAATGATGTTCTGAACGCGAACGACTTCTTCCTGAATCGAACCGGTCAGCCGCGGCCGGCGCTAAGACAAAGTCAGATGGGGTTCAACGTCGGCGGACCGATCAAGAGGGAGAAGTTCCTGTTCTTCGGTGCCTATCAGAAGACCCACCAATTGAATGGCTTGGCACTAGGTCAGGCTAGGATTGCATGCTCGGCAGCCTTGAGTTCACCGCCAATTGGCAACGACAGGACGCCAGCGGCGCTTGGGCGATTATTCGGTGGCATGACCGGCGCTTTGGGAGGCGCGGCTATCCGGACCGATGGATCTAACATCAACCCTGTTGCACTGGCGCTTCTGAATTTCAAGCTCCCCGATGGAACTTTCTTGATTCCCACCCCACAAACGGTGGATCCGTCGAGAGCGTTTGATAGTCAGGGCTTTTCGAGCTTCACAAAACCTTGTAATTTCGATGAGAACCAGTTCTTAACCAATTTCGACTATCTCCGCTCGTCAAAGACAAAAATTGCGGCCCGTTTTTTCTTTGCTCGTGACAGCGAAGTGGTTACGTTTCCTGGCAATGCCTTTAATTCACTTGCGAATATCCCCGGATCTCCGAGTCCGGCTGATTCCGATTTCAGAGTTCTCTCTCTCACCCACACGCACATACTAGGTAATACATCACTCAACGAAGCGCGGATCGGATACGTGTACAACAAGACCCATACACGGGCCAATCCGCCGCTCAAATGGTCCGATGTCGGCGTCGCCGAAGGTGAAATGAGTGAAGCGAATGAACTGCCGAGCCTGAAAATTCTCGGTTCCGTCAGCTTCAACTCCGCGTTTCCACAAACGTATACGCAGTATAGTTTCGTCGGCGACGATACCCTAAGCTTTGTTTACGGAGCTCATGCCATTCGAACCGGCGGGTCGCTAACCAGATTGCAGGACGATCATGATGTCGAAGGAGTTGGATCATTTGTGGAGTTTTTGAGCTGGCCAGATTTTTTGCTCGGCAACAGCGCGGCAGGTAACGGAAGTGAAGCCTTCAGCAACGTATTTGCCTCGGTAGACCTCTTTGGCTTGTTCAATCGCGAGTACAAGGTGTGGGAGGGCTCTGCCTTTGTTCAGGACGACTACAGGATCAGTAAGTCGCTAACCCTAAATATAGGGTTGCGCTACGAGCGCCTTGGTCAATTTGGCGACAATCTGGGGAGAAACTCCAGTTTTGACATCAATAGGGCAGATCCAAATCCTCCCGCAGGTGGAAGCGTCGCTGGTTATAACGTAGCCTCGAATTTTCCAGGCGTTCCTCCGTCTGGCGTCGAGCGCGTAAGTAATACGTTTGGTACTTATGGTGCTGGTCAGAACGCCATCGCGCCGCGCATCGGTTTTGCCTGGAGTGTCTTTCCCAATACGAATCGCCTCGCCTTCAGGGCAGGATACGGCATTTATTACTCTCGACCAACCGGTCAAACCTTTCTGTCAACCGTGACCGGAGCCCCCTTCACCCTGCTTCGAAGTTCAGTTGGCACATCAAATGCGGATGCGACGTTTCAGGCGCCCTTCGCCAGTCCATTCCCTACGCCGAAATCTTTTCCTGAGTTCACGCCGTACTCATCGAACTCGACGGTATCGATCTTCAGTATCGCGCCGGGCATTCGTCCGGCAATGATTCAGGAGTCCTCCTTGAATCTTCAATGGGAGTTGCACGATGGTTGGTTACTGGAAGTTGGATATGTGGGCGCCCACGGCACACACTTGCTACGCACCCGCTCTCTGAATCAGGCGTTGTCGGCATCCGAGGCCAATCCAATCAGAGGTGCGGCTTCAAACACGCTGGCCAATATTCCGTTGCGTGTCCCGATTCCAGGTGTACCAGCTGACTCCCTCTGGGAAATAGAATCGGAGGGGAGCTCCTGGTACAACGGGCTGGAGGCCAGTCTCACGAAACGTGTGAGTCACGGCCTTCAGTTCCTTGCGTCCTACACCTTCTCCAAGACGTTGGATACGGATGGCGCCGACATCGATGGAACTTCCGCTGGCAACACATTAACACTCGGAGATCAAAACTCTTCCAGGCAGCGTTGGGGGCGGGCTAGCTTCGATCGCGCTCATCGTTTCGTCCTTAGCACGACGTGGACACTCCCCAGTCCATCCAATGGAATCGAACGAAGGATTCTCGGAGGGTGGGCGGTGGCAGGGGTAGCGACGATTCAATCTGGCACCGCCCTAACGATTGAGGATACCAATTCGGTGAACGTCTTCGGCATCAGCGAAGACCGAGCGCAACGGAGCGGCGAGTGCACGAATAGCCAGTTAGTGAAGGGAGGTTCGATCGAATCAAAGCTGAATGGATACTTCAGTGTGTCCTGTTTCGCGACGCCTCCCGTAATCGGTGCGGATGGCGTCGCGACAGCGTTTGGGAACAGCGGAACAGGCATCGTAGACGGTCCTGGACAGGCGAACCTGGATATCGCGCTCTCCAAAGCTTTCGAGCTGAATTGGCCCCGTGAGAAAAGCAGCGTTGCATTTCGCGCTGAAATGTACAACGCGTTCAACCACCCTCAATTCTCGAACCCCGATGCCAATTTTGCGTCACCGACCTTCGGTGTCATTAGCAGCACGGCGGTAAATCCACGGGTCGGCCAGTTGGCGCTACGATTTAGTTTTTAGGTTTAAGGCACGACAGGGGAAGGCTTGTTGCTCCTTGGAAGGTTCGATCGACATGAGATACGACCGTGCAACCCCTCAGCGTACTGATCGTTGACGACTTTGAAGATTTTCGGCGATTCTTACGTCTGGCGCTACAAGAAAAGAGTGAGTATCAGATCATCGCCGAAGGCGTCAGACGGGCTGGAAGCCGTCCTGCAAGCCGAAGAATCTCAACCATAGCCCTTTGACAGTAATCGCCTGTTCTCAACAGCTGACGGCCCTGTGCGATACTTGCGAGACATGTACGTTCATTCCGAGGATTTGCCACTTCATCGGAGCCGAATTAGCGCGGATGCCGGAGACTGGCTAGCCGCCGTTCAAAACGCTGCCCAAGCCAAAACGGACACGTCGTCTTTGAAGCTGATCTTGGAAGGAGTAGTCTTCATTCGAGGATACATCGCTTATGACAGCCTGGTTCGCGCGCCCCGTCCTACACGTGACCGACGTTGAGGCCTCGCTCCGCTTTTACGTTAACCGGCTGGGCTTCACGAGCCCCTGGCGCTACGACGAGGACGGCAGAGCGCGCGTCGCACAGGTCGATCGGCAGGGCTGCGCGCTTATCCTGGCCGACACGTGGCCGGGGAAGATTGGCAAGGGGCTGATGTTCATTTCCCTGAACGTCGAGCCGGAGACGCGCGAGGCCGCGGTCGCTGCGCTGGACGCGCTGCGCGCGGAACTCGAGGCCAAGGGCGTTGCGGTTAAGGAGGGCTCGTGGGGCTACCGACTTCTGGTGGTCGATGATCCCGACGGCAATCAGCTCTTCTTCAACTATCCGAACGAGACTGTATCCGGCAAGATTGCTAGAGATGAAGCGTGGTCGTCCTCGCCGGGACGTGACGAAAGGTGAAAACTCGGGTCCTCATTCCAAGATGAATAGCCTCGGCTCGGCGCTCTGGTGCTGCGGGCATCTTGACCGTAATCAGTCGAGTCACATCCGCCGGCCATGCACTATCGGGCTGCCTAAGCCTAGGCAGGCCGGCAAAGCCATCATCCGGAGATGGGCAGGATCTCAGGGTTGACCCCCGTGCGTTTGTGCGCGCAGCGTCAGCCCGAATCCTCTCTGACCGCCAAACAACAAGTTGCTTCCAATCATATTCCGTGGCGGTGACCGATCCGCTTTTTGGGGCGGTCAGCCGGCGCTAGAATTGACCATTCACTTCGATTCGTCGATAAAGGAGCTGCGCGGTGCGGCAAACACTTACTCGACGCGAGCTTTTGCGGGGCCTGAGCGTGTTGGCCGTCGAAGCGGGGCGACGCGAAAAGGCACCTTCAGCCTTTTTTCCACTATCGCAAGCCGGATCGACGGCTGACGAAAGCAAGCGCTGGAAGGGTTCGGCGCTTGGAAATCTGTATCCACTTGTTAAGCGGCAACAGGAACAGACGCACCAGAGCCTTGCTTTTCTCCATCACCGGCCAAAGGATCTCGACGCTTGGAAGGCTAAGGCCCGAACCAAAGTCTTCGAGCTCATGTCCTACCGGCCGGAAGCGACAAACCCCCGGCCTCAGATCCTCGAGCGCGTGGATAGAGGCAACTACGTGCGCGAGCGGTTGACCTTCTGGACTACTCCGGATCTGGAAGTGCCCTGCTATTTCCTGATTCCCAAACGCGCCAAATTCCCCGTCCCTGCAGTTGTAGCGTTGCATGACCACGGCGGCTTTTACTACTGGGGCAAGGAGAAGCTGGTTGAAACCGATAACGAGCACCCGATGCTCACCGCCTATCGCACGGAGTATTACGACGGCCTAAGTTTTCCGGCCTTGCTCGCGCAACGCGGCTACGCAGTGATCGTGATTGACATGTTCTATCACGGCGAGCGCCGGTTGATTCTTGATGAGGACTTGGAGCGCGGCACGAACGATCGTTCGAAGCACGAGCCCGAAGAGACCATTCGCAAAATCAATCAGCGCAACGGAAGCTCGGAAGAAACCATCTTCCGGAATATTCTCCACTCGGGATTCACCTGGGGCGGCGTGCTTGTGTGGGACGACATGCGCACCGTGGATTACTTGCAGACACGTCCGGAGGTCGACCCGAATCGCATTGCCTGTGCGGGACTTTCAGTCGGAGGTTGGAGGACCGTGTTTCTCGCCGGACTCGATCCGCGGATTAAAGCGGCGTGCGTGGTGGGATGGATGACCTCGCTCCGCTACTTGATCCCTCACTACGAGGTTTACACGGTTCCCTCGGGGATGGTTCCTGGTCTGCTCGAATACTTGGATTACCCGGACATCGGCTCGCTGGTGATGCCGAGCGCACTCCTCGTGGTCCACGGGCAGCAGGACAGCTTGTTTCCTCCAGACGGGGTTAAGGCTGCCGTTGACAGCTTGCGTCAGTCCTATCAAGCGATCGGCAAGCCGGAGCGGTTCGACACGCTGTTTTTCAACGGCCCTCACAAGTTTCCCCTCCAGGCTCAGCGGAAAATGGTGGATTGGTTCGATCACTGGGTTTGAACACAGGAAATGCGCCGGGCTCGCGATGAAGAAAGCCCAGGCCGACATGGCCCGGGAATCCGTGGAAGCAAGGAGTATGCGCAAGTCTGAACAAATCGACGTCGGTTGCAGCTCGTTTGACAAATCCTCAGGGACGAGGGGATAGCGCAACCAGACAACCAAATGGCGGATCACCAGTTACGGGAAGCGCGCCTCGATGGAATCTGATTGAAGCAAACAAGGCGGACAGGCGTTTTTGCCAAGCGGGATTGACGGCCTACACGCAGGTGAGCCGAGGAAGCGCGTCAAAATGGGTGTCGCGGGCACACAGGAAGCGAATGTTGCAGGACGAGTGCTGCAATCCCCATATCGTTAACCGGAATGGGGGTACCCTGCTTACGCAGCTGCCGGTAAACGGCGGCGTAATGATGCGTCGTCTGCTCGTCGGCATAGAGGACCCCGACACACCATGACCCGAGAATTGCTGGTTGAGAACTGGCCCGCTCGCGGCTTTAACCTGAAAGACCCCAGCGGCAACGACGTGCATATCGAGCAGCGAATTTAACGGCCTGGCCGCGGCGACTCCACAAGTGCCTTTCGATTCAAAGAATTCAAGAGGACAGTCATTGACAAAGATCCGCCGCCCGCCCTCATGGACAAGGATCGACACCGAATCGACTGCGTGAGTAGTCTCATTCTCATGGCTTTCTGTTTGCCTGGGTTGCAGTAACTCCATGCACATTCCCTGCCAGCCGGGTTCTCAGCGGGGTGGCGTGACGTGGTAGGCTCATGGACACCTGACGGCGGAGGTGGAGAGCAATGGACACGTATAACGTTTTCATCAGTTGGTCGGGCGAACGGAGCAAGAAAGTTGCGGTGGCGCTCTATGATTGGCTACCGATGGTTCTGCAGACCGCTAGGCCGTGGATGTCCAAAGAGGACATCGAGAAGGGGAGTCGGGGCCTCGAGGAAATTGGCAGGGCGCTCGAGACAATGAGTGTGGGGATCATCTGTTTGACGCCAGAGAATGTCGAGACGCCGTGGGTTCTCTTTGAGGCGGGCGCCCTTTCCAACGCCATGGGTGAAAAGACTCGCATCTGCCCATATCTCTTTGGGAGCCTTCGACCTGAAAATGTAAAGCCTCCGCTCGGGGTCTTCCAGGGGGCGATGGCGGTGAAGGATGACACGTGGAAGATGGTTCGGACGGTGAATAGGGTGTTAGGGGATTCGTTGACCGAGGAGAAGTTGGACACTTTGTTCGAGCGAATGTGGCCTGAGCTGCAAAAGAATCTGGGGGAGATTCCGGACGCAGCGGGAGCAGCGGTGCCGGTGCGTTCCGAGAAGGAGATGATGGCTGAAGTCTTGGAGCTGGTGCGCGCGGCTGCAGGTAGCAACACGAATGTCCTGGAGGCGCTCGGGTTGTTGGCTGCTCGCATGCGGGAAGTTCTTGACCAGGTTAAGCCCCGTGTGCCGCTATCGGCCTTGGCCACGGGTCTTCCGACTTGGTGGGAGGCGAATGCGTTGGCCACGAGGCGTGTGGCGAGGTTGAGCGATCTGGCAGGAACGGCCGCGGCGGCTAGTTCTTCAGCGGGGGGTGTGGGGGAACCAAACATGTCGGCTCCGGGTTCGCCAGCAGTGGGTGGGCAGATCGCAGTGCCCCAGCCAGCGCCGGCCGCATCGCTGATGAGGGAAGGGGGCGAGAAGCGGGAGCAAAAGCCCGAGCGAAGCCATCGCCCGCTGATATCCAGAAAGGGAGCAAAGGAGAAAAGGAAAGAGGGGCAATCGTAAGATTGGCCAAGAAACCTGGGCCGCGTGTCGCCTGTAATGCAGCAGCATGGTCTTGTTTGTGGCAAGGTAATGGACGGTTTTCGGAGTGCCAGCCACCCTCAGGTTTACCCTTCCCACAGAAATTCCTTCCGCACTCAGGCCGGAATCAATGTAACTGTCGGTGTCCAATGAAGGAAAAAGAGATGATAGAACGCGCGATTTTACTATTGGGAGCTCAGTGTTATCATCCGCCTTCCTGCAAGGAGGCACCATGTGGAAATCACCCGGCCGAACGTCGTTTTCTCGGGAGCGCCGCGCCATATGGGGCGGAATAGTGTTCTCGCCGCTTTTTCTGGTCGCGGGCTTCGTCTTTGCCAATGCGGTTTCGGCCCAAAGCCCCTCTGCACCGAAATGCCCTCCAGCCGCGCGTATCGATTCTGCTAAAGACACCTATGGCACCAGTGTTGTGCCTGATCCGTATCGCTGGCTCGAAGACCAGAACAGCGCGGAGACGCGTTCCTGGATCGACGCCGAGCAAAAGTGCACCGAAGCGGCGCTTTCAAATCTCCCCGGCCGGACTCAACTCACGAAACGACTCAGCGGGCTTCTGCACACTGATTCGTTTGAGATTCCCATCGAACGCGGCGGACGCTATTTCTTCCGCAAACGCCTGGCCGGACAGGAACTCTTTCTCCTGTATATGCGCCGTGGCCGCAACGCGCCAGACGAAGTGCTGGTCGATCCACTTTCTTGGAGCGCCGACCATTCTGCCAGCGCAACGCTGGAGAACGTCAGCCGCGACGGCAAATACATCTTTTATGGCCGCCGCGAAGGCGGCCAGGACGAGATCACGCCCCACGTGCTTGAGGTGGACACGAAAAAGACTTTGCCCGATGCTTTTCCATCAGCAAATTACTTTTCCATTGAACCCACGCCCGACAACAAAAGTCTTTACTACGTTCGCGTGACTCCGGACGGCCCGCGCGCGTTCTTCCACCACATGGGCGACGACCCCGCGAACGACCCCATTATTTTCGGCAGGGACCTGGGAAAAGATAAGATTCTCGCCTTGCAGCTCTCCGAAGATGGCAGCTACGTCGTCTACTTGGTCATCTACGGCTCAGGCTCTGAGAAAAACGAGTTATACGTGCAAAATGTAAAGGAGAATGGGCCAGTCCTAACGGTTGTCAATGATGAGAAAGCTCTTTTCTTCCCGGCTTTCGCGGCAAACCGGCTTTTTATTCTTACGAACTCGAAGGCGCCGCAGTGGCGGGTTTTCTCTACGGATCTCGCAGCTCCGCAGCGCGATCATTGGCGCGAACTTGTTCCCGAGAGCGGAGTTCACTTGGAGACGATTGCCGTCTCTGGAGGAAAGCTTGTTGGCCAGTACACGCACAACGCTTCCTCGGAACTGAAAGTCTTCGATGGCAACGGCAAGCTCGAATCTTCCATTTCGCTTCCGTCGTTGGGCACCGTCGGTGCAATGTCGGGCCGTTGGGAGAGCCCGGAGTTGTTTTACTCGTTTGAATCTTACAACTCCGTGCCCGCGGTCTTTCGCTACGACGTCAAGCAAGCCAGATCCGAAGTATGGGCCCGCGACAACGTGCCGCTTGACTCATCCGCCTTCGAGGTCGACCAAGTTTGGTATGAATCAAAAGACAAGACTCGCGTTCCCATGTTTCTTTTTCACAAGAAGGGCCTGAAACTCGATGGCTTGAATCCTGTCTTATTGACCGGCTACGGTGGTTTCGACTCTAGCGAAACTCCCGTCTACCGGCCGCTGGGTATCGTTTGGGTGGAGCGTGGCGGAATTTTTGCAGTCGCCAATCTCCGTGGTGGCGGCGAATTCGGAGAGGAATGGCACCACGCGGGAATGTTCGAGAAAAAGCAAAACGTATTCGACGACTTTATTTCAGCGGCGGAATTCCTGATTTCACACAAATACACGACTCAGGCGAAGCTCGCGGTCTCTGGCGGCAGCAACGGCGGCCTGCTGGTCGGTGCAGCGATGACGCAGCGCCCGGATCTTTTCCAGGCCATCGTCTGCCTCTATCCCCTGCTCGATATGCTGCGCTTCCAGAACTTCCTCGAGGGCCCTTATTGGGTGCCGGAATACGGAAGCGCAGAGAACCCCGAGCAATTTCCATATATTTACAAATACTCGCCCTATCACCACGTCACCAAGGGAACGAAGTATCCCGCGGCGCTCTTTGTTACCGGCGACGGAGACACGCGCGTCGCTCCTTTGCACGCGCGCAAGATGGCAGCGCTCTTACAGGCCTCCAACGGCTCCGACCGTCCGATCTTACTCCTCTACGACACCAAGTCGGGACACTCTGGCGGCCGTCCCGTCAATAAACTCATCGAGGAAGGCACGGATATTCTTAGCTTTCTATTTTGGCAGTTGCAGGTTCCAGCTCCTTGAATTGCCAGGACACCTTCACACAGTTGCCCACACTCGATTCCGCGCTGTCGCGGTTGGCTGCCATGGCCCGGATTTCGGATCAAAAGGGCTGCCAGCCGGGGTGGAACGAGTTTTCGGTGAACAAGCCGAAGTTCAGCGTTGCCAGATTCACAAGTGGCGGAATGTGAAGGAGTACCTGCCGGAGAACTGCTAGAAAGACTATGACCGGCGGATACGCAATGCCCACGCGATGAACGACTACGCGGATGCCAAAGCAGCGTTGGAGAAAATCCTCCGGCAATTGGAAAAGATCAATCCAAGCGCTGCCCGCAGCCTGCAGGAAGGGCTGTCATGGCAAACCCACTTCGAGCCCAGCCCAGCGTCGTTCATGGTGAACTACATCGTCGACGGCCTCGAAGCACTGCTCGACCGCCTAGCGAAAGAAGGCGTCCACATCGACCCTAAACGCCAAGACGAAAGCTACGGCCGCTTCGCCTGGAAATACGATCCCGACGGCAACAAAATCGAACTGTGGCAGCCGCACCATTAACAGAGACTCCGTCGAATCGCCGCGAAATGCGTGCTGTATCGGAAGCGCGAGTAGGCAAAGCCCAAGCATGATTTCTTGCAGTTTGCCGGTCGGGAACTGTGCAGGATCAAGTTCGCTACTCACGACACCCTCCTCGAGAATGTCATCAGAAAATTCTTATTAGTTCAAAAGAGCGATCCTGAATCTCTACTTAAGCCCCTAGCCCCGAACGACCCATATTCCCGTACGTACTGTCCAGTTTGCCTCACTCAGTAGCTCATCGAAGAAGGAGCCTGCAACGATTGCGGTGGTGTGCCCGTGAAGCTGTTATTGTAGTTTTCGAAGCGAACGCCGGTCGAAGAGGTAAGCTCGTGAAGATCGAAGAGCATCTGCGGCTGACCGAGAGCGCGCTGAAGAATTGGCTGATCGCGCAATGTGAGGATTCGCTGGCGGTCGGCGCAATGTGGTACATCGGGTTGCGGGTCTTGGGCGTGCCGCTCGCCCCCCTCTGGGCCGGACTTGCGGCGGTGTTGCAGTTCGTGCCGCATTTGGGGCCGGCACTGGGTATGGTGGCGCCGACAATTACGGCGGCGATCCATTGGGGCGAATGGCGGCATCCGCTGTATGTGCTGATGCTATATGCCGGAATCGTGGTGGTGGACGCGCTGGCGCTGCAGCCGTACATCATGAAGCGGACGGCCAAAGTGCCGATGTGGGCTTCGATTTTGGCGCCGATTGTGCTGACGTTCGTGATTCCATTTTGGGGCGTGTTTCTGGCGCCGCCGCTACTGGCGGTGGTTTACGCGTACAAGCGTCACCTGGAGCAAGGGAGCGGAAAGGCTAGCAGCTAG
>Ga0182038_10000514_pt1 | contig 19541 bp, 21 predicted proteins | sample sta12Can44000108_FD_125976 | JGI IMG/M metagenome (GOLD analysis project Ga0182038, IMG submission 125976) | Lab enrichment of tropical soil microbial communities from Luquillo Experimental Forest, Puerto Rico - statanox.12C.anox.44.000.108 | ecosystem: Environmental > Terrestrial > Soil >...
GCCGCGCCTCGTCAACAAAGGGTTGAGCGCCGAGCAGGAAGTACGCCACGACGTTTGTGTCCACGACGGCTCTCACTTCCGGCCGACCGCGATCCATCTGTCCACCTGTTTAGCAGTCGGACGACGGGATTGCGTCACCCACGCGGCTTCTATCTGTTCAAGGATCGAGCCGCGGTTCGCGACGTACTCCTCTAGAAGTTCGCGAACCTGCTGTTCCATGGAGCGTCGGTTTTTTCGCGCCAGCGATTTAAGCGACTTCACAACACCCGGTCGCACGTTTCTGATAGTTAGCGTAGGCATATCCGTTTCATTGCTAGCATGATGCTAGCACGAAGTGGCACCCCGGGCAAGCTCTAACGAGCTAGTGTGGTGTCCCGTTCGGTTATTTGCAACCGGCCACGGACCGGACCACCACGCGCCGACGTAGGGGCACCCCTACGTCGGCGGGTTAGTTGCCAGGGTTATCCGGTTTCCATTCAGGCTGCTTTCTGACACAGCACGTAGTGGGAGGGGGCCGAATACTTGACGATGCGTGACGAGAGCAGAACGTTGAGAACTAGGCCCGGCAACCGCTTGTCGTACTTGAAGCGGATAAAGTCCTCCGTCAGGAACCGCACGTTGGCGAAACGCGGTTCGAGCAGGTCGACAAGCTCCTCGCGCCCGAAGCCGGCGTGCGCCCCGCACTCGTTCCGGAACTCCCGGCGAAGTCTCGCTTTCCAGTCCTTCAGGTTCCACGTGATCTTCTGCCAAGTCGTCGCATCAAAGGAGCCCAAGTAGCCAACCAGGCGCGAGCTGTTGGGCACACCGAGATAGAACCAAGCTCCTGGCCGTAACACGCGCCGAATCTCGCTCACGGCCTGCCGCGGGTCGCCCACGTGTTCGAGGGAGTGGAACGCAGCAGCGAAATCAAAAGTCCCCGAGAGAAAGGGCAGGCGCTGCGCATCACCTTGCAGGACGCAGGCTGCGGCGCGAGCGGAACCCGAAAAGCTCGTGCCGATATCCACACCGAAAACGCGGGTGCCCTGCAAGTTATGGCGCATGTAGACCACCTCGTCGCCAGCGCCGCACCCTACCACCAGACCCGAACTCCAACGCGCAGGAGCCAGTCGCTCCCGCAGTAGAGTGCAGCAGTAGACCACCATTTCCGCCACGAGAGGAACCGATTCTTGCGGCATAGGGCTATCGAAGATCCCGACGAGTTGCCGCAGGCTCCTCGAACCTCATTCGCAGATGAGAGTCACACGTTAGCAGGCGTGACGCGCCTTGCCGGAGTCGGCAAGCCAGGGTTCGGAAAGACCCCAAAGAGCGAAGAGCGCCGACTGCATCGAGGATCATGAGCAACACCAACCCTGGGCCGGTGATGAGTACGTTGCGGTTGAAGGCTAGCGCCGCGGCGAAGTGCCCGTGAAAGAAAGCCGCCAACGCGCGCGTACTCCCGCAAGCGGGGCAGGCGGCGAGGCGAAAGAGATGCCGCCACAGACAGAGATCCGGCCCTTGAGCGAACCGCTCCGGCGGCAGGAGCAGGAACGCCCCCAGCGCCACCACCAGAACGGGCCAGCGAGGCAGTCCGTTGGCGAAGATAGGCATAATCAGCTCCCTCGTGCCTATTATCGCGAGGTCTTCAAGTAGAGATCGGCACTTCGCTTCGCTCGAGATAATTCAGTTAGGGCCAAGAGCGATCCTGGGTGGGCGCGCCCTGATACAAAACGCCCAGGAAGGGGACCTAAGCGGTTTAAGTGAACAGCAGTAGGGCAAGCCCTACCCGTTACATCCGCAGCGCGCGTCCCTGGGCGTCGGGCACCCGATTGAGAGCCACCAGCACGATGTCCACAAGTTTCCAGATCCCACAGCCCCCCAGCGTCGCCAGCTTGAGGATACCCAGGCCTGTATATCCGAGATAAAAGCGGTCGACCCCCAGGAAACCAAGAAAAAGGGAAAGCAGCATCGCCGTCGACCAATCCTTGTCGCCGAGGGGCTGAACGGGTTGCGTTAGTCGCAAAGGATTGCCTTGCGCATCGGGCAGCTTCTCCAGGACGATCAACACCAGGTCGACGAGGGCCCACACACCCAACCCTCCCACCGTCAACAGCTTGAGAATTCCCAGCCCGGTGTAGCCCAGATAGAACCGGTCCACACCGAAGACGCCCAGGAAGAAGGAGAGCAGCACTGTGGTTGAAAGGTCCTTCTCGCTCACCCGAGCCACTCGTGTCCCGCATTTCGCGCAGACTTCGGTCGAGGGAAGCGTTTCGGCGCTGCAGTTTGAGCAGTAGCGTGTGCCGAGCAACGGCCTCTGCCCGCAGTTCACGCAGAACACGGTATCGTTGGGCACCTCGTGAGCACAGCTTCGGCAGAACACACAGGCCTCGCTTTAGGGGAAAGTACGGAACAAGGGGCAAGTTTATATTCGTGGACAGGAGAAAAGTCAACTAATTCTGCCAAGGCTAGCCTGTGAGGGCGGGCGCTCGCTGGCCTTTTTTTCCTCGCCGGAGAACCCGTTCACGATCGTGGTACCCCCATTGCAGGCTGCGGCTCAGAACCTCGTTTAGCGCCGGGAGCCTTCCAAGTCAAATCAAAACGTCAGGGCCTGATCCAGGTCATGAATAAGGTCTTCGGCCGCCTCAATGCCCACTGACAATCGCACCAGGCCATCGGTGATGCCGATGGCGAGCCGCTGTTCGCGAGGCACGGCGCGGTGGCTGGTGGAGGCCGAATGCACAATCAGGGACCGCGTGTCACCAAGGCTGGCGGCACGCGCAAAAATCTTCACACCGTCCATTACCCGTTTCCCGCCCTCGTACCCGTCTTTCACCTCGAAACTCAACATGGCGCCGAAGGCCTTCATCTGCTTCATGGCTGTTGCGTGGCCGGGATTGTTCTTGAGGCCCGGGTAGTTCACGTGTTCCACCTTGGGATGCTGATCGAGGAATTCAGCGATCCGCTCTGCGTTTGCGCAGTGGGCGGGCACGCGCAGGTGAAGGGTCCTTATGCCACGCAGAATCAACCAGGCGTTGAAGGGGCTGATGACCCCGCCGAAGTCGCGAATGACCTCGTGGACCAGCTCGGAGATGTAGTCCTTCGGCCCGATAATGGCGCCACCCATGGCGTCGCCGTGGCCGCACAGGTACTTGGTCGCCGAATGCACCACAACCGTTACTCCCAGCTTGAGGGGTTGTTGGAGGGCCGGCGAGGCGAAGGTGTTGTCAATCATCGTGGGGATTCCGTGCGACTGGCCGAGGCGGGCAAGGGCGCCGATGTCAAGGATCTCGAGTACCGGATTGCTGGGCGTTTCAAAGTATATTAACCGCGTGTTGGGTTGAATGGCCTTCTCGAAATCGGCCACGCACGTCGACTGGACGAATGTCGCGGAAGCGGCCATGCGCGGGAGCTTCTTGTTGAGGAAGTTGTAAGCTGCGCCGTAGAGGGAACGTGCTGCCACCACGTGGTCGCCGGCCTTGATGAAGCCCAGGATGGCGGTTGAGATCGCCGCCATGCCGGTGGCCGTGGCGAGCGCCACTTCGCCCCCTTCGAGCGCCGCCAGCTTCTCTTCCAGGGCGTGGATGGTCGGGTTGCCGTAGCGCGTGTACATGTAGCCGAACTTTTCCTCGCCGTAGACTGCGGCCATCTCGTTCGCATCGGCAGAGACGAAAGTGGTGGATTGGTAGATCGGAGTGTCCAGAGCTCCGGTGACTGGACACGAAGGTTCTCCGGCATGCACCGCTAGCGTAGCGAATTCATGTTCCCTTTTCATATCAACCTCCCGCAGGTCGTCGGTGGCGGCTACTCCACCATACAATTTCGTTACGCACCTCTATCGCGCGCATGAACCTGCTTTCCCTCTACAGGGTACCGTGCTCGAATCAGCCGCAAAAGAGCCAGTTTTGCCGCCGCTCGATCGGGCCAATAAGCGGTCGAGGACGAAGCCAACGGCCGCCCACGGTGTCCCGAAGTCCACCCGCACCCTCGTCACCGCCGTTCGCAGCGTCGCAGCGCCCTGTCGCTGTCGCTGTGCCGCCCAACCTGTTATAATTGCAGCGGCTAGTAGGAGCCTGGGGGCGCAGCATAGTTCAAGATTGTCGTTTTGTGATCTCGAGACGTTCCCGAGTGTCGCGGGTGAGGCGCGTCCCCGCCAGAAAGGATGGTTTATGGCATCTGAAGCAGGCAAGCTGGTAATTGAAAAGCCGAAAGCTCGGACCAGCACGACCCAGATTGAGACGCGTGCACGTATCGAGTTCAGGGACATCACCGAACTCATTCAAAAACTGATCGCAGAGTCCGGAGTTCAAAGTGGGGTGTGCCACGTGTTCGCCCCACATACCACCGCGGCTATTCTGGTGCAGGAAAACGACGACCCGGCGCTGCAGAAGGACCTCGCCGAGTTCCTGGACCAGTTGGCCCCCCGCGGTAAGGAATATCACCACAACGACGGCAACTGCGATTCGCATTTAAAAGCGGCCGTAGTCGGGTGTTCCAAGACCCTGCTGATCGAGAGCCGGCGACTGATTTTGGGACGATGGCAGGGTGTCTTCTACTGCGAATTCGACGGCCCGCGGCGGCGCGAACTCCGCGTCAAGGTTGTCCCTGACTGACAAGGCGAGTAGCGAATGGCGAATCGTGAGTCGGGAAACGAGAGATCGATTCGCTACTCACTATTCGCGATTCGCGCTCAATTCACTATTCCATGGAAACTCTCGGGATCTACGTCCAAGTCCCTTTTTGCGCGTCGAAATGCAGCTTTTGCAACTTCACATCCAAGGTGGGGCTGGCTGGCGCGCTTGATGTTTACTGCCACGCCCTCGAACAGGAGATCGCCCGCCTGCCAGCGCTCTATGAGGCAAACCAGATCGGACTGAAAGTTCTCGCGCAGCCGGTCGACACCATCTACATCGGTGGCGGCACACCTTCATTGCTGGGTAGCGAGCGGTTAGGCCGAATTGTCTCAGCCTTGCGCGGCCGCTTTGATCCGCGCGAGACAGCCGAGTTTACGCTGGAGGTCACTCCCGGATCGGCGGATGATGACTTGCTCGAGGCACTGCTGCGGCTCGGCGTGGATCGACTGAGCATCGGGGCCCAGTCCTTCAATGACGGCGAACTTCGTTGTGTGGGCCGCTTGCATTCCGCTGCCGTGACTCATGATCTCGTGAACCGAGCGCGTGATGCCGGGTTCAAGAACATCAGCCTGGATCTGATTGCCGGCTTGCCTTACCAGAATGAGACTTCTTGGTTAGAGAGCCTTCACCAAGCAATGCGGCTCAGGCCCGGGCACCTATCTGTGTACCTATTTGAAGTGGACGAGAGGAGCCGCCTGGGCAGCGAAGTCTTGGGGCATGGCACGCGTTACGGGGCGGCTCAAGTGCCGAGCGATGATTTCATGGCCGATGCCTACGCAACGGCTTGCGAACTGCTCTTGAAAGAAGGGTACGTTCACTACGAGATCTCAAATTTTGCCCTATCGGGCTTCGAATCGCGACATAACCGGCGCTATTGGCGACTCAAGCCCTACGTGGGTCTCGGCGCCGGCGCGCATTCCTTTGACGGGTACCGTCGATGGTCGAATGAGACAGCGCCGGAGGTCTACCAGGATAAGCTCGCCCGCGGTGACTCGCCCATCTCTGAGCTGCGCTTTCTCAGTTCCGAAGAGCAATTGGAAGAGTTCTTCTTTCTCGGCTTGCGCCTGCGCCAGGGCGTCAACCTCACTAATGCGCGCCGGCGGTGGGGACGCGACAGTGTGGCGCGCTGGGAGCCTAGAATCCGTGCTCTCGCCGCCGACGGATGGTTGGAAGGGGATGGCGATTGCGTCCGCCTGGCTCAGCAGGCTTATCTGGTTTCGAACGAAGTATTTCAACAATTCGTCCTTAGTCCTTAGTTCTTGGTGCTTAGCCCCGAGTCTGAAGTTCGTTGCCCGCTGGGCAAGCATCGCCGACCTTGATCGGCGTGGAATGACAAAAGGACGAGATGAAGAACTAGGAACCAAGAACTAAGAACCACCGACCTCTTTCATGAATCCCACGGTTGACCTGCGCAGCGACACCGTCACTCGTCCGACGCCTGCGATGCGTCGCGCTATGGCCGAGGCCGACGTCGGCGATGATGTCTATCGCGAGGACCCAACTGTCAACCGTCTCGAGGAACACGCCGCCGAGCTCTTTGGTCGTGAGGCTGGCCTGTTTGTTCCCTCGGGAACGATGGGAAATCAGGCGGCAATCAAGGTCCACACCCGGCACGGCCAGGAGGTCATTTGCGAAGAGCGGGCACACATCTTCAATTACGAGATGGCGATGATGGCCGCTTTTTCCGGTTGCGTGGCGCGGACCCTCTGGGCCGCGGACGGCATCCTGACCTGGGAACTGATCGCCCGCGAGGTGCGCGGGCGCTCGCCGCATCGGGCGCGGACGGGCCTCGTCTCGCTGGAGAACACAGGAAACCTCGCCGGCGGCTCACTTTACCCTCCGGAAGTAGCGGACGAGATCTGCGACCGCGCCCACGAGGCCGGACTTCCGGTTCATCTGGACGGGGCGCGAATCTTCAATGCCAGCATTGCTTGCGGCCGCTCCGTGGCCGATCTGACACGCAAGTTCGACTCAGTCATGTTCTGCTTTTCCAAGGGACTGGGCGCGCCGGTCGGCTCTTTGCTCGTCGCGAGCCGCAGCTTCATTGAGGAGGCAAGGCTGGTGCGGAAGATGCTGGGCGGTGGCATGCGCCAGGCGGGTGTATTGGCCGCAGCTGCGCGAGTGGCCCTCGAAGAGTCACCCCAACGCCTTCACCTCGACCACGAGAATGCCAGATTTCTTGCCGAAGGCCTAGCGGAGATTCCCGGAATCAAGATCGACCCCACCAAGGTGGTTACCAATATTATCTTTTTCGACCTCTCGGCAACTGGGCTGACGGCGGCGGAGGTTTCCAGGCGGCTGGCAAGCGAAGGTGTACTCGCCAGCTCTTTGTCACCCACCTCCATCCGCATGGTCACTCACTACGACGTCGATCGCGCCGGGTGTGAGCGCGCCTTGCGGGTCCTGTGCGAAGTCCTGGGTGCATCTCGCAGGGCTGTGCATGACGCCTAGCGTCGCTGATTATGCGGCTTAGAGGCTGCGGAAAAAGGCTATTCAGGGCCTCGGGAGGGGGGCTTGAGACTCTGCGTGAAACGTCGGTTCGGGCAAAGCGGCTTTGCCTCGATTTCTACAAGGCATATCGGCGCAGCCGCTAGAGAAGGCAGTTTTCACACAGTCTCTGAAGCCCCGCCACTCCGGAGCGCGCCGCGCCACAACACTTCTTCCGCAGCCTGTTTAGAAGCACGGCCGCTATGTGTAGCCGTGCTTGCCGGAGCAACCGCCGCGACTACAGACCACGACCTAGGAACAGGCTGCTGAAGAAGGACATCTGTCACGCCACGCTGAGCGCAGCGAAGCAATTGCCTGTTTCTCATTGAGAACCCAAAAAAGATCCCTCGCTGCGCTCTGCAGTAACTCGACGCGTAAGTCGTTTAGATTGAACAACTCCTCTGGCGTCGAGTTACCGCCCATTATGGACAGCCCAACGGCTGTGAATGCTTGGGATGACATCGTCAGGCCTTCTTCAGGTTCTTCAGCAGCCTTCAGAGACAAACAGACCGCCGTACGCTATAATCAACCGCGAAATGGTTATGCCAAGGGCGCAGCGCGATTCTTTTCTCCAGTTGGCTTCGACATCCGGCATCTGGCAGCGTTTCGAGACCCGTGCGTTTCAATCCTTCCGGCTCCTGGGGTTGTTCCTGGTCTCCTTTGTCCCGTATGCAGGATCGACGCTGGTCGTTCGGGCTCAGACGGTGACAAAGACACTGCTGGCGCCGCTGACAAACCCTACCCCCGCGCAACAAGCTGCACCGCCTGCACCGGCTCCTGCGTCACCGGCTGACCAAGCGATCCCTTTGCCCCAGATTGCCGACCGGGCAGAGCAACTGGATGAACTGCTGCGGGAGATTTCCGATCAACTGACGCCGCCGGCCGAACTCGCCGAGATCGACCGCGTAGCCAAAGCACAAGGTGAGGAGGTCAGCGTGCGCGCGCAGCAAGTCGACAACCTCCTCGCCGGCATGCCGAACACCGTGGAAGTGCGGGACGAAGAACTGTACTGGACCTCTCTGAGGCAACAGTACACCGCCCAGCGCAAGCGTCTGAACGCCCGCGCTGCCGGTCTGCAAGATCAGATTCGTCAACTCGATGACCAGCAGGTGCAGTGGCAAGCCACATGGGATGAGATCCACAAGACAGAGGGGATCGAGGCGGTGGTCAATCGCATCCGAGGTGAACTGGAAGCTATCCGGACCGTTCGCTCGCAGGCCCACGAGCAACTGAATCTCGTCCTGACAATTCAAAACCAGGTCTCGCAGCAGGACCAGCAAATCTCGGCCGTGATCGCTACGATTACCGACGCCCAGCAACGGTTACGCGGTCGGTTGCTCGAGAGGGACAGCCATCCCTTGTGGGATGCCCGCGAAGTGCGCAAGCTCGACCAGCCGATGGCCACGCTGATCCGCCGGTCCGCCAATCGCGAGTTCACGAGCGCCGGAGACTTCCTGCGAGCGAAGGCTGGGCGGGTAGTCGTCGTCGCCGCGCTGTATCTTCTGGGTCTGCTGGCCGCCTTCCAACTCAAGCGTTACTCGAGCGGCGGGTCGCGACCGGGAGTTCCTGCGGAAGCCTCCGAGGTCTTCGGGCGCCCCTTCTCCGTGGCGCTGCTCGTAGCCCTGTTCGGAACAATTGGGCAGGCTTCGGCAGCTCCATTTAGCCTCGCCTTCGTCATCTACCTGCTCTACCTGTTCCCGGCAGTGCGGCTGCTTCCGCCTTTAATCAATCCAGGATTGCTGCCCTTCCTCTACGCGCTGTCGGCCGTCTACCTGGCCGAGGGCGTGCAGCTAATGATCCAGTTCCCGCCGGTGGTGAAGCGAGAGATCTTCGCGCTGATCGTTTTTTCGGCCCTGGTCGCTTTCGCCTGGCTCACGCGCCCCTCTCGGGTGCGCCAACTGCAAATGAGCTGCCGGAACCTACGGCTGCTGGTGGTCGGGGTCCGAGCCGGGCTCGTCCTGCTGGCTGCGTCCCTCGTCGCCAACCTTTTCGGCTTTCTTGCCCTGTCACAGATTCTCGGGGTGGCCACGCTGCTCGGCGCCTTTGTGGGGGCCGCTCTTTACACCGCAGTCCGCGTCTTCAGTTTGATACTGACCACCGTCCTGTACAGCGACTGGGGGCGCTTTCTGCCCGAAGTCCGCTGCCAGACCATCGAGCGCTGGGGCGGCCGCCTCCTGCCTTTTGGCGCGTCTCTGTTGTGGCTGGACGCCGTGCTGTATTTGTTTACCATCCATGACAACGTGATGGGCGCCCTGTCCAGCGCACTCCAGTATCCTATCGGCTTCGAAAGAGTCCACTTTACGCTTGCGGGCGTACTAAGCGTTTTGCTGATCTTGCTGCTCGGCTACGCCCTCGCCAGAGCTGTCACTTTTGTGCTGCAGAAGGTCCTGCTTTCGAGATTGCCCCTGCAGCGTGGTCTCCCCTACGCCATCTCAACGGTCACCTACTACCTGCTTTTGCTGTTCGTTTTCCTGGTAGCTCTGACTGATGCAGGAGTAGAGCTCAACAAGTTTACGGTGGTCACCGGGGCCCTCGGCGTCGGGGTGGGCTTCGGCTTGCAGAATATCGTTAACAACTTCGTTTCAGGACTGATCCTGCTCTTCGAGCGACCCATCCGCGTCGGCGATACGGTAGAGGCGGGTGGAGTGATCGGTAACGTGAAGCGGATCGGAGCCCGCTCTAGTACCCTCCAGACGTTTCAGGGTTCGGAGGTGATTGTGCCTAACAGCAATCTGCTTTCGAACCAGGTTATCAACTGGACCCTCTCTTCGCCATGGCGGTGCGTGCAGATACCGGTTGGTGTCGCTTACGGCACAGATCCTGAACCCGTACTCAAGCGGCTCGTCGAGGTAGCAGAATCGTATCCGGGAGTTATGCGCGATCCCCAGCCCGCGGCCTTTTTCCTGGGCTTTGGCGACAGCGCGCTGAACTTCGAACTCCGCTTCTGGGCTGGTCAAGACACGTGGTTCCAACTCAAGAGCGACGTAACGAGCGGCGTCGCCAAGGCGCTCCGGGAGGCCGGCATCGAGATTCCTTTCCCGCAGCGGGACCTCCACGTGCGAAGCATCGATGCCTCAGTCAGAGAGGCGCTGGCCAGCAATGATGCGCCGAGCGTCTCTTCTGTTTACTCTATCGGGTCGAAGCCCGTTGGACTGAAACCGCAGGGACTGGCGCCAAGGAGTGGGGGCCGGGAGGAAAAGTGAACTGCTGTTGTTTCCTCACCGAGCCGATGGTAGGCTTTGCGGATTCTGGACAACGCAGGCCGGTCGACGACGTCCTCAAAGGCGCTTTCTGGAGTGCTGCCGCGGTCCGAGATGTTAAAATCACAAAAGGAGGAGGTGTACCATGATTCGGGAACAAGTCACAGGGTTAGTGCTTTGCGGGCTCGCCGCGGTCTCGATGCTGACTGTCGCCGGAACCGCCTTGGGACAGAAGACCGAGATCAAGGGCCTGATTGTGGGGCGCGACGGCGCCAATGTGATCATCAAGAGCCAGGAGGGAAACAACGTAACTGTAACCCTTGACGACTCCACGAAGGTTCAAGCGATCAAGGGGAAGTTAGGACTTCGGAGGTCCGACTTGGGCTTCACCGCGCTTGTGCCGGGCCTTCCAGTTGACGTTGACGCAGAGGGCCCTCCCAACCAACTGGTCGCAAAGAGTGTTAAGTTCAAAGCCAGTGACCTCAAAACCGCCAACCAAATCCAGGCGGGCGTGACACCAACCGCACAGGAACTCTCGGCAACTCAGCAGCAGGTCCAGGCCAACCAGCAGCAGCTCCAAGCCCAGCAGCAGCAACTCCAGGCCCAGAACGCTCAAATCGAGGCCAACCAGCAGAAGATCATGGCCAACCAAGAACAGATTCAGAAGAGCCAAAGCGATCAGGCGGCTTTGGCCAAGCGCTTCGGTGAACTTGGCGACTACGATGTGAAGGCCTCGGCGACCGTCTATTTCGCCGTAAACGGCACCTCGGTTAACGCAAAAGGTAAGCAGGACCTGCAAGGTCTGGCGGCTCAGGCGAAGCAAATCGGCAGCCATTATTTGATCCAAGTGGCAGGGTACACGGATTCGTCCGGAAACGCTCAGTACAACCAGCAATTGAGTGATAAGCGCGCCGACGCTGTGATCGCCTATCTTCAGCAATCCTGCGGAGTGCCGCTGTTCCGTGTCCTATCGCCTGCAGCTATGGGTATGTCCAACCCTGCCGCCTCGAACGAATCGGCGAAGGGAATGGCGGAGAATCGCCGCGTCGTCGTGAAAGTCCTTGTCAACAAGGGTTTGGCTGGGTCGTGAACCGACTAGTCCGAAGTGGCAGGAGGGTGGAAAATGCTGTCCGGTCAGCCTCCTGCGTGAGGATGATTGAATTCGCCCCGAAATTTCGCTTATCTATAGGGGAGCGGTTTGCGCAGCAGGTCAGTTTGGCCCTTGTAGCACCGAGTTCACTTTCCATAGGGCCGGGGAAAGGCGCCTACATCAACTGACCTCCCACCCAGGCGTGGGGGCGCCATCGGCTCGAGCGCGGGACCTCTCTCCGCTTGATGCACGAAGACGACGATATACTTTTTGGAGTTTTCTAGCATCAGACTTCAGCGGAGGGAAGACCAACGAGGACTTCAATATCTTGGCCCGGGGGCGTGAATCGTTTATTCTGAGTTGAGGAGTCTCCGAGGAGTCTGAATGACCAAGAGGGCGAAGTACAAGGGAATCGGTTAAGGACTGTGAACGATGCGGATTCGCTACCCTAAACTCGAAACACGAATACCAGCCGGCAATCCGCAGGTCGCGATTGGTTTTTTGCTTACCCTATTCGTCGCGGGGTTGGGGGTGGCTAGGGCGAGTGCCACCACCATGAGTTTGGAGCAGCTCGTCCAGGCGTCAACCGATATCGTGCGCGGGCAAGTTGCCGGCCAGGAATCGCGATATAACGAGACCAACACTCAGATCGTGACCTTCACCACGATCGTCGTTGGAGAGCGCATCAAGGGCCAGGCACCGGCAACGGTGGTTGTGGAACAACCCGGCGGCACGGTGGGCAACATCCGTTCGGACGTAGCCGGGACCGTCCGCTTTCACGAGGGCGGGGACTACCTCCTGTTCCTCGAACCGGCAAGGCTAAATGCATCGCGCCGCCTGGTGGTGGGGATGATGCAAGGTGCCTACCGCATTTACCGCGACGCCACCACCAATGAAGACCGAGTGATTCAGCCTTCGTCGAAGCCTGTCGAGCGCGACGAGACGAAAGCCAGTGAGCCTGCCGCAGAACCTCCTGGCGGCGCGGAAACGATCCCCTTGAATCAGTTTAGACAGCAGCTTTCCGCGGCCATGGCCGCTCCCTTGGCCGTTCCCCGGGGGATCTCCATCCCTATCGTCATCGAGACCACAGAGTTTGAGGGCGTGGGCCGCATGCGCGTGGTGGGACGAACCACCGCCGACCTCCTTCCTAACTCGAAGACGGCGATCCCGGCGGGAAGCACTGTCGAGGGGAGTGCGCAAAGGTGGCAAGGCGCGTGGAAAGTCTACTGGAGCCAGGTATCCGTGCACGGCGTGAGCATCCCGATTTCGGGAAGTAGCGAAGAGCTTGGCGAGAGCCTGCGCGGCAGGTCGATGATGGTGAAAGTCAAGTAGCTATTTATTCAGCTAGGGGCATTCTGCCGGACGGCTTGCCTTTTGACATTCCTGACTCCTTGCCTCATCGGATATCGCCAACTCCTGGCTCCTCTACACCGTGAACAGCTACTTCCCTGTGCTTAACCATCTCTTCCAGACCAAGAAGGGACATCCCGAAGCGCTGCTCTCCGTCATGAGTTCGATGGCCTGCGCCCTGACGCCTTTTTCGCTCAAGCTGCAGCCGCGAGACCTTCCGGCATATGACCAACCACGAGGACCTCGGCCACTGTTTTACCGATCTGGACGAAAAGCTTCGCGAGCTTATGGAAACCACGGTGCCGAGCAATGTGACTCTCTGCCCTTGAAGCTGGTTCAGCGGTCGGTTTACGCCACTGCCCTTGCGGACGACAAACACCTGGTGAAGACCATGCACGAACCGATCTGTTCTCCTTTGCGGCAGTGCTCTATGAGATGGCTACCGCGACTCCGCCTTTCAGCGGTGAGACATCCGGAGCTATCTTCGATGCCATCCTGCACAAGAGTCCGCCTGCTCCGACCCGTCTCAATCCGGAGGTTCCAGCGGAGCTGGACCGCATTATCGGTAGGGCTCTGGAGAAAGACGGGAACGTCCGCTACCAGCACGCCTCGGAAATTCGCACCGATCTCGAGCGCTTGAAGTGGGAAACGGATGTCCTGGGTCAAACCAGTTCGAACCATAAAAGCTATCCTGAAGTCTGCCGTTTTAATGACCCGACTTGGCCGACCGGCTCGCCTGAAATGTGCGGAAAAACAATTCGCGGTCCGGGCGGACCGCGGCAATCGGCCAGCCTGCGCTAATGCCGCCGTCCACTACTAAATTGTGTCCCGTCACCAGACGCGACGCATCGCTGGCCAGGAACAAGGCCGCCTGTGCGACATCATCGGCGCGCCCAACATGGGGCAAAGGCTGCCATCTCGGCAAAACGGCACCAATGGCGGCCTCGGCATATTCGGGATGTTCGTCCGCCTCATCAGGTGTCTGCCCCCGTACTTGCCGAAGGCCCCGGTGACAGTCATGCCGGGGGAAAGGCTGTTCACGCGAATTCCTTTCTCGCCCAGTTCGACAGCGGCGCAACGCGTCAGGTGAATGGCGGCCGCCTTTGCCGCCGAATAATAGTGCCCTCCCAGTCCTGCCCGCGTTCCGTTGACACTCGCGACGTTAATGATACTGCCCGTTCCCTGTACGCCATGACCGGCACTGCATATTTCATCCCAGCGAGGACGGCGCGCAGGTGCACGGCTATCACCGCATCGAACTGCTTCAGATCAACGTCGGCTATAGCGACAAAATGCGAAGGCATCCCTGCATTATTCATCAGGCAATCGAGGCGGCCAAAGCGGTCGACGGCATGGTCGATCATAGCCTTGACATCAGCTTCGACTGTGACATCCGCGCGTATGAAGCTCGCGGCCTCTCCCAGCTTTTGCGCGAGGCTCTCGCCTCTTTGCTGACGCCGGCCGGCAATTACGACACGCGCCCCCTCCCCGACGAACAGTTCGGCTGTTCGAGCGCCGATACCGCTTGTGCTCCCCGTAATGACCGCAACCTTACCGGTGAGCGCTCCCATCAGATTCGTCCTCCTTTCTGGCAATGACTTACAAAGCTTCCCAGGCATTCCAAAATTGTGCACGTTCGCCTCACGGCAGCCAACACAAGAACTAGCCCATTGCGGGACTGCTGTCCGCGGCGAAGAATTAATCTCATGGCGGCGGCTAGGCACCAGAGTGCCTGGACTCCTGCAAAAGCTGTGACTTTCGCTGGAAGCATCAGGGTCAGCAGAAAAGCAAGTCCCAGGGCGGCAAATGCGGCTCCTAGGACACCTCCCTTGCTCAACAGACGGAATCTTTTCGGAAGGATCAGGTCGACGTTAATCACTCTTGCAAGTGAGCCAGCGTTCGACCTGTCGGGCAATCTCGGCAATCGCCGCGTCCACCTCGCCGCGCTTTCGCGCGCCCAGTGTTGCATGGTACCCGATTCCCTTAAATTGAGCTATCAGCGAGGTGACGGCGGATCCGACATGAATGCTCCGGCGAAACACACCCTGTTTGATTCCAAGCCGAATGATGCTGGACAAGTGGTCTCGCCAAAGGCCGTCGCGTCTCTTCTCCATCGCGCCGATAGCCGGGTCCCGTAAGCCCCGGAGCGAAAGCTCGGTGACGACAATAAAGAGCTTCGGCTGCGTGCGTAAGAGGTCCCGAAGGTCCTGGAACTCCAGACGTAATTCTTGGAGGGCGGTCGCCGGCTTGTCTTTGGGAAAGCCCCTAGTTTTCCTCAACTCTGCGAAAAGTTTGGCGACTACTCCTTGAATGAGCGCTTCCTTAGTCTGGAAGTGGTAGTACAGCGTGGCGTTATTTATGCCAGCCTCTTTTGCTACCGCTTGGAACCGCAAACCCTCGAAGCCCTTTGTCGCGATAACATTCATTGCGATCGAGACCAATTGTTCACGGCGGTCCGTGCCACGCCTCTTCGCTTTGTATCGAGCCCCGAGATCGGTCTTCACGACGCGCTCCCCTGAGCTGCGACCTTACTGTTAATCAGCATGTAAAAGCTTGTGATCATACGCGGTGATGAGCGCCAGCCGAATCCAGTGCGTGCTCATTAGCAGTTGGTAGTCACGAAGCAACATTTCCCCGTTCGGTTTGACCAATCTGGCCATCAAAGGAGCCCACCATGCCGCCGTGGAGGCATAGATAATTATTTGGAGAATGACCCCCAGCCGGACCTGTCTCTCGCTCACTCTGGCGGGGCGAAGCCAAAGCAATGCGATCGCGCCCAGGAATACCAGTCCCGCGGGAACGAACAGAACGCCCCAAATACTCCGCCACCAAGCAAGGTGATACCTAAAGGCCTCGCCTCGTCCTACGGACGGCCACAGGCGGTAGCAGACCAATTGCACGAGCCACACATTACCGACTGCATAGAGTCCCAGGCCCGATGTCAGGACCAATAACCAGCGGCCGCGTGTAAACGCCGAGTGTGGCCACAGGATCCGTGTCAACGCCCAGTAGTTCAAGCTCGCATACGCCGTGAGGAGGGCGACGAGTACCCAATTCCCGCTTACAAGGCTTTCGTACGCTGCCAGATCTAGTCCACCCGTGGAAGCGACCGTATGCTGGTCTGCGTGAGATAGCCAGATCGCATTCAAAACTTGCACGATGAGTTGGAGGCCGAAGCCCGTCCATAATGCCCACCGCGGTACAGCCGGGCGGAGCCAGCCTAAGCATCAGGATTGACCCCGTGGCTAGCAGGACAGTGGGCAGAAAAACGACCCACCACGTGCTCTGCCACCAGACATTATGATAAGTCAGGAACTCTTCCTGGCCCACAAGCCGCCAAAGTGGATAGCAGGCAAACTGAATCAGCCAGACGACCCCTGTATTGAACCAGCTTAGCGCCGTAACCAACATGAATAGCCAATAGTGTCTCCCCATTCCGCCCTCCGTTCGTCCACGCTAGCATACGGCAACGCGCGTGTCAACCAATTAGTTGGTTGCTTTGGCTTGCTGCGCTGCCGTGGGCACTCGTTTTGGCTTCGTGGGAGCGACGCCTGGAATCGTTGCCGCTGTTGGCCGGCGGCCTAGCTTGGGACCGATAAAGTGGGTGCCGCGCCACACCACCTTTCCGTCAGCCTGCTAAGGGCGGGGCCTTAGTCTACGAGATCATTGCGTAACGCATAACGCATGAGCTCGGCTGTCGTCGTCATATTCATCTTCTCCAGGATGCGCGCGCGATAGGTGCTGACCGTCGTTGTGCTCAAGTGTAATTCCGCTGCGATCTGGGAGACAGTTTTCCCCAGGGCAATCATCCGCAGGACCTCAAACTCACGATCCGACAAGTTGTCATGTAAGGGTCGCCCCGCGTTCGTGCCCCACTCCACGGCAAGTTTCTCGGCAAGCGTTGGACTCACATATCGCCCCCCGGCAAGCACCTTTCGAATGGCCTTGATCAGTTCCTCCGGAGCACTTTCCTTGTTCATGTAACCGGAGGCTCCGGCCTTGAGTACCCGTTTACCGTACTGGTCTTCGGGATGCATGCTCAAGACGAGCACCGGGAGCCCGGGTTGCACCCGCTGCAGATCCCTGAGGACGTCAAGGCCGCTTCGCCCCGGCATGGTGATGTCGACAATCGCGAGGTCCCAGTTTTGGTTTTGGACCTGGGCCAGAACCTGCTGTGCATTCTCGGCTTCGCCGCAGACTACACCCTCAAGCTCCCGCATCAGGATCTCACGCAAGCCTCGGCGCAGGATGCCATGATCGTCAGCAATGAGAACCCTGATCACTCGTCTCACTCTCTCATGCGCGAGATGGTTCTGGAATCCGCACTCTCACGGTCGTACCCTTTTCCGGAGCGCCGAGGATGACCAGTTCCCCTCCCAACAGGGCAGCTCTCTCACGCATTCCCAGGAGACCGAGCGACCGGCCGCCTGCGAGCTGCTCTTTGCCGATGCCCCTGCCGTTATCGTGAACTTCCAGCGTCAGATGGCCGTTCTCCTTCGCCAGCCTTACTCCCACCTCGCTGGCGTTCGCGTGCCTGGCGACGTTCGTCAAAGTTTCCTGGAAAATGCGGAACATCGCCGTCGCGCATTCCTGATCGATTTCAATGTCATCTCCCGGGACATCCAACCGGCACCTCGTCCCCGTGCGAGCCTGGAATTCCTCCGCCGCCCATTCCAGCGCGGCCACGAGGCCGAGGTCATCGAGGATTCCCGGCCTCAGTTCTGTCGAGATTCTGCGCACCGACTGTATCGTCTGGTCTACGAGTTCCAGGATGGAGTCGGCCCTTTTTCGCTGTTGTTGTTCGTCGGCCGGCGACTCGCGCATCAAGGAGGCCAGGTCAATCTTAATGGCGGTCAAAGCTTGGCCCAGCTCATCATGGATTTCGCGTGCCACGCTCTTTCTCTCCTCCTCCCGGATAACTTGCAGCCGCGCGGTAAGCGCGCGCAACTGTTCGAAGGAATGCTGCAACTCCTCTTGCGCCCGCTTGCGCTCGGTGATGTTCTCCACGATAGCCATGAGAAACCGGGGAATGCTCCGAGTGCCTGGAACCATGGATGCGTGGACGCTGGCCCAGATCAAGCTGCCATCCTTACGCCGGTAACGCTTCTGTATTTCGAAGGATGGCCCTCTCCCCTCCCGCAGCTCGGCCAGAGGCCGGCGGCTCACTTCCAGGTCGTTTTCGTAGGTGATGTCCAGGAACGACAACGCTCGCAGTTCTGCCTCTGAGTAACCCAGCATTTTCTGGAAGGCGACATTGGCGCTCAGGAATCGGGTACTGGCGGGGTCACTCAGGGCGATGCCGGCGGCGGAATTCTCGAAGACCGCACGCCAGCGCTTTTCGCTCTTGCGCAACTGCTCCTCGGCAAGCTTAAGTTCCGTGAGGTCGCGGGTTACGCCCCAGACCCGCACCAGGCTCCCATTCTCAACAATAGGGGTCTCTGTCCTGGACAAGTATTTGGAGTTACCTGCTTTGTCAACAACCCGAAACTCGGCCGTCCGACCTTGAAATCCGCCGCGAACCGTAGCTCGAAACAACTCGATCGTTTCCTTACCCAAGTCCCCGGGGGGAATCAGGTCTCCAAGCCGCTTCCCCAGCAGCTCTTCGGCAGCGGAGAGCCCCAGGTTGCGCACATGCGCTTCGTTGCACTCGGCCACGTAACCGTGTTGCAGAATCCTCTCTACACTTTCTTCCTCCGGCAAGTCGAGAGGCACGGGCTGCTCCAACTCCACGCGCCACACGCCTTCGTTACTGTGCGAGATGAAGTCGCGGTATCGCTGTTCGCTCTGGCGCAAAGCCTCTTCCGCCCGCTTGCGCTCAATCACATTGGCAATAGCGTCTCCGACCATCTTCACACGCGCAACATCGATGTCTGACCAAACTACCGGTCGCACCTTCGCGCGCAATCCGACGCAGCCTCTCACCTCTCCCACTGTGGCCTTGATCGGCACATCGAGAACTGAGAGGGTGCCCTCTGCCTCGTAGTTCCGCCGCTCCGCCAATGCTTCGAGAGGCAAGTCATCCCAAGTGTTCACCCGGATTACCTCGTCGGCCAGAAGTCGACTTTCGCTCCATGACCGTGTCCCAGGTGGTATGTTTTGACAAGGTGGTAGGCGCGCGGAGGTGTTGGGCCCGCACCACTCGTGAGTGACGCTCCATGTACCCTGCTCTGGTGAGAGCATGGTCACATAGGCGCAATCAACCCCGATGAATTCCGCCGTCTCCTGTAAAGCGGCGGTCACACTCGTATCAACTTCGCAATCATGGCAGGTTGCGAAGCGGGCCAAAATCGTGGTCATCAACTCGTCAAATGCAGCTTGGCGTCTCAGCGCCTCCTCCGCCTGCTTTCGCTCCGTGATGTCGCTGACCACGCCGTCGATTCGGATGCCCCCGTTCTGCCGTCGCACCTTCGCGCTGTCCAGAACCCAGCGGACTTCGCCGTTTGGCAATACAATTCGATATTCGGCCTCGTCCCGGGTTAGTTGCCCCGTCCGGAGCCGCTCATAAGCCCTCTGCATTCGCGGCCGGTCCTCCGGATGAACGGTGCTTAGCCAGGCATCAGGGCCCTGTAAATAAAACTCGGGCGGACGACCGGTAATCTTTTCTACCACCGATGAGTAATGGCGGTACTTCCAGTTACCTCCGCCGTCGACCTCCCCGCTCCAAAGGTAGTCCGGAATCGAGGCCGTCACAGCCTGCAACTCCTCTTTGCTCTGTCTCAGCTCCTCCTCCGCCCGCTTGCGCTCGGTAACATCATCGAGCACGGCGAGGGCGCAGGGCTCGCCCTCAAATTCAATTATTTCTACTGA
>Ga0182038_10000520_pt1 | contig 19481 bp, 14 predicted proteins | sample sta12Can44000108_FD_125976 | JGI IMG/M metagenome (GOLD analysis project Ga0182038, IMG submission 125976) | Lab enrichment of tropical soil microbial communities from Luquillo Experimental Forest, Puerto Rico - statanox.12C.anox.44.000.108 | ecosystem: Environmental > Terrestrial > Soil >...
TGAAAAATGTCCTGGAAAAGCCCCGATCGTTCGTCGCACTGTTGAACGAACAAGATTATGAGCCGCGTACGAGTATTGGTTGGTACAAAGAAAGGAGCTTTCATCCTAACCGCCGATGGCCGGCGCGAACAGTGGGAGGTCAATGGACCGCACTTCGGGGGTTGGGAGATATATCACCTCAAAGGCTCAGCCGCTCAACCAGATCGCCTCTATGCATCGCAGACCAGCGGCTGGTTTGGGCAGGTGATGCAGCGTTCTGACGATGGCGGAAAGACTTGGGAAGCCATCAGCAATGAGTTCAAGTACGACGGGGTTCCAGGCACTCATCAGTGGTATGACGGCACGCAACATCCCTGGGAGTTCAAACGTATCTGGCATCTCGAACCCTCGCCTACCGATCCGGACATTGTGTACGCGGGCGCGGAGGACGCGGCTCTGTTTAAGGCAGTAGATGGCGGTCGTACCTGGCAGGAGCTTCCCGGATTGCGCAGCGCCAAGGGCCACCTCTGGCAACCCGGAGCAGGCGGCATGTGCCTCCACACGATCATTCTCGATCCCAAACGGCCCGAGCGAATTTTCATTGCCATCTCCGCAGCAGGCGTCTTCCGTACCGATGACACCGGGAAAACTTGGAAGCCGGCAAACCGCGGATTGAAATCACCCTACGAGTTGCCCGATCCGGATGCGGAAGTCGGCCACTGCGTTCACCGGATCGCCATGCATCCGTCGCATCCGGACGTGCTGTTCATGCAGAAGCACTGGGACGTCATGCGTACCAATGACGCCGGAGAATCCTGGAGCGAAGTCAGCGGTAACCTGCCCTCAGACTTTGGCTTTCCCATTGAGGTTCACGCGCACGAGCCGGAGACCATCTATGTCGTTCCCATTAAAAGCGATTCGGAACATTTTCCGCCGGAGGGAAAGCTGCGCGTGTATCGTAGTCGCACAGGCGGAAACGAATGGGAAGCGCTCACGAGGGGTCTGCCGCAGAAGGACTGCTACGTCAACGTGCTGCGCGACGCGATGGCCGTTGACTCGCTGGAGCCGTGTGGGGTGTATTTCGGAACCACCGGCGGGCAGGTTTACATGTCTCCCGACAGTGGGGAAACGTGGATCCCCATCGTGCATGATCTCCCGGCAGTTCTCTCGGTGGAGGTTCAGAATTTGCCATGATACACGTCGTACTCCCGTTTCACCTTCGCACGCTGGCGCGTGTGGATGGCGATGTGCACCTTGAAATCGAAGGACCCGCCACGCTGGGGTCGGTTCTTGACGCGCTCGAAGCGCGGCATCCGGTGTTGCGCGGGGCGATTCGGGACCAAGTCACTTTGATTCGAAGGCCGTTCGTGCGATTCTACGCCTGCGAGGAGGATTTGTCCCACGAGCCGCCTCAGACCCAGTTACCCGCCGCAGTCGTCAACGGCGCGGAGCCATTTCTTATCGTTGGCGCGATGGCCGGCGGCTGACCTTCGTAGTTAGGGATCTCTGACAGCATATGGTAGGGTAGTAGCTCTGCTGAGACGCCGCCGAATGACCGCAAAAAAGCGGCTTGCCGAAGGCTCGCCCTTGTGCCGCAAACCACGGAGAAGTTACAACCTTGCAACCTCTGTCTTTTGTATTCTGTATTCGGGGATCGCCGGTAATGCGCGAAGCGTCTCATCTCATTCCAGCAAATAGCGAAAATCTTCCAATGTCAGCGCACGACCAAACCCCTTTTCGCCCAGGACTTCTTTGGCGAGTGCAGTTTTGCGGACTTGCAGTTGCCGGATCTTGTCTTCGATCGAATCACGGATCAGCAGGCGATACGCGAAAACGGTTCTGGTCTGGCCGATGCGATGGACGCGATCTACCGCCTGGCTCTCGACGGCCGGATTCCACCAGGGATCAAACAGAATGACGTAGGACGCAGTCGCCAGATTCAGTCCTGTGCCGCCCGCTTTGAGTGAAATGAGGAATATCGACGCGCCCTGCTGCCGTTGGAAATTTTTGATCAACTCTCCGCGATTCTCCGTCTTTCCCGTGAGCTTGAAAATCGGGCAAGCCAATTCTTTGATCCGCTCCTCGATCAGATTCAACATTTCAACAAATTGGCTGAATACCAAAATCTTGTTCCCTTCCTCGACCAGCGGCTCGAGAAGATCATGCAGCGCTTCCAGCTTTGCCCCGGTTGCCGTACTGCTCTTCGATCCAGCCAGCGCCGGATGACAACAGATCTGGCGCAGGCGCAACAGGGCCGCCAATAGATTGAACCGTTGCCTGTCGAGTTGAGTTTCTTGCGAGATCTGAAGAAGATGTTGGCGGGCAACCTTAAGTTCCGCTCGATAAAGGTCTTCTTGCTCGCGATCCATCGAAACCCGAATGTCTTCCTCAATCTTGGGCGGAAGTTCCCGGGCAACTTCCTCCTTGGTTCTACGCAGCAGAAAGGGACGGATTCGCCGGGCCAAGCGCGCCCTGGCCTCCGGATCGTCTGAGTGCTCAAAATCTCGTTTGAACGAAGTCTGGGTACCTAGCGCACCAGGCATGACGCAATGCATGAGGCTCCACAGATCGAGGAGTTTGTTCTCTATGGGTGTGCCGGTGAGAAGGATTTTGTAGGTCGCGTTCAACTTGCGAGCCGACTTGGTAGTCTGCGAGGTAGTGTTTTTCAGATTCTGACCTTCATCAAACACGATGGCGTCCCAGCGGATATTCTCCAGGTCGTCGGCCAGGAGCCGAAGCTGGGTGTAATTGAGGATCAGCACCTGGCCAGGCATCAAAGAAGCAGCGGCCAGATCCGGTTTCTTTAACGCCCTCACAGGGAGTAACGGGAAATAGTGAGCTGCCTCCTCTTTCCAGGTTTCGACCACCGACTTTGGCCCAACGATAAGGCTGGGACCAGTTACGGGATAGGTCTTTTGCAGCCAGGCGAGCCAAGTCAGCGTTTGAAGCGTTTTTCCCAGCCCCATGTCATCGGCGAGAATACCGCCAAAATGATTTGAGCTGAGGTAAGCCAGAAAGTGGAAGCCCGCGACCTGATAAGGCCGTAGGGTGGCTTGAATCGTGTCAGGAACACCGGGAGCGACCTGCATTTTGATCTCGGCCAGCCGGGTTTCCAACTGCTGTTCTAGTCCCTTCGGCGCCACGCCCGCTTCGAGCAGCGCCCTTAAATGCATGATGTGAAGCCGCTGCGGCGCGGTGGCGAGCTCATGAGCGGATATCCCAAGTTCATTCAGAGCGCTCAGAAGTTTATCTGATCGTCCGATTCGAAACCTTCGGTAAGCCCGCGAACGAATCTGAACCGAATCCCCGCGGGCGGCGAGCAGCAGCTGCAGTTCTTCGGGAGACAACGTCAGATCGGCCTCCGACCAGGAAAACCGGAGATCAAACCAATCGTAGCCCGCATCGGCCAGATCAACAGAGAGATCGATCTGAAGTGGTTTCTGAGTCAGCCCGCGCAAGGCGTTCGGCGTCTGTAATTCGACATCGCCCGGCAGCGATTCCGCCCATTTTGCAACGAGCTCGACCGATCGATTCCTCTTGAGGCGCCACTGCTTCGAAACCTCATCGTACTCCGAGGGCAATCCGGCAAGTAATTGCTCGAAACTCCCCCCATCGGGAAATTCATAGGCAACAAAGGCATCTCCCTCGCAAACAATATGCTTGCCCGGCAGAGGCCAACCGGTCGTTTCGGTCGCCGCGATTTCCTGCCCGTTGCGCGGATCGACCAGCCGAGGCAAAAGCGCGATGGTATTATCCTCCGGTTGCAGCAGAATTTGCACCGTGCGCTTTGGTTGAACTCGCGATACGCGTGCCGCCAAGGATCCGGGAAGTGTGCATACACCGTTAATGGTACATCGGATTCCCGGGAGTGATTCGACGGCTGCTCTGGGAATTTCAACGACCGGGGGACACCACAGTGAATCTACAGGGAACGGCGGCGCGCCGGCCTCAAGGAGAGTCGATCCCGATAGGTAGAGCGTCGTCGGACCCGGAAACATCAGAAGACTTGAGTCCGCCACTTGACCGTTTTGTCCCAGTTGGAATCTGTACGAGCGCGGTGAAGCTTCGGTCATTTCCCATCTGGCAGGGGCCAGATCCAGGGCTTGCCCGTTTTGTCCTACCGTCCGGCACCTGATGTCGCTCGAGCGAAACAACGCGTTGAGTCTGGCCGCCAATCCTGCGCCGACGGTCAATCGAGTTGGTGGCTGAAATCCATCAGCAAGAAAATGCTGCAGCAACAAAGGCAGCCTTTCATTGGGAATGTGCACCCGGCCGGTACGCCAATCGGCTGCCAGCCGTTGCAGCTCGGCAGGGCGGACGGGCAGGTATTTAGAGTTGTTTTGACTATTGACCTCGAGGCAGAGGTCTCGCCCGTCGATTACCCAGCGAAAATCGGATAAACATTGTCTGTAGCCGGCCGGTTCACCCTCCCGTTGGTACCTCTTCGTCCATTCCAGCGCTGCCTCCTCGTTTCTCCACTCGTCGATCAGACATTCGGATTCGCTCGCATCGTTCAAGTCGCCGAACAACGCGGGAATGTTCAATCCTCTCTGTCGCAGGCTGGCAACCGCGAAATGCCAGAATTGCACCCGCGACAGTTTGCGGCGTGGCGCGATCTTTATTTCAGACCAGTACTCATGCTCTGGCCATTTCGGGAACAGGCCTTTCAAAACCCGCCCATTGATCTGGCTGCCCTCCACGTGGGCTTGGTAGAGGGATTCCAGACGTTCAACCCAATCGGTTTCCTTTTCAGTCAAAGTCGCCGGATTTTGCACCAGCGCAAAATAGTCATTCCTTTGTCCTGGCGTTTGTGCGCCTCTCTCCGAGACAACAGCCTTCTTTCGCAACCGCTTTGAAAGGGAGAGCAGCGAGGCGTAAACATGTTTGCACTCCGTTCCCACCTGGCAAGTGCAAAGAAGGTTCCATGAGGATCCGCCGTATGAGAGCGTGACGGCATACAGTTTTCCGTTCTCCTTTACCTCGGCTTCAAGGGTATTGAAATGGCCGGTCTCTTTCAGGGATCGCACACGGTTCTCTTCAAAAAGTCGTCTACCCCCGTTTACCACCGCCAGGCCGAACGTGCCTAAAGCTCTCTCAACGATTTCGGAATCGATCGAAAGTTCCGCGCAACGCATTGGGTATCTATTTGAAATCGGAAAGGCCGGAAACCGTAACCGAATACCGGCCGCTATTTATTTAAGCTCTTCGTCAAAAACGACCGCCAACATCCGAGGCTTGCCGCTGTCCATGAGCGCATAGGTTTCGTCCGGCCACTGGCTGATCCCGAAAACAGGGTTGCAGCCCGTTGCCTTTGGACTTAAATAATGCCTTCTTGGTATCCAAAGCGCGGTTAGCTCAGTGGTAGAGCACTACCTTGACACGGTAGGGGTCACAGGTTCGAACCCTGTATCGCGCACCAGCCGTCCGCATCAAGCGCTTACGAACTTTTAGCGAAACGCTAATCCATAACTTCGGATTTCGAATCGTATTTGCCTTTGAAAAACTCTTTTAAAGTCGTAGGCAGTTGTGGTGCTCTCATATCGCTCAGGCAACTGGCACCACGACATCGCTGTATGATGCGGGTCCCGTTTCGACCTTGCGGATGACGCGGTCCTCTTCGGGGAAGAGAAGGGCTTTACGGTCCGCAAGGTAGAAGAACATCTCCACCCCATCGGGGCATTGGAACAGTTTGGGTATCTCAATTAGCATCTCTTCCTGCTCAGTCGGTTCCAACAAGGTAAAATTCCAAGCCAGCACCGTGAGCTTGAGGATCGTTTCCTTGGACTCGTAATCCGGTGCGGACTCCAGCAGCGGTTCGGCTACCAGCCAGATCATGTCGGAAACCTTTAGGCGTCTAGGCGGATTGACCTGACCCGCCGGGCCGGGCTGGCTGGGACCAGTGAGGGCGCTTTCACCGTTTTTCTCCTCGGCGCCGAACGGCTCGAAGCCATCAGCGGCGACAATGTAATGGTAGCCGCCTTTGCCGCACCGGGCTTCGAGCACACGCAGAATCCTCTCTGCGCGCGCCGGCGAGTCCGACGGCCCCTGGAAGTAGAATGGTTTGCCGTTTTTGCCGAACATAAATTGCTCATCGCAGTCTGCCGTTGTGATACCTCCGAAAACCCGGCTCGCCTTTTTGTAATCGGCGCCCGGCGAAAAACCGAGCTCCCTGGCGTAGCCGATGGCGCCCTCGGCCAGTTTGCGCGCCGCCGCCGGCGTCATTCGCACCGGGGTCTGGTCGCGGAAGAGTCTATCTAGAAGGCTTTCCTGGTAATCGGCAATACTGTTGAACTCGTGAAAGCCTGCGTCCTTCACACCCAGGCAAAACACGTCGAGCAGGAAAAACCCAGCCTCAACGCGACCGTTGGCTTTAGACCTGCTCACTACAAGATAGCCGCAGCCGGAATCGAAAAGGTTGGCGGACCGAAACGCTTCGGAAGGATGTTTCATGGTGGACCTAAATACAATATTTAGGGGTATGGCTGCAAGGAAATATCTACAGGTTGTGTTTAGACTCTTTGCTCGGCCACGGCCAGGGTAGGCCATTCGATGTTCCCATCACGGCCCTATTGATCCAAAGTGCCTCGGAGATCAGCCCTTTAGCGGCTTAGCTAAGCCAAGTTTTTAACGCTGGCCCAAACCAAGAGGGTCTCCGGTTAACTTGACAACTTGTCATATAGAAATCAAAATCAAAAAGTGAAATCGATGACGGTCGGAGAGTTTAAGGCCCGCTTCTCAGCGGTCCTGGATGCGGTAAAGCAAGGTGAGACTATCGAGATCACCTACGGCAGGAAACGTCAGACGGTGGCCATTCTGCAACCACCGGCTTCCACAAAGCGCTCACGGAAGCGGCCCCTTGGATTGTTCACGGGAAAGCTCAAAGTCCGGATCTCGAAAGATTGGGAAATTTCAGATGAAGACTTCGTCGGTTCACAATAGTCAACGCAGTGTTTCACATTGGGCATTGAAGAAACAGGCGTTTCCAAGCCCACGCCCGTCCTTGAAAAAGCACGAAAATGGCGAGCGCTTAGCTTTAGGTGCGCCTTAGGGAAGAAAGATGCGGTTGCTGCTTGATACATGCTCTCTTATTTGGCTTGTGCAGCAGCCCGAGAGACTTGGAGCTAAATGCCAGAGAGCCCTTGCTGATCCTTGGAATGATCTCTTCGTGAGCGCCGTCTCTCTTTGGGAGATGAGCATTAAGTCCAGCTTGGGTCGCCTGGACCTAGAGAACGCGACCGTAGAATCCTTTATTGCCATGGCAGAAGCACATGGTTGCCAATGGATCGGTCTGCAGCCAGACGTTGCCGCCTCTTTTTATCGTCTGCCCATCGTCGGTGATCATCGCGATCCCTTCGACCGCATACTCGTCTGGCAGGCAATCCGCTCAAATTTCGCCCTGACGTCTCGTGACCGGGTCATGGCGGCCTACGAACCCCATGGGCTGATCATCATCTGGTGAAGAATGCTGAAGGGCGCTAGCCTGCATTAATCACAAATCCTTTGCTGTAACCATGCAGTTGCGTCAAATCGGGTAAGGATTTGTGCTGAATGCAGGCTATGGCAGCAGAATTCTCCGGCTGCCGCCGGAAACCACCTTCGCTCTTCGAGCTACGCCGTGTCCGCAACGCGGGTAAGGTCGCGCCATACCGAAGCGACGGCGGAATTCCGCTGCTCTATGTACTTTAAGAGCTTTCTAGCCCGCAATATGCGCATGGCTTCTCATAACGCGTGATTTTTGCGGGCTAGGAAGCGATCGGTCACCCCGGGAATGCGACTTCTACCGGCTTGCAACTCGCCCCTTGCGACCTTCCATCCGCCTTGACAGGCAGTCCCGTAATCTCTTAGGCTTGCCAGCGTTTTTCGCCCCGAATTTCGAGTCTCACTTTTAATGGAGGCAAGCTCATTAATGCTGCGCAAAATCCCAGGGATCCATTTACCGCAGCTGAACTCGGCATGCTCGCACACCTGTACAGGGGCGAGATGTACCGGAGCAAAATCTGGCGGACCCGCCTGGATGCGACAACCAACTGGGCAGTAGCCACGACCGGAATTGCCCTCTCAGTCGCCTTTAGCAGTGCAGGCAACTCACCGCTCCCGCTTGTTCTTGTAGCTCTGATGTCCCTGCTGTTTCTCTCCATCGAAGCCCGGCGCTACCGCTACTTCGATATCTGGCGTACCCGCGTGCGCGTTCTGGAAACGTGCATGTACGTGCCGATCCTTCGCGGCGAAGGCGTGCGGATTGACAACGGCTGGAACCAGGAATTAGCCCGCGACTACGAGCACCTTCATTTCCATATCAGCTATTTGGAAGCCTTTGGACGCCGGTTGCGCCGCAACTATTCGTTTATGTTCGGTGTTCAAGCGGTCAGCTACGTCACCAAGATTAGCATTCACCCGACGCCGATTAAGTCGCTTGACGAGCTGTGGCAACACGCCGCGATTGGTCCAATACCTGGCCAGGCAGTGCTGACTTTCGGATTTATCTTCCACGCCGGATTGGTGGCACTTGCAGTTCTCACCCTGAAAGGACAGCGCGCAGCCGGACGAGTGGAACGGCAGGCCCCGTAATCATTTTAATTGATTAGGCGCGCCGCGACAGCCCTGCCGTCAGTTCAATGGCACGTCTTCTGGCCGGCTCAAGCTGCGATACATCCTTGCCCGCTCCGCGCGCAAGGTCCGGTTTCCCCCCTCCCCTCCCTCCGAGCATGCCAGTGAGCTCTTGCACGATCTTGCCCGCATCGACTTTCCGCGTCAGGGACGGATCCACCATCGCCAATACATGAACCTGGTTTGCCTCACTCCCGAACAACACTGCGACGCCGGTAAATCCTTTCGCCTTCAGGGTGTTCGCGACCGCCTGCAACTGTTCCGCATTTGCATCGTGGATAACTTCCACAATGGGCCCTTGGTCGATTGGGAATTTCGCTACGATCCGCTCCGCCTCGCGTTGCAAGCCTTGTGCTCGATCTTTTTCGATAGCTTTCTTCAATTCGAGCAATTGAGCGCTAAGCTCATCGATTTTTGCCGATTTCAGATCCAGCTTTTCCTGCAAGTATTCCAAGGCAACAAGCCCCGTCAGCGCCTCAATCCGGCGCACTCCGGCCGAGATGGCTCCCTCGCTTGCTAGGTGGAACAAACCAAGCTGGCCAGTCCGGAAAACATGCGTCCCCCCGCAGAGCTCCATTGAATAACCATCCAAACAACCCGCGTTTCCTCCGATCTGCACCACTCGCACGTTTGCGCCGTATTTCTCCCCGAAAAACTGCATGATATCCGCCCGTGATTTCACTTCCTCGTATGGAACTTCAACCCAGCTAACTGTTTCATTCGCAATGATTCGGCTGTTCACTAAATGTTCGATTTTCCGAAGTTGCTCCAATGAAACTGCTTTGCTGCTGAAATCGAACCTCAATCTGTCCGGGCCCACATACGACCCCTTCTGGCTGACGTCGCGCCCAACAATTTCATGAAGCGCCCAATGCAGGAGATGAGTAGCCGTATGATTAGCCTCTATCTTGCGTCGTCTTGGCTGATCCACTTTCAAAATAACATCAACCGGTAAACCATACTGCACCGTACCAGCGACCTTGAGATAAAAAGTCTTTCCCTGTCTGGTCACGAACACTACGGGAACAGAACTACCATCCGCAAAAACAATTTCGCCCGTGTCGCTCACCTGACCTCCCATCTCGGCGTAAAGAGGAGAACGGTCGACCACAGCCAGCTCACTTTTATCCTTTTTGACTACCTGGATGAGATGTGCTTTCGCTTCGTCATGATAGAATCCAACAAACTCCGTGGCAGCAGATTCCTCGGCTGCCGTGACTATCTCTTTCTCCTGAGCCGCACGCGAGCGCTCGCGCTGCTGTTCCAATCTCATCGCGACCGCCTGCAGGTCGAGTTGCAATCCGCGTTCCCGAACTAGCACTTCTGTAAGATCGACCGGGAATCCGTAGGTATCGTATAACCGGAAAGCTGCTTCTGCAGGAAACTCGTTGCTAGTCCGATTACTAAATTCCTCCTCGAAGATTCGCAATCCGCGATCCAGCGTGTGATTAAATAGTGATTCTTCACTATCCAGAACCGAAACCAGCCTCGCCCTATTCACTTCCAGTTCGGGGAAGACTGATCCAAAATTCTGGGTCACAGTTGGAGCCAGCCTGCTCAAAAATCCTTCGGAAGCAAAACCGAGATACCGACCGAACATCACAGCCCTCCGAAGAATGCGCCTCAGCACATAGTTCCGATCCGTGTTACTCGGAATAATCCCATCCGCGATCGCAAAACATAGCGCGCGCAGGTGGTCCGCTATCACCCGGAACGCAACATCTACCTTCTCTTGCTCGGACAGGTTAACGCGCGATCTTGGCAAAGTTTTTCCATAAACTTTTCCGCTAAGAGCCGCGATCTCTTCAATGATCGGATGGAAAAGGTCACTGTCGTAGTTCGAGATGGGACCATCAAATCTGCGGAACTCATCCGTACACGCCACGATACCGGCGACCCTTTCGAACCCCATGCCGGTATCCACATGCCTAGCAGGGAGCGTTGAGAAGCTACCATCCGCGTTGGCGCTGAATTGGATAAAGACCAGGTTCCAAATTTCTATGCACAGCGGGCTCCCCTGGTTTACCAGCGTGCCTTGCGTTTTCCCGTCTTTGGTAAGATCCATGTGGATTTCGGAACAAGGCCCGCACGGCCCCGTTTCGCCCATCATCCAGAAATTGTCTTTTCGGCTTCCGTCAATGACATGAATGCGGGGATCCAAACCAGCCAGTTTGAAAAGCGCTGCCCAACTGGCGTGCGCCTCCTCGTCAAAATCCGCCGGGTCCCCTTTTTCCGGTTGATAGACCGTCGCGTAGAGCCGATCAGGCGGGAATTTCCAGCGCTCAACCAGTAACTCCCATGCCCAGCGGATTGCCTCTTTCTTAAAATAGTCACCGAAACTCCAGTTCCCAAGCATCTCGAAGAACGTGTGGTGATAGGTATCAAAACCGACATCATCGAGATCGTTATGTTTCCCTCCTGCCCGGATGCACTTTTGCGTGTCAGCAGCCCGCGGGGGCGAAAATGGCGGCTTTTCCTGCCCGAGAAAATAAGGCACGAATTGATTCATGCCGGCATTGGTAAACAGCAAGTTTGGCGATTCCGGCAACAAACTTGCAGAAGGCACAATCGCGTGCCGCTTTTCCCGGAAGAAATCCAAAAACGACTGCCTGATCTCTGAAGCATTCATGATACAGATGGCCTGAGCCGAGTCGCGAAGATGCGCGAAAAACCGGCGTTCCTCAAGTCGGACTCTCAATCCTGAAGAGTCGAGCGATCCCGGCTCGCGGGCCTAAAAGCGTCATAGCCGTTTTCTGCCGCGCGCGCCCACAGTAGCGCCATCCGACCCGAGCCGCTCGCCCTTCGTGTAGAATCACTGCAAAAGGACCGTCGTCATTTTTCTCAATGACGATCGAATTGATTTTCCTCGAACGGGTTGCGCACCCGAAACTCGAAAAACCAAACCTCATAGCCGCGGATCTGCCTTTTCATCGGCGTTGAACCAATCAGTCGCTCGGCATCGGCTTTTGAAGTGTAACCCTGCAAAAGTCCGCGCATCCTCCGAATCCAAAACTGTTCCGGCAGTATCGTGTAAATATAAACCGGCGCGAACGCTACTCGTCCGCTTCGATCAAACGGAACGGCCAATACATCGACTCCCTCCCCTTGATTGAATCTGCTCGGTTCAATCAAAGGCGCCCCTACGAGGCCAAACCGGCGCCATTTGCTCGAATCGACCGAGATCACAAACAAGCTGCATCGTGGACTGAGTTGGACGTAATCTGGATCATTTGGAAGCCGGGGCAGAAAGCCCGCCTCGCTATGCTCGAGCAATCCTAATGCGATAACCGCTAGCAAACATGGTAACTTGTTCATAGCAATACAATAACTGACGGCAACCGCAAAAATCGGCCCTATGCGAGATGGATTTCTCGCCCGGTCAAACTGGATTGATAGATTGCATCTAACATTTCCATTAGTTGAACTGCTTGAATTGAGCTATTGATCGCTGCTTCTTCTCCGCGGATTGCTCGCAAAAAGTTCCGCATTTGCGGAACAAATTCATGCGGTACGCGTTCAAACGTCAGTTCCCGGTCTACAAGCGTCCCATTCTGATCTTCAAAGAGCGCCAAGGCCGGTATTTTAACCGAGGGATGAAGCTGGAGCGTATCTACAACCCGGATAGAACCCTTCGGCCCGAACACTGTGGTACTGAAAAGTTCGCGCGTACCCCATTTTCCAAGCGGTATATCATCGGTAAGATTTGCAGCCCAGGAAACTTCAAATAAAACAGACGCTCCATTTTCAAACCGGATCATTCCGTAGGCGCTGTCCTCGACATCAAAGACTGGCGCTTTTACAAGTTGCGGAAACTTTTGATAGGTCTGAGCTGAAATTGTCCTTGGCTTGGGGTTTCCCATTAAATACCAGGCAGCGTCGATCGCGTGAACACCAAGATCGATCAGAGCTCCACCGCCGGCGCGCGCTCGATCGGTGAACCAGCCGTCAATGCCTCCGGGCGTTCCACGCGATCTTACCCACATGGTCTTTGCGAAATAGATTTCACCGAGGCGCCTTTCTCCCACTGCCTTACGCGCAGCCTGATTAGCTCCGGAAAAACGCATCTGCCGGCCAAAAAAATAAACCAGACCTCGGTTCTCCGCCTCCGTATGCAAATGGCGCATTTGTTCCGCGTTCAAAGTTGGCGGCTTTTCGCAGAGAACATGTTTTCCCGCCTCAAGGGCCTTTAAGGTTGCCGGATAGTGCAGGGAATTGGGCAAGCTGACAACGACCGCCTCCAGGCTGGAATCAGAAAGCATTTCGTCATAATTGCAGTAGATCTTTTGAGGCGAATATTTCGCTGCGAATTTCTGGCGCCGATCCTCGTTCAGATCACACGCCGCATACAAATGGCCCAGCCCGCAGCTCTGCACCCCTTCTGCGTGCCGTTCACCAGGCCAGCCGAGTCCAACGATCCCAATATTGTGTTTGTCCATGGCTTGCCCGAAAAGGAAGAACAAAACCTCGGTCCGCGCAAATGCCTCGCCATCCGTAACTCACGGACTGGCCTTGGCCTTACTGCCCATGAGCGACACAAAAGCGCTTTTCCTGCCGGTAAAGGCTCAATTCCGTAGGCTATGCTAATTTCGGAAGACCGTACAGTAGTGTATAGAATCCTTGAAAAGCAAAACCAGCGCATGTCCAATGTTTCACTATCGATAGAAGAGTTGAAGTTGAGAGCCATTTCGGATCATGGCCGTAGCGCCGTCTACGCCCAGATCGACGGTGTCCTGGAGAAGCAGACACGCGAGCAGAAGCCCTATCTCGAAGTTTTATTGCGCGATCTCACCTCCAGTTTCGTCCTGCGAGTCTGGAGCGATCACCCACTTTACCTTTTTACCCGGGAATTGCGCGGCGGCGCGTTCGTCGAGATAGAAGCTGAGTTCTCGATGAGCCCTGCTTATGGGCTCGAGGCCAAAAACTGGGCGATACGCCATTTGACGGCTGCGGAACAGACCCATCTTCTGGCCGGACCCTCCAAGGTGCGCGAAAAGCAGGAGCTGGACTATTTGGACATCTGCAAGTTTGCTGACTCCATTCGCGATCCACGTTTACGTACGCTGTCCATGATGTTTCTGGAGGAATTTGGAGATCGCATGCGGCGCTCGGCCGGCGCGCGAAACTATCATCACGCACGGCGTGGTGGTCTGGTTGAGCATATCGCTCAAATGATGAGAGCCGCCGAAGCGTTAGCCTCGGTCTATCCTCGATTGAATCGCGATCTGCTTCTTGCCGGAATTCTCTTTCACGATTCCGGAAAACTCTGGGAAAATTGCTACTCGAAAGAGAGTTTCATCATGCCTTACGATGTTAGAGCAGAATTAGTCGGACATATCTCGATCGGCGTTGAAGTAGTCAATCGCCTCTGGCACAAGCTCAAGCAAACCGAAGATTTTCCAGGTTGGAATTCCATTTCACCTGATTCGGATTCCGTCCGGCTTCACCTGATTCATTTGATTGCCGCCCATCACGGTGAACGACAATACGGGTCGCCGATCGAACCGAAAACTCCCGAGGCTATCGCGCTGCATATGATCGACAATCTCGACGCCAAGCTGGAAATGATGTTCGGAGCTTACCAGCATGGCCGGAGGCTGCACCCGGAGATTATCGAGCGGGTAAGGCCGTTGCCAGCGAATCTCGTCCAACCACTTCCCGACTTTCTCTCAGAGGAGATGATAGAACGGCCAAATCATTAATTTGGCCGTTCTCAATTCCGCCAGAGGCTTCACGTTGTTAGCAGATAGAGATTCTCGCCGCACCATATTCGCGGCCAGTCACTCAAGATCCAGCGTTGCTCTTCATTAAACGCTCGTCGGGTCCAACACGCACCCAGGCAGAACGAGCCTCTCGACTCCATCAGCATTTAAATCCAAATGCTTGCGATTAAGCAAGCACCGGTTGCAATTTTCTCTCTTCCGTTCGCGAACGCCGTTCATCGCGGGTCTCCAGATCCTTGTTCTGATTTTTGGCCACCAACATATAAACAGCCGGCACAACGAACAGGGTAAATGAAGTTCCGATGATCATACCGCTAACCAGCATAATTCCGATGCTGTTCCGCGCCCCAGCGCCCGGTCCGTGAGCAAATACCAGCGGCGTATGCCCAGCAACGGTCGCAACCGAAGTCATCAAAACAGGTCGCAAACGGGTTGACGCCGATTGTACGATCGCCTGGAACTTTTCGACCCCCTGTTCCTGCAGTTTGTTGGCAAACTCCACAATCAAAATCCCGTTCTTACAAACTAACCCGACTAACGTGACCAACCCGACCTGACTATATACGTTCAAGGTTGTAAACCCGAGAAAGCTAAACATTAATGCACCGGTTAATCCAAGCGGAACCGATCCGAACAGGATAATGAGAGGATCCCGGAAACTTTCGAATTGAGCAGCTAGCACCAGGTAAATCAGGATAAACGCCAGGAGCAGGGTCGCATTAAACGAATTTCCTTCTTTGCGCAATTGGCGCGATTCTCCCGTATAGTCAATCGAATACCCCTTTGGCAGGATTTTGGCGGCTTCATCTTCCAATACTTTTAACGCATCGTCCGGTGTTCCACCCCCTGGATTATTCAATGCCGATATCGTCGCCGAATTCAATTGCTGGAACCGGTTGAGCGATCGGGGCTGCACGTCGGTCGTAATTTTCGCGATAGACGAGAGTTGAATCGGTTGCCCCGACGGCCCGGTAACAAACAACTTCCGCAGGTCGTCCGTGGTAAGGCGCTCGCTTCTCTGGACCTCGGGGATAACCTGATAACTGCGACCCTGAATGCTGAAATAATTTGTGTAGCCGCCGCCAAGCAATGTGGCCAGATCCCCCCCGACCTGCCCAAGATTGACACCCATCGATGCAACCTTATCGCGATCGAACTCGATCTTGGCCTGGGGTAAATCATATTTTAAGTCGCTGTCGGCAAACACAAACTTACCACTCTGCATTGCAGCTTTGACAAGTTGCTGAGAAAACTCGTAAATCTCTCTTGGTTCGGCTGTCGATGAAATAACAAAGCCGATCGGAAAGTTCGTTCCGCCGGGCAGCGGCGACGGTGTCGTGGCAAATATCTGCACCCCGGGAATCCGCGCAAGTTTGTGGTTCACATCCACAAGCACCTCGTCCATTGTTCGCTTACGCTCGTCCCACGGTTTGGCAACCATCCCGGAAAATCCCTGGGTCGCAAGGGTGACCTGAAACGTTTGCGCAGTCTCTGGAAAGCCCATATAGATGTCATTCATCTGCTGCGAAAAGAGCATATTCTGTTCGATAGTCGCATTGGGCGGCGTCTGAACGATCCCGAAGATCACACCCTGATCTTCTGACGGCGCGATTTTATGGGCCGAGAACATGAAGAACGGACCACCCATGCAGACGATGATAAGCAACGCTATGATGCAGGTAACCGGCCAATACTGGAGCGAGCCGCTCAGCGCCCTTGCATAGCTGCTTCGCAGACCCTCGAACCGCTGGGTAATCCAGCCCGCCAACCCCTTTTCCGCAAGCCCAGGCTTCAAGAGCTTGGAAGACATCATCGGCGACAAAGTCAAAGCGACAACTCCCGAAATCACCACGGCGCCGGCAAGGGTAAACGCGAACTCCCGGAATAAAGAACCGGTCAAGCCGCCTTGCAGACCGATCGGGGCGTAAACGGTCGCAAGGCTGATCGTCATCGCGATAATCGGTCCGAACAGCTCGCGCGCACCTTTGACCGCAGCGTCGAAAGGCTTCATGCCTTCCTGAAGATGCCTCTCCACATTCTCAACAACCACGATGGCATCATCGACGACTAACCCCACGGCCAGCACAATCGCCAGTAGCGTCAGCAAATTCAGCGAAAACCCAAAGACCAGCATCAGGAAGAAAGCGCCCACCAGCGACAATGGAATCGCTACGATTGGAATGAGAACCGAACGGAGCGATCCCATGAAAAGGAAAATAACAACGATCACAATGGCAATCGTTTCCGACAGTGTCTTCACCACATCGTCGATCGCGCTTTGAATGTATTTCGTCGAATCATACGGAATCGCGAGACGCATTCCGGTGGGTAGCTCCCGTTCGATGTCCGGAAGCGCTTGGCGGACCCTCTTGATGACATCCAGCGTATTGGCCGTCGGCAGCACAAAGATTCCCATGAACGTCGCCGTCTTCCCGGAGAAGCGAACGTTGGAATCGTAATCCTGCGCGCCCAGGTCAACATCAGCGATATCTTTCAGCCGGATAACCGCGCCGTTCTGTTGCTTTATTACAAGTTGTTTGAACTCCTCCGTGGTCCGCAGATTTGTGTTCGTCAGGAGATTGACGGTCACCATCGACCCTTTTGTTTGACCCACTCCGGCCAGATAGTTGTTATTCAGCAACGCGTTCTGAACATCTGTCGGCGAGATGTTTAGCGCCATCATCCGGTTCGACTTGAGCCAGACGCGCATGGCAAACGTGCGTGCACCAAGAATCTGAGCGTTTTGCACTCCACTGATCGCCGAAAGCTTCGGCTGCACGACCCGCGTCAAATAATCGGTGATCTGGTTTCGATCGAGGTCCTCGGAGAAAAAGCTCAAATACATCGACGCAAATTGGTTATCGCTCGATGTGATCTGAAGAACCGGCAATTGCGAAGCCGGAGGAAGCTGATTCCTAACCTGATTGACTTTTGTTTGGATCTGCGCAAGAGCCGCGTTCGGGTCATAGTTGAGCTTGAGGTGCACACTGATCGTACTCGTGCTTTCCGAACTCTGAGACTCCATATAGTCAATTCCATCAGCGCTGGCAATTGACTGTTCGAGCGGCGTGGTGATGAAGCCACGGACCAGGTCCGCATCCGCGCCATAGTAGGTCGTGGTAACCGTTATCACCGAGAGATCGCTTCGGGGATATTGGCGGACATTTAAACTCCTGATCGCCTGATAGCCGGCGATCAGAATGATTAAATTAACCACGGTGGCTACCACCGGGCGCTTGATAAAAAGATCTGTAAAACTCATCGCTTCCTTCCAGCGCTAGCTGTTCGAAGGGGTAGGAGCTAACTCGCTCTCCGGTTTGACATCGTTGTTGATGACAATCGGCGCGGCATTCCTTAACCGGAACACCCCGGACGTCACAATTTCTTCTCCCGGATTTAAGCCCGAATCGACGGCCACCAAATCGCCACGGGTCTGACCTATTTTGACAAATTGTTCGCGTACGCCTTTGTAGATCTTCCCCTGCTGATCTTTCATCTCAGACACGATGAAGATCGAATTCCCATACGGCGCATAGTGGACCGCGGTTGATGGTATTGCGACCACGCTCTTGCTCTCGTTCATGATAACGCTCAGCTTGGCGAACATCCCGGGGCGCAATTTATAATCTCCGTTCGGCAACGTAGCCTGCACCTGCACATTCCGGGTCGATTGATCCACCATCGAATTAATTGCGGTGATTTTTCCCGTAAAAACCTGATTCGCAAATGCGTCCACCTGCAGTTCAACTTTCATCCCGATTCCGAGTTGGGAAAGGTCCTGTTGCGGTAACGAGAAATTGACGTAAATCGGGTCGAATGCCTGTAGCGCCACAATTGGATCCCCCTCCCTCAGGTATTGCCCAAGATTCACCTGCCGGATGCCAGCGACCCCGTCAAAAGCGGCGCGGATCGTTTTTCGCGCGATTAGCGCTGAATACTGATCGACCGCGGACTGCGCCTGACGATAGCTTGCTTCCGCATTATCATAATCGGCCTGGGAAACCGCATGCTTTCCCAGCAGTTCTTTATTTCGTTTCAGTGATATGAGCGCCCAATCCCGCTGCGCCTGTGCCTGGTGGAGTTGGGCTTCTTCCTGCTTGGTATCAAGATGGACCAACAGGTCGCCCGCGCGCACCTTTGAGCCCGATTCGAAGGCGATTTCGCTCACAATGCCGGCCAGATCGGTACTAACGGTCACTCCGTTGACTGCCACCAGGCTGCCGACGCTGTCCAGCGTGGGCTGCCAATTTGTCCTTTTGGCAATATCCGTTGTAACCGCCGTCGGCGGAGGCGCAAAGGCGCCCGCCTTTGACAATTTGATAAATCCCTGGATTTGACTGAATTTCACATATCCCAGAGCGAACAGTGCTCCAAGGAAAAGCCCAAAGAGGACCAGAAAAACCAAAAAATACTTCCAGAATGGTTTCTTTTTCATAACAGGGCGGTAATCTGATGGCGCGCTTCTAGCGATATTGGTTTGAGATCTCGCCAAGGCGGATTTGGATTTTTTCGAGCAACACCAAAAGCTGTTTCCGCTCGTCCTGGCTCAGAGGCTCCACGACGCTGGTAAACCAGCGGCAATAATCGGGCCGGACTTTTTCAAGAAACTGCTGACCTGTTGGAGTCAACTTCACCTGAATTGAGCGCCTGTTGGCCGGATCAGGGGATCGTTCGACGAGGCCATCCCGTTCCAGACCATCGAGCAAGCCTGTGATGGTTGCTCGCGTCACTCCCGCCTTTTCCGCCAAATCCGCAGGGGTCGTTGTGCCGACGGTGCAGTGCTTCAGCATCATCAGCAGATTGAATCGGCCATGCCGGGTGCCGAAAGTGGACAAGATCTGGTTATCAAGCGCGAGCAACTCATCCCCTGTTTTCAAAAGCTGCAAAAAGGTGTAGCACGCGGAGGCATCCAGATGCGGAAAATCCTTGGTTTCCTCTAGAAAAACGTCGTATCTGGGTAGAGCTTTGAGCAGCGTGAGGGGTTCGTGCATAATGTTAAGGAACCTAAATATTAGGAACCTAATTATGTCAAGCGCTTTTCTTTGCGAGCCATCATTTTAACCGGCAAACTGCCAGCAACGCCAGGGCGAAGCTCCCGCCGAGCCTCCCCGACGAGCCGCGTTCTGACGTCTTTCGGGACGGCTCAGCGGGAGCTTCGCCCTGGCGTTGCTGGCA
>Ga0182038_10000525_pt1 | contig 19441 bp, 17 predicted proteins | sample sta12Can44000108_FD_125976 | JGI IMG/M metagenome (GOLD analysis project Ga0182038, IMG submission 125976) | Lab enrichment of tropical soil microbial communities from Luquillo Experimental Forest, Puerto Rico - statanox.12C.anox.44.000.108 | ecosystem: Environmental > Terrestrial > Soil >...
ATTGAATACTCCATTCAAATCTCGCGGCGAGCGGATATTTTAATGCGATGATACTCACCTCCAACAGATTTCCTGGAACTCTCCCAGAGGATTGGGCCAAAGCCAGACCCGGACTCAATTTGTACTGGCTGGGACAAGCCGGTTTTATCCGTGCTGCAGACTCATCGTTCCCACTGCTGAGCTTGAGTTCGCCCGCTCCATCTCACTGCCCTTCGAGCGTCTTGCCGGTGCAGACGCGAATCGACCACTGATATTGGACGAACAGCTGAAGGTATTGCCTGTTCCCGCCTTTCACGAGACACTGATGGTGAATTCTTCGGGTTCAAGGCGGAGACAAATACCCGGTATTGCTTCAAACCAACCTGAACCATGACCTGACTTCTATCTTCTTACAGCCATTTCTTCCGTTTAAAGAAAAGGATCATCCCAACGGCAACGGCCAGCATCAGACCGATTGCGTATAGGTATCCGAAACGCCATCCCAACTCGGGCATATTCAAGCCACTCGTCGAGCGGTCAAAATTCATACCGTAGAGTCCGGCAATGAACGTCAAAGGGATAAAAATTGAAGATATAACCGTCAGCACCCGAATGATTTCATTCGTCCGCATGCTGAGGCTCGAAAGGTAAAGATCCATGAGGTTCCGGGTGGCGTCACGATATGTCTCAAGCAGATCAAGAACAATCATCGTGTGATCGTAACAGTCTCGAAAAAAAAACTTTGTTTGCCCTTCAATGAGACCGGTCTCGTCTCGCGTTAGATGAGCGAGGACTTCTCGCTGCGGCCATACCGCCCTGCGAAGTTCGGCGATAGCGCGCCGAAAGTCATGTAGTTGCCTTAGTCGTTCACGCGTTGGGTCATTAAGCACCCTCTCCTGAAATTCCTCCATCGAATCACCAAGGCTTTCGACAAGCGGAAAGTAATGATCCACGACGGCATCGACCAGAGTGTACGCAAGGTAATCGGCTTTCATGTATCGCACATTTCCGCCGCCCTGCTGCAGTCGCAGCCGCACGGGACCGAAAACATCGTGTCCGGCCTCTTCCTGAACGGTGATGACAAATTGTTTTCCCAGGACCATGCTGACCTGCTCAAAAACAATGTCCTCGTCATTTGTGGCATAGGCCATTTGCAGCACAATGAAGAGTTGGCTCTCGTACTCCTCGACCTTCGGGCGCTGACCGGTATTAAGCATATCTTCGAGTGCCAGCGGATGGATGCGAAAGTTGAGTCCAACCTGTCTTAATATTTCGACATCACCGAGCCCGCCGATATTAATCCAGCTGACTTTGCCGTTCTCCGGACAGGAAAAGGTCTCCTCAATTCGCTCCACTTTCCTTTCTTGAATGGTATGGGCATCATACTCGATCAGCGAGATTTCGGGCTTCCGCCCTTCCTGGTCCAAAGGTGCCACGAGCGTGGCCGGCGCCGTCCCAGGTTTGCTGTAGCGAAGCTTGTTCATCAGCGTGGCCCCTTCCAGAGCGCGGCATCCAAACACGCAAGGAGATGGCCAACCCATCCGAGGAGTCCAAAGGACAGAATCCAAAGAATCCCCGAAAGAATAAATAGAACAAGAGCCGAGGTGACCCGCCCCTGAGCCAATTGCCCCAGCCCAGGCACGAACAGACTTGCAAGCGCAGCGACGACATTCCCTCCCGAGCCGCGCCCGTTTAAAATTGCATGCATAGAATCCTTGAAAAGCAAAACCGATTGAGATGGATGAAGTTTTTCAATAATTCGGCGTTTTTGCTTTTCAAGAGTTCTACCGGGCTTTCCATCGCGCGGCATCAACACATGAAAAAATGTGCCCGAGCCATCCGAGCCAGATCAGCCACAGCAGTCCTGTTATCAAAAAATGGAACAGCGCCGCCAGTACTCGGCCCTGCAGCAACTGACCCAACCCAGGAATAAAAAAGCTCGCAAGCGCCGCGATAACGTTACCGGTTGAACCTTGTCTCATGATCTTATCGCATTGGTTAATGTTAATTTTTCAGTTCGGCTGGATGACGATAAATGATCGCTGGCGGTTGCGCGCTATACCGACCATGACTGCTCTGTCCTGGTCTAGCTGACTAACAACTCTTTCAAACTCATTCACATCAGGGACGGGCCGCCGATTGATCTGTTCGATTACGTCCCCTGGCCTGATCTGCTGCGCCACCGGCGAACTCGGATCGACTCCGGTGACAATCACCCCGCTTACGGTCGGCGGTACATTCGCTTGCGATCTCAGTCTTTGAGTTAAGTTCTGGACCTGAACCCCCGCAAACAGGCCACTTTGCGTCTCTTCAGATTGTCCAGGATCGCCTTGATCGCGATTCAAGCGCGCCACGAGATCAGCCGGTTGTTCTGTCACCTGCGCCGTGACGGACTTAGCCTCTCCATTGCGAACAATGTCGATTTTGAGACTCGAACCAACATCAGTTTCCGCAATCCGGTTGACTAGCGAAATGGTATCTTTTACGTCGTAGTCGTTCACTTTCCGGATCACGTCGCCACGAATAATCCCGGCTTTCTCCGCCGGCGAACCGGGTGTGACGTCCGTGACGAGCGCCCCCCGTACGCTATCAAGCTTGAATTGTTCGGCAATTTCTTTCGTAACAGACTGAATAGCGACTCCAAGATAGCCACGGATCACCCGTCCCTTTGAGATGATGCTGCCCATAGCCGCCTTGACTACATTCGACGGAATCGCGAAGCCGATCCCCTGATTGCCACCCGACTCAGAGTAAATCGCCGAATTGATGCCGATGACCTCACCGCGAATATTCACCAGCGGTCCCCCGGAATTACCCGGATTGATCGCGGTATCGGTCTGGAAGAATTCTACCTGGCTATCATTGATGGCGCGCCTGTCTTTCGCGCTGATTATCCCCTGGCTGACGCTTTCCTCCAAACCGAACGGATTTCCGATCGCCAACACAATCTGACCGACTTTCACCTTGTCGGAGTCACCCAGTGAAAGCGGGCTCAGATTAGGTAGATCAATTTTGAGTACCGCCAGATCTATCTGGGCATCGGTTCCCACGATTTTTGCCTTTGCTTCGCGGCCATCGTTCAACTGCACGGTCACATCGCTCGTTCCGTTCAATACGTGATTGTTTGTCACGATATGGCCTTCTTTGGAGACGATCACACCCGATCCCAAAGAAGTGACCTTCTGTTCCGCAAAGCGCCGGCCAAAAAACAGCTCAAGAGGATCGATCGGCATCCGCCGACTCACCGTGCGTGTGGTAGTGATACTTACCACGCTGGGAACAACGGCGGCCGTGACCTTTGTATATTCCTCGTCGAGTCGTTGCAAAACATCGACAGAATTGAGATCCAAACTTGGTTTGTCGGCCGGTGTGAATTTTTCGACCTTTACTTGACCTTGTCCGGGCGGCCTAGCCTCCCAGACATAGATAACTGAAATCGTCAGAGCTAGCAGCAGGACAAACACCAGAAACTTGAGGAAACTCTTCATTGTAATCCGATCAGTTGGCTAAATTTGTCCCAGTTTCGGCATTTTGGATAGCGATTCGACCCAATCCGTGATGTTGAGGCAATTGCAGCCCAGGATCAGCTTTCAGTACCTTTTTCGCAATTGCTTTTGCACGCAACAACAGATTGGCGTCCTCGGTCAGGCTGGCAAGCTTCAAGGGTGGCAAACCGCTTTGGGCAGTGCCGAGCATGTCGCCCGGCCCGCGCAGTTTCAGGTCGACTTCTGCAATTTCGAATCCGTCTTCGCTTTTTTCAAGGACGGCGAGCTTGTCAAGAGCCGAGGAGTCTTCCCGATCTGTCAGAAGAATGCAAAAGCTCTGGTGCGACCCTCGGCCTATCCTTCCTCGCAGCTGATGAAGCTGCGCCAGGCCAAATCGCTCTGCATTTTCGATCAGCATCACGGTAGCGTTTGGAACATCAACGCCGACTTCTATGACTGTTGTGGAGATCAGGATGTCGGTTTCCTTCGCCCGGAATTGCGTCATGACTCGTTCCCGATCTTCGACGCTCAGGCGGCCATGGAGAAGCCCGCACCGATGCGGAGCCAGCAATTTTTCCCACTTGATAAATTCCGACCTTGCAGCTTTGGCCGTAACTCCAGCCGATTCATCGATCACCGGATAAACAATGAAAGCCTGGCGGCCCGCCTCAACACGTTCGCGGATAAAGGCCGCAGCCTCAGGGATTTTCGACGCGGACCAAATTCGCGTGATGACCGGGCGGCGATTTGCCGGTTTTTGGTCGAGAAGCGAAACCTCTAAATCGCCGTATGCAGTCATCGCTAACGTGCGCGGAATAGGGGTGGCGGTCATTACAAGCAGGTCAGGGACGGGAGTCCGATTCAAAAGCTTTGCCCGTTGCAGCACGCCAAATTTATGTTGTTCGTCGACGACAACGAGACCGAGGCGTTGGAATTGGTGCGTGTCATAGAGGAGAGCATGCGTTCCAATCAGAATCTGTGGGTCACCCTGCAACTCGAGATGGGAATGCTCAGCTCGTGCGCCCGTTCGCAGGGCGATTCGGATTTCCAGCGGGCCAAGCCAACGCCGAAAGTTTTCGAAATGCTGTTCCGCCAAAACCTGCGTCGGCGCCATCAGCGCTGCCTCATAGCCGGACTCGACCGCATAAAGCATTGCAGCTGCGGCAACCAGCGTTTTGCCTGCTCCGACATCTCCCTGCAGAAGTCTGCTCATCGGAACCCTCTTCGACATGTCCCGCCGGATTTCTCCGATCACGCGAACCTGAGCAGGAGTCGGTCTAAAGGGGAGTTCTTCGAGAAATTGTTCGGTCAGACGACCCGAAGCGACGTGGCGCTCCCCGCTTAGTGCGGCGATTTTCAGCCTGCGCTGTTCGACTGCGATCTGCATTGCCACAAACTCTCTCAAAGCCAGAGCCTTCCTAGCCTCCTGCTGTAGCTCCCAGGTTTCGGGGAAATGGATGTGTTGAAGCGCCTCATATTCCGGCATTAGATCCCAGTCGATTAACGGCCCTTGCGGCAATGTTCCAAGTTCCTCGACAGCGCGAAATAAAAGCGCTCGCAGCGCTCTTTGTCGCAGGCCTTCCGTAAGAGGATAAATGGGAGTGATCCGTCCCATATGAATGTTCTGCTCTCCTTCGTCCTCGACCACCTCAAACTCCGGATGATCCATATAGATTCGTTTTCCGGAATCCTTCGGACGGCCAAAAACAATGATCTCCTGACCGGCAGCCAGCATCCGTTGGATGTAATGTTGGTTGAACCAACGGCAGAGGAGCCGTCCGTTCAATGCGTTCTCGTGTGAGTCTTCCACTGTGACTTCCACAATCTTTCGGCCGCCGAAATAACGCGTTGAAACCTTTCCAATCACCCCGCGAACACAGGCGGCTTCTTCTGAACCACAGGTCGGAAACGAAGCAAAACGCGCTCGATCCTCGTAACGTCGAGGATAATGCTCCAGCAAATGTCGCCACGTCACCAGACCCAAACGCGCAAGCAATTTTCGCTTCGCTTCAGGTACCCAGCCAAGCGAGTCAAGATCCTGATCAAGTTCGTTCACCATCTCTGCCCGATTCGACCGCGCTCCGGATCGCTTCAACCTGGAGCTGCAGCCGCATTCGGTTCTGGTAGCTGCTCGCTTCAATATAGAACGCAATGTCCCAGGGCGGGTCCGGCAGCGGCATCTTCGCGCCGTTAAAATGAATGGCACTTAAAAGGACCGGGCCGTGGCGTAATCTAAGGAGACGATGCTTCTCCTTGAGCAACTTCGGTTCCGCCGCCGGCTTCACGTTTCTTATGCAAAACAACGGCTGTGGGTTTCCAATTCCGAACGGCTGCAACATTTCGTGGCAGCTCAACAGCCGGAGGTTAATATCCGCGCCTGACAATTCAGCGGCAAGCTCGAGGCGGGGCTGTAGCAGGTCCGGGGTTAACACGCGTTTCGCAGCCGCCCGAAACGCCGCAGAGAAAGATGCTAGTTGTTCGTATTCGAGCCTGAGGCCAGCAGCCATGTCGTGCCCCCCGAATTGGGATAGGTGTGCGGCGCATTCCCCCAGCGCCTTTACCAGAGACAGACCTGGTACGCTACGACCACTCCCCTTCCCTTGACCAAGATCATCAAAACCGATCACCAGCGCCGGCCGATGAAATTCTTTCATCAGCCGGGATGCGACAATGCCCACCACCCCCGGATGCCAATTGCGTGCAGCCACAACAATTGCTGCATCTCGTTCCGGTAAGAACGTTTCGGAAATCTGTTGCAGCGCCTCGCAAAGAGTCCGCTGTTCAACGGTTTGACGATCACGATTTTGCCAATCCAGGTTTCGCGCTAAAGTGACTGCACTCTCCTTCTCTTCGGTCAACAGAAGGTCAAGCGCATCTTGTGCCACGCCAACACGGCCCGCTGCATTCAGGCGCGGGCCGAGACGGAAGCTGACATGCTCAGGCCGAATTGGCGGAATCACACCAGCCACTTCCATCAGCGATTCAAGTCCGAGCCACACAGTTTGTTCAAGTTGCCGTAAACCGTAATGAACGAAGGTCCGATTTTCGTGAATCAGGGGCACGAGATCCGCGACGGTGGCGATGGCAACCAGATCCAGATATTGTTTCAGATCGACGCCCGACAATTGCCGCCTCTTTAAAAGTGCATGACAAAGCTTAAAAGCCAGACCAGCGGTACATAGATAATGATAATCCGCACCTGTCTTTGGATTGACTAACGCACAGCAATTTGGCAGTCGGCCATTCGCCTCGTGGTGGTCAACGACAATGACATCGACACCGCACGATTTGATTGCGCTGATTCTGTCGGCAGCCGCAGTACCGCAATCAAGCGCCATGAGAAGGCGGGGGAAACAGGTCCCCAGGCATCGTTGGACAGCTTCTTCGGAGAGTCCATAACCTTCTTCCAGCCGGTGAGGCAAAAACGTGTGCACATCCGCTCCAAACGCCTTGAGCACCCGATAGAGCAACGCAACCGAAACCACTCCATCAACATCGTAGTCTCCGTAAAGAACGATCCTTTGCCCGGCATCAAGGGCGAGGAAGACACGGTCTACAGCCGAGCAAATGCCGGAAATTGCAAATGGATCGCCAAGATTGCGCAACCGAGGAAAGAGAAATTGCCGTGCGGTAGCTTCTTGATCCAACCCCATCCGAGTAAGGATGGAAGCGAAAGTCGGTAGAAGGTCCAGCTGGCGAGCGAGCGCACTTGCGCCTTCGTGGAGTGAGGGATCTGGAAAGGACCAGCAACGGTTCATGAAATTGACTGTCCAAAGAATGGCACGAACGACGGCGCGACGCCAATTACCCATTTTCCTTTCTTTCCGAGTTGACGCACCCTTTCAGCGCTGCTAAAGAAAAACACTGGAATGCGTTTTGCCAGACAGCTTCAGCTTCTCAGCTTAGAGCTTCTCCTGCTCGGGAGTGGCGCCCCAAACGTTTTTCTCCTCTCCTAGTCTTCCAATATTGCTGGTCAGAATCGTTCGCGGTGGATCCGATTTTGGCTAATTAGCGCCTCCACCGCAAAAAAAAGTATCACACACAATCAGTCATTATGGCAGACAAAGTCATTATCTTCGATACCACCCTGCGCGATGGCGAACAATGCCCCGGCGCATCGATGAATCTTCGAGAAAAAATGGAGGTCGCGCGGCAACTCCAGCGTTTAAACATTGACGTGCTTGAAGCGGGTTTCCCTGTTATCAGCGATGGCGATTTCCAAGCCGTACAGAAAATTGCAACAGAAATTCGCGGCCCAATTATTGCAGGGCTCGCTCGCTGCGTACCAAAGGATATTGATGCAGCCGGCGCGGCCGTCCGGCCGGCGGAACGAGGCCGAATCCATGTCTTTCTCGCTACGTCAAAAATACACCGTGAGTTCAAATTAAAAAAAGCTCACGAAGAAATCATCCGGCTAACCAGAGAGAGCGTCCTGCGGGCAAGGGAGATGATCAAGGACGTGGAATTCTCGCCTGAAGACGCTTCTCGCACGGAACCGGAGTTTCTGGCGCGGGTTGTTGAAGCTGCGATTGAAGCAGGCGCAACGACCGTGAACATCCCGGATACAGTCGGATATGCAGTTCCCAGCCAATTCGGTGCATTGATCAAATACTTGAAGGACAATGTCCGAGCCATAAACGACGCCGTAATCAGCGTTCATTGTCACAATGATCTCGGTCTGGCTGTGGCGAATTCGCTGGCTGCGTTGGAAGCCGGTGCCCGGCAAGTGGAAGGAACCGTGAACGGTATTGGGGAACGGGCCGGGAATGCTTCAATTGAAGAAGTCGTAATGGCGATAAAGACGCGTTCTGATTACTTTGGAGCATTTCACACCGATCTGAACACACGTGAGATCGTGAAAACATCGCGCCTGGTCAGTCGGATGAGCGGTCTGATTGTCGCTCGGAGTAAGGCGATCGTGGGTGAAAACGCTTTCGCCCACAGCTCTGGGATTCATCAGGACGGCATTCTGAAGCATCGGGAAACCTACGAGATCATGGATCCGCGCGATGTCGGCTGGGGCGAAACGGAGTTGCCATTGACAAAGCACAGCGGTCGTCATGCGATGACCAAGCGCCTGGAGCATCTGGGCTACAATCTAAGCGAAGAGGAAATCGACCGTATTTTTGTGCGATTTAAAGAAACCGGCGATAAGAAGAAATTCGTTTACGACGATGATTTAGGCGCCCTGGTGGATGATTCGATCGGTGTCACAGGAGAAGCCTGGCAACTGGACTACATCAATGTCACTTCGGGCACTGCTACCATCCCGACAGCGACGGTGCGGTTGCGCAAGGGTGAGGAAACATCGCAGGACTCGGCACCGGGAAACGGAGCCGTCGATGCCACCATGAAGGCGATTGATCGAATCCTCAACCATCGTGGAGATCTTCTGGAATATCACGTGACCGCGGTATCCAGCGGCAAGGACGCGCTCGGCGAGGTGAACTTGAAATGTGACTTTGGACGAGGCTTCTTGATCACCGGAAAGGGCGCCAGCACGGATGTGATCGAAGCGAGCGCCAGAGCTTATCTAAATGCGGTAAATCGAATGTTGCATCAGGCGTCGAAACGTACGCCTGAAAAGGAGGTTGAATTTCTCGAAGCCGCCGGCGTGTAGCCAGCAAAACCAGAATACAGAAATCAGAACCCGAATCGCGCTCAGCCTTCTGAATCTTACGCCCTTTCAGGGCGATTCACCGCCCATGGGAGGTTTCCCGGGGTTAAAACACCCGGGCTGAGGGCTTCTGTCCCTTTGGGACAGCATCGGCAGCGCCGAATCACCTTTTCCGCACCCTACGGGCAAAGCATCGTCAAAAAAAAAAGCTGCAAAGTTAACGCTCGTGTGGCCGATCCCCTGACAGGCCGCTGATGGAGCGTTTCGATTGGAATTCTTCGCCTCTGGCGTCCAATGAGTCCACGATCGGTAGGGCGAGCCTCCCGGCGAGCCGCGTTTTGAAGTCTTTTCGAGGGCGGCTCAGCGGGAACTTTGCCCTACCGTGTGACACCTCACGAGGCCGCTCGACCTTCCTGCTCCTTATTCGCCCATTCCAATCAAAGAATCATCGCCGATCTCCTCAGGCTGTTGGCCAGACAAAAGCCATAGTTTCATTTTCTCGGCCTTAGGGTCCGATGCGCGGTAAAAAACGCGGGCGCCGGAACGACTGGCACACAAAAAACTATATGAACCGTTTTCGCCAAGAAACCGAATAGATTTCAATTCCTCCTGGTAAAGTGTGAGCCGCTTTTCCAAACTGTCATCTTCAGGCTCGCCATCGGTGAATTTCAAGGCAGGCGTCGCTACAGATGCGATATTTCCCCAGCCGCTCCCTCCGAGGCGTCGCAGATGAACAAAGATTCGGTCCGCAAGCGGCGCGACCGTTTCTACGCCTTGATTTGAGGGCGTACCAAAGCTCGTTTCAAGATCGGCCAGAGGTGCTATCCGAATTGCACAGACCCAATAGTCACTCTGTTGTTCTTCCGGAAGGCTGCAGATCGACCCCATCCAGAGATCTCCGTTATAACCAAAGAAAAGACGCCCCTGAGAGTCAAAACTGGGTCCCGAAAGATATCGCACGCGTCGCAACCGGATTTGTACAGGTTTTTCAGCATCCTTCTGCAACAGCCAATACGATGTAGAAGCATTTTGATCGGATGCCTGGAAAACGATCGAGCTATTTGCCGGATTGTAGGCGACGTCCGTGCAGATGAGGTCGGCGGAACCGCGATGAACCCTTGTCCATTTCGTTTTCTCCGGATCATATGCCCATAAGCCGTCGTCGGCAGCCAAAAGCAGATAACCCGCATTTGAAAGGGAAAGCCCGTAATCTTTGTTCGTATCGAATTTGGTCGGAAACGCAATTTTCTGGGCTGATTTGCCGGGCAGGTCAAGCTGCAGCAGGCCCTTCGGAGTGATCAGAAAAACCGATTTCTCGTCCAGAGAAAAAACCGCTTCCGCTCCCCTGCCGCCTTCATTGATCGCAAGAAAGAGATAAGCCGCAGCGGTCCAAAAGCGCATCCGGCGAAACGACTTCAAAGGCTTTGAGCTCATTTCTTTTTCTGTATTCGCACCGGCATTCGCGCCGCATAGCTCCGTTTGGCATTCCACCCAAAACAGACCAATACTCTCGTACCGATGATCATTCGCTCTCCGACAACAGAATCTGAGTTTGCATCGTATTATGCACTTCGCTGGAAAATCCTGCGCGGACCTTGGAACCAACCGCGCGGATCAGAAAAGGATGGGTTTGAAAATGAAGCCGTGCACATTGCGGCATGGGATGGCGATGGGAGAATAATCGGCGTAGGACGGCTTCACCAGTTGGTCGGAAACCGCGGACAAATCCGGTTCATGGCTGTTGATCCCACAGCACGAGGGCAGGGTGTAGGGCAAGCTATACTCCAGGAACTTGAACTTCGCGCGATCCAATCAGGGCTTTCGGAGATCATACTCCATTCACGCGAGAACGCGGTGCCGTTCTATCGCAAAAACGGTTATGAGGTGATGAAGCGCTCCCATACTCTCTTTGGCGCGATTCCCCATACGGAGATGCGCAAACGATTAGGCTGATCCCCCTTTCCGGGCAAAACGCGACCACAATCTGGTCCGCAACATCTCTGTAAGGCGAAATTTTTGGCCAAATCGAAGCAAACCTGCATTCGCACTGCTAGCGCTCATCAATAGGAACAAATTTTTTCCCCACCGGATCGCCAGTGTACTCGCTCAATGGCCGATATAATCGGTTGTCTGCGAGCTGTTCGAGTACGTGCGCCGTCCAACCGGCGGTGCGCGAAATGGCGAAGATGCAAGTGAAGAGGTCTGTCGGGATACCCAGCGAGTAGTAAAATGTCGCAGAATAAAAATCGACGTTCGCGTGCAGCCCTTTCTTTTCCTTCATCAGCGCCGCAATGCGCTCAGACATCTCTATCCATTTTGGCTCACCGAGTTCGTCGCTAAGTTGAACAGCCTTAGCTTTGAGAATCGGTGCCCTTGGATCGAGGACCTTATACACTCGATGCCCGATTCCCATGATCTTTTTCTTCCCCGTCAATGCGCGTTCGATATAGGCATCAACCCTGTCCAGACTGCCGATCTCCTGAAGCATGTGAATGACGGCTTCATTGGCGCCGCCGTGAAGCGGGCCCTTGAGAGTCGCGATCGCTGCAGTGATGGCAGAGTAAATATCGGTCAGCGTCGAGATGGTAACTCGAGCACTGAAAGTCGAAGCATTCATCCCGTGCTCGGCATGCAAAACGTAAGCCAGATCAAGCGTCTTGGCCTTTTTTTCAGACGGGACTTCCCCATCCAGCAAATAGAGAAAATGAGCGGCTTCGCTAAGGTCTTGGCGCACCGGCGGCAGCTGCAATCCGTGGCGAACTCGATGAAAGCACGCGACGATTACTCCGATCCTGGCGGTGATGCTGATGGCTCTCCGGGTTGAAGCTTCCAGGCTGTCATCGATGGCAATGGAAGGATCGTGAAGCCCCAACATCGAAACCGCTGTGCGAAGAACGTCTATCGGCAACGCTGTCTTCGGAGTCGACTTCAGAAACTCGATGAGTTGATCAGGAAGTTGGCGTTCCGCAGCCAGCTGGCTCTTAAGCCCTTCCAGCTCCGCTCTGTTTGGCAGTTTGTTGTGCCACAGCAGATAGATGACTTCCTCGAATGAAGCCTTCCCTGCGAGTTCTTTGATATCATACCCGCAGTAGGCCAGCTGTCCTTCCGGACCGCGGACATCTCCGAGATGCGTCTCGTTGGCTACGACCCCTTCCAATCCTTTAGATATGCCAGGCATATGATGAGTTAAAGTTTCAGGTTTTTAATCAAGGTTTCTCCCATACTCGCAGGCGTCTCAGCAATCGCAATGCCGGCTTCTCGCAACGCTTCAATCTTTCCAGCGGCCGTTCCTTTGCCGCCAGACACTATGGCTCCCGCATGTCCCATGCGCCGGCCTGGAGGTGCCGTTGCTCCAGCGATGAACGCTGCCACCGGTTTATTGTAATTCTCCTTTATCCAAGCCGCGGCCTCTTCTTCCGCGGTGCCACCTATTTCGCCGATGATAATCAGCGCCTCGGTTCCTGAATCTTCTCCGAAGAGTTTCACCGCGTCCAGATGCGATGTTCCGTTGATGGGATCCCCTCCAATTCCGATGCAGGTTGATTGTCCGAAGCCCCGCTGTGTCAATTGCCAGACCGCTTCATAAGTAAGCGTTCCAGACCGGGAGATCACGCCGATTTTTCCCGGCTTATGGATGTATCCGGGCATGATTCCGATCTTGCATTGTCCAGGGGTGATGATCCCCGGGCAATTAGGTCCGATAAGCCGGGATTTATTTCCGGCCATGGCGGCCTTCACGCGCATCATGTCCATGACCGGAATGCCTTCGGTGATACAGACGATCAGCTCGACACCCGCATCGGCAGCTTCCAATATGGCATCCGCCGCAAAAGGTGCGGGAACAAGGATCATGGTCGCATTGCAACCGGTTTGCTGGCGGGCCTCGTAAGCGGTATCAAAGATAGGCACTTTGCCGTCGAATACCTGGCCTCCTTTGCCGGGCGTAACGCCGGCAACGACGTTTGTGCCGTATTCCATACAACCCCGCGCATGGAATGCTCCGGAACTGCCCGTGACGCCCTGGACCACGAGCCTGGTGTTGCTGTCAACAAGGATAGACATGGATGAAGGGGCGTTTCAGATTGATCTCTTTTTGTGAACCACGATCGAGCGCGGGCCGGCAAATGCGATGATTTTCATATATTAACATCCAAACGCGCCTTACACCTTTGCCGCCGCCACCACCATTTTTGCCGCCTCAGAAAGATCCGTAGCTGCCTGGATCGGGAGTCTGGATTCCTCCAGAAGCTTCTTTCCAAGCTCGACATTAGTGCCTTCCAGGCGAACGACGAGCGGTACGGGCAAACTGACTGTTTTCACCGCGTTAATAAGCCCTTGAGCGATTACGTCACAGCGCATGATGCCGCCGAAGATATTAACCAGAATGGCCTTCACGTTCCTGTCTGCGACAAGGATCTTGAACGCTTCCGTCACCTGATCTTCACTCGCTCCTCCGCCGACATCGAGAAAGTTTGCAGGTTCACCGCCAGCATGTTTGATGATATCCATGGTCGCCATGGCGAGTCCGGCGCCATTCACTAGACAGGCGATATTTCCCTCCAATCCAATGTAGTTGAGACCGAACTTGGAAGCTTCAACCTCGCGCTGATCCTCCTCGTGTATATCGCGCATATCCAGAATATCCTTGTGCCGATAGAGCGCGTTGTCATCGAAGTTGAATTTTGCATCCAGCGCATAAACATCACCCTCAGAGCTCTCTACGAGCGGGTTGATTTCAACAAGCGAGCAATCGAGGGATACAAACAACTTGTAGAGATTGCTAAACAGCTTCGAAGCCGCCTTCAGCTGGTTCCCTTCAAAGTCCAGCTGCCTCCCCAGCTTGAGTGCCTGATAATGTTGGAAGCCGAGCAGCGGATGAACAAGCTCCCGGATGATTTTTTCCGGATGCTCCTCCGCGACCTTTTCGATTTCAACTCCCCCTTCCGTACTCGCAACAACTACCGGCCCGCCCGCGGCGCGATCCATCAAAATCGCGAAGTACACCTCGCGAGCAATATCAACCGACTCGACAACGAGGACTTTTCTAACGATTTTTCCGCCGGGACCAGTCTGATGCGTGACTAAAGTATGTCCCAACATCTTCTCAGCCAGATCGCGCGCTTCGATCGGAGTCGAACAAAGCTTTACGCCTCCTTTGAACCCCGTATCAAAAGTCCCTTTGCCCCGGCCGCCCGCATGAATTTGCGCTTTCACGACGAGTTTGGATGTATTCAGTTCGGTCGCAATTTTCTCGGCTTCCTCCGGCGTCCACGCGGGCGCGCCTCTTGGCGTAGCTATGTTGAAGCGCTCAAAAAGTTGTTTCGCCTGATATTCGTGGATATTCATGTGAAAGGGTGTTCGCCGAATGAAGCCGCAAAAGGCATGAGGGCTAAAGCATAGAGCTCGCCTGGAAGAAGCGTCAACCTGGAAGTAGGTAGAGGCGCTAGTTATGCGGGTATTCGGTCCTCGCGACAATCGATCCGGTGGTCTGCAGCATTCGTTCCACGTATTTCGCGACCACGTCAAATTCGAGGTTCACGCGAGTTCCCGGCGCCAGGCGACGCATATTTGTCGCCCTCCACGTATGCGGAATAATCCAGACGACAAAACTGCATTTGCAAACTTCTGCAACCGTAAGGCTGATTCCATTCACAGCCACGGATCCTTTAAAGACGATATACTGTCGAAAAGCCTCCGGGAGGGCAATCTCGATTCGATGCTCCTGGCCGATGCCCTCAATCGCCAGGATGGTGGCGATCGCATCGACGTGGCCCTGCACGATATGGCCGTCGAATCGACCCGAGGCCGGCATCGGACGTTCAAGGTTAACCAACGAGCCAGCCTCCAATTCCTTCAGGTTGGTTCGCAGCGCTGTTTCAGCAAGGAGGTCAAACTCAACTGCCTCGGCTTTTTTGGCCACCACTGTTAAACAGACTCCATTGTTTGCCAGGCTATCCCCAACTCGTAATTCCGCTGCGAGCGGGGTCGAAACTTCAAGTCGGTAGGCGCCGGCCGAAGATTCAGAAATTCCAACAACCTCCCCGACAGCTTCGATGATTCCGGTAAACATTAAAGAAATTATAAACTTGACCCCCAAACTTGTGAATTGAGCTCTGTATTGACTTGGCCGATTTTAATCTTTAATGGCAGGTAACGCAGTCATGGAGAAAGTGATCATCGTAGGCACCGGATGCGCCGGCTTGACGGCGGCGATCTACAGCGCGCGTGCCAACCTGAATCCACTCGTTCTGGAGGGTCGCGAACCCGGGGGGCAACTCACCAGCACCACTCTGGTCGAGAATTTTCCGGGGTTTCCTGAAGGCATTGACGGTCCGCAGTTGATCATGAATATGCACCGGCAGGCAGAAAAATTCGGCGCGCAGTTCCGGTACGCCGAAGTGCACGGATTTGAATCAAAAGACGGGCGTTACACGGTTGACGTTGACGGCGAATGGATCCAGACCAAGACACTGATTATTGCAAGCGGTGCATCCGCCAAATGGCTCGGATTGGAAAATGAGTGCAAACTAAAGGGACATGGGGTGACCTCTTGCGCGACCTGCGACGGCGCCTTTTATAGAGACGTACCTGTGTGCGTTGTCGGCGGAGGCGATACGGCCACCGAGGAAGCAATTTTTCTTACGCGCTTTGCCTCAGAGGTATTTCTCATTCATCGGCGAGATACCCTTAGGGCCTCCAAGATTATGGCTGAACGTGCTCTGAACCATCCCAAAATCCGACCAATCTGGAATACAGTGATCTCGCGCTATATTCCGGATCAGCAAGGTGAAATTCAGGGAGTCGAACTCCGAAATGTTGCGGATGACCAACTTTCGAAATTAGGTGTGAAATGCGTTTTCGTGGCAATTGGGCATACGCCTAATACCGAACCGTTCAAAGGCAAAATAAAGATGGACGCGAACGGTTACATCAAGACGCAAAACGGCACTCAGACAAATTTGCCGGGCGTTTTCGCCGCGGGCGATGTCGCCGATCCCGTCTACAGGCAAGCTGTCACCGCTGCGGGTCAAGGCTGCGCCGCCGCTATTGAGTCAGAACGCTATCTCACGCATTTAGAATCCTTCAAAAGCAAGACTGATTCCAGATGAGTCAAGGTTTTTTCTGTATTCGTACATTAACCATTCGGTGGTTTTGCTTTTCAAGGATTCCATGACCTTCCACGACCTGGCCAGAGAATTAAACCTCAGCACAGCCACCATTTCGCGCGCATTGAGCCGACCGGAAATCGTAGCTCCTCAAACGCGAACCCGCGTCCTGGATGCCGTCCGCCGTTCCGGTTATCAAATGAACGGCATTGCTCGTTCGTTGCGCACCCAATCGACTCAAACGATCGGCATTATTGTATCAGATATCTGTAATCCATTTTTTTCGGCCATCGTCAAAGCTGTCGAAGACGTTGCCAGGACCAATGGCTACACCGTGTTGATCTGCAACGCAGACGAGGACGGCCGGAACGAAGAAGTCGCGATGCGCTTATTCGTCGAGCGTCAGGTCTCGGGAGTAATTCGCTGCTCAGCAGGCGCCAATCCAAGTTTGCTAGAGACACTCCGGCAAAAATCAATTCCCCTCATCGACCTGGATCGCCAATCAGGCCGCCCAAATATCGACGCGGTGATATTGAACAATGCACTGGGCGCTTCCCTCGGAACGCGTCATTTGGTCGAACTCGGCCACAAACGCATCGCAATCGTTTCGGGCCCGCTCCACCTCTCCAATGCTCGCGATCGCTTGGAAGGCTTTCGCAAAACGCTGCGAACGGCTCGTATTTCGATCCCCAGAAATTACATTGAATTTGGGGATTTTCGCGAAGCTTCAGGGTACCAGGCTGCAGAACGGCTCCTCTCCCTGCCTTGTCGACCCACCGCCATCTTTGTCGCGAACAATGAAATGATGGCCGGCACCCTTTTAGCCGTTCGACAGAGGAAAGTAAAAGTGCCGCGCGAACTTTCACTCGTAGGGTTCGACGACGCCAGGTGGGCGCGATATCTTGAGCCACCGCTGACTGTCGTGTCACAGCCGGCTGAATTGATGGGCCAGAAAGCCGCCGAACTGTTATTGACTCGATTGCACGGGAGGGCAACCCCGCAGACGATTGTCTTCGAGCCGGAACTGATTGTGCGCCGGTCCTGCGCCGAGCCGAAGAATTAATCGCCTGACACTGGCGAATTCAAGTTGCAGAGTTCATGGCGCTCTATCGCACAGACCAAGAACCGGGAGCGTGACGGGGCGAAAGAGTGGAAGAGTGGAAGAGTGGAAGAGACGCAATGGGTGGAGAGCTCGATCCAAGCCTTCCATTCTTGCTGCGCAGCGCGATCAGTCGAGCCCCTCATGAAAGTTTGTGATCTCACACAATTCTATTCTCCTTTCAGCGGTGGAGTGAAACGTTACCTCGAAGAAAAGCGGAAATACGCCACTACGCATGGACATGAACATCTTTTGATTGTGCCCGGAAAGCAGACCGAGAAGATTGAGAACGCTTCTAACAAAGTCTATTTCATCGCCTCGCCGCTCGTGTCGCGTAGTTCCCGATATCGGGCGCTTCTCAATCTGGGCGCTGTGGAGGAGATTCTCGAGCGTGAACAACCGCACGTTATCGATTCGAGCGATCCCTACCAGGTAGCCTGGAAAGCCATTGCGTCCGGAGAGGGTTTACGAATTCCAGTTGTCGGGTTCTATCACTCCCATTTTCCGGAAGCCTATTTGCGAACCACGATGAAATATCTGGGTGAGACAGCCACAAATGTGATGATGGAGACTGCAAAGAACTATGTTCGCAGTCTCTACAACCATTTTCGTGTTACGTTTGTTCCTTCCGCAGGTTTGGCTGACCTGCTTTGCCTCTGGGGTGTTCAAAACGTTGTACTGTGCGAACTAGGGGTCGACGTTCGGATTTTCGCGCCGGCCAAGGACAAATTCGAGACACGGAAAGAATTCTCGATTCCACCGGGTCGCATTGTTTTGCTATACGTCGGGAGACTCGCTCCGGAAAAAAATGTAAAAGTCCTTCTTCAAGCTTTCGCCCAGCTTAACAGACACCTTCCGGGACGCTTTCATGCGTTTATCGTCGGCGACGGCTTTTACAGAGATGATGTGATTGAATTGCAAAAGACAACAAGAGCAGTGACCTGGATGCGATATTGTTCCGATCAACTCATGCTCGCAAAGGTTTACCGGGCAGCCGATCTTTTTGTCCATCCAGGGGTACAGGAGACGTTTGGCCTAGTCGCCCTCGAAAGCCAGGCCTGCGGAACCCCAGTTGTGGGCATTCACGGAAGCTATATGGACCGAATCATCTTCGCAGATCAATCGCACTGGGCAAAGGAGAATACGGCGGAATCGCTGGCCGCCGCAGTCCTGACCATAAGTAAAACAGACTTGGAAAAGGCAGGATTAGAAGCCAGCCACCGGGTCACCCGGCGTTATTCCTGGCAAACGGTCTTTGATAGGATGTTTGACATTTACGATCAACTTGCAGTTTAAATTCTTATCAAATGGAGGAGTTGATACCTATTGCCCCGAAAAAGTTTCAGGTACGGCAATACCGGGATTCAGACCGCGCAGCTGTACGTGCACTGTGTTGCGACACTGGCTTTCTGGGTAAACCGATCGACCCGGTCTTCGAGGACCGCGAGCTTTTTGCTGATTTCCTGACCGACTACTATCTGAAACATGAACCTGATTCGGCGTTCGTCGTCTCAGCCGACCTTGTCGTAAAGGGATATCTGCTCGGTTCGCGCTACCCGGTGAAACACCAATTCTGGAGCTTCACGCAAAATGTGGTTCAAGCATCGCGGATGCTTGGACGCTACTGCGGATACAATCACGAGTCTCGCCGCTTCATCCACTGGATCATTTCCAGGGCCTGGCGCGAGGTTCCCGCGGCGCCCCGCACAATTGGGCATTTCCATATCAATCTTCTACCCGAGATACGCTCCGTTGCCGTGTGTCGACAACTTTTGGAAACTTACTTTCGATTTCTCCGCAATCACAGAGTCAAACAGATCCATGCCCAGATTGTTACTTTCGACGGCAGACGCGGATTCAAATTTCTCGAGCGCTATGGATTTCGTGTTTTGAACCAATCCGAAATTACCAAGTACCGCCGGTTCACCAACCGATCCGTTTATCTTTGTACGATAGTCAAAGAATTGGATGAGCGTAACGAGCGGTTGCTCTATCCGGTTCGGAGCTGAGGAACTGGTCGGCGCGGCAGCGCCGAATCCCCCTTTCCCGCACCCTACGGGCAAAGCATCGTCAAAAAAAAGCTGCAAAGTTAACGCTCGTGTGGCCGATCCCCTGACAGGCCGCTGATGGAGCGTTTCGATTGGAATTCTTCGCC
>Ga0182038_10000526_pt1 | contig 19436 bp, 16 predicted proteins | sample sta12Can44000108_FD_125976 | JGI IMG/M metagenome (GOLD analysis project Ga0182038, IMG submission 125976) | Lab enrichment of tropical soil microbial communities from Luquillo Experimental Forest, Puerto Rico - statanox.12C.anox.44.000.108 | ecosystem: Environmental > Terrestrial > Soil >...
CTGCATGAACTTCGATCAGCACACGGCGCCCGTTGGCTCGTCGGTGGGCACCGGCGGGTGACGGGATGTCGCGCAGCACGACCGCCCGCGGACCAGACAACGACTCGACGACGACGGCTCGCATCGCGAAGCTCCTTAAATCAGGCGAAAACAGCGGCCAGTGACTCTGCGATGCCCGTCACGCCCCTCGTCGACCCGACGAGGCGCAGGTAGCGAAAATGCGGATCTGTGAGTTCACCGTGACCACGGTGAGCGAGCCGGACATTGTCGTCAAGGTAGTCGAGTGCGCGCCAGTGACCGTTGATCTTGACCAACTCGTTTTTTGGAACCTCGATCTGAAGGCGATAACGTTCTCTTAGCCGACGTTGAGGCGGCAAACCCCAGGTCCACCAGTGCCGCAGCCGGTCGGCGGCATCGGTCGCCTCCAGCGTGACTTGGGCGCCACGGTGGGGGCGATCTTCTGTCCGTCGAGTGCGCGCAGGTTATCGACGCTCGTCATGGTCAGCATGTGCTGATCGAACGGCGGCAGCAACAGGACCGCCAGCCCTCGCTGACACGCAGATGGAGAAATGCACAGCGGCTTTCGGGCGACGCTCACACGACGGTAAATCACCGCCCTAGCGTTAACGAAATGGACATGTCGCTCCCCGAGGACATCACTGCCTTCATCGCCGACCTCGACTGCTTCATCGACGAGCAAATCAAGCCGATCGAGCAGGCCAACCCCGAGTACTTCGATCATCGCCGCGAATTCACCCGCACCGACATAGACCGCGGGGGCATCCCCTCCCGGCGCTGGCGCGAGATCATGCGCGAAGCGCGGGTATTAGCCGATAATTCCGGCTTCTACCGCTACCCGCTGCCCAAGGCCCTCGGCGGACAGGACGCCAGCAACGTCGCAATGGCCGTGATACGCGAGCACTTGGCCCACCGGGGCCCGGGGCTGCACGCCGAGCTAGGCCATGAGGCGTCGATGGTGGCCAACCTGCCACTAGCGCTGGTACTACACGTGTACGGCACCGCCGAACAGAAAGAACAGTATCTAGAACGGCTGGTCTCCGGTGACATGGAGATGGCCTTCGGTCTCACCGAGCCCAACCACGGCAGCGACGCGACCTGGCTGGAAACTCGCGCGGTCCGCGACGGCGATGACTGGATCATCACCGGCGCGAAGCGCTGGAATAGCGTCATCGACGTCGCCGAGATCGACCTCGTATTCGCGCGCACCAGCGGCCAGGACGGAAAGGCCGAGGGCATTTCGGCATTTCTCGTGCCGACTTCCGCCGACGGGTTCGAGGTCCCCTTCTACTGGTGGACCTTTAACATGCCGACCGACCATGCGGAGGTGCGGCTAAACCGCGTACGCGTGCCCAGCTCGGCGTTGATCGGAGAGGAGGGCCGCGGTCTGGACTGCGCGCAACTGTTCCTCCACGAGAACCGGATTCGCCAGGCTGCCTCGTCGCTGGGCGCCGCCCAGTTCTGTATTGACAGGGCTCGAGAGTACACGGAAGAGCGCCGCATCTTCGGCAGGAAGATGCGCGACTACGAAGGTATCCAGTGGCAATTGGTCGAGCTTCAGATCGAGGCTGAGCTGGTCCGCAACACCATCCTCAAGACCGCCTGGGACATGGATGTCCGCGGCAAGACGGCGGTGAGCGACAAGGTCGCGATGGTAAACGTGCGCGGCAATCGCCTGGCATGTGACGCCGCCGACCGAGCGATGCAGATTCATGGCGGGATCGGCTACAGCCGGCACTACCCCTTCGAGTACATCTACCGGCACCACCGGCGCTACCGGATCACTGAAGGTTCTGACGAACTGCAGTACCGGCGGATTGCAGCGTCCATGTGGAACTTCAGCTGAGCGACCCATCGGACCCGGCCGACGGTCAGTCGCAGCCTCGGTGGCATCCTTGCTCCGTCGTGCCCGAACGGAGCGAATGGCATTCGCGTGCCAGACCGCGGCGCAGGCACGTCGGCGTGTCTCACCGCAGCTTCAAAATTTCAAGTCCGTTGGAAGTCATCCGTGAGATTTTGAAGCGCGGCGTCAGAACCTACAAATATCTAGCATCTCACCTTGCCATGTTGGCGAATCGTGACAGATGCAGTTGGTGCGCGACCGTAACCGTCTTGGTCGGGCCATTGCGGTGCTTGGCGAGAATGAAATCCGCCTCTCCCCCACGCGGATCATCCCGTTCGAAGGCGTCCGGCCGGTGCAGCAGGATCACGACGTCAGCATCTTGTTCGAGACTATTATGCAGATTTATCCCGTTGGCAACGAAATTGTGAGTGCCGTCTACAGTTCCGTCATAAACATCATGCTGACCAATGCTGGCAATCTCGACAATCCGATCCCAGAAGACATCGCTCGTCGCCAGTGCATGAATCTCAGCGTCTTCAAGTGTCGCCGCTATCCTATGCAGCAAGGACCTTCCCGGCGCATGTTTCGACCGCGACTCGCAAAACCGCGCCTTCGTTGCGGCCTTGAACTCGGCCGCGTCGATAGGCTTGCGGACCAACGCTTCTCGCACCGTGTGCCAAGCCTCAACGGGCAACGTGTCCGCACCGGGACGACGGCCGCGCGATCGAAGTTGTTCGAGCACAATCTCTGCTGACTTGCCACGTTTGCCGTGGACGCCGACGTTGGCTAAGAACGCCGTTTGATTCTGTCCCCTGTCAATCCACAAATGCCAGCAGTCGCGGTAACCCGCTTTTCCCACCCGCGTAATCCTGCTGTGAACCCCAAGACGAAGAAGCAACTGAGCGACGTCGTCTACCAGTCGTCTGCTCGTTGAGGCGTAATAAATTCGTCCGAGGCCGAGCTTGGCATCCCACCGCACCGACCCGTCCGTCGCCCAGAGGTGACGCAGGAACAACGCCACCTGGTCATTGGGCGCACGGAATACGGCTTGCGGTACGAACTTTTCGTAGCTCCGGCATCCGAACAGCCCCAGCCCACCGAGCCAAGCAGCGATCGGGTTGCGTCGACCGCGCGCCAGCCGGTCCGGCGACCGCAACCTCAGTGTCGTCACCCGTGCGGCCGGGTAGTCGTCGCGAACTGCGGTGACACCAAAGTGCGCGGCCGCGAACGTCACCGCGGCGAGATTCGCCTCGTCGACCGATGCGTAGCGGATCGGCTGGCTCTTTACACATGATCCGTCGCCAATCATGTGGGCGAGCAGAATAACTTCCGAATCGTCCATCCGCTGAACCGCAACCGGTTCTGGCACCCGCCGCGGTGAGGCGATGCGATCGCCAACCTTCAGCTGCTCCAAGGGCGTCCAGCCATCGAACTTCATGAAGGGATGGTTTCCGGTGGCCTCGACCTCGCGCCCCGAGGCCAGCCGCAGCCGGAACACTTCCTTGCGGCCACTCGGGAAAACGTTGGTCATCGGGCGGGCGACCATGCGCAGCCGCTCGTCCAGCGACCACACCAGAGGCCGCTCGCCAGTGCGCATGAGCTCACCAAACGTGACTTCGGCGCCGGTATCGGCGCGCAAGATGCGCGTCGCGGCCGTGAGACAGCCCGACTCACGAAGGTCGGCCAACATTGGCTTCTTGTCGGTGCGTTGCTCGGGCCCACGGTTGAGCTGACTGATCGCAACGACGGGTACCTCGAGCTCTTTCGCCAAAAGCTTGAGATGGCGAGAGAATTCGGACACTTCCACCTGACGCGATTCGACCTTCTTACCCGACGTCATCAACTGCATGTAGTCGACCACGATCAGCCTCAGGTCGGCCTTCTGCCGCAACCGGCGCGCCTTGGCGCGGATCTCCATCATGGTCAAGTTGGGCGAGTCGTCGATATACAGTGGGGCTTCGCTGATTTCGCTCATCCGCCGCGCCAGTCGAGTCCAGTCGTCGTCATTCATCCGGCCCGAGCGCATATCGGCGAGCTTGATTTTCGCCTCCGCCGAGAGCAGCCGCATCACGATCTCGGACTTGCTCATCTCCAGCGAGAAGATGACGCTGGCCATTCGGTGCTTGATCGAACACGACCGTAGGAAGTCCAGCCCCAGGGTGGAGTTGTGTGTTGGCACCATGCCGCGACCAGCCAGATAGAGGCGCGCGCCGTTATCGACCTGGACGCAGCGCACCGGAACGCTGTCCACCCGGCACACCGACTCGATCTGCACTACCGGAGCCAGGAGTGCAGTGGTGGTCCGATACTCGGCATAGCGCGGCGTCGAACCGGCCGTGGCGATCGTGTCCCAACCGCAGCGTAATTGAGCCGACGTCCGGATGCCGCGAGTCGTCGGCCACTGGTGCGCAGCGTCCGCAACAACGACCGTGCCGTCGGAAAATTCGATCTCGTAGCACGGGCGCCCCGGCATGACCTCGGTCGCGGCCAGCACCCGCGTCGGCTGTCCGTCGGCGCCGAGCAACTCGTCGCCGACGGCGACGTCGCCCATCGTCGTCCAGCCCGTCGGTGTCGCCAGCGGGGTGTCCAGTGCCAACGCCTTCCCTACCCCGGGCCTCGCCGCCACGATGATCATCTGGCCCGGATGCAGACCATTCGTCACATCGTCGAGTTCGTTGAAACCGGTCGGCACCCCGCGCGACAGGCCGCCGCTGGAGGCAATGGCATCAATCTCGTCCATCGTCGGCTGCAGCAGATCTTCCAGCGGAACGAAGTCCTCGGAAAGCCGGCGGTCGGCGACGTCATAGATCTCCGCCTGCGCGCGGTCGACCACCTCGGCCACGTCGGCACCCTCGGCGCCCGCGTAGCCGTATTGCACCACCCGCGTCCCGGCCTCCACGAGACGGCGCAGCAGCGCCTTCTCGGCCACGATGCCCGCGTAATAGCCGGCATTGGCGGCCGTCGGCACCGTCGAGATCAGGGTGTGCAGATACGGTGCGCCGCCGATGCGGCGGAGCATCCCGCGGCGGTCCAGTTCCGCGGCCACCGTCACGGCGTCGGCCGGCTCACCGCGCCCGTAAAGGTCCAGGATCGCGTCGTAGACGTTCTGGTGCGCCGGGCGGTAAAAGTCGCCGGGCCGCAGCCGTTCCAGCACGTCGGCAATGGCGTCCTTGCTCAGCAGCATCCCGCCGAGCACCGACTGCTCCGCGGCGAGATCCTGCGGTGGCTGGCGACCGAATTCTTCGTTGGGCGGCGCGGAATCCATGCCAGGCGCCAGATCATCGACGACCGCCATGGACCCTCACCTCCCCTGACACGAGTACCCGAACATACATTCGATAACCGACATTCAGAGCATAAGCCAAGGCTCCGACGCTGTGCGATCCATAGCACCCATATCGCACCGCGCGGGGACGACGGTAAACGTTGCTGGCGAGTACTTAAAGGGGCCGCTGTTCATAACGCTGTGCATCGTGTGTGCATATCCGTCGACACCTGTGTTGAGCGGGCTGTGGAGAACCTGTGGATTAATCCGAAACACTGCTTCATCACTGCTGATAAGAGCAGTAGATACCGCCGCATTCGGTGTGGACAAGAATCTCTCCGGCGTGTCGGGCCAGGTTACTGCGCCGGGCGTGTTGTCTTTCGGCGGTATTTTCGCCGCGTTACGAGGTGGTTACGAGGGTCCCCCGGCGACCCCGCTGAAATAGTTCGCCAGCCCGACCCGTGGTGACTGCCCGACAGGAGCCGTTAGCCGCGCCCATACCGCGACTCAGTGCGGCGGCCGCCAAACCAGGGCCGCCGCCCGCCATAAGCAAACGGTGCTGAGTTAGCTATCCGCGACGACGTCGAGCGCAATCTCGACATCGATCTCTGGATGCAGGTGCACCGACACCCGGTGCGCGCCGACAGCCTTGATGTGCGCACTGGGCAGCCGGACGATCCGCCGGTCGAGGTTTGGCCCCCCGGCCTTCTTGATGGCCGCGACGACATCGCCGGTGGTCACCGAGCCGAACAACTTGCCGGAGTCCGCCGCGGCCTTCACCGGCAGCGCGACCGGGCCGAGCGACTCGATCGCCGCCTTGAGTTCGTTGGCGTGCTCGAGGTCGCGCACCGTCTTGGTTTCACGCGCGCGGCGGATCTCATCGGCCTGTTTCTGCGAGCCGCGCGTGGCGGCGATCGCCAGGCCGCGCGGCAGCAGGAAGTTGCGGCCGTACCCGTCTTTGACCTCGACCGTGTCGCCTACGGTGCCGAGGTGGTCGACGTCGGCCGTCAGAATCAGCTTCATCGTTTACGTACTTTCGGTTGGGCTGTCGGCGGCTAGCGCGTCGAGGAGGTGAAGGGCAACAGAGCGACCTCGCGGGCATTCTTCACCGCGAGCGCGATGTCGCGTTGGTGCTGCACACAGTTGCCGGTGACGCGACGCGCCCGGATCTTGCCGCGCTCACTGATGTAGGTGCGCAGCAGCGCCGTGTCCTTGTAGTCGATCGATTGATCCTTCTTCGTGCAGAAGACGCACTTTCGCGCCTTGATCGGCTTTTCCGGAGCCGGGCGCCGCTTGTTGGACTTGGCCATGCGAGTCTTTCTTTCCGTTTCTTACTGGTCTGAAGTTTCTGTGCTTAGAACGGCGGCTCGTCGTCGCCGCCACCGAACGACCCCGATGCCGGAGCACTGCCCCACGGGTCGTCGCCGGCTGCGCCGCTCCCCTGCGTCGGCGCCGGTGCCGGCGCGGGCGCCGGGCGGGAACCACCGCCGAAGCCGCCGCCTCCGCCGCCACTGCGGCTGGCCTTGTTGACCTTGGCGGTGGCGTAGCGAAGCGACGGCCCGATCTCGTCGACCTCGACCTCGACGACGGTGCGCTTCTCGCCCTCGCGGGTCTCGAAGGAACGCTGCTTGAGTCGCCCGCTGACGATCACCCTGGCGCCACGGGTGAGGCTTTCCGCAACGTTCTCGGCAGCCTCGCGCCAGATGTTGCACCGCAGGAACAGCGCCTCGCCGTCCTTCCATTCCCCGGTCTGCCGGTCATAGATCCGGGGCGTCGATGCCACGGTGAAATTGGCCACGGCGGCACCCGATGGAGTGAACCGCAGTTCGGGGTCGGCGGTCAGGTTTCCAACAACGGTGATAGTAGTGTCACCAGCCACAGTTTCCTCCTAGTTCCGCCCTGTTCCTCGCCGCGCGACGGCGGATGGTCATGAGTGTGTCCTCGCTGAGCTTGAACCAGCTTAAGCAGCTCCGCCGACAGTCGGCAGTCAGTGCTTGTCGGTGCGCATCACCTTGGTGCGCAACACCGACTCGTTGAGGCTGAGCTGGCGATCGAGCTCGGATACCGTCGCCGGCTCGGCCTTCAGGTCGACGACGACGTAGATGCCTTCGGCGTGCTTGGCGATCTCGTAGGCCAGCCGGCGCTTGCCCCAGATGTCGATCTTTTCGACTTTTCCGCCATCCTTGCGGACGACGTTCAGGAACGTCTCCAGGGACGGGGCAACGGTGCGTTCGTCGAGCGTGGGGTCGAGAATGACCATGATTTCGTATGGACGCATGGGAACCTCATCACCTCCTCTGGTCTGTGCGGCCACGGCGGGTTCCGTGGCAGGAGGGTCGCCTGCGTCGGCAACCGCACCAGGCTACCGGACGCGGGGCCTGCCAGAGAAATCCGGGCAAGCGGTCACGGCCGGGTTTGTAGGTATTCGTTGGCCCTGGCGACGGTGGCCTCGTCGGCCTTGGCGAGCGCACCCGCGTCGAACGGCGGCTGCGGGTCGTACTCGATGAGCAACTGGGCGGCCTGGGCGGCCTGCCGATCGACAAGGAGTTCAACCAGCCGCAGGGCCATGTCTATGCCGCTGGACACACCCGCGGCGGTGATCAGTCGCTGCGGTAGGTGCTCGACGACCCGTGTTGGCACATAGCGCGCGCCCAACTCGTTGAGCAGGTCTGCGGCCCTCCAATGGGTCGTCGCGGTAAGGCCATCGAGCAGGCCCGCGGCGGCGAGCAACAGCGCGCCGGTGCACACCGAGGTGGTGAGCTTGGTGGTCGGGTGTACCGATTGCAGCCAGGCGCGGATGGTGCCGTCGTCGATCAGCCGGCGGGTGCCGATACCGCCGGGCACCACCACCACATCGGGCGCGCGGACCTCGTCGAAGGTGGCATCGCAGGTGACGCCGAGCATCCCGTTTTCCGTGCGCACCTCACCGGTACGGTGTCCCACGAACACGACGTCGAACGACGGGATCCGTTGCAGCACTTCGTAGGGACCCACGGCGTCTAGTGCGGTGAATCGGGGAAACAGCGGGATCGCGACCAGCATCATGCCCGCGCCTGAGCGGTTGTATCGGTGTCCGTTTCGGCCGCCGGTACGGGCGACCGCCGCACCCCCGGCGGACGCAGCCACTCCGGCAGCCAACCGGGCGGGGCGTCGTGGGCACGGTCAAAGGGACCACCTGCCGGATCGTCCACACGCCCGCCCCAGCGCACCAGATCCTCGTCGGGCCGGTGGATCTGCCGGATCACCAGCGCGCACAGCGCCGCGACCGCGATGTCACGCAGCAACACCGTCGTGGTGAAGAACTCCTCGGGAAGTCCGCGGTTTGGATTGCCGTACAGGAAATACATCCGTGGGACCCAGACGAGCGCGTCAATCGTCATCCACGCCAGCAGTATTCGACGATGCGGCAGGGCGAGCACCGCCAGCGGTACCAGCCAGAGCGAAAACTGCGGGCTCCACACCTTGTTCGTCAACAAGAACGCCGCCACCACCAGGAACGCCAACTGGGCCACCCGTGGCCGCCGCGGAGCCGTGAGCACAACGTAAGCGATTGCCGCACAACACAAGGCGAACGACACGGCGACCACCGTGTTCAGCACCGTGGGCGGCTGCCAGAAGCCCAGCGCGGGATCGAAGCCGCGCCAACCGGTCAAGGATTTCACGACGTTGTACAGCGAGTCCATGTCGTCACCGCGCCGGGCGTTGAGCCGGAAAAATTCTGACCAGCCTCGCGGAAAGAGCACCAGCACGGGAAGATTCACCAACAGCCAGGTCGCCGCGGCCACTCCCGCCGTGCGCCCCAGCGCACGGATGCGCCCAGTCCGGATAGCCAGCAACAACATCGGGCCCAGGAACAACAGCGGATACAGCTTGGCCGCGGCGCCCAATCCGATCAGCACACCGGCCAGTACGGGTCTGCGTCGCGCCCACGCCAGCAGTCCGGCCATCGCGAATGCCGTTGCCAGCGCATCGAAGTTGGTGAATATCTGAAAGATCACCAGCGGCGAGACGGCCACCAGGGCTGCATCCCATACTCGCCGGCCCGACAGGCCCGCGGTTGCCCAGACGGTCCCCAACCAGGCCAACGCCAACCCGAACGCCGCGACGTCGAAGAAGATCACCACCTCGGCGACCACCGGAAGCGGGGCGAGCTTGCTCAGCGCGGTGTAGGTCTTGGCCACCGCCATCGAGACGTATTGATAGACGCCGGTCAGCACCGGATACTCCATGTACCGCACCGCGGGCCGGCCGTCGTAGCGGGTCTGCGGTGTACCGCTGGAGTCGGTCTCGGTCCAGCTCGACTTATACGGAAACTTGCCCTGACTCAACAACTCCGCGCCGTAGAGAGGCACCGTATCGGAGTAACACAACTCGTAGTAGGCGCGTTGATTCTCCCAATTGGCGACGCGCTGGTCCCCCGTCCCCGTGCCGGTGCTCTGCACGCAGGCCGCCTTCGTCGACCAGCCGAGCGCCAGAAACACCAGCGCCATCACGAACATGACCCGCACCGGCGTCATCACCCGGGTGCGGCCGATCAGCGCGTGCCGGCCGACCGGCCCTCCCACGACGCCCGCCAGAGCCGCACCCAAAGAGTCAGTGAGGCTTGGGCAATCACGGTTGTCGGCGCTGCGCAGGTCGGCGGCCAAGGGCAGCGGTGAAATGGTGGCGCTCTGCTGCGGGGCGCCGGTCACGGTGGCGGCGGGGGCGCTTGCGGGCCGCCCGGCGGGACACCTCCCGGCTGCGGACCACCGGGCTGGGGGCCGCCAAACGGTGGGCCGCCCGGCTGAGGGCCACCCGGGGGCGGCGGCGGCGCGGTGATCGTCGTGGGCGGGCCTACCGGAATGGTGATGCCCGGCGCCACCTCGATCGTGGGCTGGATGACGGTCACCGCCGGCGGCGCGGGCGGCGGCGGCGGCGCCGCCGGCACACCCGCGTAGCCACCGATCTCGCTCGGCTTGGGGAAGGTCTCGTTGGAGGTCCCCTTCAGCGCCCCGTCCATCGTCGATTTCCAGATGTCCGACGGGAGGCCGGAACCGTAAACCTCTGCGCCCGAGGCCGTTACCAGCGGCACGTTGTCTTGCACGGTGCCCACCCACACGGCCGTCGACAGCGACGGCGTGTATCCGACCATCCAGGCATCCTTGTTGGCATTGGTGTCGCCCAACTGCGCCGTGCCGGTCTTGGCCGCCGACTGACGTCCGCCGGCCAGGTTGTGGCCGCGCGAATAGCCGGCGATCGGCTGCATCGCGGCGGTCACATTGTCCGCGACGCCCTTGTCGATGCGCTGCTCGCCGGCGTTGTCCGAGTTGCCGGCGTCGAAAAGGACCTGGCCTTCCGCGTTGACGACCTTTTGCACCAGATGCGGCCGGTGATAGACGCCGGAGGCGGCCAGCGTGGCGTACGCCGAGGCCATGTCGACCGGCCGGGTCTGGTACTGGCCCAACACAATCCCGTTGTTGGGGGGCCCGCCCTTGCCGTCCTCGGACAGCGTGTGCGCAACGCCGGGGAAGCTGGTCGCCACACCCGCTTGGTGCGCGGCATCCGCGACGGCCTGCGGGCCGCCCTTGAGCTTGAGCATCAGCCGGTAGTAGGCGGTGTTGAGCGAAAGCTTCAGCGCCTCGGCGATGTTGCAGGTACCGCAGCTCTCGCCGTCGACGTTGGTGATCTTGATTCCGTCGACGGTGAGCGGGGAGCTGTCGACCTGATAACCCAGACCGATCCCCTGTTCGAGCGCGGCAACCAGGGCGAACACCTTGAACGACGATCCGGTCTGCAGGCCGGCCTGCGCGAAGTCGAACCCGTTGGCGTCAGAACCGCCGTAGTAGGCGCGTATATCGCCGTTATGCGGGTCGATCGAAACCGCGGCGGCCCGCATATCGGGGTCCTGACCGTCGAGGTACTTCGACACCGCCTTCTCGGCGGCCTGCTGGGCCTTCGGGTCGATCGTGGTGGTTACCTGGAGCCCCTGTGTGTTCAGGGTCTGCTCGTCGATGTTGAACAGCTCCATCAGCTCTTTGGTGACCTGACGCTCGATCAGCCCGTTGGGGCCGGTGGTCCGGTTCTGCGCCCGGGCCTGGTCGGCCGGCACAGTCGTCGGAAACACCTGTGCGGCGCGGTCACTCGGCGATAGGGCCTTGGTCTCCACCATCCCGTCGAGCACCCAGTTCCACCGCTCCGCGGCGCCCTTGGGATCGACGGCCGGGTCCAGCGAGGACGGCCGCCGGATCAGCGCCGCCAACAGCGCCCCTTCGGAGACGGTGAGCTGCTCGACCGGCTTGTCGAAATAGGCCTTGGCAGCGGCCGAAATACCGTAGGCGCCCCGGCCGAAGTAGATGATGTTCAGATACGCCTGCAAGACATCGTCTTTGGACCACTCCCCAGACATCTTGGTGGCGATGACCAATTCCTTGGCCTTGCGCATCAGGCCGCTGAACCCGTGTTGCGCCGAACCGACCAGCGCGTTCTTCACGTACTGCTGCGTGATCGTCGAGCCGCCCTGCAAGTCGCCGCTGCCGAAGAGGTTGTTGTTCACCGCCCGCACGAAGCTGCCGAAGTCGAACCCTGGGTTCGAGTAGAAGTTGCGGTCCTCCGCGGCGATCACCGCCTGGCGGACATGCACGGGCACCTGGCTGATGTTGACGTCGACCCGATTACCTTCGGGCGGAACGATTTTGGCGATCTGCGAGCCGTCGCTGGCCAAGATCGTCGAGACCTGGTTGGTACGGATGTTCCCCGGCTTGGGGATGTCGACGATGAAGTAGGCCATGGCGAAGGTGACGATCGGTAAAAGCACCAGCACCGCCGCGGCGAGGTAGGTCGCTCGTCGCACCCACAACCAGTTGATCTGCTCGACCCAGCTCCGGGCGATCCCCGGTCTGGGGCCGCTCCCGTCTGGTCCACCAAGACCACCGGGCGGTCCGGGTGGGGGTGGAGGTCCTTCCGGCGGGCGGCGTTCGCGGATCGATCGGTCATCCCGCCGAGATGTTGCCGCGCGACCGTCCATCGCCGCCTTGACCTCGTCGAGCGCGTCCCGCTCCAAGGGTGTCGATGCGGGGGCGTCCAATGCGGCCTTGACTTCCTCGATGGGGTCGGGTCGCCGAGGCGACCGGTCGTCGACGACGGGCGGCAGGATCGTGGTCATCCGGTCGTCGGGAGGAACCTGACGGCGGCGGGGCCCCGGACGCGCGCCCGAGCCGTCCGGGTCCCGACGATCGGGATTGTCCGGCCGGTCGTTACTCGTGTGCATGCCCATACGCTCAGTCGCTGATTCCTTCGCGTCACCCAGCGACCGATTGTGGCGGCCTTCGTTATTCAATGGCCGTCCGGGCGCCGTTGCGCGCCGTCCGCGTGCCGCCGGTGCCCTTGGGCGGGCACGCGGCACCCATCACATAGGACTTGACGAGGTGATTCCAGCTGCAGGTTCGGCACACCTCGACCACGTGAACCGAGAACTCCTCAAAGCGAGTTGCCAACATCACCAACTCTTCGGCAGTCCGAGCCGAGCCCGACACCGCTCCCAGGTGGTCGCCGAATACCCACGACACCAGGGTGAGTTGCTCCTTTCGGCAGATCGGGCACATCACCTGGCTCTGTTTCCCATGAAACTTCGCGGCGCGCAACAGATACGGGTTGGCGTCGCACACCTCGGAAACACCGGTGCGGCCGGAGTACACCTCGGCGAGCAGCGAGCGCCGCCGAAGGGCGTAATCCACCACTTGCCGCTGCAGTCGCACGGTGACCAGAGTACGTGGCGATCCGCACCGCCGATACGCAACCGAGGCTGTTGTCGGCCCGAGCCGCGGTCATCTGCCGTCACCTTCCGTGCCGATCATCCGCGTGGCGAAATTGCTCGGGACATCCCTCGCCGGCGGGCGCTGTGGCTGTCGTTGTATGTGTCGAGCGACTACGCTGGCGGGTTCATCGTCTTCGCAGCTGACGGCGCCAACAAGCGACTCAATCTCCCCTGATAGGGGCTCATCGCCGGCCGTAGCGCTGTGACAAATAACGCACCAACACCAGGTAGTGTTGTGACGAATATATCGAAACGATACGATGACGCGAGGCGTCGGACCGTCGTAACTAACCATGCGAAGGAGGTGGGTCGATGCTGGAGCTCGCCATCCTGGGTCTTCTGATCGAGTCGCCTATGCATGGCTATGAGCTGCGCAAACGGCTGACGGGTTTACTCGGCGCATTTCGGGCATTCTCATATGGATCGCTCTACCCGGCCTTGCGCCGCATGCAGGCCGAGGGATTGATTGCCGAGAATGCCGCCCCGGCCGGAACCCCGGTGAGGCGTGCCCGGCGGGTCTACCAACTGACCGACGCGGGCCGTCAGCGCTTCGCTGAGCTGGTGGCCGACACCGGTCCGCACAACTACACCGACGACGGCTTCGGAGTGCACCTGGCGTTCTTCAACCGCACGCCGGCGGAGGCGCGTATGCGCATCCTCGAAGGCCGCCGGCGTCAGGTCGAGGAACGTCGCGAAGGCCTGCGCGAGGCGGTGGCGCGGGCGAGCAGCTCGCTCGATCGCTACACCCGCCAGCTGCACCAACTTGGGCTCGAGTCCAGCGAACGCGAAGTCAAGTGGCTTAACGAACTGATCGCAGCGGAGCGGGCAGCACCGGGCCTTTCCGAACAAACGTAATTACCAAGCAAGTCCTGCGAACAAACCCGCGACGGAAGTTGAGAGGTTAAGGAGAACGTCCTATGAGTGAGCAAAACGCGCCCCAGGGGTCGACGGAGGTTCGAGTCGCCATTGTCGGCGTCGGCAACTGCGCGTCCTCGCTGGTTCAGGGCGTCCAGTACTACTACGACGCCGACGCGAACGGCACCGTCCCCGGGCTGATGCACGTCAAGTTCGGCCAGTACCACGTCCGCGACGTGAAGTTCGTGGCCGCGTTCGACGTGGACGCCAAGAAGGTCGGGTTCGACCTGTCCGAGGCGATCTTCGCGTCGGAGAACAACACGATCAAGATCGCCGACGTGCCGCCCACAAACGTGACCGTGCAGCGCGGACCGACCCTGGACGGCATCGGCAAGTACTACGCCGACACCATCGAACTTTCCGACGTGGAGCCCGTCGACGTGGTGCAGGCGCTGAAGGACGCCAAGGTGGACGTGCTCGTGTCCTACCTGCCGGTCGGCTCGGAAGAGGCCGACAAGTTCTACGCCCAGTGCGCCATCGACGCCGGCGTGGCGTTCGTCAACGCGCTGCCGGTGTTCATCGCCTCCGACCCGGTGTGGGCCAAAAAGTTCGCCGACGCCGGGGTGCCGATCATCGGTGACGACATCAAGAGCCAGGTCGGCGCGACCATCACCCACCGCGTGATGGCCAAGCTGTTCGAGGACCGCGGCGTGCAGCTGGACCGCACGATGCAGCTCAACGTGGGCGGCAACATGGACTTCCTCAACATGCTCGAGCGCGAGCGCCTGGAGTCCAAGAAGATCTCCAAGACCCAGGCGGTCACGTCGAACCTGCAGCGCGAGTTCAAGACCAAAGACGTGCACATCGGACCGTCCGACCACGTGGGCTGGCTCGACGACCGCAAGTGGGCCTACGTGCGGCTCGAGGGCCGTGCCTTCGGCGACGTGCCGCTGAACCTGGAATACAAGCTCGAGGTGTGGGACTCGCCGAACTCGGCGGGCGTCATCATCGACGCGGTGCGGGCGGCAAAGATCGCCAAGGACCGCGGCATTGGCGGCCCGGTGATTGCGGCGTCGGCCTACCTGATGAAGAGCCCGCCGCAGCAGCTGCCCGACGACATCGCGCGGACCCACCTGGAAGAGTTCATCGAGGGCTAACTAGCTGCCCAACACGCGAGTGTGCGGTGAGGTCGCGTTCTGCGGCTTCACCGCACATTCGTTTTGCCGGCGTTCGAGTGTGCGCTGAGGGTTTCGAGTGTGTGCTGAGGGCTGAATCCGCCCTTGAAATCTCCGCCCTGGACGCACACCCGGAGGCCCAAAGTAGTGTCGGAGCGTGACCGATATGTCTGAGGACGGACTGACGGAATTGTCTGAGTTCTCGCTGTTGTCCGAGAACGCCGAGCAGGCCGGAGTTACCGGTCCGCTCCCTGACGTGGAACGGGTGGAGTCGGATTCGGCGGAGGGCAGGGTCAGCGCGCTCCGCTGGGGCGCTCCCTCATCTGCGCGTCCCCCACGGATCGTCTTTCTGCACGGCGGCGGGCAAAACGCGCACACCTGGGACACCGTGATCGTCGGTCTCGGAGAGCCGGCGCTGGCGGTGGACCTTCCCGGGCACGGCCATTCCGGCTGGCGTGCGGACGGCGACTACTCACCGCAGCTGAATGCCGACGCCCTGGCGCCGGCGCTGCGCAAGTACGCCCCAAGTGCCGACCTCGTCGTGGGCATGTCGCTGGGTGGATTGACCGCGATACGGCTGGCCGCGGTGGCGCCCGACCTTGTCAATGAACTCGTCCTGATCGATGTCACCCCGTCGGCGCTGCAACGGCACTCCGAGCTGACCAAGGAGCAGCAGGGAACCGTGGCACTGATGCACGGCGAGCGAGAGTTCCCCAGCTTCCAGGCCATGCTGGACCTGACGATCGCGGCGGCGCCGCACCGTGAGGTGAAGGCGCTGCGCCGCGGCGTCTTTCACAATTCCCGCCGCCTCGACAACGGCAACTGGACGTGGCGTTACGACGCCATCCGCACCTTCCCCGACTTTGCCGGTCTGTGGGACGACGTCGACAGGCTATCCGCACCCATCACCCTGGTGCGCGGCGGCTCATCGGGCTTCGTCACCGACGAGGATGCCGCCGAACTCGGCAGGCGCGCAACGAATTTCCGCGCGGCACACGTCGTCGAGAATTCGGGCCATTCTGTGCAGAGCGACCAACCTCGTGCGCTGACCGACCTCCTGCGCGGGGTGCTCAACGCGGGCTGAGCCTACGGTGGACGTATGACTCCAGACCTCCCCATTCGCGTCGGCGTGCAGCTGCAGCCGCAGCACGCCCCGCACTACGGCGATATCCGCGACGCCGTCCGCCGCTGTGAGGACATCGGCGTCGACATCGCCTTCAACTGGGACCATTTCTTCCCGCTTTACGGCGATCCCGACGGCCCGCATTTCGAATGCTGGACCATGCTCGGCGCCTGGGCCGAACAGACGTCACGCATCGAGATCGGCGCGCTGGTGACGTGCAACTCCTACCGCAATCCGGAGCTGCTGGCCGACATGGCCCGCACCGTCGACCACATTTCGAACGGCCGGCTCGTCCTGGGGATCGGTTCCGGTTGGAAACAAAAGGACTACGACGAGTACGGCTATGAATTCGGCACCGCGGGCAGCCGCCTCGACGACCTGGCGGCCGCGCTACCCCGGATCAAGGCGCGGCTGGCCAAGCTGAACCCGGAGCCGACCCGTGAGATCCCGGTGCTGATCGGGGGCGGCGGTGAACGCAAGACCCTGCGGTTGGTCGCCCAATACGCCGACATGTGGCACAGCTTCTCCTCCGCCGCCGAGTTCCCGGCGAAGTCGGAAGTCCTCGGCCGGCACTGCGCCGACGTTGGTCGGGATCCGGCCAGCATCGAGCGCTCGGCAGCCGTCAACAATGGCGGCGCGCTCATCGCCAATGCCGAAACCCTCGTCGGCCTCGGCGTCACGCTGCTGACCGTCGGTTGCGGCGGCCCGGACTACGACCTGACCGCCGCCGAAGCGCTGTGCAAGTGGCGCGACAGTCGCTAAATCCGGGTGGCTGACGTTTGCCTCCGATTCATCAGCCAAACACCTGAACGCAGGCGCCAAGTCATGAGAAACTCTCAGCGCTAGATTCGTGAAGCGGGTTTGGAAGAGACTCAAAAGGCGGATGCCGAAGAAATACGGGATCAAAGAAAAGGACCAGGTTGTTTCGCACATTCTCAACCTGGTGGTGACCGGCAAGCTGCGCAGCGGCGACCGCGTCGACCGGAACGAAATCGCGGTTGGCCTCGGAGTCAGCCGCGTACCGATTCAAGAGGCACTGGTCCAACTCGAACACGACGGGATCGTGTCGACCCGTTATCACCGGGGCGCGTTCGTCGAGAGGTTCGACGAAGCCACGGTCCTCGAGCACCACGAACTCGAAGGGCTGCTCAACGGCATCGCCTCGGCGCGTGCGGCTACCAACCCCACGCCCCGGATTCTGGGACAACTCGATGCGCTCATGCGAGCGTTGCGCTCCGCGAAGGAATCACGGGCGTTCGCCGGAATCGCGGGGGACTATCGCCGCACGATCAACGACGAGTACGCGGGACCGCGGCTGCACGCCACGATTCGCGCTTCGCAGAACCTCATCCCCCGGGCATTCTGGACGACCTACCAGTGCAGCCGCGACGACATGTTGCCGTTCTACGAGGACGAAACCGCCGCGATACACCGGCGTGACCCCGAAGCCGCGCGAGCCGCGTGCGTCGGCCGCTCCAACCTGATGGCCCAGACCATGCTGGCCGAACTGTTTCGACGCCGGGTGTTTTCGGCGCCCGATGACATCGGCCAAGTTGCGCCCGGTGCGCTTCCGGTACTAGCCGACGCGGATGTGCCGCGCGGCGAGCCGTCGGTCGTCCTATAAACAAGCTTTCAACGAGCCGAACCGCCGGTCGGCCGATACGGTAACGGTGATGAGTCTGTGCGTGGGCCGCCGCGCCAAGCGCGGCGGAAAGCTGCTCGGACTGGCCGCGACAATCTTGATGGTGTGCGGCCTGGTGCTGGGTGCACCGGCTGCGCCCGCGCTCGCCGACAGGAACCAATGTGCGCCACCCGGGTTGGATAGCGCGAGCGTCCTGCCGAAAGACCTGTCCGAGAACCGGGCCGTGGGTCAGGGCCAAGACGCCACGACGGATACCGTCGAGCCGCTGAGCGCGGTGGACATCGGCGCATTGGGGCTCGGCACACCGGGTGTATTGACGGTGGGCACACTGTCGGACGCCCCGCCGAACACCTGCGTCAATTCGGACGGAGAGTTCACCGGCTTCGACAACCAGGTGTTGCATGCCATTGCCGACAAGCTGGGCCTGCGACTCCGCTTCTTCGCCACCGACTTCTCCGGGCTGCTCGCCCAGGTGGCGTCCCGGCGCTTCGACGTCGGCTCGGCGGCGATCAAAGCCACCGACGCGCGGCGGCGCACCGTCGCGTTTACCAACGGCTATGACTTCGGCTACTACTCGCTCGTGGTGCCGGCGGGCTCTGCAATCACCAAGTTCAGTGATCTGGCTGCCGGACAACGTATCGGCGTGGTTCAGGGCACCGTCGCCGAGTCGTACGTTGTTGACACCTTGCAACTGCAACCGGTGAAGTACCCCGGCTATGCCACCCTGTACGCGAGCCTCAAGTCCCGCCAGATCGACGCGTGGGTCGCGCCCGGAAGCCTCGCATCGACCGTAATCCGACCGGGCGATCCGGCGGTGGTTGTCGCGAACGCTTTCAGCGCAGGCAATTTCGTGGCGTACGCGGTCGCCAAGGACAACAAGCCACTGGTCGATGCGCTGAACTCCGGGCTCGACGCCGTCATCGCCGACGGTACCTGGGCGAAGCTGTACTGCCAGTGGGTGCCTCGGACACTGCCGCCGGGCTGGAAGCCCGGGTCGAAGGCCGCCCCAGCTCCACACCTGCCGGACTTCGCCGCGATCGCCGCGGACCAGCATCGCGAGCCGGTGGGCCCGGTCGCACCGATGTCGACGCTTGCCCAGTTGCGTGAGTCCTTCTTCGACTGGGATATGTACCGAGAAGCCATCCCCATTCTGTTGACTACGGGGTTGCCCAATACGTTGATCCTGACCAACAGCGCCATCGCTATCGGGCTGGCCCTTGGCATGGTGTTGGCAATGGCCGGAATGTCGCAGTCACGCTGGCTGCGCTATCCGGCACGGGTGTACACCGACATCTTCCGTGGTCTTCCCGAGGCGGTGATCATCCTGATCATCGGGCTGGGCATCGGGCCGCTGGTGGGCGGGCTGACGCACAACAATCCCTACCCGTTGGGCATTGCCGCGTTGGGATTGATGGCCGCCGCCTACATCGGCGAGATTCTGCGGTCGGGCATTCAAAGCATCGACCCCGGCCAACTGGAAGCCTCCCGTGCGCTGGGATTCAGCTATGCGACCGCGATGCGTCTGGTGGTGGTGCCGCAGGGAATACGGCGGGTGCTGCCGGCACTGGTCAATCAGGCCATCGCGCTTTTGAAGGGCTCCGCGCTGGTGTACTTCTTGGGCCTGGTCGCCCACCAGCGAGAGCTATTTCAGGTGGGCCGCGACCTCAACGCGCAGACCGGCAACTTGTCGCCGTTGGTGGCCGCGGGTCTCTTCTACCTGATA
>Ga0182038_10000527_pt1 | contig 19433 bp, 18 predicted proteins | sample sta12Can44000108_FD_125976 | JGI IMG/M metagenome (GOLD analysis project Ga0182038, IMG submission 125976) | Lab enrichment of tropical soil microbial communities from Luquillo Experimental Forest, Puerto Rico - statanox.12C.anox.44.000.108 | ecosystem: Environmental > Terrestrial > Soil >...
ACCGATGATCGCTTCCAGGCGGGCGCGATCCTCGTCGCCGACGACGACACAAAGCTCCTGGGCCATGCGCCCATGATACCATATACCAGCCTTATGACCCGTCTGTTTCAGTCAGTGCACTAGAAGCTAACTCTGGGCGTCGGCGGCCGCTCGCAACGCCGCCAGGTAAGTGCGGATGCGCGCCGCATTGACGCCGAAGTCGCTCCGCCCGAGACGCGATGAGGAGCGCATGTCGATGCGGCTGCCCGAGCCTGATGGGGTTATGCGGATCGCGATGTCATCGACGAAGCCCATCCAGCGGCTCCGGTCGCTTGCCTCGATGCGGCCTGCAATCGGGTCGGCAGTCACGATCTTCCATCCCATGCTTTGTGCCACGTCCAGCGCGCGGCTAAACGCCCGATCCGACGGCAGTGCGAGCGCCAGCGGAGCGATGTCGGAATAAGCCTGCTTCTGCTGATCGGCGAATTTTGCACCCGGATAGGCGACCGGGTTGGTGCCCTCGTCAGCGGTGCGGGGGGCAACAACGGCGATGAAAGCCGGCGGATCTTCGACGTCGGTCGTGACATCGTTGATCGGTGGGACGGCGCGGCGGACGGTGTCGTAATGCCACGGCACGTAGGCAACCAGCCCCCCGGCGACAAAGGCGATGATGGCGATCGCGACCCCTCGCGATTGGATGCGCGAGCGGCCCAGCAACAGAGCTAAGACCGAAACCACAAGAGCGGCGATGCCGAAATAGGCCGCCCACGGCAACAAGGTGAGCAGGGAGAACCGAAAGTGCCACCATCCGGCACGCCAGCCAAGCGGCGCAGCCCCCAACAGGGCCACAGCAATGAAGGCGAGAACGGCGGCCAATATCGGCAGGTGACGCAACGGTGAGCGACCGGCCGCAGACGAGGTGGTAGCGATGGTCATTATATTCCTCCCGGTCCTTCTATAGGCTCCTCATGGCCAGGCGTGTCCAATGAATTCACCGCGACCAGATAGTCGCCTCCCTGTTGGCAACCGTGGGACGAGGCGTCATTCCGATGGTCGCCGGCACTCGGCCGGGGCCAGGAAGCTAAGCAATTTTTGATCGGCGAGGAACGATCTTTCGAGACTTTTGCTCTGCTTCAGGAAGACGCTACGCGGACGTGTAAGTGAGGTGGTTCGCGCGAGCGACTTGAGGGGCCGGGCAAAGCTGTAGCACTTTGGGGTCGCGGGGCATCAACCAGCGCGGACACAGGAGGGAGCATGAAGATCGGCTTTGTCGGTCTCGGGATCATGGGGCACCCGATGGCCCTCAATTTGATCAAGGGCGGGCACGAGCTCTTCGTCTATGGCAAACGCCGGTTGCCGGCAGATATTCGCGATGCCGGCGCCGCGGTTTGCGGTACGTTGAAGGCGATTGCCGAAGCTTCGGAAATCGTAATCCTGATGGTGCCCGACACACCGGACGTGAAGAGGGTCCTGTTCGATCCCGACGGCGTCGCCGAAGGGCTGTCACCCGGGAAGATCGTCGTCGATATGAGCTCGATTTCGCCGATCGAGACCAAGCTCTTTGCCGCCGAAATCAATAAGAAAGGTTGCGACTACCTCGACGCCCCGGTCTCCGGCGGCGAAGTCGGCGCCAAGGCGGCATCGCTGACGATTATGGTCGGCGGCCCGGAGCGCGCCTTCGCGAAGGTGAATCCGATCTTCGAGCTGATGGGCAAAAACATCACCTTGGTTGGCGGGAATGGCGACGGGCAGACCACCAAGGTCGCGAACCAGATCATCGTCGCGTTGACGATCGAAGCCGTCGGCGAGGCGCTGCTCTTCGCTTCTCGGGCGGGCGCCGACCCGGCGAAAGTGAGGCAAGCTCTGATGGGCGGTTTCGCCTCCTCGCGCATCCTCGAAGTGCACGGCGAGCGCATGATCAAGCGTACCTTCGATCCGGGCTTCCGCATCGAGCTGCATCAAAAGGATTTGAGCCTCGCGCTGCAAGGAGCCCGCGCTCTCAGTCTTTCATTGCCTAACACCGCGACGACGCAGGAGCTGTTCAACAGCGCCGCCGCGCTCGGCGGCAAGGGCTGGGATCATTCCGGCCTCGTCCGCGTCCTCGAGCACTTGGCTCAGCACGAGGTCGCGAAAGGCTAAGCCGGATCAGCGCTTACCGAGGACGCGGTCGAGAGTGCGAACGGCGTTGTCGGGGCGGGGTTCTTTTTCGGCTTCGGCCGCTGCAATGTATTCATAGAGCCGGGCGACCGCTGCGTAGATGTCGCGCGACGGCGGGTTCTGCTCGAGAAAATCGGAGATTTCTTCCATCTCGGCGACCCAGCGATAGGCCTTGTCGTACATTCGCGGAATCCCGCTGCGCATCCGCGCGAGCATCTCGGGCTGGCTCTCGGTAAGCTCGGCGATCAGCGCCTCGGCGCAGCCAGCCCGCGCCGCGCCCAGCAGCATCGCCGAGGCGATCGCGGTCGTGCCCTTGGTGATCCCGGCATAGGACATCTTGAGACCCGAGGCGGCGCCGATCGGCCCATCGATGACGCGCCAATCGATCCCCCAATCGCGCAGCACAGCGGTTTGACTGGCTGTCGGGCCCGAGGCGTAGATCGCCGGACTGTAGCCTGGACGCGGCGGCCCGCCGATGATCCCGGCGTCGACGAAATGGGCTCCGGTCGGTGCGATGATTTCGCCGATCCGCATCGCGGTCTGCGGGCTGACCGCATTACAGTCGATGTACACGGGCTTGCGGTCGAGCGTCGCCAGAGTTGGCGCCAGCTTGCGGGCGAGCGGCTCGGCCTCGCCCGGCGGAAGGACAGACAGGAAGAAATCGGCGCCGGAAAGCAGCTCGCGCTCGTCCGCCGCCGCAGCCATGCCGGCTGCCTTGGCGCGCTCGGCGCTGGCTTGACTGCGCCCCGACAACAGGGTGCGGACTTTGGCGCCACTCTCGTGCAGCCGGCGGCCAACGCCGGCGCCCATCATGCCCTGAGCGATTATCCCGATCACAGTCATTGCAGAGTTGTCCTGTCGATTGTCCATTCCCACCCGATGATACAGCTAAACCTGCGTTAGCGCGTATTCGATGTCGCCAAGCAGATCGGCTTCGGCTTCGAGGCCGGCAGAAAAGCGCACCAGGCCGTCGCCGATCCCGAGCTCGGCCCGTTCCTCGGGCTTCAGTCTCGAATGCGTCGTCGTCGCCGGATGGGTAACCATGCTCTTTGAATCCCCGAGATTGTTCGAAATGTCGACGAGCCGCAGCGCATCGAGAAAGCGAAAACAGGCCTCTTTGCCACCGGCGACATCAAAACAGACGAGGCTGCCGCCCTGCTTCATCTGACGGCGCGCCAGTTCATATTGCGGATGGCTCGGCAGCCCGGGATAGAGCACCCTAGTAACTTTGGGATGGACCTCGAGATACTGGGCGACTGCCGCAGCCGTGCGGCATTGACGATCAACCCGAAGTTCCAGTGTCTCAAGTCCCTTCAAAAGCAGCCACGCGTTGAACGGGCTCAACGACGGTCCGGTATGCCGGTAAAACAGGCCCAGATCTTCCTTGACGAATTTTTCTGTTGCGAGGATCGCACCGCCGAGGGAGCGGCCTTGCCCGTCGATGTGCTTGGTTGCCGAGTAGACGACGACATCGGCGCCGAGCGCCAGAGGCTTCTGCAATAGCGGGGTTGCAAAGACATTATCGACGACGAGGATGCCGCCGGCACGGTGGGTCAACCGCGCGACCCCGGCGATATCGATGATTTCCATCGTCGGGTTCGACGGGCTCTCGCAGAAGGCGAGCGCCGCACCGCCCGCCAGCGCCGTCTCCCAGGCACCGAGATCTCGCCCATCGATCAGCACGGTCTCGATCCCCCAGCGCGGCAGCAAGTCGGAAACGATGTAATGACAGGACCCGAACAGCGCCCGGCTCGACACGACACGCTGGCCGGCGCGCAGCCGGCACAGCAACGCCGCGAACACCGCCGCCATGCCACTCGCCGTCGCGCGACAGGCCTCCGCTCCCTCTATGAGGCGCAGCCGCTCCTCGAACATCGCCACGGTCGGGTTGCGGTAGCGCGAATAGACGAAACGCGAGCCCTCCTGCGCGAAGGCCTGTTCTGCGGCGGCGGCCGTGTCGTAAACAAAGCCCGAGGTCATGAACAACGCCTCGCAGGTCTCGTCGTGCGGACTGCGGGTGGCGCCACCGCGCACGAGGATCGTCGCGGGATCGAGAGCATCGGCAAGGTCGGCGGGCAGAACGGGCTTGCTCATCGGCGGGTCTCTCCAATGTGCGGCCGCGCCGATGGGGCAACAAAAAACCCCGGTCCCGCGCGGGCCAGGGCTCCTCTCAGAACTCCCGACCTTTTAGCGCTTCTTTAGCGTGGCCGCAAGCCGGTCGGCTCAAATCCACCACGTCCGTCTCTCCTAATGCCTGCCGCGTTGGGTGTCAAGGCGGCGGTCTCGGCGAGACGATGACCAAATGACGCATTATACTGATGTCACACCGGCGCAGGCCGGTGCCTCATTGTTCCATGGATCCCGGGATGATTGGGAGGCAGCTTCGAGGTCATGGCATCCCCGACAAACCCACCGCAATTTCGCTATCGCCTGGGCCTCAATCAGCCCGTCGGCAGCGCCACCGTCAGGCGGATCACCGAGATGGCGGAAGCGATCCGCCATGAGACGGCCGGAGAATTTCTCATCGACGTCTTTCCGGAGAGCCGGCTCGGACCCGACCCCAAGATGTTCGCCGATTTGCGCAGCGGGGCGCTCGATTTCTTTGTCGCGGGCGCGACGCTCGGCGAGGTCGCACCGACCAGCGCATTGCCGTTGCTGCCTTTTGCATTCCGAGATTCGAAGGCCGTGTTCTCGGCGCTCGACGGCGCGCTCGGCGACCGGATTCGCAGTGAGCTGGCGCAAAACGGCATCCACGCTTTCCGCCATTGCTTGCAGAACGGATTTCATCATCTGACGACCAGCACGCGACCGATCCATACCGCCGCTGATCTTGCCGGGCTGAAGATCCGCAGCCCAGGCGGTGCTATTGCGCGCGATTTCTTCGAATCATTTGGGGCCGAGGCCGGGTATGTCCCGTTCAATCAAATGTATGAAGCGCTGAAGACGAAAAGCTTCGACGGGCAGAGCGACCCGCTCGGCGTCGTATTGTCGCTGAGGCTCTACGAGGTCCAAACCCATTTGAGCCTGACTGCGCATTGGTGGTCGGGGTTCACGCTGTTGGCCAATGGCGCGGCATGGGGCGCGCTGCCGCGCGCAATCCAAGAAGTCGTTGAGCGCAATGCCGAGAAATACGCGCTGCTGCAGCGCGAGGACATCGAACAGGTCAATGCCGCCGGGGCCGAGGAGCTCGCAAACCGGGGCATGAGGGTCAATACCGCGGAGACTACCGGCTTCCGCGCCAAGCTCGGCGACTTCTACGCACGCTGGCGGGAAAGGGCAGGCCCGGCGACATGGCGCCTGCTGGAATCCTATGCTGGCGAAATCGGCCGATAGCGCCTTCCGCCTCGACGGCAAGACGGCGCTCGTGACTGGCGCCGGACGCGGCATCGGCCGCGCGGCGGCATTGGCGCTCGCTGCTGCCGGTGCCGAACTGGTGCTCGTCAGCCGCACGCCGAGCGAGCTCGACGAGGTCGCGCGCGAGATCACCACCGCCGGCGGCAGGGCGCGGTCGTTGCCCTTCGATGTCACCCGGTCCGACGCAGTTCACGACGGCTTTGCCAGTCTCGAACGGCTCGACATCCTCGTCAACAATGCCGGCGTCAATCGGCCACAACCGTTTCTCGAAGTCGACGAGCGGACCCTCGATCTCTTGCTCGGGCTCAATGTCAGAGCCGCGTTCATCGTCGCGCAAGCGGCGGCGCGGCTGATGGTCTCACGCGGCAGCGGTGTGATCATCAACATGTCCTCGCAAATGGGCCATGTCGGCTCGGAGCTAAACCGCACTGTTTATGTGATGACCAAGCACGCGATCGAAGGGCTAACCAAGGCGATGGCGGTCGAGCTGGCGCCAAAGGGCGTGCGCGTCGTCTCGATTGCTCCGACCTTTGTGCAGACACCGCTGACCAAGCCGTTTTTCGACGACCCCCAGACCCGCAAATGGATCCTCGACCGCATCCCGCTGGGTCGCGCCGGCACTGTCGAGGATGTGGCGCAGGCCGTCGTATTTCTCGCTTCACCCGCTGCCAGCCTCGTCACCGGCTCGTCGCTGCTGGTCGACGGTGGCTGGACCGCCTGGTGACGATGTTTTCGCCGCGGAGGGCCCGAAGATAAAAGCAGACTTCTCCGTGGCCTCCGTGTCTCTCTGGTGAGCCCTAAGTCAGGAGCAAATGCCATGGCCCAACACATCAAAACAGCGGCGCTCGCCGGCCGGCAGGAAGAAGCCGACGCCAAGGTCAGGAGCACCGTCGAAACGATCATCGCCGATGTCGCCAAACGCGGCGATGAGGCGGTGCGCGAACTGTCGGAACGCTTCGACAAATGGTCGCCGCCGAGTTTCCAGTTGAGCGCTGATGAGATTGCGGCGCTGGTCGCCAAAGTGGCGCCGCAAACGATCGACGACATCAAATTTGCCCAGGCGCAGATCCGCCATTTTGCCGAGATCCAGCGCGCCTCAATGCGCGATTTCGAGGTCGAGACCTTGCCCGGCGTCGTACTCGGCCACCGCCACATCCCGGTCGGCAGTGTCGGCTGCTATGTGCCGGGCGGGCGTTATCCGATGGTCGCCTCCGCACATATGTCGATCGTCACCGCGCGGGTCGCCGGGGTCGGCCACATCGCCGCCTGCACCCCGCCGAACCAGGGTGGTCCGCACCCCGAGACGATCGCCGCGATGCATCTGGGCGGCGCCGACGAGATCCACGTGCTGGGCGGCGTTCAGGCGGTGGCGGCGATGGCGCTCGGCACCGCGAGCTTCAAGCCGGTCGATATGCTGGTCGGCCCCGGCAACGCTTATGTCGCCGAGGCCAAGCGCCAGCTCTACGGCCGGGTCGGCATCGACCTCTTTGCCGGTCCGACCGAGATCCTGGTGATCGCCGACGAGACTGCCGACGCCGAGATGTGCGCGACCGATCTGCTGGGCCAAGCCGAGCATGGGCCGACATCACCCGCGGTCCTGTTGACCACATCCGAGAAGCTCGCTCATGCGACGGTCGCCGAAATCGACCGGCAGCTGACGGTATTGCCGACCGCCGATGTCGCGGGTGTCGCGTGGTGCGACTACGGCGAGGTCATTCTCTGTACGGACGAGGATGAGATGGTCGCCGAGGCCGACCGCATCGCCGCCGAGCATGTCGAGGTGCTGACGCGCGAGCCGCGCCGCTATCTCGACCGGCTCAAGAATTACGGCGCGTTGTTCCTCGGCCCCGAAACCAACGTCGCATACGGCGACAAGGTGATCGGCACCAACCACACATTGCCGACCAAAAGTGCGGCGCGCTACACCGGCGGCCTCTGGGTCGGCAAGTTTCTGAAGACCTGCACCTACCAGGAGGTCAAGACGCCAGAGGCGAGCGCGATGGTCGGCGAATATTGCAGCCGCCTCTGTGCCATCGAGCGCTTTTGGGGCCACAAAGAGCAGGCCGATCTACGCGTCCGCCGTTACGGCAGGCGAAACGCGGCGGAATAGCAGGACGCGGGAGATTGGAGGATCAGCTCGCCGGAACCGTCTGCCAGCCGGTATTGCACTGCGCTACGTAGGGGTAATAGCCGGCGGGTCGGAGCAGTAATACCAAACCTGCCCCGCATCGGGCTGTGAGCCGTAGCCATTGCTGGGATAGTTGCCGTAATAGTTGTAGCCGGGATCGTAGCCGTAATACCCGTAGTCGTAGTAGGGATAGCCGTAACCCCACCAATACGGCGCGTAGATCCCTCCAACCCCAAACCCGCCGCGGAAATGCCCAAAGCCGTGGTGGAACTGGCCGCCATGGAACCCCGCAAACCCCCCGCTGTGGAACCCTCCCCCGTGGAACCCACCAAAGCCGCCGTGGAACCCGCCGCTGTGGAACCCGCCACCGCCAGCGTGAAAGCCCCCACCACCTCCGCCGTGTGGGGGGTTGGCCACCGCGAGCTGGAAAGGTACGGCAGCAAACAGCAGAGCAGCTGCGACGATCGCGAGAATCCCGCCGGTCTTCCGCGGGGCTCCATTACCCGTAGCTTGAGCCATCGAGCACTCCTTTCGAAGGGCTGCGCTGCGGGTTCGTGAGGAGGCCCCAAGCCGCGCTTTTGCGCGTCCTTCGCTTCCCTTATGTGTTGGTTACCTGCTCTGCGGTCCAATAAATTCTCTGTTAAAGTTGGTAAACTGCTATTGCCCGTGTATTGCCATAGCTTTTACAAAAATTTACGGAAGAAACAGCTCGCGCAGTAGTTTATTAGGCAGTTACCCGAATGCAGGGATCTTATGATGAATTGCAAATCGGCCCAGCCGTCCAACCGGGTCACCGCGATATTTCAGCACGCCAGGCTCTCTTTCGATATCGAGCCCGAACTCACTTTGGCGCAATTGGCAGAGCGGCTGTCCATGCTGGGCGAAATCCATGGCGGCCTGCCATTATCCGTTGATGTTCGCGTCGCCGTCGAAAGGGCGCACTGAACGGCAAATGATGTCATGCAGGGGCGTAGGGCGCTCGACGCCTTAGCTTCACCGCTTCTCGGGTGTCCTCGAATGCGGATCGATTTGCACCGTTGCAGTCATCCCGGCGGCGAGGACGACCCCTTCCGGGACCTCATCAATGTGGACGCGAACCGGGATGCGCTGCGCCAGGCGCACCCAGGTGAAAATAGGGTTGACCGTGGCCAGCCCTTGCCCGTTGGGTTGTGCGTTCGCGACGTTGATGCCGCGGGCGATGCTGCCGACATGGCCGCGAACAATCTGGGTATAGCCCATCAGCTTGACACCGGCCGGGTCGCCTACCTGGATCCGGTCGAGATTGGTCTCCTCGAAATACCCATCGACCCAGAATGAATCGGCGTCGACGAGCGAGATCTCGTACTGCCCGACAGTGGCATAGTCGCCCAGCTGTGCGAGCAGGTTCGTCACCCAGCCATTGACGGTCGATCGGATCTCTGTGCGTTCGAGGTTGACCCGTGCCTGGTTCAGATTGGCCACGGCCTGCTGATATTGGGCCTGCGCGGCAACCGCATTGCTCGCAAAGGTCTGTTTTTCTTCGACCGTAACGGCGAGGGAGGTCAACTCCTGTCGACGCTGGGACTCCCTCTCGACGTTCTGCGCGGTAGCCTGGGCCTGCTGCATAGCTGCCTCGGCGAGGCTCACGGCGATCTTGTAGTTGGTGGGGTCGATGACCATCAACAGGTCGCCCTTGTGCACGAATTGGTTGTCGGCGACCGGCAGCTCTACGATCTGCCCGGCGACCTGCGGCGCCATCGTCACGACATAGGCCCGCACGGTACCGTCGCGCGTCCACGGCGCACCCATATAGGCGTCCCACATCGCCCGCCCGAGCACGACGGCGACCGCGAGCGCGACCAAAGTGATCAGGAATGGCAGGATTCGCAGACGATGCCGGGGCGTTTCGCGAGGAGCGGGCTCGGGCGACCAGACGGCGGCGCTACCGACATTGTTCGCCGCCACTTCGGGCTTCGCTTTTGCTTCGACCTCAGACATGGCGAACTCAACGCGCCGCTAGGAGCAGTACCATCGACGAGAGCACGATCACGTGAACGGCGAAAACGAACAGCGAGGGGTGCCAAACGTAGCGCAGCAGACCGTATCGGGCGGCGAACCGACGTAGCCCTATCGTAATCGCCCAGGCCGCGACGATCATCACCGAGATCGGTGCGACATAGACGCCGAACAGGTTGATTTCGGTAAACCTCACCGGGGCATTCCTGTGTCGAAGCAAGCAGAATGTTCGGTCAGCGCCTCCGAAATCGCAAGGATAAGGCTGCGGGCACGCAGAGCTTCGGGTCCGAGGTCGGGGCGCGTGGCGAGCGCCTGATCGAGTGAGGCAAGGCGCCCGACGGCGGTTACGCTTTGGCCATGCGCCAAGGGTTCGAGCGCTGCATCGAGGCCGGAACCCAAATCGAACCGTTTACAGATATGGCGAAGCTGGATGATGTCGGTACCGACCGAGAACGCCGCCAGCAACTGCGAGCGCTGCAACGGTTGCGCCGCATCCGGCAGCACCGCGAGCCTGCCGTACATGCGGTCGGCCCAATCATCGGGAGTCCGCGGGACCGGGCCGGTAACGAGGCGATACAGGTCGCGCAAGGTCAGTGCGAGCAGCCGGCGCGTCCGAAATGCAGGTGACAGGGGGGGCAGCAATCGAAACGACAACACTGCGGCACCCGACCCTGCAACAATCCCTAGTGCAGAATTGTAGAATTGCTGGGTGTCATAGCTCTCCTGGTTGGCGGGTGCCAGCAATGGCACAAAATTTGCGACCATCGGGATAAACATCGCGGTCTGCCAAGGCTGGGCGATCCCCGCCCCAGCGGGCACCAGCACAAGGCCTATCGCGAGACTGAAGGCGGCAAAGGTCTCCAGATTCGGCAGCACCGCAAAGCCGATGATTGCGGCAAAAACGGCGGTGAGACCGGTGCCCACCGTGAAACTCACAGCGGTGGCGTAGGCCTGGTCGGCGCGCGGCGCGAGCAGGATGACGGCAATCGCGGCAAAAAGCATGGCCTGCGCACCGTTCGGCCATTCGGTAACAATCCAGAAAAGCTGCGCGGCGACGATCACGACGAAGGTGCGCCCGGCATTGACCAGAGGAGGGAGCCAATCGGGTATGCGGAGGCGGCGGACGCCGCGCGCAACCGGACGGAAAGGGTCGGTGACGAGCAGAGCCAGCCCGTTGAGCGCGTCCGCAATGCCGGCCAGCACTTCGGCAGTCTGGTCGGCGAGTAGCCGCAGCGAAGGGGTGCCCGCCGAGAGGGCGGCCAGGCTGCGTACGGCTGCATCACAGGCGCCGATCAGGCGGGGCGGGTCAGCCATCCAGCGTGTCGGCTCCATTTGCTCGGGCCGCGGACGAAGCTCTACGGGCACCTCTGCCAGCACGGCGTCCGCCTCTTGCCGAGCCCTCCCCTCCGGCGATCGCGCTAGCGCCACCGCCACCGCGCGCCAGCCAGCCAGAGCAGCCAATAGACCATCCACTGCCCGCTGCAATACCGGAGAGTAATAGCGCAGCTGCGAGGATTCTCCGAACGCCTCGTCTATCGCCGGATCGAGCGCGATGACGCGGCGAACGAGCTCGCGGCGTGTCGCCTGGGTTTCCTCAAATTCGGCTCCGGCGGCAACCAATGTGCCGGCAAAGCGCCAAGCGATCTCTGCCGAGAGGCCGGCGAACAATGTCCCCAGCCGGCGTCGCGCACCGCCCAAGTCCGTTCCGGCGAGGACGACGCCGGCGCAGACGATGCCGATGCAGATCTCGCTCGCGCGGTTGATGGCGAGCATGAAGGCTTGTCCGTTTGGCCCCCCGGTGGCGCCCAGCTGGTCGTACGCGATGATCGCGGCCGTATAGCCAGCCAGCGCGGCGGCGTAGGCCGCGAAATTGCGCAGCAGAGTTGCCACGAAAGCGCATGCGGCCCCCCACAGTGCCAGGCCAACGAGAAACGGCGCGCGATCCTGCGGAAAGCAAGCCGTCAGCACAACGATCGCCACGGCTCCGACCACGGTGCCAATCAACCGGTACCAGCCCTTGCGCAGCGAAGCTCCGAGATGTGGCTGACAGACGATCGCCGCCGAAGTACCGGCCCAGAACGGGTTGTCGAGCTCCAACCAGTACGTGGCGTAGAGCGCGAGACAGACCGAAGCCCACAGCCGCAAGCCGAAGAGCAGCGGCGGGACTAGAGCCCGCGCCGCATCGCTCAGCCGGGCGTCGAGTGCCGTGGCGTAGGCATCGACCGAGCCCCGTATTCGAACCTCTGCTATGACCGGCCTCGCAAAATCAGCGCTGGCCGAGATTGGTCAAGGTGGGAAGATATGCCTGCGCCACCTGCGGTGACATCATCGAGATAACAAAAGTGTTGGGCGCGAATGAGAAATCTGCTTCCGGATAGCCGAACTGCCAGCTTGCTGCCCACTGGACCTGAATATAGGTCTCGGTCCCGCCGACGAGTTGGACAGTCGTCTCCTGAGAGGTGGGAAGGCCGAAGGGCTGCACGGTGAACCGGTAAGTCCCCGGCGGGAAATCGCGGAAGAATTTGGTGCCCGTCCGGATGTCGCCAACCGGCGCGCCATTCGCAAAGATTACCGGCGCTGCGCCGTAAACCGAGGTTTGCCCGCTCGGTGCGTCCCACCCCCGCAGAAACCACACCCGGGCAATACCTGGAGTCAAGGCGGGGATTGGGGGCGTCGATGTCTCCGCGGCGCAGCCGAGGATCGTGGCAAGACAGAGGGCCAGGCAGACGAAGCCAAACCTGTGCTCGCCCTGCTGCCGGTGGGCGCTCAATCGACGGCCCGCCACTGGCCGGCGGCATCCCGGCAGGCGGCGCCGTAACGTGCGGTGGCGCGACTGCCGGTGGACCAGCGACTTCTTCCTGACATCATCAGACCTCGAAGTGTGCGCTCCAGAAAAAATAATCTTGCAAAGATTACGGCAAAGGCAAGCACGACACGGCTACCCGAGAATCACCGAAAATTGATCGAGCATCTGCGATGTCACCGGCGCCCGCCCTTCGATCGCGCCGTCCGTTTCGCTGGTTTCTGACCGGCGATATGGCGCGGCTCGTGCGAGCCTATCTCACGAGCGAGATCGCAGTCGAAGGCAGCCGGAGCGATGTGCTGAAGATCGGCATCACGATCGCCGGGCGGCTCGGCAAATCATCACTAATGCGCTCCTTCTCGCGCGTGGTAGGCGGGTACCGGGCTCGAAATCCTCAATGTCGAGGATATGCCTCCCGTATTACCCTGCGATCTTGATCCACTGGGTGCGCTGTCTCGAGGCGGCGCGTGAAGACGCGATCGCTGCCACTGGCGAGGAGCGCCTTCGGATCGGGCGACTGAACATCGCGGGCATGGCGTGCCCTTTGGATCACGGCCGGCTCCGGTATATCTGGCACGGTTGCGCCGGTTGGCCCCGAGGGGATAAGACCCGGCATCACTGAACGGTAAGGAGAAGCGTCGTGGCGCGTGGAGAAGAACAACACAGAAACCCGAAATCCAATATCGAGATCGCGCAAGCCGCGACGATGCGGCCGATCGTTGAGATAGCCGCGGAGAAGCTTGGCATCCCGGCCGATGCGGTATCGCAATACGGCAAGTACAAGGCGAAAATCGCCCTCGACTATGTCCGCTCACTGCGTGATCGGCCAAACGCCAAGCTGATCCTCGTCACCGCGATCACGCCGACCCCAGCTGGCGAAGGCAAGACGACGACCTCGGTCGGGCTCACCGATGCGCTCAACCTCATCGGCAAGAAGGCGATGCTGTGCTTGCGCGAAGCGAGCATGGGCCCTTGCTTTGGCGTCAAAGGCGGCGCGGCAGGGGGCGGTTACGCTCAGGCGGTCCCGATGGAGGACATCAACCTGCATTTCACCGGCGATATTCACGCGATCGGCGCCGCCAACAACCTGCTCGCGGCGATGGTCGACAATCATATCTATTACGGGCTCGAGCCGCGCATCGATCCGCGCCGGGTCGCCTGGCGCCGGGCGATGGACATGAACGACCGCGCTCTGCGCACGACTATCTCCTCGCTCGGCGGGGTCGCCAACGGTTACCCGCGGGAGGACGGGTTCGACATCACCGCCGCTTCGCAAGTAATGGCGACCTTCTGCCTGGCGACCAGCCTACAGGACCTGCAGCGGCGGCTAGGCAACATCATCGTCGGGCAGACGCGCGAGCGCAAATCGGTGACGGCTGCCGATGTCAAGGCGGCAGGATCTATGACCGCGCTGCTGAAGGATGCGCTGGCGCCTAATCTGGTGCAGACGATCGAGCACAACCCGGTCTTTATCCATGGTGGGCCTTTTGCCAACATCGCCCATGGCTGCAACTCGGTGATCGCGACCACATCGGCGCTGAAGCTCGCCGATTACGTCGTCACCGAAGCCGGCTTCGGCGCCGATCTCGGCGCCGAGAAGTTCATCGACATCAAATGCCGCAAAACCGGGCTGAGCCCGGCGGCAGCCGTCGTGGTCACGACGGTGCGGGCGTTGAAGATGCACGGCGGCGTAGCGCTCAACGCGCTGCGCGAAGAGAATGTCGCCGCGCTCGAAAAGGGCTTTGCCAACCTTCAGCGACACCTCGCCAATATCCGCCAGTTCGGCGTGCCGGCGGTCGTGTCGGTCAACCGCTTCAGCGCCGACACTGCGCGCGAGCATGCGAGACTCAAGGAGCTGTGCGCGGCCGAGGGCGCCAAGGCGGTCATCGCCGACCATTGGGCACAAGGCGGCGAGGGTGCCGTCGAACTCGCTCGCGAAGTCGTCGATCTCGCCGAGAGCGGGGCCGGGAAACTCAAGTTTCTCTACCCCGACGAGATGCCGCTCCTCGAAAAGGCGCGCACCATCGCTCAGCGCATGTACGGCGCTGAAGACATCGAGGCCGCCAAGCCGGTGCAGGACCAGTTCGCGCAGTTGCAGGATCAGGGCTTCGGCCACTTCCCGGTCTGCATCGCCAAGACCCAGCTCAGCTTTACCACCGATCCCAACGCCAAAGGCGCGCCGAGCGGCCATACGGTGGCGATCCGCGAGGTGCGGCTGTCAGCAGGCGCGGAGTTCGTCGTGGCGATCTGCGGCGATATCATGACGATGCCCGGCCTGCCGCGGGTGCCGGCTGCGAACAACATCGAGGTTGACGCGGAGGGCCGGATTACTGGGCTGTTTTAGCGCACTTAGCTCATTGGGGGCATCACAGTCTCGACGAGAAGGCCATGAACGATGAACTATGGCGCTGGGGCGCCGCGCAGCTGACTGACGCGATCCGGCGCGGCCGAATCTCCTGCCGGGAGGCGGTCTCAGCCTCGTTGAAGCGGCTCGACGAGGTCAACAGCGCCGTCAACGCGGTGACGGTAGTACTGGCAGAAGAGGCGCTTGCCGCGGCCGAAGAGGCCGATCGCAAAGTCAACCGCGGGGAGGCGACAGGCCCTTTACATGGTGTCCCGGTTCTCATCAAAGAAAATGTCGATCAGGCGGGTGCCGCGACCACCAACGGCGTCGTTGCCTTCCGTGATTTGATCGCCGATACCGACAGTCCGCCGGTGGCCAACTGGAAGCGTGCCGGCGCCATTATCATCGGCCGCAGCAATACTCCCGCCTTCAGCCTGCGTTGGCACACCGACAACGAGCTCCGCGGCCCGACGCTGAATCCATGGGACCGGACACGCACGCCCGGTGGTTCGAGCGGCGGCGCCGCAGCGGCCGTCGCGCTCGGCATCACGCCCCTCGCGCACGGCAACGATTATGGCGGTTCGATCCGGTATCCCGCCTATTGTTGCGGGCTGGCCGGCATCCGCCCAACCTTGGGGCGGGTGCCCTCGTACAACGGCACCGCTCCAGAAGAGCCGCCGATCAGTCTGCAAATTTTCGCTGTACAAGGCCCGTTGGCGCGCCGAGTTCGCGATGTACGGCTGGGGCTCGCCGCCATGGCGGCCCGCGACATGCGCGATCCCTGGTGGGTTCCCGCCTCGCTGAGCGGCCCCGAGCCGGCCCGTCCGATGCGGGTTGCTCTAACCGTTGATCCGGCCGGGTTGGGCGTCGATCCTGCGGTGGCGGATGCGATCCGGTGCGCCGGCGCGGCGCTCGAACGCGCAGGTTACGCGGTAGAGGAGATCGAACCGCCCGATGTCGACGCGGCCGCGGAGTTGATGTGGCGGATCGCGATGACCGAAATCCGCCACGCAACCGAGCCGGTTATCCGCAAGCACGGCGATCCGGGTATGAACCGCGCACTCGATGTTTATCTCGCGGCGACGCCGGAAGTCGACCTCGCCGGCTATATGAGGGACCTGGCTCAGCGCCGCAAACACCTTCGAGACTGGCTGCAGTTTCTCGAGCGTTACCCCTTGGTCGTCGGGCCGGTCTCGTCAGAGCCGCCGCTTCCGGTCGGATTCGACACAGACGCGGCGGCCGATGGGGAGCGACTCCGGCGGATTCAGCGTCTGCTTATCACCGTCAACCTATTGGGCCTGCCAGCGGCTGCCGTGCCCACCGGTCTGTCGAATGGCATTCCGTTATGGGTCCAGATCATTGCCTCGCGCTACCGCGAGGACCTTTGTCTCGATGCAGCCGAAACCATCGAGGCGCAATGCGGGCTTGATACTCCGATCGATCTGCAATGGTGAGGGCCGCGGCAGTAGAGAACAAGGCAGCTTTGCAAGGGGCCGACCTCAAGGCGTGGCGGCGGTCGGAGCGGCAGCGCCTACTAGCGCTGCGCATCAGCGCTCCGCCGGTGCGGCGTCGCCAATGGGGCAAAAAGATCGAGACGCGGCTGCGCTCTGTGTTGGAAGAGTGTCCAGCCGCTATTCTCGGCGTTTATTGGCCGTTTCAGGCGGAGTTTGATCCGCGGCCACTGATCGATTGGCTGATTTGCCGCGGATCCGTCGTCGCGTTGCCGGTAGTGGTCGACAAAAAAGGCCCGCTCGAATACCGCGCCTGGCGGCCGGGTGAGAAGCTCGTCGACGGCGTATGGAACATCCCGGTTCCCGAGAGGCGCGACATCGTGATCCCCCAGGCCGTGCTCGCACCTCTCGTCGGTTTTGACCGGCAGTGCTTTCGCCTAGGTAATGGCGGCGGTTACTTCGATCGCACCTTGGCGGCGGCCTCGCCGCGTCCGCTGGCGCTTGGCGTCGGCTTCGAACTGTCGCAAATCGAGACCATTTACCCGCAGCTCTTCGATGTCCCTATGGACATCATCGTTACCGAGAGCTGCATTCGCCGCCGTTCACCCGGTCGGCCCGATTTGTGAGAGTTTTCAGTCTTCTGAGAGACACCTAGAAACGGCCGCGCCCCGACGGCGATTGCCCCTCCGCTCCTCCAGCAATGCGCTCGGCAGTTGCGGTCAAACGATCGAGCACGATCGTCGTGCGCGCCGCGACCCGCATCAGATCCGAGGCAGCTTGCCGAAGCTGTTGGTGCACCTGGGGTGAACCCTCCGCGATCGCCGCATCGAAACTCGAGCGGAACGCCGCGATCGCCGCTTCCACGCGGCCGTGAAGCTCGCGATCCAGACTGGCGGTAAATGCAGAAGATCGCCCGCCGCTGCGATGATCGCCCAAGGTTTTTTGCGGGATCGCTGGCCGAGGACGGCCGTTGGTCGTCGGCTGCCCAGACGAGAACTCGCGATTGCGGTCCGGCCGCGGCCCGACCGGCTGCACCATCGCTGACCTTGCCTCTGCCGGTGGCAACCGGGCCATTCCAAGTCCTTCACCGGGCGACCCGGTGGGACGTGCGTTCTCCGGCGCGTCTGGCGATTGCACTGGTCGATGAATCATCGACGATAACGCCTGCGGCGCTGGTTTCAGCGGTTGCTGGATGTGCGGTGTAGGCCGCTGTTTGCCGCGCTTGAGAATGTAATGGATCGCTGGGGGCGTGCAGCCGTAACTCTGCGCAATTCTGCTGATCGACTCACCTTGCGCATACCGTGCCGCAATGGCGTCCCATTCGCCTTGCGGGATTTTCGACATCTTTACTCCTCACACGTTTGTCAGAGGCCGTGCCATGCACCTTTCCAGACGCCGCTCTTACTTGCCGAGATGCGTTCACCGAACCTCCGGGGTTCCGTGCCGAAAACCCGCCGGGCAGCATCATCGGTGAGCGAAAGCTGCGTAAAATAGATTGGGTTAGATTTTAACCATTTCAAGACAGCAGTCAGTTGTGGCGGAATTCGTTTCTTGGTTCATCAGATAAGCAATGGGTCGCGTATTTCGGGAGACGGCCGAATTCTTTGGAGGCGGGTTAACCCTCTCAAGCATTTGCCGAGATTTGACGGCCTCGAAGGTCAAGATGACCATGCAAGGTCCCGCCCACACCTCGGCTTGGTCGCAACCTCGCCACCCGACGCCATATAACGAGATGAGCGGCGGCGGATCGGGCACCGAGAGTGCTCGACCGGGTGAAAACCCGCTTCGGATTTGTTCAGGACCCGTTAGGCAAAGGAGGGCATCATGCACGACGCACAGGTCGGGATGGCGCCCCCCTTGAACGGTCGCCTGCCGTCGCCATGAAAGTCTTTCCGATGCTGGCCTCGAGCTTGCGCCGACCCTACCGAACAGGATTTGCGGCCCTGTCGCTTGGCCTCGCGGTCGCGGCTATGGGTTGCACTCAGGGCGGTAGTCCGTATTCGGCGAGCGGCGGCGCCGGAGTGCCGGTGCCGAGCTTTGCGCCGGTTGTACAAGAGGTTATGCCGGCAGTCGTCAACGTCTCGGCAATTCAGAGGGTGAGCAAGGCGGCCGCGGACCCGCAGGGATCGCAGTCCGGCCGCAACGAGGATCGGGTGGCGCTGCGTGGCATCCCCCCATCAATACTCGAGGAGCTTCTGCGCCGCTTCCCGGACTCGCGCGATCGTGGCGGCACCTCTGCTCCGAAAGTGGCCAGCGTGGCGTTGGGATCAGGCTTTATCGTCGATCCGAGCGGCTACGTCGTAACCGATAATCATGTCCTGGAAGATGCCGAAAGGGTGAGCGTCGTCGTCTCAGACACGACCGAATACCCCGCTCGGATCGTGGGTCGCGATCCTCTGACCGATCTTGCATTGCTGAAGGTCGATGCACCGCGACCGTTGTCATTTGTGCACTGGGGCGACAGCGACACCACCCGCGTGGGAGACTGGGTGCTCGCGATCGGCAATCCCTTTGGGCTAGACAATACCGTCAGCAGCGGGATCATTTCCGGGCGCGGGCGCGATCTTCACACCGGCCCCTACGACGACTTTCTCCAGATTGACGCCGCGATGAACCGGGGTAATTCCGGTGGACCGACCTTTGACCTGCGCGGTGATGTCATCGGCGTTAACACCGCGATCTACTCGCCAAACGGCGGCTCCGTCGGCATCGGCTTCGCGATCCCGGCGAACCGAGCCAAACCGGTCGTGGAGCAATTAAAGACATATGGGAGGGTGGCCCGAGGCTGGCTCGGTGTACAGATCCGGGAAGTGACGCCGGAGATCGCCCAAAGTCTCGGGCTTCCCAGGGTCACGGGGGCACTGGTCGCAGAGGTTGGCGCAGGCAGTCCCGCCGCAGCGGCAGGGTTCGCCCAAGGCGATATCGTTCTGTCAGCCAACGGACAAGACATCAGGCGAATGCACGACCTGCCGCTGATGATCGCCGAGATGCCGATCGGCCAGATGGCGGCTATCACGGTGTGGCGCGGGAACTCTGCACTCAGCCTCAGGCCGGTAATCAGCGAAATGCCGGCGGATCCAACGAGCGAGCTATCCTGGCGCGGGAAGGCGAAAAGCCGGCACTCGGAGCAGGAGCGCACGGCGCCCGTGTCAGTCTCGGCATCGGCCCCGGTAATCTGACCGTGGTGACGGTTGCGAGGGCGGACGTCGATATCTTTAATTC
>Ga0182038_10000532_pt1 | contig 19353 bp, 15 predicted proteins | sample sta12Can44000108_FD_125976 | JGI IMG/M metagenome (GOLD analysis project Ga0182038, IMG submission 125976) | Lab enrichment of tropical soil microbial communities from Luquillo Experimental Forest, Puerto Rico - statanox.12C.anox.44.000.108 | ecosystem: Environmental > Terrestrial > Soil >...
CTCGATGGTACGGCAATCGCAGGCCTCTGGGCACTCGGCGTGTTGGCGGAGATCGTGTTGTTCGCGTTGCAAGGACGATTGCCGCCGTTCCTTAATCCCCTGTCGCTAATGATGCTCGGCGCCGCCGGTGGCGCAGTGCGTTGGGCGGCGATGGCGTTCGATCCGCCCGCTGTCTTGTTGCCCTGGCTGCAGCTTTTGCACGCGCTGTCGTTCGGCGCCACGCATCTCGGCGCGCTCGGCTTTGTCGCGCGCAGGGCCCCGCCCGGGCAGGGCGCGACCGCGCAAGGGTATCTCGCAATTGCGCTCGGCCTGGTTATGGCGGGCGCTACCAGTCTGTCGGGGTGGCTCTACGGGGCGTTCGGTGGCCGCGCGTACGCGGTGATGGCGCTAGCGGCGATCGTTGGCGGCGCTTGCGGGCACGTAGCGCAGCGTGCGCACCGAGCCCGTGTAACGAGGCCCTGAGCGCAGATGCACGCGTTGCATCGCCGGGCCGTCGCAGCTGGCGACGATGCCGTTAAGCTCGCTGCCCTCCATGTAGATCATATGGCGCGACAATCCGCCATGCCGGCTGATCCAGCGCCGCACCGATGGCGGATAGATACGCCACAGCGCCTGCGTGCCCATCGGGCTGGTGATCGGACGACCATCCGTGTTCGGCGCCCATGCGGCGTGGAAGCCGAAGCGCGCGCGCGGCGTCGCACAGATTTGCTCGCGAGGGAGTAAGCCAAGCACGAGCGTGCAGGCCGACAGGCAATTACCGTCGACGATCACGCGCTCACCGGACGTGCGCACTGTCGCGAAGGTCTCCAAGTATTGGCCAATCTGGCCGCCGCGGTCTTCCGCGATGCGCATCGTGGCGGACGCCGACGTGACGCTGCAGACGAACACGGCAAGGCAAAGTAACAAGTCCCGAATACGCATGCTGATCCCCCGCTGTGCCGGTGGGTTGCTCAACGCAACTTCTCATAAGTCTAGGCTAGGCGGACGCCGGTTGGGAAGACTTGGTTAACAATCCACAGCAGACAATTCGGTAATAAAATCATAAATTTGGTATAGTGGCGTTGAGACCTCCCGGCAAAACCAAGCAATGGGCGAGCAGGTACGCGGCCAGATTAAAAATCTGCTCGAATTGAGCGAGATAACGGCCCTCATCCCCAAAGCGCAGGCGTGGCCGGGAACACGAGGCCGTCGCGGTAGGCGAGGCCGTCGAACCGGTCGCGGGCGAGGAGCAGCGGACCGTCCAGATCCACATAGAGCGCCTTCTGGGCTACCAGCATGGCCGGCGCCATAGCTAGCGATGTCGCCACCATGCAGCCCGCCATGATGCTGAAACCAAGCCGCTCGGCCTGCGCGGCCGTGGCCAGCGCTTCGGTGAGCCCACCAGTCTTGTCGAGCTTAATGTTGACGGCGTCATACTTGCCGGCAAGCGGCGGTAATGAGGCACGGTCATGCACACTCTCGTCGGCGCAAACGGGGATCAACCGTTTGAGTCCGGCTAGCGCCTGGTCGCGGCCGTCCGGCAAGGGCTGTTCCACCAGCGCCACGCGGGCTTGTGCACAGGCGGCAAGATTGGCCTCGAGATTGCAATCGTCCCAGCTTTCATTGGCGTCGACGATCAGCATCGCCGCCGGCGCGGCGGCGCGCACCGAGGCGATGCGGGCGGGGTCGCCGTCTCCTCCGAGCTTGACCTTCAAGAGCGCGCGGCCGGCGGCCTTCATGGCGGCTTCCGCCATGGCGGCCGGTGTACCGAGCGAGACCGTCAAAGCGGTGATGAGGGCATGCGGGGCAGGCAGGCCGGCGAGCTCGTACACTGGACGACGGCTACGCTTAGCCTCGAAGTCCCAGAAGGCGCAGTCGAGCGCGTTGCGCGCGGCACCGGGTGGCATGGCTTTCTGCAGGCTTGCGCGGTCGAGTCCGTCGGCGAGCGGCACCCGCATCGCCTCGAGTGCGGCGGTGACGCTGTCGACGCTCTCGCCGTAGCGCGCATAGGGCACACATTCGCCGCGCCCGCAGGCCTTGCCATCGCCCAATTCGGCCACCACCACGACGGCCTCGGTCTTGGTGTCGCGGCTGATGGCAAAGGAGCCGGCGATCGGCCAGCGTTCGACGGCGAGCGTTAAGGTCAAAGATGAGGTCAAGGGAATCGGGCCCTATTCCGCCGACCCTCGGCGGCTTCGCCGCCTTGGGTCAAGTCCGCCCAGCCGTTTATCCGCCTCACCGCCGATGGTAAGATAATAAAATCAGAGGGTTGCCTAGCATGAGCACAATGTTGCTAGAAGGTTCCGCCCACGGAGAAAGGCTCCAGCTCTCCGGCATCGGCGCCTGGACCGCCGAGAACGCACGACGGCTGGAAGCGGAGATCGACGCCGAGACACAGCGGCGAGAACCGATCAAGCGTGTCGACATCGACATGGCGCGGGTCGATCAGCTCGATACCTTCGGCGCTTGGCTGCTGGAACGGCTATCGCGAACTTTCTCGGCGCGCGGCTGCACGACGCAGGTGTTCGGCTTGCGCGAAAACTACCGCGCCCTGGTGGACGAACTGCACGGTGTCAAAGAGGAGCCGGAACCGGCGCCACGCGGCAACCAGATCGCCTATGCGCTGGCCTCGATTGGCGAGAACATTACGCTGGTTGGCCATTCCATCGCGGCGATGGTCAACATGTTGGGCGCGCTGGTGATGGCGCTGGGGCGCGTGGTTAGTCACCCGCGCAGCTTTCGCTTTACCTCGATGGTGCACCAGCTCGACAATGTCGGTTGGCGCGCGGTACCGATCATCCTGCTGATCACATTCCTGATCGGCTGCATCATCGCGCAGCAGGGCATTTTTCATTTCCGCAAATTCGGCGCCGACATCTACGTCGTCGACATGGTCGGCATCCTGGTGCTTCGCGAAATCGGCGTGCTCATTGTGTCGATCATGGTGGCCGGCCGTTCGGGCAGCGCCTACACCGCCGAGCTTGGCTCGATGAAGATGCGCGAGGAGATCGACGCGCTGCGCACAATGGGTTTCGATCCGGTCGAAGTGCTGGTCCTGCCGCGTATCGTCGCGCTGTTGATTGGCGTGCCGATCCTCACCTTCCTTGGCTCGATGGCGGCGCTCTATGGCGGCGGTTTGGTGTGCTGGCTCTACGGCGGCATCAGCCCAGATATCTTTGTGCACCGCCTGAAGGAAGCCATTTCGCTCGACACGTTCGAGGTCGGCATATTGAAGGCGCCGTTCATGGCGCTAGTGATCGGCGTGATAGCTTGCGTGGAGGGGCTGGCGGTCAAGGGCTCATCGGAGTCGCTCGGCCTTCAGACCACCGCCTCGGTTGTCGAATCGATCTTCCTGGTGATCGTGCTCGACGGCTTCTTCGCCATCTTCTTCGCTTCCATCGGGATGTGAACGATGGAGAAGGGCAACGGCGGCCGCGAGATGATCATTGAAGTGCGCGACCTTGTGGTCGGCTTCGGCGACCACGTCGTCCTCGACCATGTCAATCTTGACGTCTATCGCGGCGAGATCCTCGGCTTTGTCGGCGGCTCGGGAGCCGGCAAATCGGTGCTAATGCGCACCATCATTGGTCTCCTGCCGAAGCGCGCGGGCACAATTAAGGTTTTCGACGTCGATCTCATCTCCGCGTCGGAGTCGCAGCGCCAGTCGGTGGAGCGGCGTTGGGGCGTGCTGTTCCAGCAAGGCGCGCTGTTTTCCTCGCTCACGGTGCGCGAAAACCTGCAATTCCCGATCCGCGAAAATCTTGAGCTGTCGGAGCGGTTGCTCGACGAACTGGTTGTCGCCAAACTCGAGATGGTCGGTCTCGACGCCAGCGTCTGCGAGAAGTTTCCCTCCGAACTGTCCGGCGGCATGACCAAGCGCGTGGCCCTTGCGCGCGCGCTCGCGCTCGATCCGGAAATCGTGTTTCTCGACGAGCCGACTTCCGGCCTCGACCCGATCGGGGCAGGCGATTTCGACACGCTGATAGCCACTTTGCAGCGTACCTTGGGCCTCACGGTATTCATGGTGACCCACGACCTCGATAGCCTGCACACGGTTTGCGACCGCATCGCGGTCCTGGCCGATGGAAGGGTGATCGCAGCGGGCACAATGGACACCATGCTTGCCTCAACTCACCCGTGGCTGCGGGCCTACTTCCAGGGGAAGCGGTCGCGGGCGGGCCAGCTCGAACATGCAAGACCGAACGCCTAGCCGGAGCCGTCGATAGAAACCAAGGCGAACTACATGATCGCGGTGCGCAAGAACACCGAAGCTAGCGCAGTTCAGTCAAAACGACCGGCGGCGTGCGCCAGCATAGTGTAGACCTTGCCGGTCTCCGAGGTGAGATAGGTGCGCGCCACCACCTGGCCACGGTCGTCGTGTGCCACTTCGTCGAGCAACCGTTCGAACTCGTTGATGTAACAGTCGACCGTCTGCTTGAACTCGGGGTCGCTTCGGTACTTCTTGCGGATCTCGTCGAATGCCTGCTGACCCTGCAGCGTGTAAAGCCGCCGGGTGAAGACGTTGCGCTCGCCGCGCTTGTAACGGTCCCACAAGTCGGCCGCGGCGTCGTGGTCGATCATACGAGCGATGTCGATCGAAAGCGAATCGAGCGACTCGATGCTGCGTCGGGGCGCGCGTTCTTCGCCGACGCGCAACGTATCGCGGTTGGACTCACGGGCGTTTTCTTGCGGCTTCTCGCGTTGAGGCTCGCCGTCCTCGCGCGAGGCGCGGCTGAGCAGATCGGTGAGCCAGCCGCTGCCGGTGCGCGTGTTGTCGGCTGGTTCCGGATTGGGTGTCACCGTGCCGCCGCGGCGCGCGGAGGGCGCGAAGCCGCCAACGTCGGCGCGCGTCGGCGAGCGCGGCGGCTCGCTGCGACTGACGATGGTAGCGACCGGAATGTCCTCGCGCGACGCACGGCGCGGTTCGACCGCGTCGAGACTGCGGCCGTGGCGGGCGACGATGCGGTTGAGTTCGGCCAGCGCCTCGATCTGATCGACGATGACGCGGCGCATCTGCGCGGTGCTCTCCGCGGTCTCCTGCGGCAGCTTGAAGATGCCACGGTGAAGCTCGGTGCGAGTGGCTTCAAGCTCGCGTTGCATCTCGGCGGCCATTTCCTTCATCCCCTGCACCACCTCAGCAAAGCGTTGATTAGCGTCGCGGAACAGCGCATGGGTATCCGCAGTGGTCTGGTCGTGGATCGTGCGCATCGCCTCGGTGGTACGGTGGCGTTCTTCCTCGGCGTTCTCGCGCACGTGCTCGTATTGCTCACTGATCGCACGCAGGCCTTCGGCGGTCGATTCCGACACCGTGCGGGCAATCTCGCGCGCGCGGCCAGAGGCCGACTCGAGCGATTCGTCGAGCAGGCTTGAGAAGCGCTTGAGTCGCTGATCGAGGTCCTCGGTGCGCGTGTCGAGCGCGGCGACCAGCGAGTCGAGCGTAACGCGCCGCTCATTGATGGCATTCTCGCGCACGCGCTCGTATTGCTCACTGATCGCGCGCACGCCTTCGGCTGTCGATTCCGACACCGTGCGGGCAATCTCGTGCGCGCGGCCAGAAGCCGACTCGAGCGATTCGTCGAGCAGGCTGGAGAAGCGCTTGAGTCGCTGATCGAGGTCGTCGGTGCGCGTGTCGAGCGCGGCGACCAGCGAATCGAGCGTAACGCGCCGGTCGTTGACGGCGTTCTCGGTGCGTTGGTTGCTACGGTTGAGGTCCTCAGCTGCGCTGGCGAGGCCACGGGCGTAGGCGTCGAACCGGCTGGCGAGCTGACCAAGATCGCCGATGACGCGGCCAGTGACTTCGCGGAAGTCGGCGATGTTGCATTCCACCCGCGCGTTGACGTCGCCAGTTGCGCCGGCGACTTCATTCATGGCGCTGACAAATTCGGAGACGCGCAGCACCAACGTATTCTCCAGCGCCGCCATGTTGGCATGCGAACCGGAGAGTACCTCCTGCAGCATGATGTTGGCTTCGCGCAGCCGCTCGAACAGCGCGGTTGTGTCGGCGCGCAGCATCTTGTGCGTCTCCAGCATCGCGGTGACGGTGCCGGAAACGGTCGAGTTCGACTGCTCGATCGCTTTCTGCGCGGTCTCGTTGAGCTCGTTAAGCGTGCGGTCGACAGTGTTGGAGGCAGTTTCGCCCGCGCTGCTGATCATGCGGGAGATTTCCGTGCTGTTGGCCAGCAACGCCCGCGTGAAGGCCAAGCCCTTGTCCTCGATCGACTTCATCGCTTCGTCGGTCGCCTTCTGCGCGGTCTCGTTGAGCTCGTTAAGCGTGCGGTTGACAGTGTTGGAGGCAGTTTCGCCCGCGCTGCTGATCATGCGGGAGATTTCCGTGCTATTGGCCAGCAACGTCCGCGTAAAGGCCAAGCCCTTGTCCTCGATCGACTTCATCGCTTCGTTGGTCGCCTTGCTGATGTCGGCGGCGAATTGCTGTCCCTTGGCGGAGAGCGTTGCGAGCACTCCGCCGCTCTTGTCGGACAACAGCGTGGTCATTTCGGCGGTGCGCTGGTTGACCGTATCGGCGATCTCGTCGGTCTTGCCGGTGAAGTTCTTTGTGACCTCGGCGCTGACACTTAGCAGAACGCGCTCGACGTCGCTCGCGGTGGTGCGCATCGCCTCGGCGGTGGTCGCCCCGGCCTGGGTGAGCGAACGCTCGGCTTCCGCCGAGTTGCTCTTGATCGACTGGCCGAGCTGCTCAAGGCGCTCATGCAGCGCTTCGGCGGCGGCCCTGGTGCGGGATTCGAGCTGGTTGGTGGCGGTTTCCGCGCGGCCGACCAAAAGGTCTTCGAAACGGCTGACCCGGCTGTCCAGCGTGTCGGCGATCTCGAGGGCGCGCGCGCTCAAGGTCCGGTCAATCTGACTCATCTTGGCGCTGATCGCGTCGGCGACTTCGGTGCCGCGCGAATTGATAGTGCCAGTCACCGCGCTGATGCGGCCGTCGAGCGCCTCGATCACTTCCTTGCCGCCCTTGATCATAGAGGCAGTCAGATCGGAGACACGAGTGGCCAGCGTCGTCTCGAATTGCGAAGAGCGGGCGTCAATAGCGCCGACCAGTTCGCCGGCGCGGCCGGAGACACGTTGGTCGAAGGTGTCGACGTAATTGCGCATTGCTTCCGAGACCTCATGCGTGCGCTGGCCAAGGCGCTCGACCAGTTCGGCGCCGTAAGTCTTCACAGTGTGGTCAAATTCGGCGAGGTGGCGCGTGATCAGGCTGCCGATCGTAGTGGTGTCACGGGAGACCTTTTCAATGAACGCGGTACCGCCCTGCTGCAACATATCCTCGAATGCCTGTAGACGCGCGGCCAGCATCTCTTTGACGGCCTCGCCGCGGCTGTTGAGCATCTGCACCAACGATTCTGTGTTCTGCCGAAAACTGTCGGCCACCGCGTCGCTGCGGTTGACCAGGCTGGCGGTAACGCGGGCGCCAGTCTGCTCGAGCTGGGAGATCACATCGCCGCCGCGCAGGCCGAGGTCGTTCACTAGTTTGTCGCCGGCCGCGCGTACGGCGGCGTTCACTTCCTCGGCCCGCGCCGTAATGGTCTGAGCCATCAGACCGCTGGTGACTGCAAGACTGTCGTTGAACTGCTGCGAGTGGCTCCCCATCCTCTCGATGGTGGCGGTTGCCTTCTGGGCAAAGTCCTGCGCGACCTGGTCGAGTCGGGTGCTCAACATCTGCTGTAATTTGGCAGTGAGATCGGCGTACTCGTCGTGCACGTGGTCGGTCTTAAAATTCAGGCTGGCGGTCAGCCGGTCGCTCGCCGAGGAGATTGCAGTGGTGGCGCGGTCGCCGGTCGTCTCCAGTCGGTCGAGCAGGGTCGAGCCGCGCTCTGTCAGCGTGTCGATCATGGAATCGCCGGCGTGGCCGAGCGCCAACGTGATGTGCTCGCCCTTTTCGGTGAGCGATCGAGTGACGCGCTGCGCTACCTCGCTGACCTTGTCGGAGACCAGATCGCCAACCGACGTGATGTCGTGCGAGAGATCGAGGTGTACACTGGCAATCGCGTTGCGTACGTGCTCGGCCTGGCTGACCAACGTTTCGCGCTGGTTGCTGAGCTCATTTAGCAGGTCGCGGATGCGCACTTCGTTGTCATTGTAGGCGCGCTCGAGCGCGGAGACTTCGTTGTGCACCAGCGCCTCGAGCTCGGCAGCGCGCGCGAGCGCCCGCTCGACGCCGTCGCCCATGGCGGCGACCTCACGGCGGATGGCTTGGCCAACGGTGACGATCTCTTCGTTCGCGGCGGCTTCCGGCTGCGCGAGCCGCAGCGCCGCCTCGGCCATGGTCTCAGTGACCAGACGCAGATCCTGCGTGCGGCGGAACATGTGCGCGAGTACGTAGAAGAAGACCACCGGTACAACGACGGCACAAATGAGGCCGACCGCGGCGGCAATGCCGGTGCGCGGGCTTGCCAATATGGCGTGTAGTTCTTCGCCGAAGAGATAAGCGGTGGTGAAACTACCGGCGACCCACAAAAAAGCGGCGACGCTGGCGATTGCGTAGGGCAGGGGGGTCGGACGGCGGTGGATTGCCTGCAGTACCTGTCCGACGTTGGCGCGGTCGTCGTTGGCGGCGCGGCGCGACGGCGCCTCATCGGCATCCCAGCTTGACTGCTTTTCATTGAACAAATCAGGGACAACAGGCGGCTGGCTCGGCGCGCGCTCGGCCTCAGCGGGGGTAGGGGTTGGCGTCGGGCCGACCTCTGGCTGGCTCGCGTTGAGCGCTTCCTGGATGGTCGAAAGGACCTGTTCGGTCGGATCCGGGGATTTCTGCGGGATATTCGCCATTGCGTGGTCGCCTCGTCGTTAAGCCGGACTGGGCGGCCCCCAAGGCGGGCGCGCCACGAGCATGTTGATCCTTCGCTGGCTGGCCGCTCCAATTATGGTTTATGGCGGCCGGCGACCCATCCTATCGGCTTGGCATCGCAAAGGAAACCGCCCCCGGCGTGGGACTTTTCCATCATCGTTAACTTTTCATTCACCACGAATTTGGCGGCTGTTTCGCGCTATAGAGCGCATTAACCCCGCTTGCGGAACCCGCCCCCCGAAGGCCTACGCATTTACCTGGTTTTGGGCCAGGGCAAGGAAACTTGCGGGACAGGGAAGGCTAACGGCCTGGAGGCCGACATGGGGCAACCCGCAAGCAAGTTCATCAAGCAGCCACAGGCTGCAGCGATCGACCGCAGTCAGCTTGCGCGCATGACTTTTGGTGATCGATCTCTTGAGCGCGAGGTGCTGCAGCTGTTCAACCGGCAGGCCGAATTGCTGCTCGCGCGCATGCGTGACGGCGAAGCTTCGGCGGTGTCGACGCTCGCGCACACATTGAAAAGCTCAGCTGCCAGCATTGGCGCAGCAAACGTGGCGCAGGCTGCCGCGATAGTCGAACAGTCCATAGGTGCCGGCGAACGCAATATGGCGGTTTGCTCCCTCGCGGCCGCAATCGACCTGGCGCGCGCGGAGATTGCCGAGTTGCTCCAGGAATAATTGGCTGCTGCGCCGCTCTGGTGCGTTTGCCTGAATGACTATATAGGGAGCGTCCCCGCGCCAATTTAGGCACACTTCCCGCTCCCTAAGCGATGCCGAAAATCACCTATATCGACTACGGCGGCACCGCCCGCACGGTGACCGGCGAGGTCAGTGCGACCGTGATGGAGACGGCAATCCGTAACAACATACCTGGCATCGAGGCGGAATGCGGCGGCGCCTGTGCTTGCGCGACCTGCCACGTTTACGTGGACGAGGCCTGGCGGGCCAAGGTCGGTGAGCCCACTCCAATGGAGGAAGATATGCTCGATTTCGGCTATGACGTGCGGCCGAATTCGCGCCTCTCGTGTCAGATCAAGATCACCGAACAGCTCGATGGGCTGGTGGTGCGCACGCCCGAGAAGCAGGCCTAAGACGGACGGACCGTCACCGTCGGACTCCCCTGACCGCGCAGCAAGAACGTTGATGAGCCCAATACAGCGCAAACCAACCCATGTAAGGCCGACGGCGGCCCAGCTAGCATGATGTCAAAATTCGCACTGATAAATTCCGCACGCATTTAGGCGCCGAGGCTCGCCAGCTGGCAGCAGCCGAAGATGCTGTTGCGCAAAACAGTCGAACTGGGTTGCGGCGCTGGGCCGGCTGCGGGGGTGGCTGGCGGCGGCGCGCCCTGAGGCCGCTTAAGGCTTCGTTCCGGCCGGCGCGACCTGCGACGAGGTGAGGCCCATCTCGTCGAACGCCTTGCGCACCAGGCCGGATGCCTTCGCTTCCTCGATGAAGTCTGTGACGTAGGCAAGCGCCCCCGGGCGTCCCTTCGGCACAGCCACTGAGGTGGTGGAATTCAGAAATTCGCCGTCGAGGATGCGTGAGCCTGGCACCTTCGGCTGCAGGCCGGTGAGCGACTCACGCGAGAAGCCGAGCGCATCGACGTCGCCCTTACGGAGCGCTTCCAGGGCGGCGTCGGCCTTATCGAAGCTCACATGGGTCGCTTTGGGCGCGGTCTTGTTGGAGGTGCGGAAGGTCGCTGTCCCGGCGACGCCTCCGATGCGGATCCCTTCGGCATTGGCCGCCTCGACGGTCGCGAACTTCGCGGAAGGCCCGACCAGGTAGGTGCTTTGCAGAAGATGATAGGCGTTGCCGAAGTCGACGAATTTCTTGCGCTCCTCGTCGACCGGCAAGAAGGCCACGTCCCACTTGTTGTCGGCCGCCGAATTCTGGATTTCGCCGGAGCCGTTGTGGGCGACGTATTCGACTGGCACGCCGAGCTTCTTGGCGAGTGCGGCGCCGAGAATGACGGCAACGCCGCGGTAGTTTCCTCCAGCGTCCTTGATGGCGAACTGCGCGGAAGGTGAGGGCGCAATCGCAATGGCGACGCGCAATTTTCCGGTAGGGGCGAGTTGATGCATGAGGGCGTCGGCTCTGGTTGGCAAAATGACACCGCACGCTAGCATGAGCGTGGCAAGCGGTCGCGGGAAAAAGCCCGGCAGCGCCAACGTCGCTGCCAAGGGCGCGATCCAGGGTTGCTGTTACCGGCTTGACGGCGCAGCGGCTAGGGCGAATTGTTAGAAGATGTTCGTCACTTTCTTTCAAGAGCTCAAAGCCGCCGGCGTGCCGGTGACGCTTCGCGAGTACCTGACATTGATGGATGCGATGCAGGTTGATCTCGCCTCGCGACGGGTGGAGGATTTCTACTATTTGTCACGCACTGCACTGGTGAAGGACGAGCGCAACCTCGACAAATTTGACCGCGTGTTCGGCCACGTCTTCAAGGGCCTGGAATTGCTCTCCGATGCGATGGAGGCTGATATCCCGGCCGAATGGCTGAAGAAGCTCGCCGAGAAATATCTCACTGAGGAAGAGAAGAAGCAGATCGAGGCCATGGGAGGGCTTGATAAGCTTTTGGAGACCTTGCGCAAGCGGCTGGCCGAACAGAAAGGCCGCCATCAGGGCGGCTCAAAATGGATCGGGACCGCAGGCACGTCTCCTTTCGGCGCCTATGGCTACAACCCGGAAGGCGTGCGCATTGGCCAAGAGTCAAACCGCAATTTCCGCGCCGTGAAGGTTTGGGATAAGCGCGAGTTTAAGGATCTCGACGACGAGGTCGAGCTCGGCACCCGTAACATCAAGATCGCGTTGCGGCGCTTACGCAAATTTGCGCGCACCGGTGCGCCAGAGGAGCTCGACCTCGACGGTACCATTAAGGGCACCGCGCACAAGGGCTATCTCGATATATTAATGCGGCCGGAGCGCCACAACGCGGTAAAGGTGCTGCTGTTCTTCGACATCGGCGGCTCGATGGACTGGCACATCAAGGCGACTGAGGAATTGTTTTCGGCGGCGCGCTCAGAGTTCAAGCACATTGAATATTTCTACTTCCACAACTGCCTCTACGAGAAGGTGTGGAAAGAGAACCGCCGCCGCTTCCAGGCACACACCGCAACTTGGGACGTGCTGCACACCTATCCGCACGACTACAAGGTGATTTTCGTCAGCGACGCCTCAATGAGTCCTTACGAGATCACCGCGCAGGGCGGCTCGGTCGAGCATTACAACGACGAGCCCGGCGGGCTGTGGCTCGAACGCGTCACGCGCACCTATCCGTCCTGCGTATGGCTCAACCCGGTGCCGGAGAAGGAATGGGACTTCACCTATTCGATCCAGATGGTGCGTCAGCTCATGGGCGGGCGGATGTTTCCGCTAACGCTGGACGGGCTCGACCGCGCGATGCGAGAGCTGGTGCGCTAAGTGATCAGCCGGCGCATCGCACGCTCCGGCTGATAACAAGATATTTTTGTTAGCAGCTGGAATGCATGCGGTATGGACCGCCGGCCTCCGACTGTTATCGAATAATTTGAGCCGCCTCGCGCGGCACCCACATGTTGCCGACTTTAACGCAAGAGCGTTTAACGGCTGCCAACACGATCATGTGGACATATTGATCTTGGGTTCGGCCAGGAGGCTTCGCACCGACAGCAGCAGGTCGCTATTCACACCATAGGGCGTAGCATGATCTCGGCTCCCCGCCGGGATGGTAATACCGAGGGAGTGGTAAATGAGTTATTAATTTCTACGCAATGGGTTGCAAAGGCTTTCGCTCTTCACCTGAGCCGGCGGCCTACGCTCGCTTCGCGATGAACAGTGTCTCGCACAGGCGGAAGGTCAGGTCGGTGTCTGAGCCATTCGGCTCTATCACCGCTTTCACCTCGGGCGTGGCTTGAGTCAGCATGGCGCGCAGGAAATTCTGCATGTTGGTGTCGTGGCGGGCGGCCCAGTCCTTGAATTCCATCCGCTTGTAGATCTGCTCTTCGTGCGTGATCTTGAGCCCTGCCTTGGCGAGCGCCGCGCGCCACTCGTCGATGGCCCAAGCGCGCAGGTGGCTGGGGTCGCGGAAGCGTTCGAAGGCGTTGATGTAATCCCCGACGCTGCCTGGCGGCACCACGTTGTCGACCACAGCGAAGATTCCGTTCGGCTTGAGCACTCGATGCACCTCGGCGAGGAAGTCAGGGATCGAATCGAAGTGATGCGGCGCGATGCGACAGGTGACGAGTTCGAAACTTACGTCCTCGAACGGCAGTGCCTCCGCTTTGGCATAGGCGGTGCGCACATTCGCGAGGCCACGCTTTTGCGCCTCGCCCTTCACAATGTCGAGCATTTCCTGGGTGATGTCTGTCGCCCACATGCGCTCAACATGCGGCGCGAAGGTATAGGCGACGTGGCCGCCGCCAGTGGCGACGTCAAGCGCGCGCCAGGTCTTCTGCGGGTCAGTGAGCTCGACCAGCCGCTCCAAGCTCGCGCCTTTGGCATGCGGGGTGGAGGTGAGATAGCTCACGGCGGTCTTCCCGAATTGCTCCTGGACGAGGGTCTTGGACATCGCGATTTTCCTGACGGCAGCGTGAAAGCGTGCCTGTATAGCAAAAAGCCCTGCATCTTGCGATGCAGGGCTGCGTTGCAGCAGTAGGTGACGCTCTAGGGCCCAGCCACGATCATGCCAGTAAAGACGTAGGCCTGCAGCATCACTAGGATGCCGACCAGGCAGGCCAGCGAGATTGAGTGGAAGAAGACAAAGCGCAGGATCGAGCCCTCGTGGCCGAACCAGTTGGTGGCAGTGGAGGCCACCACGATCGATTGCGCATCGATCATCTTGCCCATGACTCCGCCAGAGGAGTTGGCAGCGCCCATCAGGATCGGCGACAGGCCGAGCTGCTGCGAGGTGATCTTCTGCAGGTTGCCGAATAGGATGTTCGAAGCGGTGTCCGAACCGGTAAGCGCCACGCCCAACCAGCCGAGCAGCGTGCCGAAGAAAGGATAGAACACACCTGCCCCGGCGAAAGCGAGGCCAAGAGTGGCGTCGATGCCGGACAGGCGGGTGAGGGTGCCGATCGCCAGCATCGCCGAGATGGTGATGAGCGAATAGGCGCAGACCTTGATGGTCTTACCGTACTCAGTCGCGAGCTTCGCTGGCGAGAAGCCGAGCAAGAGACCGGAGATTATGGCTGCGATCAACATACCGGAGCCGGTGTAGGACAGCCAGGTAAAGGAGAATACCGCGCCTTCCGGCGTCGGCTTCGGCACTACCGGCGCGACCTTGTTGATCATGTTGTGTAGGTCCGGCACCGGATAATTCCAGGTGGCGTAGGCGTTCAAGACGTTCTTGACCGCATTTGTGCCCCAAGCCAGTAGCACGACGCAAACGATGATCCACGGCAATAACGCGAACCAAACTTGCGCGGTCGTCGGCTTGGATGCAGCTTTCGCGGGTTTCGCCGCCATCGCGGCGGCGGAGTCGTCATGACTGCGCAGCGCTGGCGAAGTCCAGATCACCTTCGGGTGCCAAACCCTGAGGAAAGCGATCAGGCAAGCCATCGAGACCAGTGAGGCGCCGATGTCGACGATCCACGGATTGACAAAATTGGAGATCAGGAACTGCGGGATCGCGAAGGACACACCAGTGACCAGGATGGCCGGCCATACATCCTTCATACCCTTGAAGCCGGCGAACGCCCAGATCAGCCAGAACGGCACTATCAGCGAGAAGAACGGCAGTTGCCGGCCGACCATGGCGCCGAGCAGAAACGGATCGATGCCGGTGACGCTGGCGAGGCCGGCGATTGGCGTGCCGAGCGCGCCATAGGCGACCGGAGCGGTGTTGGCGATCAGCGACAGGCCGGAGGCGGCGAGCGGCGAAAAGCCGAGGCCAATTAGAATCGCTCCGGTAACGGCGACCGGGGTGCCGAAGCCCGAGGCGCCCTCAAAAAACGCGCCGAACGAGAAGGCGATCAGCAGCAGTTGCAGCCGGCGGTCCTCGGTAACGCCGCCGATCGTCGTCTGCAGCGTCTCAAACACGCCTTTCTCCACCGTCAGCCGGTAGAGGAAGATGACATTGAGTACGATCCAGCCGATCGGGAAAAAGCCGGTCACCGCGCCGAGCACGGTTGCCCGCAGCGACATGTCGGCCGGCATGGTGAAGATGACGATGGCGACGAGATTGGCGACGATCAGCGCGATCACCGCCGCGATGTGCGCCTTCACTTTATTGGAGGCGATTAGCACCAGCAGCGTGACGACGGGTAATGCCGCCGCGCAGGTCGACAGCGCAGCGTTGCCGAGTGGGTTGTAAATTTGATTCCACATAAGTCCTCCCCAGCCGTGGATTCGGCCTTGCGACTCTTCTCATTCGGCGCTGGCGACAGCGCTAAGATATCCAAGAAGCCCCGAACGCAGATGCAGATATAATTGGCCAGTTGATCGGACCAACCGCTTCTTTCACAGTGCAATTATATTGCACGAGGTCGGCCGCCCGAAAAAGAGCCTATCACCAGCTCTTGCTACTTGTCGCTGCGCTGCACATCGTCATCGTAGCCGTGGCGGGAACTATAAAATACCAGCCCCATCAGCCCACCGCCGATCAGCAACGAGAAAAACACGCCGCCCACGATGGCGATCCAGCCATAGAGCGGGATCGGGTCGCCGCCGAGCCGCTGCCAGGCGGTACCCGCAAACCAGAGCGCCAGCGCCAGCAGGGCAAATAGCGCAATGATGATTAGTGTACGCATGCACTGGATATAATGCCAGTTGTTGCTCCTGGAAGGGCGCCCAAAACAACCGCGGAGCACCAAAAGCCCCTGTCTGTCAGCCTGTCTTTCGCCGAAATTCCTTGCCACTGCGGCTTGCGCAGGTTTTGCGCTGTTAGCTTCCTCCTCGACCGCGAGCAGCGCCGAGCCGGCGCCACAGCGTCGAGCGCGCTGCCGCCGCCTCGCTTTTGCAGCCGAGCGGGCTCTCCTCGCGTTGCGGTGCGCGTCGAATCAGACGATGCTAGCGCTCGGTCGCCTCTGTTCGGCGCGGGCGAGAACAACCTCCTCCCTGCCTTAAGACGTCTTCGTGATCTCTTTTGTTGCTGCGGCGCGGCCACCAATTTTTTCCGGCGCAAGCGGCCGAACTTCTACCGGCCCGATACTCCTTTGCGCGAATTGTTGCCCGGCTGACCGAGCGCGGTCTTGGTGTGGCGCACCACCAACACCGAGCATTTGGCATAGCGCACCACGTGTCCGGCATTTGAGCCGAGGAAATAGGTGCGCATTGCCGGCCGGTGCGAGCTCATCACGATCAGGTCGGCATTCATCGCCTTCGCCTCTTCCAGTATCTCATGATAGATGCCGCCTTGGCGCACGGTGTAGGAGATATGAGAGGCATCGAGGCCGCTCTCGCGCGCGATAATGGCCATCGCTTCCTCCGCCGACTTGCGTTGCTGCACGTCAAAATCGGCTGGTACATATTCCGCCAGCATCACCGGCGTAATCGGCAGCACATTGATCAGGCGCACCGAGCCGCCCGAGCTGCGCGCCATCTGCACCGCGGTGGCGATGGCAGGCTTGGCTAAATCGGTGTCGGCTAGGTCGATGGGGACCAGGGTCTGCTTGAACATGATAGCGCCCCTCTCTCGCTGCGGCCAATCATGACATTTTTTCGCGTTGAATTTGAGGGCGGTCCCTCGCAATAGGTCGCGTTAATTCGCCGCGGCGAGCGATTTCGGGCTGACGAACCGCTCCAGCCGACCTGAGTGGGGGTGCAGTTTGGTCCAGTTGTCGAGCGCGAAATCGATAATGACAAGCCCTGAGGTTGGTAGCTTCTCGCGCAAGCGCTCGCGCGCATCGATGTCGCCAGAGGCAATGAGCATTAGCGCGAGCTCGTGTAGGCCTGGATTGTGGCCGACGATCAGCAGCGTGTGGGCGTTGACAGGGGTATCTTTGACCACGCCCAGAATCGCATGGGGCGTCGCGTCGTAGAGCTTCTCTGACGAGATCGCGGGCGGCGCCGGGCGGAAGGCGTCGGCAGCATATTTCCAGGTTTCCTGGCAGCGCGCCGCGGGCGACACTACCACTCGGTCCGGGACTAACCCGTGGCCCGCCATATAGTCACCGATCTTGGCCGCATCTTTGCAACCGCGATCGATCAGGCCGCGCGATTGGTCCTGCATGCCGGGCTCGGATCGTTCGGCTTTGGCATGGCGAAACAACAAGAGACGGCGCATGGTGTATCGGAGTGTAGGTAGTGTGGGTTTAGAAGGCGTCGATATCGAATCTGCAGCAGTCTAGCATGCACATTGTAGGCGCCGCAGTGTGGTCAATTAGGACTGGGAACCGATGAGCGAAGGCGAGGACACGGCGGCGAGTTGGTACGAGGCGACCCGGGTTACAAGCCCGGAACACCCGCGGCTCAACTTCGATCTCGATGTTGATGTCTGCGTGATCGGCGCCGGCCTCGCCGGCCTGACCGTCGCGCGGGAGGTGGCAAAGCGCAAATGGTCGGTGGCGGTGCTGGAGGCGCACCGCGTCGCCTGGGCGGCTTCTGGGCGCAACACCGGCTTCGTTCTGCCGGGCTTTCACGAGACCATCGACAACATGGTCGAGCGCATCGGGCTCGACCATACCAAGCAGCTGTGGGCGTTGTCGGAGCAGGGCGTCGAATACGTCAAGCGTACGATCGCGGAAACCGGCATGCCCGGCGTCGATCCGGTGCCCGGTTGGCTCCACGTGTCGAAGCTCCACGATGACGACACCACCCGCCGCGAGGTCGAGCGGATGCGCTGGATCGGCGCCAATGTCGAAACCTGGCCGACCGAGCGAGTGCGTGAGGTGCTGCCAAATCCGCGGTATTTCGGAGCGCTGCATTTCCCCGGCGCCATTCATATTCATCCGCTCAATTATGCGCTCGGGCTCGCCGCCGACGCACAGACCTTCGGATCGCATATCTTCGAGCACACACCGGTGATCGCGATCGATCCGGCCGGCGTGCGCAAGCGCATCGAGACGCGGGGCGGCATGGTGCGCGCAGCGCATGTGGTGCTCGCCTGCAATGTGCAGCTTAGCGACCTAATGCCGCAACTCGGCGCCACGCTGTTGCCGATCTCTACCTTCGTGCTCGTGACCGAGCCGCTCGGTCCAATCCTACATGAGGTGGTACGCTATCGCGGCGCAGTGAGCGACACCAACCGCGCCGACAATCATTATCGCATCGTCGGTGTCGATCGATTGCAATGGTCGGGCCGCATGCGCTCCTGGGAGGCGGATCCTCGCTGGGTGCGGCGCGGGCTCGTCGCCGATATCAAGCGCAATTTTCCCACGCTCGGCAAAGTCGAAGTCGCGCATCTGTGGCGCGGTACGCTCGGTCGCCCCGTGCATCGCATGCCGCAAATCGGAGAGATCGAGCGGGGCTTGTGGGTGGTGAGCGGGTTCGGCGGTCATGGGCTCAACACTACCGCGATGGCCGGCGAACTGGTCGCGCGCGGCATCGTCGAGTCCGACCAAACTTGGCGGATGTTTGCACCTTACGAGCTGGTCTGGGCCGGCGGCACCCTCGGTCGCGTACTGGCGCAGGGTACTTACTGGGGGACACGCCCGCTCGAGGCCATCGGCGAGGTGCTCGCGCGCTATCGTGAGAAGGTGCGCACGCGCAGAAAAGCTCGTGCCGCCGTGCGGGCTGGCAATGGACACGCGCAGGCTGTCATGGAAAGACAAGCAGCGCCCGCAGCGCCTGAGTGAATTGTGATGGTTTCCACGGCTCGATCCGCTTGCCTCAGCATTGTTGAGCTCGCCAAGCTGGCGCTCACTGGATGCGAGACCGGCGGCATGAAGGCGCGCTGGGCGGGACGAAAACCTTGAAAGTGCCAGACTTTGTGAGAAGCCTCTAGCGCCCCTCGCGGCGCGCCATGAAGGCGAGGCGTTCGAACAGATGTACGTCCTGTTCGTTTTTAAGTAATGCGCCATGTAGCGGTGGGATAAGCTTCTTGGGATCGCGCTGGCGCAAGATCTCCGGACCGATGTCCTCGACCATCAACAGCTTCAGCCAATCCAGCAACTCGGACGTCGACGGCTTCTTCTTCATGCCGGGCACTTCGCGGATCTCGTAGAATAGCTTGAGCGCCTCGCTTATCAGCCGTTGCTTGATGCCTGGGAAATGCACCTCGATGATCGCCACCATCGTATCTGCGTCGGGGAAGCGAATGTAGTGGAAGAAGCAGCGGCGCAGAAAGGCGTCGGGCAATTCCTTCTCGTTGTTCGAGGTGATGATCACGATCGGCCGACGGCGCGCCTTCACGGTCTCGCCGGTCTCGTAGACGAAGAACTCCATGCGATCGAGCTCAAGCAGGAGGTCGTTGGGGAATTCGATGTCGGCCTTGTCGATCTCGTCGATCAGCAGCACCGGGCGCTCGTCGGAGACGAAGGCGTCCCATAATTTCCCGCGCTTGATGTAGTTGCGTATGTCTTTGACGCGTTCGTCGCCGAGTTGGCTGTCGCGCAGGCGCGACACCGCGTCGTATTCGTAGAGGCCTTGGAGCGCCTTGGTGGTGGACTTGATGTGCCACTCGATCAGCGGCGCTCCGAGCGCCTTGGCAATCTC
>Ga0182038_10000541_pt1 | contig 19268 bp, 20 predicted proteins | sample sta12Can44000108_FD_125976 | JGI IMG/M metagenome (GOLD analysis project Ga0182038, IMG submission 125976) | Lab enrichment of tropical soil microbial communities from Luquillo Experimental Forest, Puerto Rico - statanox.12C.anox.44.000.108 | ecosystem: Environmental > Terrestrial > Soil >...
ATTGTAAATCTACTCAGACGAGCCGTGGGTTTCTATCTCGTTGGTGCGAGGCGAGGTAGCGGGCGCCATCAAAGCCTTCGACAAGAAACAGCTAACACCACCGGCGCCGGGTGCAATGTGCTATGTGCTATCTGCTATCCAGCATCAGGCATCTTAGTGATGCCATTGGCCACGGGCTCCTCATCCGATGTTTAACCTCCGAAAAAACGACGGCGCTTCTTGGCTTCTTGGGGTGCAGGCTTGCCGGGTTCCTCCGATAGCGTTTCAGGACCGAGGCCTCCGGTTTCCCACTTCACACGTCGACCTTGACGTCACCGCGGACTTTGGCTTGGCAGGTCAGGATGTAGCCGTCCTCCTTGTCTTTTTCGGTGAGCGCATCCTGCATTGCCATGGTCACATCGCCCGATAAGAGTTTCACGCGACACGATCCGCAAGTTCCCGAGCGGCATGCGTTGTCGATGATCACGCCGACCTCGTCGGCAACATCAAGGATCGTCGAACCGACCGGGACCGGCGCAGTTGTGTCTGAAACCTGAAACACAACCTTGCCGGCGATCTCGGTGGACACGCCACCCCTTGCCGTGGGGTTACGCTGGACCGTACCAAACGCTTCCGTTTTGACTTGTTCCTTCGGCACACCGAGCTCACGGAGCGCAGCCTTCGTAGCATCCATCATCTGTTGCGGGCCGCATACATGCACGCGCCGAGCCGCAATGTCGGGCACGCCCGAAGCAAGCAGTGCCGCATCGATGCGGCCCACGTGCCCCGACCATGGATCATTTCCAGGCTTACTCACGGTGACGATGACATTGAGATTGGCATTGCGGGCCTGAAGTTCATCGAGCTCTTTGCGGAAAATGAAATCGCGTGGTGCCCTGAAACCTAGGATCAAGTAGACCTTGCCAGACCAGTTGGTCTCAGTGAGATAGCGCACCACGCTCATCATGGGCGTGATGCCCACGCCGCCACCAACCAGCACCACACTATGCGACTCCTCCCCGGTGAAGATGAAGGTCCCATTAGGCGCTTCGATCTGGATCGCCTCGCCAACTCTCAACTCGTCATGAAGCCAGCGCGAGACCAAGCCACGATCCTCGCGCTTGACCGTAATCTCGATCCGGTCCCTCCATGTAGGTGTTGAGGCGATGGTGTAGGAGCGCTTGACGGGTATGCCGTGGGGCGCGATGTGAAGCGTCAAAAATTGGCCGGGCAGATAATCGAATGGGATCTTCCCTCCGTCCGGAGACCTGAAGCGGAAAGTCCTGACACAATGAGTCACGTCTTCCACTTCTGCGAGTGCGAGCTTGCCCAACCACCTGATCTTCCCCGTGGCTGGGTCATTCTTTAGATAGCGCGAAGGTTCGCGTCCCATGATTGAGGGTTGCGGAAGAATTTCGACCCGCTTGTGACGTACGCCTACGGACGGAAAACACCTGCCGAAGGCGAGGAGAAGCTTGGGATTCCCCTTCAGGCGGATCTTGCGGCGGATCAAGGCCCAAGTCAGGCTCGTTTCCTTCGCAAGGAAAGCAAGCCACGTTCTGCTGTCGGCCGTAACATGCACGTCTGGTTTGCCAACAAGTCCCTCTTTCATATCGAGGGCGCGATTCTTGATGGTGATCGTCGCATTGCGTATCTCCGCGCCTGTAAAAGTGAAATGGAAGGTAGCCTCGAGACCTTGCGATTGGTTCGGCTGGAAGACAAAGGGCATGAAATTGAGCAGTCCTGTAATTGACCGCGGCCGAAGACCATTAGAAACTGGCTTCACCGTCTTATTCTTGAATTTCCTTTGTGCCACCACTTCGGCGTCAGACCCAGGCACCACGTAGACCGGTTCGGCGCGCTCCTGAAGCGGTCTCACTACCTCCCGTATGTGTCGCTGTTTATCGTGCAGGTAAGGAGCGATGACGTCTTCGCCCGCGGGGCACACAGCCATGCAGTAGGCGGACTTGTAATTGGCACCATGACTTAGGCTCTGCCACATGGATGCCGTCTCCGGCTCACTAACGCGTCGACGATAGTCGATAGCATCGCGGGCGTCCGCGATTTGTTCAACCCAATCCGAAAAACCGCCCAGGAATTCGCGATAGTTATGAGTAAAGCAGGATGAAAAGTTGAACAAGCCGTCCGGCCCGATCGCACCGACAGGACAGGCAGCTACGCACAGCTTGCATTCCAGGCAGGGATTGTAGTCGATCGGGTGGTCGTAATCGCTCGCTACGCAGTCGAAGAGGACGGTTCCCAAAAGCACAAAATTGCCGAATTTAGGATGAATCAAATTTCGGTGAATGCCCATGTGGCCGAGCCCCGCTTCGACTGCGACCGGTTTGTGCGACACAACCCACACTGCACCACCCGGATTTTGGTACATCTCCATGGGGAAGCCCATCGATGGATTGACGGCGCGTACACCCTGTTCCTCAAGCTTCGCCACCAGAGCCGCGCAGATCTCGTCGACCTTGTGGCCCGCCCGATGAAATTCTAGGTTGGCCACCGACCGCGGCGCGCCGCGGACGGGCTCGCGCGCCATGCGTAGAACGATGCTCAACAGAGATTTGGTCCAAGGATAGTTCCTCAGGATCTCTTGGCGTTGCGGCTCAAGGCCGGGGCGCTCAATTTCGACTAACCCGGCGTCATCCGCCCCGCAATCCAACGCCAGGCGGCGCAACCAGACAGAGTCCAACCTCGTTTGGCGCGTTTTAGTTTGACCGAAGAGCCGACGAACGGTTGGATGGTCTTCCAGGTTCATAACCAGGATTTCCGTTTTAACAAGTAAACGAAGATCAGGGCGTGAACTACCACCATGGCCGGCACATTAATGGCGGCCAAATAGTACGAGACCCCGAGGTACGTGGGATCGACGTGATCCTTGAACGTTGAAATGTTTGCATAGACAAGGTCCAGAAGCCCCACGACATTGAAGAGCCAAACCATCGGCAACGCCAAATTGTTCTCGGTGCGGATGGGCCAAAGCGCGAGCAGCGCGAGTATGGCCGCGGCCAGATCGCCGTAAGCAGTAGGCACAGCAAAGGCTCTCGGTAGCTCCCGCGAGACGAGGCCCGGCATTAGAAACATCAAGCCGTTGACGCGTAGGCACGCGTAAAGAAGGAGTGGGGTGAGGGCGGCCTTAGGAGGACGATCCTTGATTGCCGGCCAAAGGTACCAGTTCGCGATGCAGCCGAAGACCAGGAACGCGACGGCATAGCTGATGAAATAATAGAGTTGGTTGCCTGACGGTTGCACGTAGTTCCTCCTGCGGGCGGGCGCCTAAGCTCGTTGGGCTCGACTGCCGGCAAAGCGGATGATCAGCTCTCCCAATTCTTGTGGACGATCAAGCGGCAAGAAGTGTCCACCATTTTCAACTGTCGTCATCTGGACCCCAGGGATCAAATCGCGATCATGCTCGCGGTCGCCTGATCTGGACCAATCCTTGTCGCCCCAGATCAGATGCACAGGGACGTCTATATTTCCATAGACCTTGGTTGCTGCCTCCCAGCTCGCGGCGTTGCGTAGAAGACTGATAAAAGCCCGGTAGTGGCCATGCCGATTGCCCACCACATACATTTCCTTGAGCAGCGTCGGCCGAATGCTCTGTGGTAGCGCTGGCGCAGCGATTAATATCTGAGACAGGCTCATGCTCGCTGCCGCCCTTTTCCCGAGCCGCTCATTTGCAGATGCTGATCATGGTGTCCGCTCATTGTAGGTTCGCCTCTCAAGTACGTCAGATCCAGGGGTTATGTGACACACCAATTAGTGGTGATATACGGGAAGTGGAATGAGCGTGGCCTAATCTAAACGCGACTCGCAATCCGGGAGCCGCAGATCAGCGCGAGAGTCTCGTCAATGGAAACGCGTTTTCAGCCGCACGCACCCTGGTCCACCCTTCCACCGGTCACTTCGAACTCGGCACCCGGTGTGTTCCTCTGAAACGCGCCCCAGTTGCCACTTTGTTTCCGATACTGGAGTCTGTCAAGTAGGTACATTCGTGTTCCTACTTGCGCCAGCGTCAAGACACTGCCAACGTGCGGCGGCACCGTCGGCGGCACGTCAGCGGCAAAGGCGATTTACATGGCATAATCCCAGAAGACTCCGCTAGCGGCTTCGCAAATGAGCAATTCATCCGTTGATAGTGCAAAGGCCGGCTCCACCATTTTCATTGGAAAATGGACGGCCAAAATCCTGTATTCGCTCAAGGAGAAGGCTTATCGTCACGGCCAATTGCGGCGGCATCTCGGCAATATTTCGCAGCGAATGCTGACGAGAACGCTCAGGAGACTTGAAGCCGCCGGACTGATTGCCCGTGGTGTGAAGACCAGATCGAAGCAAGTCGCTGTCGAATATTCATTAACGAAGGCGGGGAGATCTTTTCTTGCGCCTCTCGGCAGTATTTGCCGGTGGGCCGATGGTCAGCACAAGGAGGTGAGTGCTGTCATACATCTTCTGCAGATGGGTAAAGAGTGAGAGATACGCGCTGCGGTGGTGCTGGCAGCGTTGCGCAATCGGATTTGATTTTTCGGAGTCTTCGAACCCATCCGCTGTGGTTCAGACAACGTCGAAGAGACTCGTCCCATGCAGCGAACAATCTTGCCTTCGCGGGCCAGCCAGCCGATGGCCCAGTCGAGAAGTGGCGGCCTGCCTTTTACGTCTTTCGTCAACTGTGCGACCGACAACTCCCCTTTGGCATTGAGCGCGTCCCAAATGGCGCCTGCGGTCGTGCCGTTTTCTGCATCGCCTTTCCTTTTTTCTTCATAGGATCCTCACGCTAAGACTACCTCCCAAGGTCAGTCGGCCGTCGCGACCCTGCGACCTTCGATTCCTCCGATTTTGTGATGGAAATCGTCAGGACTAGGCACTTCACGCCGTTGCGCTGATCGCGAAACTTGGGATTCGCGAATTTATAGTCCTGAGTGAAATCGAAATTGTGCTCGATGAGCGGAGCGCGGACAAGGGCGCAGTAGCCGACACCCGCCGCGAACCCGAGGATTGAGGAGAGGGAGGGGGCAGAGAGAAAATCAGGCACAGGAGAAGCTCCGATTTCCCGAAGCGATGTGTGATCGATGTGCTGAGGTCCTGCAAGCGCACAGTACAGCTAGTGTCGTTAAGGTCTTTGACGCACTCATGCGCGAAAATTTCGTCTAGGTTTGCTCGCTTGTTCGTGACGGTATCCTTTTTGCTCCTACTTGCATTCTGGTGGAGTCATTGCTTAGATCACGTCGCATCGAATCGCTTCAGGAATCCACTGAAGGAGCGGGCAACCATGAAAAATGGAGACAAAACCGTACTAGTAACAGGAGCGACCGGGCGGCAAGGCGGTGCGGTCATTCGCCATATGTTGCCCAAGGGTTGGAAATTGCGCGCGCTGACTCGCAACCCCAACAGTCACGCCGCTAAGCAGTTGGCGGGACAGGGCGTCGCACTTGTGCAAGGAGACTTGGAGGATCCGGCCTCCCTCGAACGCGCCGCGCGCGGCGTCTACGGCATCTACAGCGTTCAAGATTTCTGGGCCGTTGGCGCCCGGCGCGAAGTCCAGCAGGGCAAGAACTTGGCCGAAATCGCCAAGAAAGCGGGCGTCACCCATTTTGTCTTCAGCTCTGTGGGCGGGGCCGAACGGAATAGCGGCATCACCCATTGGGAAACCAAATGGGAGATCGAGCAGTATATTCGGCAGCTCGGCCTGCCGGCGACCATTTTCCGTCCGGCCGGATTTATGGAAATCTACCACATGCTGGAATTGGAGGTCCGCATCCTGAAAGGCAAGTTCTTGGATCCCGTGCGGCCCGATAAGACCTATCAGTCGATCGCTACGGATGATATCGGCTCCTTTGTGGCTTTAGCCTTTGAACGTCCCAAGGAATTTATCGGCATGGAGCTGGAGATTGCTGGAAGCGAGCTGACGCCCCCCCAGACGGCAGACGTTTTCAGCCGGGTCATGGGCAGACCCGTGAAATATGGAAGCCTTCCGATGTTGGCGGTCCGGCTTCTTCTAGGCAAAGAGTTTTATGAGATGTTCCGTTGGTTCAATAAGTCGGGCTTTCAGGCGAACATCCCTGAACTTCGCCGCCAATATCCTGAGGTCCATCTTCATACGCTGGAAGAATGGCTGCGCGAAGACGGCTGGGACAAACGCGGGTTGCGATTCCGTGCTCCAAAAACTAACTGAGGAAGCCTATCTTGTTGGTTCGAGGCGAAGTAGCGGGCGCCTGACCATTCATTGTTTATGAGTGCGCTCCCCGTGCCAAACCCGAGAGCTACGCGGCTTCTGCCGCGAGCTATCCCGCAGGAAGACAGCAGCTACTCAGGATTTAGTTTGAGGGCAATGAGCGAGAGCAGAAGGCCGATGGAGTCGATGGCGTAAAGGGCTAGAAAACGAGGTTCCGGACAAACGTGAACGAGTGGTTTCGCAAGCCCAAGGCGGGCGGTGAAGTTAACGGGTTGCGTGAAATCGGTACATTCTCGCTGGGGTTCAAGATGCTTTCCGGACCGGCGCGACCACTTCGGCGGATCCACGTCAACGTCCGAAACAACGGAACAATGCGCCAACATCTGCGCCACGTCCCTGCTCTGGGTAACCGAGGAGAATAATGACCAAATCTTCCGATTTGGTCCAAGGGACGTTGGACTTGCTGCTGTTGAAGATTCTCGCGCCGGAGCCGCTAAACGGCTACGCGATCAGCCAGCGGCTGGAGCAGGTTTCGGGCGACGTTTCGCGATCTGCAAATTTCATCATTCCTGCCCTTCCTGCCGACAACCTGCGCCTCGACCGCCCGCTGGTTCTTTCAGGGCTCGCCCGCTTCGCTTCGATAAGCGCGAAAACCACCCGGCCTTGACAGCGCGGCTTTCACCGGACGGCTGGCAGGGCAGCTTCTATCCCCTTTGCATGAAGCCGCGAGCTTTTCTGAGCTACTACGCGACCGAATTTGTTTGGCATAACAGGTCAAGAGGCTGGCGGATCGCCGATTCTCAGTACAGCCTTCTCGATAATTTGACCCAAGAACGCTCTCAGGTTCCGCTGGTGAACTGGACCGCCTGATGTGGTACGGCAGATTTCATAGCGATCAGAACAGCGTAGCCAAGTTGGCCCTGCTGAACGGCGGTGAGCGCACTCTGGGCCATCCGTTTGGCAGATGTAAGGTCAACACCTGGCAGAGCGAGTCTCTTTAGACCGACAAGGATTTCTGCACTCAGTAGCTTCATGCGGATCTGCTGAACCATTTCGCTGAGTGTTCGATCGTGAAGCTCCACTCTTTGCAACTCAAGAGCTGCAGAACGCAGGTAATCGGCATAGCGGTCGACAGGCTGAGCGTCGGCGATGCAGGCGATCCAGGCGAGTAGGCCATCCAAGTCCTTGGAGAGCGTGGGGCCGCGCGTGAGGTCGCTCAGGCCTACGCGGCCGCCTGGGCGGAGAACGCGCGCGAATTCGCGAGCGGCGTCCCTTTTATTGGGAAACGTACAGAAGGCGCATTCGCAAATGATTGCGTCGAACGATTCGTTGGGGAAGGGCAAACCCTCGGCGTCACCGCGCTCAAATCGCACGAGAGACGACAGCTTTTTGGCAGAGGCGAGTTCACTCGCGTCGGCGACATTTTGACCGCTGTAATCGATGCCTACAATACGAGAGCGAAAGCGCTCGGCCAAGAAAAGAGCGCTGGTACCTTTACCGCTAGCCACATCGAGGACGTGGCTGCCAGGCGCCAGAGTTAGGAGCAAACCAACGCGTTCCGTGAGCTTCAACCCTCCTGGATGGAATGAATCTCCAAGAAGCATCCGGGCCATATCGCTCGCGTACAGTTGAGCGCAACACTGCTTGAGGCTTGCGGCGGCATCCGAATTCGGTTTCACAGACATGCTTTTGGTATGGGGCTCCTATCCGAGGCCAGCCTTGCTTTCTGTTGGTTAACTTCAGGGACCGACGTCATGTCCTGCCTCCCATCCGCCAAAGGATGTGCGAACCAGGACGCTGTGGGCGACGGTTTCGGGAAACTGAAAGGTCACCGGGCGAGGGACATAGGGTGTCCCTTCTTTCCTGGCTCGGAGGCGCTCCCCTTCAAGCGCCTCAAGTTGTGCCCTTGCCTGCTCTCGATAGCCCACGGTGTTGTACGCGCAGAATGGAATCTGCTTGCCACCAGGCAGCAGGAACTCCTTACAGCACTTCATCAGGTTCTTTTGGTTGAACGTCCAAGGGTCCATGAAATCCTGCAGCATGATCATGAGCATGTTCTGCGCAATGTGACCCACCGTGAGGCTCCCAGGGAAGCCACAAGCCTGGCATGAAAGGGCAAGCTGCTCCGCTGATTTTTGCGAACCCGCCACGGAAGAAGAGGACCAAAGACCCTCCAGGGCGCCCTTGATTTCGAGGCTGAAGTCGGGAATCACACGATTCGTGATGTAGTCGAGATAGTCGTACACGTTGACGATGCGCGGGAGCGGAGTGACTGTTACGCCGTCGATGAAGGCATAGGTGACTGAGTTGCATGTCGGGAAGCAGCATGGCACAGGGACGAAATCGCTGACTTGGAATTTGCCGGATGTCTGTGATTCGATGAGCCTCACAACGTCGGGAATGGTCATGCGGGCCATTGGATCGTGCTTTATATAGCGACCGGCATGGAACGCGGGTTGGAAATTGATACCGCGAACGGCGGGATGCTTGATCGCAAAGTCGATGATCTTCCCGAGTTCGTGTTCGTTGACGCCGCGCTCGATAGCGGGAACGAGCGTTACGTTTAGGCCGATCGCGGCAAGCCGGTCAAGAGCCCGAAGCTTTTCCTCCAGGATGTTCGGTTCGCCGCGAAGGATACGGTAGGTTTTTGATTCGAAACCATCGAATTGGAAATAGAGCGATGGGCGGACCTCGCTTAGCTGGTCAAGAAAACGATCATCCTTCGCGATGCGCTTACCGTTTGTGTTGATCATCACAAAACGGATGCCACGAGCCTTTGCGGCGCGGACGAAATCAATGATCTGAGGATGAACGGTTGGCTCGCCGCCAGAGAATTGAACGACCTCGGGCGTTCCTTCGGTTCGCACGAAGTCGTCGAGCATCTGTTCGACTTCTTCGATGGTGAGGTTGAAGCCGGGCCGCGCTTCTGAAAAGCACAGCGGACAATCCATATTGCATGCGCTGTTCACTTCAATGATGCCGAGGCAAGTGTGTTGCTGGTGGTCGGGGCACAAACCGCAGTCGTATGGGCATCCGTTCTGGATCTCGGAGCCGTAGGCCAACGGAATCGTGCCAGGTTTGTTGTATTTGCCGAATGTCGTGTAGGCTTCCGCGTCGGCGTAAACGAGCGCCTCGAACGGTCCACATTGGGGGCAGCGCTTGCGCATGAAAACCTTGTTGTCCCGCAAGACGATTTGAGCGTCGATGACTCTTCGGCATTCAGGACAAATGCTGCGAGTCAACTCATAGAAAACGTAATCAGCATCTTTCTTCGTTCGAGCCGGGCCGTTCTGTGCATGAACGCCATTGGTGGTCTGCGGAGTGCTCATATCCAACCTTTCTGCCCGTCCTACCGAGCCACTACCGACAGGGTGCGAATGATTCTGCCGGATGCTCCTGAAAGCAGCTTTTCAACGGCCAGTTCCGTCGCCAATAGCTGGACACCGGTTGAGTAGGTGGGATAGGCATGAATCGTGCCGGCTATGTCCATGAGTTTGAGTTTGTGTTTCATTGCCATCACGATCTCCGTGATGGTCTCTCCCGCACGTTGGCCGACGATTGTAGCTCCCAGGACAGACCCGTCCGGCTTCGCGAGAACCTTAATGAAGCCATTTCGGTCATTTTCGCAAACGGCGCGGTCGACCTTGCTCAACGTCCAGCGGCGGATCTTCAGTTCATCGCCGTAGTCAGATCGAGCTTTTTGTTCGCTCGTTCCTACGTGAGCGACCTCGGGATCTGTGAACGTGACCCACGGCACGAGATCTGTCAGACCCGAATTGCTGCCGGGAAGCAGCGCGTTGCGCACGGCCTGGAAGGCCTGCCAGCCGGCATAGTGCGAGAACTGGTAGCCACCTAGAACATCCCCGGCAGCATAGATGTGCTTGGTGCTCGTGCGCAATTCATCGTCGACCTTGATTCCTCGTTGCGTGTACTCTACGCCAGCCTTCTCAAGCTCAAGCCCTTCTACATTTGGCTTTCGTCCTGAGGCGACTAGCAGGAGTTCGCCTTTCGCCTCTTGCTCGTCTGTCGTGATCACAATGAATTCGCTGTCCTTGCGCGCGGTCTTGGCCCGTCCTTTCACTCGGCGGATGCCTTCATCAGCAAAGACCTGCTCCATCAGATGACGAACGTCTTGGTCCTCCTTCGGTAAGAGCCGGTCGGCGACCAGAGTCACTTGGGCACCGAGCCGTTGATAGGCTTGCGCTATTTCCGCACCCAAGGGGCCACCGCCAACGATAACCATCGACCCAGGAAGGCGCTGGTTATCGAATATCTGTTGATAGGTAACAAACGGCACGCTGCAAAGGCCGGAAATCTCGGGGACGACCGGTCTCGCTCCCGTCGTGATCAGGAAGTGCCTTGCCTGCAGCGTGGTATCGCCGATAAGGATCTTGGAAGAATCGATGAAGCGCGCTGCTCCGAGATACACGTGGATACCTTTTTGTCGCAACGCCTCGGGAGTGGTTCCCTGATAAATTTGCTGAATAGCGCGTTGGACGTATTGGTGCACTCTAGCCATATCAGTTGAGGGTGATTGGGAGATGATTCCGTACTGAGAAGCGGTTCGCACGTCGTGCGCAGCTTTGGCGGCTCTGAGCAGCGCCTTGCTCGGCACGCAACCTGTCCAGGTGCAATCGCCGCCAATTCGGTCTTTTTCGACGAGTGCAGTTGTGGCCCCGAGCTGAAAGGCGAATTCAGCGGCGATCAGCCCCCCAGAACCCGCTCCGATGATCACCAGATCATACTGTTGCTGTGACATTGGTCCTTCTCGCTAACTCCGACACGCTGGGCCTATCGAGCGTATGAAAACCAATGCCACGACGGCCATCGCTAACGTAGCGTAGATCAGCCCATCCACCGCAAATGCTTGACCGAGCGCTGCCGCCAGAAACGATCCGGCTATGGCCCCGATGCTCAACAGTACGGAATAGATCCCCATCGCCGCACCGCGTCCGGCCTGCGCGCCAATTGCTCCGGCAAGGAGCGAGAGGGCTGCGGGAGTGAAGCCGCTTTCAACCATGACACATAAAGTTGAAAATGTCGCGAGCGTCGAGCGGATTAAAGAGCTTTGGCCTCCCGAATGGTTAAGCAGGAACAATCCGATACACACGGCGACCATCGCGATAAGCGCAATCCGCAATGCGTGCTGCTCTGAAATGCGCGGAAGCACAACACTCCAGCCGGATACGCCTGTACCGAAGACGATGGCGTATCCGAGCAAAACCCAACCGACGCGATCTGGGTGATCGGCTAAGGCACCGTCCAGGAACTGATGAGTTTGAGAACGGCGCGTCAGAAGAAAAATGAATGTCGGTCCAAGCCACAAACCGACGATCGCGTTGACGCACAACCATACTGGAGCGAGGCGCCGCAGAGAAGGCTCGCGGAGCGCCCGGTAGAAACCAGAGATGGCTCCCTTCGATCCGTGGCTCCGGCTTCCTGCGGCGCCGAAGAACAGTAATCCTGCAGACAAGCTGTAGAGCAATGCAACGGCACTGAACGCACGAGCGTCGAGAAACCGCCACAGGTATGCTCCAGCTAGTCCTCCTAGCGCGAGTCCTACAAGAAGGGAAAGTTCGAAATAGCTCATGACACGCGCGCGAAGCGCGTGGTTTCGGTCCGTTACATCGGTTAGATGAGCGAGCAAAGAGGGAGTCGTGGCGGCCGCGCCCAGACCTTCGAGGCTTCTACTCAGGACAAATATGGCCGGGCGGCTTGTGAGGCCAAAGAGCTGCGTAGCTAGTGCACCCAGTACCGCGCCGCCGGTCATCAGTGCGCGGGGAGCCACGGCATCGGACCCGAGTCCCATCGGGAGAGCTCCGATGAGCTCTGCGCCAAAAGAGACAGCGCCCAGAGTTCCGACGAGAGCGGCATTCACATTCGACCCGCGATTCGCAAGATTCGCAAGGTATAGGCCAACTAAAACGCCGCTAGCGCCCGACGATATCCTCATCAAACCATTGCCAACAATTATCAATAAAAGTTGGGAGCGCAGCGTGCTTTGCATAGGGGAATACCTTTTGACTCGACTCTACACGAAATACCTGAATTTTGAACGCTTGCAACAAAACGGCGGTCATATATGAGAGGAGAAGCACATGTCAGCCCATGATGGTATGGCGCGACCGGAAATGCGCTTGCCCTCTGTTGAATGGAATGAAAATTCCTGACGTGACTCTGTAAAGCACTTTGTTTGAGGCGTTTGTCGCGGATACGCTTGTGCCGCTATATCAGGGGATGTCCAAACCAGCACATAGCGTTCACCTAGTTGGCTACCTCGGAAACGCTTCCAGAGGACGTTGGTAATTTCAAGAGCCCTAATCAACAGCTTGGCCCGGCCGGTGTTGTAGCCAACGGTCGACCTATCCACTCCAAAAACTCTAGTACGTATCTACGGTCGTGCGCCTGCATTGTTAGACTTCCCTTTGAACTTTGTCGAATCGACTGTCTGGCATTACGCCGGTACAAACAACGACATCATAGCCGTTCATCGACTACTCATGTCATTTGGATCGGGCTATTATCCTCTTAGTATTTACAAAGCCCCGTCACGCGACCTGGGCAAAAAGTTTGCTCCAATGCCGGTCTATGACGACCATTTATCACCAAGCCGGTGACCGAAGATAGAACTATCTTTCCAGTCTCTAAGTTGTTTTCTTGTCCCTACTTGACGCTCAATCCCAGTCCTCTATCTATGGGCGCGGGGAGATTGAATGCGATACTTCAAGTGTTTCGGGACCAACCGGTTTTGTAAACGCGCGACAGTAGTTTCGGTAGTTCTGCTGTTTTGCTCGTTCCTAACGCTTAGTGCCGATAACCAAGATTCATCTCACGGAGGGAATACCCCATCGCCCTGTCAAGCACCGGGCACAAATTCGGGAGCGCGCTACCCCGCTGACCAATCTCAGGGAGAACCTGACGAAAAGCCGCGTCAGGGATCTTGCATAACTCATTGCGGGCGGCGGTTACACAGACATCGATCGTCTCATATTGAACTCGGATCGATATGGTCGGGGGCAGCGCCTCTTTCTGACGATCAAGGTTCCGGTTAATCAAGCTTTCAGCATACTTATGTTCGCCACACAGGCAACGACCCATGCGGCCACGAATACGCCCCAGCAGCGGGTGGATATCGGGTTGTATTACAACCTCCTCTATCATTTACGAAAGACAGGCCTCTTCTAAGTTGTAACCGCTCGGCTGACTCAACGCGGTAAGTCGCCGCACAGGTAAACACTGAGATGGTTTAAGCGTGGCTCCAGGGAAGATGTGCACGCGACTATCTTCCGGGTCTCTAAGTTGTTTTCTTGTCCCTACTTGACGCTCATGCTGAGTCCCAGATAATTCGCTCGCAAGGGAAGTTCGCTCGACTCACGGTTCGTTTCCGCAGACAAGGAACTTGGGCGCGGTTCCCGCCGCCTCCCTGCGAGAAATCGATGGGGTGACGATGCATCTGGAAATCATTCCCCTTGACGCGGATGAATCCAAGTCTCCGCTTGTCCCCTTCCCCACCACGGGGCCTACCAGGCGTCTTCCCTCAACAAATCCTTGTCCCCTCGCCGCCACTTCGACTGAGATGCGCGAACTGTTTACGAGAGGTCGCGGGAGGACAGCGCGCCATACTGATGCCACTCGTTCAGTCCGGCGGCTGAATGAGTTTCGACCTCAGCAGCGGCTTAGTCTCAAAAGGAGGAAGACCAAATGAACTCCATAAAAATTCTCGCAACGACGCTATTGATCGTCGGTGCGGCGCTAGGAAGACCGGTAGAGGCTCAGGTGGCGGACAAGAAGTCTCTGACGTTGGACGGTGCGCGGAAGGTGATCGCAGCGGCGGAGGAATACGCAAAGCAAAACAAAGCGCCCGGCGGCGTGATCGCAGTGGTTGATGCAGGCGGAAATTTGATGGCCCTCGAAAGGCTCGATGGAACTTTTGCCGCTGGCGCAAGCATCTCCATTGGAAAAGCCCGGACAGCCGTGCTTTTCCAGAAGCCGACCAAGGTTTTTGAGGACATCATCAACAAAGGCCGCACGGCGATGGCTGCGCTGCCGGACTCGTTCTTCACGCCGCTCCAGGGCGGGATCCCGATAGTCCTCGATGGACAGATTATCGGCGGCGTTGGTGTGAGCGGCGCGTCGAGTGCCGCACAGGATGAACAGCTCGCGATTGCAGGGGCGGACGCGGTAAAGACCTTCGGAGGCGATCCTGAGAAGGTCGCCAACTTGCCCGTCACCTACTTCTCGAAGGGCCAGACCGACGCGGCTTTCGAGAAGGGTGAGGTTCTTTTTGACGGCGAAAGCGGCGGACGGAACTACCAGGTCAACGCTAGCCGCCGGGACGAACCTGGCCTCGTCGAGATTCATACCAAGGACACGGACGTCTTCTATGTGTTGAAGGGTTCGGCCACGGTCGTCACCGGTGGAACAATGATCGGAGGCAAACCAATGGCGGAAGATGAGATTCGCGGAAAGGAAATTAATGGTGGCGAAACCCGCGAGTTGACTCCCGGAGACACGATAATCATCCCTAACGGTGTTCCGCATTGGTTCAAGAGGGTCCGGGCGCCATTCCTATACTTCACCGTCAAAGTCCGCTAGGGAATGCATGTCCATGACTCGTCGCTTTGCGTTTCTTTCGGCAGCCTTGCTACTGGTCCTGTTGTCCCGGAATGCTGGAGCCCAGAACTGGGCCGCTCAGCAACCACCCTACGGCCGCCCCGACGCGACGATCGACCTGCGCACGAGCGAGGGTGTGCAGCTAGTCAAAGGGCGGTGGCGCTATAGCGACGTGAAGATCATTAACGTAGACTTCCGGGGACCGGGTGCAGACCTGAAGCCCTCGGGTGCGCCTATCAAAACGTACGACTATGCACCGCACGCAGGCGCGGCGGACTTTGACGATTCGAAATGGAGTTCGATTGACCCTACAACTCTTGTTGCGCGGAGAGCGGGCGGCAAGGTGTGCTTCAACTGGTATCGCATCAACATCACAATTCCAGAAAAGGTCGCAGCGATGCAGACTGCCGGCACGACCGCCGTGTTTGAGATCGTAATCGACGATTACGCTGAGGTCTGGGTGAACGGGAAACTGCCGGCCGTGTTAGGACAAAGCGGTGGCTCAGTCGTGAAAGGGTTCAACGCGCCGAATCGCGTGATTCTCACTCGCGATGCTCATCCCGGAGAAAAGTTCCAGATCGCTGTTTTTGGGTTTAACGGCCCGATCTCCGGCAGCCCCGACAATTTCATCTGGGTGAGGTCGGCGACGCTTGACTTCTTTGGGAAGGGCCAGGGTACTGGACTTCGAGAAGTCGAAACGAAGATCAACCGCCTCGATCCGGCCCTGGACGCACTCATCTCGCCGGGAACCAAAATCGAAAAACTCGCGGGCGGATTCCTCTTTACGGAAGGGCCGGTGTGGGTGCGCGACGGCGGATACCTACTGCTTAGCGATCCGAACAACAACCTGATCTACCGTTGGTCCCAGAATGACGGAGTCTCCATCTATCGGACGCACAGTGGCTATACGGGCATGGATATCGGCGAGTACGGCCAGCCGGGCTCGAACGGTTTAACACTCGATAAGGAAGGCCGGCTCACGATCAACGAGCACGGAAACCGCCGCGTCACAAGGCTGGAGAAGAACGGCCAGCTCACGATTCTGGCCGATCGCTATCAGGGCAAACGATTGAATAGCCCCAACGATCTTGTGTATCGCTCTGATGGCGCGCTTTACTTCACCGATCCTCCGTTCGGCCTGCCAAAATTCTTCGACGACCCGCGCAAGGAGCTTCCGTTTAGCGGGGTTTTTTGCTTGATCGGCGGTGAGCTGAAGCTGGTTTCAACGGATCTAACAGGACCGAACGGTCTGGCTTTCTCGCCAGATGAGAAATACCTGTATGTAGACGATTGGGACGACAAACGCAAGGTGATCATGCGTTACGCTGTTCATCCCGATGGCAGCCTATCGGATGGGGAGATCTTCCTCGACGCGACGAACGAACGAGATGAAAACGCTTGGGATGGGATGAAGGTCGACCAGAACGGCAATTTGTATCTGTCTGGTCCAGGTGGACTCTGGATCATCTCGGCCGAGGGGAAGCACCTCGGCACGGTTGTCGGGCCAGAGCATCCGCATAACCTCGCATGGGGCGACGAAGACGGAAAGACGCTGTATCTGTGCGCCCAAACGGGCCTGTATCGAATTCGCGTAAACATTCCAGGAGTTCGCCCCTAGTGCTAGCCTGGAATCGTGGCTAAGACTAATTCGCCCCCAGCGGCGAAGGGACAGAATCAGTAGGGGCAACGCAAGCTCAGACCGCCATCTCTTGTGCCAACCAAGTTCCCGTTGGATTTGAAAGCGTCGATTCCGTAACAAGGGCGGATGCTCTATCTCAGTTCATGCACTAAAGCGCCATGACCCGCATATACGATTTGGCTAGTCTAGACTAGCCTAGCTGGGACGCTGTTTTTAGTTTGAACGCCCCTCTTGCAGCTTGGCCCACTGTTGGTCAGCCTTCTGATGATTTCCAGAGGGGTCTTTCAAGAACATCATGTGTGCTTTCTCGTTCCGTTGGAGAAGCAGCTTTCCGTCGTGAACGAGAAAGAAGTTCGGGTCTGCGTCTTCCAGCTTGCCCATGGTCATAGCCATGGCGCAGTATCCGCCATACTGTGGTGCGTATTTAGCAGGCTCTTTCTCGAACGCTGCCTTGTTTTCTGCGGATTTGAATTCATAACTCGCGCCGCCGTAGCTGGCGCTGAATTTAGGATCTCCCTTGACGGCCTTTGCCTCCGTGAAGTAAGCGACTGGGTCATATCCATGAAGTCCGACACCATTGACGTCCACGCTGACCTTAGACTTCGTCTGTCCACGGAGTTGCAAGGTTCCAAACAAGAGCGCAACCACGGCGATCATCCCGAAGTGCAGATATGCGCGTATTTTACGGTTTCGCTGCATCGGTTAGTCCTTTCCCGCTGAGTCCACCTGAACTGCCTCGCGGTCTGGTTGACGAAAGATTGCTACGACGGCGAAGCAAGATCAGCTCTTGGAGCACAGACGCGCATTATGTGACCACGAGCAGGCAAGTCAAGTAGGGACAAGAAAGATATCGCATAGAGACATGAGGATACTGTGTGGCGCACCAAGACTTCATATTGTCCGGACTTATGGAAGTGCCGCACCACAGAATTGAAACTTGACTCTTACGTTAGACATTTCTTACGTTTATATTCATGGATTCGGCACTTCGGGCCCTGGCAGATGTGACGCGGCGGCAAATTCTCGCACTTGTCTGGCGCAAGGAGCGTACGGCGGGTGAGATAGCCCGGAAGTTCACCGTGACGCGGCCGGCTATTTCACAACATGTCCGCATCTTGCTTGCGAGCGGTCTTTTGACGATGCGGCGCGCCGGCACGCGGCGGATTTATCTGGCGGATCGACGGGAACTGGCGCGCCTCCGTGCCGAGCTTGGAGCTTTCTGGAACGACCGCCTTGCGCGGCTCAAAGATGAAGCTGAGGCCGCGCAAAGGAAAAGGCGACGTCGATGAGCTCTGAGCGCGTGATCATTGAACGCGAGGTGTTCATCGCGGCAATACCCGAGACAGTGTTTGGCTTCCTTACTGACCCTGCTTTCATGGCGCAATGGATCGGGCTCTCTCACACTCCAGATCCTCGCCCGGACGGCGTCTTTCGGCTTGAGTTTCCATGGGGGCGCGATGGCAAGTACGTCAGCCTCACGTCTGGCGTGTATGCAGAGTCGCACGGCGTCCCGTTTTCACACCGAAGACAAGTCCAGCAGAGAAGATTTCACAGTTTCCGGGGAGCGACAACCAGGCTTCACTCATGCGACCTTCAGCTTTCCATCGCCTGCCAGCCTCCTAACGTTACTCGCGTCGCAGAATTTAGCCGTTCATAACAGCTAGAAACTTCCAAGGGCTCCCCTGCTTGTGCGACGTTGTCTGTTTCGATGGACGAAACCCTGAGGCTGCTCCTTATCGCGAGGTTCATCCGATGCCGCCAAGTCCTCTTGGGGAATATCTTCAGAAAGCAGAGGTAATTCGTGAGAAGCGAAAATTTTCCTGCGGGCAGTCCCGCTCTAAGAGGAGGCAGAAGCCGTGCGCAAGGCCAAGACATTTCTGCAAACAAGATCCAAATAGTTGGATCGCGCAACACCGCGAGCTCCCGGCAATTATGTGGTACGAGCGCGGACGCTGGTAGTGTGCCCAAATTCAAAGAGATAGGACGACCGATGGCAACTGGATCCACTTCACTCCTCATCGCAGAAACTGGGCTCGCCGCGGCCTTGAACCAAGCCCGACAAAGCTCACCTGAAGTATTAAGCACAATCTACACGGAGCACCATCGCCACGTTTTGCGGGTCTGTCGACGGTTCTTCCGACACGAGGAAGACGCTGAAGATGCCGCGGCAGAGGTTTTTTTGAAGCTACACAGGGTTCTGGAGAGAAAAGACGAGGCTTCGTCCTTCCCGCCTTGGCTCGCGCAGGTGGCAGGCCGGCATTGCATTGATAAGCTGCGGCAAGGAAAGCGGGAGAAGAATTCGTGCGTTGCGGGAACCGACCTTAGCGAGGTCCGCGACAATTCGACTCCTTCGCCACTCTCCCAGATTCTGCGTAGGGAAGAACATCGCCAGGTGAGAGAACAATTGACTCGCTTGCCCGAAAAATATAAGGTTGCACTCTTTTTGCGTTACTACAAGCGAATGAGCTACTCCGAGATTGCGCGCGCGCTGAATAGGCGGCTTCCAGCGGTAAGGATGATGATTTTCCGGGCGAAAGACCAGTTGGGCCAAAATTTGCGAAGTCTGGAAAGGTCCCCGTGGCGCCGAGTCTTTCCGCAGATGGACTCTGGCGGCTTCGGTTCGCGGCAGACGAAGAAGTAGGGTAGCTCGCGGTAGGCCCAGACTTCACGGAGTCGACTCGCGTGTTGATAGTCGTGAGTGAAATCGAAACTCTGCTCGAAGAGCGGAGCGCGGACAAAGGCGTAGTAGCCGACACCATCGCCCCGCACCCAGGGCCTGAGGAGGGGGACGGAAAGTAGGAAAACCAGGCACAGGAGAAGCTCTAACTTCCAAGAGCGATGGCCGGGCGATGTGTTGAA
>Ga0182038_10000543_pt1 | contig 19255 bp, 17 predicted proteins | sample sta12Can44000108_FD_125976 | JGI IMG/M metagenome (GOLD analysis project Ga0182038, IMG submission 125976) | Lab enrichment of tropical soil microbial communities from Luquillo Experimental Forest, Puerto Rico - statanox.12C.anox.44.000.108 | ecosystem: Environmental > Terrestrial > Soil >...
CCACAGACCTCCGATCTTGTTAAGAGTCAAGCCGCGGCTTGTTCGGGAGGCGTAGGGGGTGGTCCGTAGGCCTTGATCGGGTCGTAGGGTTGGCGGGTTTGCAGGCAGTGGTAGAGCTGGCCGAGCATGCGGTTGTAGAGGTGGCGCAGGGCCGCGGGGTGGCGGTCGCCACGGTCGCGACGGGCCAGGTAGTGAGCGCGGGTGGGTCCCTGGCAGCCGGACGCGACGAACGCCCAGACGAAGCCGACTGCGGCGAGGCGGTTGTTCTTCACATGGCGGTGGGTGATGCGGATGCTGCGCCCGGAGGATTTGGTCACCGGTGCGGACCCGGCGAACGCCTTCAGCGCTCGGGCGTCAGCGAATCGTGTTCGATCGTCACCGATTTCGGCGAGCAACCGGGCACCGGTGAGGTCGGCCAGCCCGACGAACGAGGTGATGATCTGATGATCGGGGTGCTCGTTGAAGGCTGCGGCGGTCGCTTCACCCAACCGGTCCACGCTGTCATACTCGGCGTCCAGAGTCGCCAGCACGGCAAGGGCTTGGACTCCAAAGGCGTCTTCGACCAGGGTGGGGTGGCGAAGCTGCGGTGCCCGTAGGTGCTGTTGGATTGTGGCGGCCAGCGACGTTAGGCCGCGGCGGCGGCCAGCGCGGCGCAGTGCGGCGACGATCTGCGGTTTGGTCAGCCGCGCCGCCTTGGCCGGGGTCGAAGCGATGGCCAGCACCGCACGTGCCTCCGGTGAGCTGATTGCGCCGGGACGATCGGCGAAGGTGTGCAGGAATCCGGGAAAGTATTCCCGCAGCAGCGACCGCAGCTCGTTGGAGGCTCGGGTGCGCCGCCAGGTCGCGTCCTGATGAGCCCGAGCCAGCACCGTGATCGATTGCGCCAGTTCGGTGTCCGCGGGCAGCCGGCGATGCTGGTCGGCGTCGGTCCGCAAGATGTTAGCCAGCGTGACGGCATCGCCGTGGTCGGATTTCTTGCCCGACATCGAGGTACGTTCCCGGTAGCGGGCCACCGACATCGGGTTGATCGGATAGACGGGCCGACCACTGGCCCGCAATACCGCGACCAGCAGCCCGCGCGGGGTCTCGATCGCGATCGGGATCGGATCATTGGGGTTGTCGCCGGCCTCGGCCAGCATGTCGGCCAGCTCGGTGAATCCTGCGATCGATTCGGGGATGCGCCGCTTGGCCAGCAGCCGACCGTCGGTGTCGACGATGGCGATGTCGTGATGGTCCTGGGCCCAGTCGACCCCGCACGTGGCGATAGGCAAAACTCCTCCTTAGTCAGCGAATACTGTTGGGTGCGTGACCCTTTGACGAGAACGCGCGGCGCCCTAATAGCAAGGCTCTGTAGCCTGACCTCCGATTGAGCCGTTCGCGATCCCAGCGACCCGCACGACCCCGGTCTTGTTCGTTAGAGCTCAACGGCTCCCCATCGATAAGGTGTCGATCGTGCAGGCGGGCTCGAACCACGATCCCCACCCCACCGCCCCTTCCGAGGAGCAGCCGGTCACGACACACCGACCGCGCCGTTCTCCCGGCAGATCTGGCCGACCCTGGTATCAGTCAGGCGTCCACCGACACATCACAGCCGGCCACTCACTCGAAAGGGGTTGCAGGGCACTGCGGGCTCCAGCCTGTGGAAAGAGGTCCGACCTCGAGTCTTGACCAGGAATCACCAGCGCCCTACGAAGCTATTAGGTCTTGACGATTCCTCGCGATGGCGTCAATGGCTTCGACCTCAAATGAATGCCTCAGTGCGAAGCGAGCTAGCTGACTGATCAAAGGGTCGATCAGCGGTTCGGTCTCTTGCGCCAGGGCCTCGAGCACCAGCGCGAGCTGAGGTTCACCGACCTTCGCCGCGGGGTGCTTCGGAACTCGAACTACCGGGCACGGGTCTTTGAGCCCGCGGTTAAAGAGTGCCAAAAGGCTGACCCCACGTTCCCGTCGATCACCCCTCACGACCTACGCCACACGGCGGCGAGCCTGGCCGTCAGTGCCGGAGCCAATGTGAAAGCAGTTCAGCGCATGCTCGGACACGCGAAAGCCTCCATGACGCTGGACGTTTACGCCGACCTCTTCGACGAGGATTTGGACGGTGTTGCGGACCGGTTGGACGCGGCAATCAGATCTGCTGCGGACCAACTGCGGACTGGCTGATTCTGAAAGCCGATATAGAGGGTAAAACAGCTGGTAAAAGGGTGGAGCTAAGGGGATTCGAACCCCTGACCTACTCGATGCGAACGAGTCGCGCTACCAACTGCGCCATAGCCCCTGATCGCTAGCAGGCTACCAGCCGCGGCACCAACCGCCGAACTGCCAGCGCTACTCGCCAACGGCGCGCGGCAGGTCCCTGGGCCAACCGAAGGTCCGCATCGGCATCGCGTTGTCCAGATGCTCGAAGATGGGGTCCTCGTCGTCGATCTCCAGGACCACCGCGCCCGGGCGCCGTAGCCGCGACGGGACCACGTCGTATTCACGGTCGTAGGCGTTCTCCACGCCGAGCCGCGCGCGTGCCATCCGCTGCATCCGGCGACGACGCACCCTCTCCTCGATCCGGGTCTGCCGACGCAAATAGACCAAGTAGAGCAGGGTCATAACGGTGGCGCTTCCGCATACCCACCAGGCGGTTGTCGACACTTTGAAGGCGGCGGTTGCCGAGCCCACCAAAATGACCGCCATCACCATCAGCACCCGCTTGCGGAAGACGTATTTCCGGGCGCTGACCGCGGCCGCCGTCTTCGTGTCGAATCGACGGCGCCGCGACCTGCCCGACGCGACGAACGCGCGCGGATCCTCGTCGTCGTCGCTGTCCTCTTCGGGCTCCAAACCGGATGAGTCCTCGACGTATTCGTACCGGTCACCCCGGTCGGCCTCCGCGTCGCTGTCGGAGCCTTCGGAGCCTTCGGAGCCCTCGGAGCCCTCGGAGTCAACGGGCTCGGGCTCTGCCACCTCGGCGCTGACTCCCGCCGGGAGCGCCCCGGAATCTTCGACGACGTCGACGTCCAGGTAGTCGAGCTCCGCGGTCTCGGCCGCCGCAGCCTTCATGACGACCCCACCCGCGGCCCGCCGATCATCGGTGTCGTCCGCCCGCTCGCCGCCCTCGTGCAGGTCGCCGTCGTCGTGTCGGTCCCGGTCGGCCTCGGCGAGTTCGTCTTCGGGCGCCTCTTCCTCGGGCTGCCAGTGCGGGTCACTGCGGTGGCCGGCGGCCGGGCCACCACGCCTGAGCAGCCGGGAAGCGACACCCCCGTTGAGCACCCGGCTCGCCAGAGCCACGTCGCTGGTGCGGCGCACGGCGTCGCGTTTGCTGATGAGCATTGGAACCAGCACGAACAGCCAGAGCACCACGAGGGAAATCCACAACAATGATTGCGGGATGCTTGGCATGATGACCTGCTCCTTCTGGTCCGGGTCCCGCGAGGCGCGGCGGTGGCCGGCGCGGCCGACCTAAGTGACCAGCACAATTACACACCTGTAATTTGCCTCTCACAAGCACCAAGTGTCACTCGTGTCGCGATGACCACAGGTCATTGGGTCGTGGTTTCGGGTCACGTCCAACTTGCGTGACCGCCGCGGACCAGGGTCGATGCCACCGATCCCTGAACCTCTTCGACCGTGATGGCCATCAGCAGGTGGTCCCGCCACGCCCTGTCGACCTCCAGATAGCGGCGCAACAGGCCCTCTTCGCGGAACCCGACCTTTGCCAGCACGGCACGGCTTGCGGCGTTCTCCGGACGCACCGTTGCCTCCACGCGATGCAACATGACCGGACCGAAGCAATGATCGAGCCCTAGCGCCAATGCCGCGGTGGCCACTCCGCCGCCGGTCGCGGACCGTGGTACCCAGTAGCCGATCCAGGCCGATCGCAACGCCCCGTGCGTGACGTTGCCGATGGTCAGCTGACCGCAGAAACGCCCGTCGAGCTCAATGACGTACGGAAGCATCCGCCCCTTACGGGCCTCCGCACGCAGACCCGAACACAGCGCCGGCCACGCGGAAACGGTGTGGCGCAACGTCCAATCGCTATCCGCGCTGGGCTCCCACGGCTCGAGATGCGCGCGGTCGGCCAAGCGGATCCGGCTCCACTGTGCGCCATCGCGCAGCCGCACCGCCCGCAACCGGACAAGACCCGCCGGGACCCGCAGCGGCCCCACATCCAAGGGCCAACCCGGATGACGAGAATTGGAGCGCAACAGGTTCACGGGCGTGTGCGGTCGTTCCGTTTAGCCGCGCTGGGCAAGGAAGGCGACGTCGACGATCTCACCGGTACGAATCTGCTCGGCGCCGCTGGGAACCACGACCAGACAGTTCGCCTCGGCCAGGGTGGCCAGCAAGTGCGATGACGCCCCCGGGGCGCCGCCCAGTGCCTGCACCAAGTACTCACCGGTGTCCTGGTCGCGCATCAGCTGACCGCGCAGGTACCCCTTGCGCCCGACGACCGACGTAATCGGCGACAGGGCGCGCGCCTGCACGATCCGGCGCATCGGCTGGCGCTTGCCCAACGACAGCCGGATGAGAGGCCGGACCATCACCTCGAAGACCACGAGGGCACTGACGGGGTTGGCCGGCAACAGGAACGTCGGAACGCGTTCGCGTCCCAACTGCCCGAAGCCCTGCACGGATCCCGGATGCATGCCGACCCGGACGACCTCCATCTCACCGAGCTCGGAAAGCACCGATCGCACCGCGTCGGCGGCCGCGCCCCCGACACCGCCGGCGATCACCACGATCTCGGCGCGATTGATCTGCCCTTCGACGACCTCGCGGAGTTCCTTCGGGTCGTTTGGCACAATGCCGATGCGGTTGACTTCCGCGCCGGCGTCCCGGCCCGCTGCTGCAAGCGAATAGGAGTTGACGTCGTACACCTGCCCGTTTCCCGGGGTGCGCGAGATGTCGACCAGTTCGCCACCCACGGCCATGACCGACAACCGCGGACGCGGATGCACCAGGACCCGTTCGCGCCCAACGGCGGCCAGCAGCCCGACCTGTGCCGCGCCGATGACCGTCCCGCTGCGCACCGCAACGTCGCCGGGCTGCACGTCGTCGCCGGCGCGGCGGACATAGGCGCCCGACGGCGCCCCCCGCAGAATCCGCACGCGCGACGTCCCGCCATCCGTCCACCGCAATGGCAGGACCGCGTCGGCCAGCGTGGGCAGCGGGGCCCCGGTCTCCACCCGGGCGGCCTGCCGCGGCTGCAACCGGCTGGGTGTGCGAGCACCGGCCTCGATGGTTCCCATCACCGGCAGGACCAGCCCGTCACGCACGTCTTCGTCGCCGGCGGACTCGTCGGAACCTTCGCCGAAGCCTTCGCCGCCCACCTCGCCAACGCCCTGCACGTCGACGCTGCGCACCGCGTAGCCGTCGATCGCGGCCTGGTCGAATGCGGGCATAGGCCGCTCAGTCACCACCTCCTCGGCGCACATCAATCCCTGCGCCTCGGCAATGGCGACACGAATTGGCCGGGGTGCCACCGCGGCGGCCGTTATCCGGGACTGCTGCTCCTCCACAGAACGCACAAGCGCGCCTCTCTGCCGTCAACCCACTGGCGGGCGCCTTCTCGGGCGACCGGCGGCCCGATCGGCTCCCGCACGGACCGCCGTCATCGCCCGGCTACTGCTCGGTGGTCAGGCCCAATCGCGCCACTAACCATCGCCGCAAATCCGGGCCATAGTCGTCACGATCCAATGCAAAGTCAACCGCAGCCTTCAGGTAGCCGCCGGGATTTCCCAAGTCGTGTCGAGATCCGCGATGCACGACTACGTGCACCGGGTGGCCCGCTTTGATCAGCAGCGCGATCCCATCGGTGAGCTGGACCTCGCCGCCGGCCCCCCGGTCGATGCGACGCAACGCATCGAAGATGGCGCGGTCGAGCACATAGCGGCCTGCCGCGGCATACATCGACGGTGCATCTTCGGCCCTGGGCTTCTCGACCATGCCGTTGACCTTCAGCACGTCGGGATTGTCGCCGTCGGGCCCCGGCTCGACATCGAAAACTCCGTAGGCACTGATCTCTTCGGGAGTCACCTCGATTGCACACAACACCGTGCCGCCGTGGTCGGCCCGCACCTTCGCCATCGTCTCCAGCACGCCGGTCGGCAGCACCAGGTCGTCGGGTAGCAGCACCATGACGGCGTCCTCGTCGGCGGCCAGCGTGGGCTCCACGCAGCCGATGGCGTGTCCCAGCCCGAGCGGCTCGGTCTGAACGACGGACTCGACCTTGATCAGCTGCGGCGCACGACGCACCTTGTCGAGCATGGCTTTCTTGCCGCGAGCCTCGAGCGTGCCTTCCAGCACCAGATCCTCGACGAAATGCGCGACGACGCCGTCCTTGCCCTCGGAGGTGACGATCACCAAGCGCTGGGCGCCGGCCGCGGCCGCTTCCTCAGCGACCAGCTCGATGCCGGGCGTGTCGACCACCGGCAGCAGCTCCTTGGGCACCGTCTTGGTCACCGGCAGGAAACGCGTGCCCAGACCGGCCGCGGGGACGATCGCCGTATACGGGATCGGGACTTCTCCTGGGCGTGACATCGTTCAACACCATAGCGCTCGTAGCATCGGCAGAGTCTGCATGGCAGGCCGAATACCCATGCTGTCATGGTTGACCCATGGCGACCGCGACCAAAGCCGCGTTGCGCGCACAGCTGATCGCGGCCCGAAGCGGCGTTGCCGACGCCGTCCGGGCCGCCGAGGCGCGATTGCTCACCGAGCACTTGGAGCTTGTGGTGAGCAGCGACAGCACCGTCTGCGCGTACGTGCCGGTGGGCACCGAGCCGGGGTCCATCGAGACGGTGGACATGTTGCTGCGCCGTTCGCGACGGGTCCTGCTGCCGGTCGCGCGCACCACCGGCGACGGCGTGCCATCGCCGCTGCGGTGGGGCGAATACCGGCCGGGCGCGCTCATTCCCGGGCCGTGGGGGCTGCTCGAGCCGCCCGAGCCCGTGCTGCCGGAGTCGGCACTGGCCGAGGCCAGCCTGGTGATCGTCCCGGCGCTGGCGGTCGACCGTCGGGGCGTCCGGCTGGGCCGCGGGCGCGGTTTCTACGACCGCTCACTGACCGGCCGTGACCCGCAGGCGCGTCTCGTCGCGATGGTGCGCGACCCCGAGTTCGTCGACGAATTGCCCGCGGAGGCGCACGACGTGCCGATGACCCACGTGATCACGCCGCGGCATGGGGTAATGGCCCTGCACTCCGGGGAATGAGACAGGTCACATGGCGGTTTTAGCACTTGAGAAAGTAGAGTGCTAACAAGGCTGATATCATCCGGAGGTTTTTGTGCCGACCTACAGCTACGCCTGCACCGAGTGCGACAACCGCTTCGACGTCGTGCAGGGCTTCGCCGACGACGCGCTGACCACGTGCGAGAAGTGCTCCGGTCGGCTGCGCAAGCTTTTCAACTCCGTCGGGATCGTGTTCAAGGGCAGCGGCTTCTACCGCACGGACAGCCGCCAGGACGGCAAGAAGTCGAAGACATCGGTCAATGGGTCCTCGACGAGCGATGCAGCGTCGAGTTCGGGGTCGGGCGACGGTGGGTCGAGTTCGGGGTCGGGCGAAAAGAACGGGTCCAGCGCCAAAAACGGGTCAGGCGAGAAGTCGGGCAGCAGCCCCGCGCCGTCCACCGCGGCCGCGTCGACGTAACCGGTTATCCACAACGCCATTTCTGACCGGCATCGCCGGAACCGCGCCGCGCCTACCGTGGCGGCGTGGGGGAATCGCTGAACCCGACGCTGTTGCGCCGGCTATCGACGTCGCTGCGCCCGGACTGGACTCGCACCGTGCTGGCCCGGCGAGTGGCCGCAGGCGGCCTCGTCGCGTTGGCCGGCATCGCGGCTCTGCGCCCCAATCCTGACGGTGACCGCGCCGAGGTGGTGGTGGCCGCGCGCGACCTGCACCCCGGGGCCGCGCTGACCCTCGACGATGTCCGGCTCGAAACCCGTTTGGCCGCAACGGTTCCCGATGGGTCAGCCGCCGACCTGGGCGCCGTCATCGGTTCGACGCTGGCCGGCCCGACGAGGCGCGGCGAGGTGCTCACCGACGTCCGGTTGCTCGGCAGCCGGCTGGCCGAGTCGACGGCGGGGCCCGGCGCGCGCATCGTGCCGCTGCATCTGGCGGACAGTGCCCTGATCGACCTTGTCCGGGTCGGCGACGTCGTGGACGTGCTGGCTGCGCCGGGCACCGACTCGCAGGCGCCGGGCCAGGGCAGCAGGGTCGTGGCGACCGACGCGGTCGTGGTGCTCGTGTCGGCCAAGCAGAAAGTCCAGGCCGCCGATGGCGACCGCGTAGTCTTGGTTGCGCTGCCGGCTCGCGTGGCGAACGCGGTGGCAGGCTCGACGCTCGGTCAGACGGTAACGTTCACCCTGCACTGAATGCCGGGCCGCTGTTAGGCACGTGTTCGATAGCAAACTCTGTCCAGCCCAGAAAGGACATCCCCCATGCTCAAAGGGTTCAAGGAGTTTCTCTCGCGGGGCAATATCGTCGACCTGGCCGTCGCCGTCGTCATCGGTACCGCCTTCACCGCACTGGTCACCAAGTTCACCGAAAGCATCATCACGCCGTTGATCAACCGGATCGGTGTCAACCAGAAATCCGATGTCGGCATCTTGAAGATCGACATCGGCGGCGGTCAGACCATCGACCTGAACATCCTGCTGTCGGCCGCGATCAACTTCTTCCTGATCGCGTTGGTCGTGTACTTCTTCGTCGTCCTCCCCTACAACACGCTGCGCAAGCGTGGTGAGGTCGAACAGGCCGACGACGCACAGATCGTTCTGCTCACCGAAATCCGCGACCTTCTCGCCCAAACCAATGGGGACTCGTCGGGCAAGCACGGTGGGGCCGTCAAGACACCAACGCCAGAGCACGGACCCCGCGCGGACGTCGAATCACAGTGACCCATCACTGCGAGTAGTCGGGCGGTTAGATCTCCAGGCTCGACAACTGGCCGATGATCTGAGCGGCGAGCGGATTCAGCGTCGCCATGCCGTCGCGCACCGCGTAACGCGAACCCGCGAGGTTGACCACCAACGTACTTCCGGAGACGCCGGCCAAACCGCGTGACAATCCGGCATCGACGATTCCCGCGGACAGCCCCGAGGCGCGGATGGCCTCCGCGATACCCAGGATTTCTCGATCCAGAATGTCGCGGGTGGCCTCCGGGGCGACGTCGCGTGGGGTGACTCCCGTCCCGCCGACCGAGACCACCAGGTCCACCCCACCGATGACCGCGGTGTTCAGCGCGTTGCGGATCTCGACCTCGTCGGCCGCGACGGCAACCACGCCGTCAACAACGAACCCCGCCTCGGTCAGCAGCTCGGTCACCAGCGGCCCGCTATGGTCCTCGTCCCCGTGCGCGGTGCGATCATCGACCACGACGACGAGAGCCCGGCCGAGGACCAATTCCGCACCCGTATCCATGGGTGCAACCGTATATCCGAGTTCCGACAGCGGCTCGTCGACTCTCATCACTGATCCGCCTTGCCGAGGGTGATCTGCACGGTGCGGCTCCCGCCACCGGGATCCTGGTAGGTCAGCGACACCTTGTCGCCGGGCGCTTTGGATCGCACGGCGGCAACCAATGCGTCGGCGCTGTTGATCGGGCGGTCGTCGACCTTGGTGACGACCACACCCTTGGGCACTCCGGCGGTCGCGGCCGCGCCGCCTTGAACCACGTCGACAACCTTGGCGCCCGGGGTGCCCTTGTCACTGGTCACCTGCACGCCGAGCGAGGCATGCGTCGCCTTGCCGGTGCTGATCAATTCGTCGGCGATGCGCTTGGCCTGGTCGACCGGAATCGCGAAGCCGAGGCCGATCGAGCCGCTCTGGGCATCCGGCGAATCGGCCCCCAGGGTCGCGATCGCCGAGTTGACGCCCACCAGCTGCCCGCTCATGTTGACCAAGGCACCACCGGAGTTACCCGGGTTGATCGCCGCGTCGGTCTGAATCGCGTCCAGCACGGTGTTTTGGTTACCGGACTCGCCGGTCGTGGACACCGGACGGTTCAATGCGCTGATGATTCCGGTGGTCACCGTGCCCGACAGACCCAGGGGTGACCCGATCGCGACCACCGGCTGACCGACCCGCAGGTCCGCCGAGGAGCCCATCGAGATGGGGGTAAGGCCGGAAACGCCCTGCACCTGAATCACGGCGATATCGCTAGTGGGGTCGGCACCGATCACCGTAAAGGGTGCGGTACGGCCGTCGGAGAAGGTCACCGTCGTTTTTGGCGCCGGACCGCCCGGGCCGCCAGGAGGACCGCCCGGGCCGCCAGGAGCACCGCCCGGCGCGCTGGGGGCGCCCCCCGGCTTGGCCGCGGCCGCGACCACGTGGTTGTTGGTCAGAATCTTCCCGTCGGCCGAAAGGACGATGCCGGAGCCCTCTTCCGACTGACGACCCATGTCGGTCTCCAACATGACAACGCTGGGGACCACCTTGGAGGCGACCTGCTCGACGCTGCCCGGGGGCATGTTCGCGGCCGGGACGCTGGGAGCGGCCCCCGGGATGATCCCGTGGCTGCCGCTACCCCCGGAGTGCGTGCCCAGCTCGACGGCTGTTGCCGCGGCGCCGCCTATCCCGGCCGACACCACCGCGATCGCCAACGCCCCTACGGCCAACGCGCCTGCGCGGGACCGTCTCTGGGGTGGCGGCCCAGGCGGGGGAGCCATCGGCGGCAGCAACCCGGGTATCGGACCCGTTGTGGTACGGGCGAACATCGGAGCCGTCCCGGTGCCGGCGGGGATGGGACCCGCCCCGGTGCCCCCGGGTATCGGGCCCGGCCCGGTACCGCTGAACGGCTCGTAGGGCCGGCGGTACTGCGTCGTCGGCGATGCCTGCACCGGCTGGCCTTGCGTGGACGGCGGATAGCGCCAATCGAACTGGTCGGTGTATGGCTGCTGGTACCCCTGGGCATAGGCGGGGTGCACAGGCTGATTAGGCCCGGTACGGTATCCCGGCTGCTGCGGCGGTGGCGAATACCTTGGGTCATTCGTCATGTCGCTACGTCGCTCTTCCTCTACTTCGGCCGATGTCGGCTCGACTCGGCTCGATTCCAACAGTAACTGCAGGCCTACCTTGCCCGCGCGGACTGAGAGTCCACTGAGATAACGTTCGCTGAATCCCGAGAGTTCGCCCCGTTGCCCGCCACGGGAACCAGGGGGTCGGTCTCGGCCTCGATCTTACTGTCGGCGGCAGGCGTCTGGTATGTCGAAACCGGCATCGGCCGGCCTGGAAGGAGCACGTAAATGGATGTGCCCGGGGGCTGCCCTCCCGGCACGGTGTCCTCGACGCGAAGCAACCCACCGTGGCTGAGTACCACCTTTTTGACGATCGCCAACCCAAGCCCCGAACCGGGCAACGCCCGGGCCGTCGCCGATCGGTAGAACCGCTCGAACACCAGACGGCGCTCGTGCGGTGGAATCCCCGGGCCATGGTCGGAGACCACCAGCTCGGCGTGGGACGGATCGAGCTGCCTCATCGCGATACCGACACGGCCGCCCGACGGGCTCCACTTGGCCGCGTTGTCCATGAGGTTAAGCACAGCGCGCGACAGCCCGGCGCTGTCGCCGTAGACCTGCCAGGGAAACACTTCGACGTCGAAGTGAATATCGTTGCGCCGCCGCCTAACTCGCTCGAGGCTGCGATCAATCACCTCGGACATGTCGACCGGCTCGTGCACCACCTGATCGGCGTCGTCGCGGGTAAGGTCCACCAAATCGCCTACCAGCGTGGACAATTCCTCGATCTGCGCGAGCACATCGGCTCGCAGGCCGACCATCTCCTGCTCGGGTAGCCGCGGCGCACCCGGCTCCATCGAGGCCATCAGCAGTTCGACGTTGGTGCGCAGCGACGTCAGCGGGGTGCGCAATTCGTGTCCGGCGTCGGTGACCAGCCGCGCCTGCCGCTCCCGGGACTCGGCCAACGCCCGCAGCATCAAATTGAATGCCTCGGTGAGCCTGGCCAGTTCGTCACTGCCGAATACCGGGATAGGCCGCAGGTCGTCAGTACGCGCCACCCGCTCGGCGGCTTCGGTAAGGCGAGCTACCGGACGCAACCCCGCCCGGGTGACCATGCCCCCGGCCACCGCGGCGACCGCGACGCCGACGCCACCGACGATCAGCAGCACCCAGCGCAGCTTGGTCATGACCGCCTCGGTCGGCTTCAGACTCTTGGATATCACCAGTGAACTGCCGTTGGTCAGGTGGATGGCGAGGATTCGTTGATCCGATGCGGTGCGGCGCGACATGAACAAGTCGCCACGGATGACGGCCTTTTCGGTGGTTCCGACGGGCAGGATCTGGCCCGGCTGGTTGGCGCTGTAGATCGAACGGCCCGGGTTCACCAGCATCGCGTTGACGTCCGAATAGGCGGTGCCCTCGATGGCCTTCCCCGGGTCGGCGGCCAGCGAACCACTGGCGATCAGCAGTTGCGCCCGGCTCTGCAGCTGGTTGTCGATATCGCTGTACAGCGCGGCCGAAATCACTGCGTAGACGGCGAATGACATCAGCACGACGACCATCGCCACCATCGACATCGCCAGCAGCATGACCCGCCAGCGAAGGGACAACGAGCTGGGGGCTCGCAGCGGTGCGCGCCGGCGCCGATGGAACCAGATCATCAGGGCGGCGTCTCCCGAAGGACGTAACCCACCCCACGCACCGTGTGGATCAGCCGCGGCTCGCCATCGGCTTCGGTCTTGCGGCGCAGATAACCGACGTAGACCTCCAGCGCATTGCCCGAGGTGGGAAAGTCGAATCCCCATACCTCCTCGAGGATGCGGCTGCGGGTAAGCACCCGGCGCGGATTGGCGATCAACATCTCCAGCAATGAAAACTCGGTCCGGGTCAGGCTGATCCGGCGTTGCCCGCGGGTGACCTCGCGAGTCACCGGGTCCAGAGTCAGGTCGGAAAACTTCATGGCCACCGACTCGGCGTCATCGTCCGGCTTGGTGCGGCGCAGGAGCGCCCGCATGCGGGCCAACAATTCTTCGAGGGCGAACGGCTTCGGTAGGTAGTCATCGGCGCCCGCGTCCAGGCCGGCAACCCGCTCGGAAACCGAGTCGCGCGCGGTTAGCACCAGGATCGGCAGGTCGTCGCCCGTGCTGCGCAGGTGACGGCACACCTCGAGGCCGTCCAAACGCGGCATCATCACATCCAGGACCAGCGCGTCGGGCCGATCGCTGGCGATCATGTCGAGGGCCTCGACGCCGTCGTGAGCCAACTCGACCGAGTACCCGTTGAAGGAAAGCGACCTGCGCAGCGACTCGCGCACCGCGCGATCGTCATCGACGACAAGTATCCGCACGGCCACTAGTTTCGTCCTAGCGCCTGAGAGCGGCCTGAGAGGCGCGCCGGGTATTTGCCGAGATTAACGGCGGTCGAGATCGATGAGACCAAGCCGGGCCGCCTTGAGCAGCCTGCGCGGCACCTTGTGCTTCTGGCCTGCCACGGTCACACCCACGAGCTCGGTCCGGGTGGCCTTCCACTGCGCGCGACGGCTTCGGGTGTTCGCGCGCGACATCCTGCGCTTGGGTACGGCCATGTCGGGCCTAACTCCTCGTTCGGGGTTCCGTGGGCATGTCGCGCGGCAAGGCCGGTCGGGCTTACGTGCGACGATTGGATATCAGGATAGTCGAGTGGCCTGCTGCTCGCCAAAATCGAACGATTGCGCCGAGACTTACGCCAGGGCGCTGCGCCACGGCGTGTCGTGTGTGTGGTGCAAGTGTCGCGCCCGGTGTCCTTGACGCGGCACCGGCGGTACCGGCTAACCTACCGGGTGGTTGGTTGATTGGAGGATGCCCATGGCCTCTGCCGGTAATCCTGGCCCTGTCCGGATCGCGAACTGCTCCGGGTTCTACGGCGATCGGCTCTCGGCGATGCGCGAAATGCTCACCGGCGGCGATATCGACTACCTCACCGGTGACTACCTGGCCGAACTCACCATGCTCATCCTCGGACGCGACCGGATGAAGCACCCCGACCGCGGCTACGCCAAGACCTTCCTAACCCAACTCGAGGACTGCCTGGGTGAGGCGCGCGACCGCGGCGTTCGCATCGTCGCCAACGCCGGCGGCCTCAACCCCGCCGGCCTGGCCGACGCGATACGCGCGCTGGCCGAGCGCCTGGGCGTCCCGGCCCGGGTCGCCCATGTCGAGGGTGACGACCTGCAGCCGCGCGCGGCCGAACTGGGGCTCGGCACGCCGCTGACCGCGAATGCGTATCTGGGCGCGTGGGGCATTGTCGACTGCCTCAACGACGGCGCCGACGTCGTCGTCACCGGCCGGGTCACCGACGCCTCGGTGATCGTCGGGGCGGCCGCGGCGCACTTGGGCTGGGACCGCACCGACTACCACGAACTCGCCGGCGCCGTGGTCGCCGGCCACGTCATCGAATGCGGTGTCCAGGCCACCGGAGGCAACTACTCCTTCTTCACCGAGATCGGCGACCTCGCCCACGCCGGTTTCCCACTGGCCGAGGTCTACCCCGACGGCTCGTCGGTGATCACCAAGCATCCCGGCACCGGCGGCCTGGTCAGCGTCGACACCGTCACCGCGCAGTTGCTCTACGAGATCACCGGCGCCCGCTACGCCAACCCGGACGTCACCGCCCGGATGGACACCGTCGAGCTGTCCGCGGACGGCCCCGACCGGGTGCGCATCGCCGGTGTGCGGGGCGAACCGCCGCCGCCCACGTACAAGGTGTCGCTGAACAGCATCGGCGGTTTCCGCAATGCCATGACCTTCGTGCTGACCGGACTGGACATCGAAGCCAAGGCCGACCTGGTGCGCCGGCAGCTTGAGGCCGCGCTCACCGTCAAGCCCGCCGAGCTGCAGTGGTCGCTGGCCCGCACCGATCACACCGACGCCGACACCGAAGAGGCCGCCAGCGCGTTGCTCCACTGCGTGGTCCGCGATCCCGACGCCGCCAACGTCGGGCGCCAATTCTCTTCGGCGGCAGTTGAGTTGGCGCTGGCCAGTTATCCGGGCTTTCACGTGACTGCCCCGCCGGGCGACGCTCAGGTCTACGGCGTGTTCACCGCCGGCTACGTCGACGCTACGAAAGTGCCGCATGTCGCGGTGCATGCCGACGGAACCGGGACTTTCATCCCTTGCGCCACCGAGACTTTGGAACTAGCTCCCGCCGCTCCCCCACCACCGCCGGACCCGCTGCCCGCCGGTCCGACCCGGCGGGTGCCGCTGGGCCGCATCGCGGGGGCCCGCAGCGGCGACAAGGGCGGATCGGCCAACGTCGGGGTCTGGGTCCGCACCGACGAACAATGGCGCTGGCTTGCCAACACGCTGACCGTCGAGCTGCTCAGGGAGCTCCTGCCCGAGGCGGCGGACTTCGAGGTGACCCGCCATGTGCTGCCCAACTTGCGCGCGGTGAACTTCGTCATCGACGGCATCCTGGGCCAGGGCGTCGCCTATCAGGCGCGATTCGATCCCCAGGCCAAGGGGCTGGGCGAATGGCTGCGCTGCCGCTACGTCGACATCCCGGAGAGGCTTTTATGAATCTTTGGACCACCCCGGAGCGCGAACAGTTGCGAAAGACAGTGCGCTCGTTCACGGAACGCGAGATCCTGCCCAACATCGACGAGTGGGAACGCACCGGCGACCTCCCGCGCGAATTGCACCTGAGGGCCGGGGCGGCGGGGCTGCTGGGGGCGGGCCTGCCCGAGGCGGTCGGCGGCGGCGGCGGGGATGGCGCCGACTCGGTGATCATCTGCGAGGAAGTGCATCAGGCCGGCGCGCCCGGTGGCGTTTTCGCGTCGTTGTTCACCTGCGGCATCGCGGTGCCGCACATGATTGCGTCGGGCGATGAACGACTGATCGACACGTTCGTGCGGCCGACATTGGCCGGTGAGAGGATCGGCGCGCTGGCGATCACCGAGCCCGGCGGCGGTTCGGATGTCGGGCACCTCCGAACCGCTGCGGTTCGCGACGGCGACCACTACATCGTCAACGGGGCCAAGACCTACATCACCTCCGGGGTCCGCGCCGACTACGTCGTCACCGCGGTGCGCACGGGCGGTCCTGGCGCCGCCGGGGTTTCGCTGCTGGTTGTCGAGAAGGGCACGCCCGGCTTCGAGGTCAGCCGCAAGCTGGACAAGATGGGCTGGCGATCATCCGACACCGCCGAGCTGTCCTACACCGACGTGCGGGTGCCGGCGGCCAACCTCGTCGGCGTGCAGAACACCGGATTCGCCCAGATCGCTCAGGCCTTCGTCTCCGAGCGGATCGCCCTTGCCACGCAGGCGTATTCGAGCGCCCAGCGATGCCTGGACATCACCGCCCGGTGGTGCCGCGACCGGGAGACGTTCGGCCGCCCGTTGATATCGCGCCAGTCGGTGCAGAACACGCTGGCCGAGATGGCCCGACGCATCGACGTCGCCCGGGTCTATTCGCGCAGTGTGGTGGAGCGTCAGCTGGCCGGTGAGACTAACCTGATCGCGCAGGTGTGTTTCGCCAAGAACACCGCCGTCGAGGCCGGAGAATGGGTTGCCAACCAGGCCGTCCAATTGTTCGGCGGGATGGGCTATATGGCCGAGTCCGAAGTCGAACGCCAATACCGGGACATGCGAATCCTGGGCATCGGCGGGGGAACCACCGAAATCCTGACCGCGCTGGCGGCCAAGCTCCTGGGGTATCAGTCGTGACCGTGCTGCAGTCCACCATCGATCCGAACGCCACGACCTTCACCGACGCGGCCTCGGCGGCTACCTCGCGGCTCGACGAGATCGACGCCGAACTGGCCAAAGCGCTTGCCGGCGGCGGTCCCAAGTACGTCGAGCGTCACCACGGCCGCGGCAAGCTGACCCCGCGGGAACGCATCGAGCTGCTCGTCGACGCTGACTCTCCCTTTCTGGAACTGAGCCCGTTGGCGGCGTACGGCACCGCCTTCCAGATCGGCGCCAGCCTGGTTACCGGCATCGGCGCTATCTCCGGCGTGGAGTGCATGATCGTGGCCAACGACCCCACGGTCAAAGGCGGCACCAGCAACCCGTGGACCCTGCGGAAGATCTTGCGGGCCAAGCAGATCGCTCTGCAGAACCGGCTTCCGGTGGTCTCGCTGGTGGAATCCGGCGGGGCAGACCTGCCGACCCAGAAGGAAATCTTCATCCCCGGCGGGCAGATGTTCCGGGATCTGACCCGGCTGTCGGCGGCGGGCATTCCGACCATCGCGCTGGTGTTCGGCAACTCCACCGCCGGCGGGGCATACGTCCCGGGGATGTCGGATCACGTGGTGATGATCAAGGAGCGCTCGAAGGTGTTCCTGGCCGGTCCCCCGCTGGTGAAGATGGCCACCGGCGAGGAATCGGATGACGAATCGCTGGGCGGTGCCGAAATGCACGCCCGCATATCGGGATTGGCCGACTACTTCGCCGTTGACGAGCTCGACGCGATCCGCGTCGGACGTCGGATCGTGGCGCGGCTGAACTGGGTCAAACAGGGCCCCGCGCCCAAACAAGTGACCGCGCCGCTGTTCGATGCCGAAGAGCTGATCGGCATCGTCCCCGCGGACCTGCGCATCCCGTTCGACCCGCGTGAGGTGATCGCCCGCATCGTCGACGGCTCCGAATTCGACGAATTCAAGCCGTTGTATGGCTCTTCGTTGGTGACGGGCTGGGCCCAGCTGCACGGCTACCCGGTGGGCATTCTGGCCAACTCGCGCGGCATCCTGTTCAGCGAGGAGTCGCAAAAGGCCACACAATTCATCCAGTTGGCCAACCGCTCCGACACGCCACTGTTGTTCCTGCACAACACCACTGGCTACATGGTGGGCAAGGACTACGAAGAGGGCGGCATGATCAAGCACGGCTCGATGATGATCAACGCTGTATCCAACTCCACCGTTCCCCACATCTCACTGATCGTCGGCGCGTCGTACGGCGCGGGCCACTACGGCATGTGCGGGCGCGCCTACGAACCCCGGTTCCTGTTCGCCTGGCCCAGCGCCAAATCCGCCGTCATGGGCGGCGCGCAGCTGTCGGGCGTGCTGTCGATCGTGGCCCGGGCGGCCGCCGAAGCCCGCGGGCAGCAGGTCGACGAGGCGGCCGACGCCGCTATGCGGGCCGCCGTCGAGGGCCAGATCGAAGCGGAGTCGCTGCCGATGGTCTTGTCCGGAATGCTCTACGACGACGGGGTGATCGACCCGCGCGACACCCGCACCGTGCTGGGAATGTGTCTGTCCGCCATCGCCAATGGCCCGATCAAGGGGACGTCGAACTTCGGCGTCTTCCGGATGTGATGCAAATGGGAGTCACTCGAGTATTGGTCGCCAACCGCGGCGAGATCGCCCGACGGGTGTTCGCCACCTGCCGACGGCTGGGCCTGGGCACCGTCGCCGTCTACACCGAACCGGACGCCGAGGCGCCCCACGTCACCGAGGCCGACGCCCGGGTGCGGCTGGCCAAGACCAACGACTATCTGAACGCCGAGGCGATTATCGCGGCGGCGCGCGCCGCGGGCGCCGACGCGGTGCACCCCGGGTACGGATTCCTTTCGGAGAACGCCGAGTTCGCGGCCGCCGTGCAGGAGGCGGGCCTGATTTGGGTGGGGCCGCCGGTGGATGCGGTGCGGGCGATGGGCTCCAAGATCGAGTCCAAGAAGCTCATGGCCGCCGCCGGGGTGCCGGTGCTCGAAGAACTCGATCCGGACACCGTCACCGAAGCGCAGCTGCCGGTGCTGGTCAAGGCCTCCGCGGGTGGGGGCGGCCGCGGGATGCGGGTGGTTCGCGAACTGTCAGCCCTGCCGGGCGAAGTCGCCGCGGCCCAGCGTGAAGCGCAGTCCGCCTTCGGCGACCCGACGGTGTTCTGCGAGCGTTACCTGCCCACCGGACACCACGTCGAGGTGCAGGTCGTCGCCGACACCCACGGCAGCGTGTGGGCCGTCGGGGAACGCGAATGCTCGATTCAGCGCCGCCACCAGAAGATCATCGAGGAGGCGCCGTCGCCGTTGGTCGAGCGCACGCCGGGGATGCGGGCCAAGCTGTTCGACGCGGCCCGCCTGGCCGCCGGCGCGATCGGCTACGCGGGCGCCGGAACGGTGGAGTTCCTCGCCGACGACGACGGCGAGTTCTACTTCCTGGAGATGAACACCCGGCTGCAGGTCGAGCACCCGGTCACCGAGGAGACCACCGGACTGGATCTGGTCGAACTGCAGCTCGAGGTCGCCGGCGGTGGTCGGCTCGATGCCGAACCCCCTGCGGCCAAAGGGTATTCGATCGAGGCTCGACTCTATGCCGAGGATCCGGCACACGGCTGGCAA
>Ga0182038_10000546_pt1 | contig 19203 bp, 13 predicted proteins | sample sta12Can44000108_FD_125976 | JGI IMG/M metagenome (GOLD analysis project Ga0182038, IMG submission 125976) | Lab enrichment of tropical soil microbial communities from Luquillo Experimental Forest, Puerto Rico - statanox.12C.anox.44.000.108 | ecosystem: Environmental > Terrestrial > Soil >...
TCGAAAGTTCCCACCTCGCAGCGCCTTACAGCAAAACTCAATTCGTTGGTCCATCGGTTCACTCTTTTTCCAGGGCATTTCGTGCTGACATCTCATCAGCTCTTTGCCTACCCAAGTGTTACCGATGTATTGAACCTATTGTGTTACCCATGTTCTGAACCTGTACCGCCGGCTTGTCCCTTATTCCTTACTGACTTCAAGTCTATTCCTTTTGCGTGCCTTGGCGTAGCTTTGCGTGAGGCAACCGGTTCTCGCGGTCAGCTCGGAGATCTGACCCTACCTGGGCTTGCTCCGTGAACCTTGTCTCCCCTTCTCTTCAATCCGTGTAATCTGGGGTTTTCATTTTCAGGGCAAGCGGCTACTCTAATCATGTTCCCAGCCCAATCGGTCTTCAACATGACTGCGAAGGAGCGTCTAGATTTTCTGCAAGGTATCCCGATCTTCGCGGGACTCGACAGCCCCGCTTTGCTGAGCATCGCCGAAGCTGTCCAGGAGAATGTCGTTCAGGCTGACTCTGTCATTGTTAGCGAGGGTGAGCCTGGCAACCGCATGTTCATCGTCCGCTCGGGACGCGTGGAGGTGGTAAAACATCTTGGGAAGTCGAACCAAACACTTCTGGCGGTCTTCGGTCCCAGAGATTTCATGGGGGAGATGTCAATCATCGAGTGCGTTGCCCGCTCGGCCTCCCTCAGAGCAGTTGAAGAGACCTTCCTGTTTGCGCTCCGAGGTATCGACCTTTATCGCCTCTTCCAACAGCGGCCCGATCAATACGCAATTGTGATCCTCAATATCGCTCGCGACCTCTCGAGACGATTACGGGCGCTTGACGAGAAATTCTCGGCGATCTCCCATTAGAATCCTTGAAAAGCAAAACTGATCGCAGATGAGTCAGGTTTTTTCCGCATCCGCAGATCAACTATTTGGCGGTTTTGCTTTTCAAAGATTCTATCGTACGTCCGCGGTGTGATGCCCAGTAGTTATTGATCATAGAAAGTTCTTCAGGAAGTCCCTGGCTAAACTTTTTGCGGTAAAATCCGCTGGGGTCATCCACATCAGATAGCCGGTTGTACCCGCAGTGGCCTATTATCTTGTCTTCGACTACAATACTGCGGTGGTGAAAAATGGTATAGAGAAAAATCTCTATAACACGGCCATTATCGAATTCGGCTTTGTATGAAGGTAAACTTATCTTGGGACTCTCGGGATAAATCGGACGGTCCTGCACTCTTTCCCATTTGCCCGTGCTATCCAAATCAAAAGAATGACTTTCGTACATCCTAACGGTGTTATTTGGCAGGAAAACAAAGAAAAATCCTTTCCATCGATTGATCCAGATATCTACGATCGGATCGCCTTCATTTGGCGGGCTGGACGTCGGTTGGTGGGTTTGTTCAATGTTCGCGATCAGAACAGCCAGCGCAACGCAACAGCCGCATGCGAGTGCGAAAGCAAGAAAAGTAACGATAGCATTACGAAACCGCATTACTATAGATCACAAGCCGACCGGCATTCACAAATAACTGTGGTCTTGCGACTAGGGCAAGGAACTTGGGGTTAGATTAGAAATTCAATGATTCGCCCGGCTGCAAGGTGTGGATCTGCGCTCCTGTCTCTTTCGCCAGCTTTGCAAACTCGTGCGGATCCCCGGTGAGCACTGGGAACGTTCCGTAATGAATAGGGACAACCATCTTCGGTCGCAGGAATTCAACCGCCTTCTTTGCCTGTTTCGGCCCCATGGTAAACCGGTCGCCTATCGGTAAAAGCGCCAAATCGATAGGCGTTTCGTCAGCAATCAATCGCATGTCGGAAAACAATGCGGTGTCTCCTGCGTGATAAATCGTTTTGCCTTCGGTTTCCAAAACGATCCCAGCCGGTTCGCCTAAATAGAGCGGTCGTCCACCTTCCTCGGTGACGGAAGAACTATGAAAAGCTATCGTGATCCCGACCCGGCCAAATGAAAAATTATTGGAACCGCCGTGGTTCATGGGTTCGACCCTTGCGCCCTGAACCTCGAGCCACTGCGATAACTCGAACGTGGTGATGATCGGAGCGCCGCTCCGCTTGGAAATTGCGACCGAATCTCCCAAATGATCCTGATGCCCGTGTGTTAACAGGATGTAGGTGGGATTGAGCTTTTCTGGTCCAATCGAGGCCTTCGGATTGCCCGTCAGGAAAGGATCAAAAAGAAATCTCTCGGAAGCCGTTTCAAGATAGCAGGCAGCATGACCTAGGTATGTGAACTTCATGGTAGTTTTCTGTTTTCGATTTGGTTTTAACGGTACATAAAGATTGATAGCGCGTCATTCGGAGTTGATCAGCCCATGAGGAGTTCTCTTATTTCGGCCGTCGACAAGGAGGTCATGAGAGGTTCTTCACTCTCGACCATTGCATCAATCACTTCCCGCTTCTTCCGCTGAAGATTCAATATCTTTTCCTCCACGGTATTGCGGCAAATCAATTTGTAAGCGGTTACCAGACGGCTCTGCCCAATTCGATGTGCTCTGTCGGTGGCTTGCGCTTCCACCGCGGGATTCCACCAGGGATCAAAATGGATCACCGTATCGGCAGCAGACAGGTTGAGCCCAACCCCTCCAGCTTTCAGGCTGACGAGAAATAAAGGTATCTCGGCGGATTGCTGAAACCGATCGACGACCGTTCCCCGATCTTTCGTCGCGCCATCCAGGTAACAGTATGGAGTACCCTCCTCTTCCAATCGGGCTGAAATGAGCTTTAACATTGCGACAAACTGCGAAAAGACTAATACTCGGTGGCCGCCGTCGATCGATTCCTCCAGCAATTCCCACAGAAGCTCGATCTTTCCTGAAGGACGCTCCGCCTCTACCCCGAGCAACCGCAAATCACAACAGACCTGCCGCAGCCGGAGCAGCGCAGTCAGAGCAGCTATTCGAGCGCGTCCCTGGTCCTTCACATCGGAAAGCTCTTCAATCCTGCGCCGGCCTTCTTCACGCAACCTTTTGTAGAGCTCCCCCTGGTCAGGGGAAAGCTCGCAAAAAGAAACTTGCTCAATCTTGTCAGGCAGATCTTTCGCGACTTCCTGTTTCAACCGACGCAACATGATCGGCCGGATTCTCTTCGCAAGGCGATCTCGTTCCGGTTGCGATCCCCTGCCGATTGGTAATTCATAGCGCTCGCGAAAGTCGGCTCGACGACCCAGGTAGCCGGGAAGAACAAACTCAGCTATCGACCATAAATCACGAACAGAATTCTCAACGGGAGTGCCCGTTAAAACAAACCGGTGCCGTCCTCGAAGGGCCATCGCCGCCTGCGCATTTTGTGTGTCGGGATTTTTGATGTGCGTTGCTTCATCTAGGAAAATCGCCGCGAACTCGAACCGGCGGTATCGATCGATATCGCGGCGCAAGAGCGGATAGCTCGTGAGCACAAGATCGCTGTCGGGAATCTTTGGAAACAGCTCATTCCTGGCAGTTCCTTCCACGCGCAGCACTTTCAACTCAGGCACAAACTTTTGCGCTTCGCGCGACCAGTTGAAAAGAAGAGAAGAAGGACAGACAACCAAAGAGGTCCCTTCGAGCGGGCGCAAAAAAGCAAGAGCCTGCACCGTTTTGCCTAGTCCCATTTCGTCCGCCAGAATCCCCCCAAGTCCGTTCCGGCTTAAAAACCGCAGCCATGAAACGCCTTGCTTCTGGTAAGGGCGAAGAATGCCCTCCAGCGAGCCAAGTTGTTCCACTTCGAATGGCGCCAATTGTCGTTGCGACTGGGTCCAATTTTCCCAATCCGCGTTTCGGCGAATCGTTGCTCCGCCCAATTCCGCGAAAACCAAGTCAAGGTAGGCAGCCTGATTCTTTCGAATACGGTAGGCCCCGGGGTGAGGCTGCCCAGGCTCGCAATCTCTGAGCACCATCTGAAATTCCTCCAGATCCGCCGCATCAAAAATCGCCAGGCGCCCATTTTTGAGTCGTGTAAGATTTTGTCCCATCTGAAGCAGGTGCTGGACTTCGGCCCCGGAAAAACGGTCGCCCCGTGCCGATTCAAGCGAAAACGAAAAGTCAAACCAATCCTCGCCCGAGCCGGTGATCTCCAGTCGTGGCGCCACGTGCTCAATTTCCCGCGTCACATTCTGAAACCGGCCGCCAAGAGAAACCTTCCAAATTTTTTGTAGCGCGGGCAACTCGCCGGCGAAAAAGTTCAAGATCGCCGTTTGTCCTCGCAGGACATACTCGCCGATGACAGATGGTCCCGTAAAACCCGCGTTCTGGAGGCGGCCCAAACATTCGCGCTCAAAGGCCAGGTTGCGCGGGCGTACTCTGCCTGATGCATCGCGAATGATCGACCCGGTTGTCACGCCAGCAGTAACGATTCTGTGCCCGTATAAAAACTGCAGCTTCGCAGTCAGGTGATTTAACGAGCCCTCAAATGTGGCCGCCACCTCCGCGTGAGCGGGCTCGACCATTTCTTGAGGACCTGCTTCGGATTCGATTTCGAAAAAGCTTCGAAGCGCCCCTAATTCGTGTTGAATAAAGTTTAAACCTTCCTCTTCTTTTAGCAGGATCGACGAACGAAAGACAGGAAGATAGGTTGCTGGCAAACCTGATGAAACCCTTCGGAAGGTCTGATCGGACCAAAGCCACACGCTTTGAGATCCTGGCAACAATTTACCTTCAAGCCTTGAGCAGTCTGCGCGGATTTCCCACCGCTTGTCGACCAGTTGCCTGACCCGCAATACCGGCAGGACGTTCTGACTTGAGACCGTCACCGGGACCTTCCGAGCCATCGTAACCCGGGGATGATTGATCAGCGCGGCGATGAGCTCCAGGAATTTATCCCGGTCGAGAATCATCATGCCTGGTATCTGGCCACCCGCCATATCGCTCGCTCGCCTGAGGACTTCGATGTCCATTGGCGAACATGAAAACGTTTGTTTCGGATTAAGCGCGCTCGCCAGTTGACGATTGCCGCGCGTCAGGACCTCAAATCCCACCATCAACTGTCCCCTCTCCCAAGCGCTCTCGAGATTAGGGGCAAGGACGACATGCAGCTCAATGGGTGTAGCGCTGGAAGTCGAGACCCCATCCGCATCGGCAGAATTCACCAGGTTCGGAAGACAGCCGACGGCCCGAGCAACCTTCTCTTTAGCAGGTATTTTCGATCCGATGAGTGCTAGACCGACGGCAAGGGAATGAGCACAGATCTTGCCCCACTCCCGGGAATCACGGCATGAACAGAGATTTTCTACGTCCGTGTAGCTTACTATCTTGAGTCCCGCTCGAAACTCCGTTTCGCCCTCGCGCACCAGACCGCGAAGAATCTGTGACGAATAGTTGAAGCTCACAACCCTCCCCATTTCTACCAGCGCCTTGGCATGCTTGATTTCCTGCCAGCCACCTGTATCCAGTAAAAATTTTTCGCTGATCGCAATCTCACCCATTCGACGGAAAGATTGCCTTCTGAATGCCCGGCACGCAAACTGAAGGCACGAATGAAGTTTCTGGCTATCGCGAATCAAAAAGGCGGGGTAGGCAAGACGACGACAGCAGTCAATCTTTCCACCTGCCTTGCCCAGATCGGGAAACGGATGCTTCTCGTCGATCTTGATCCTCAAGGAAATGCAACAAGCGCACTGGGGCTTGAGGATACCGGCGGGCGCAGCCTCTATGAAGCCCTTATCGGACAGACCAGCATCGAACAAAAGATTGTCCCGACCCGATTTGACCGCCTTTCAATCATTCCTGCCGATCTCGATCTGGCAGGCGCAGAGATCGAGGTTGCCCGCCTCGATGATCACCTCACACGGCTGCGCGACGTGCTGAAGCCGTTGTCTAACAACACCGGCTTTGACTATGTAGTTCTCGATTGTCCGCCTTCCCTGGGAATTCTGATGACAAACGCGCTGGCGGCGGCGCACCAGCTATTGATTCCCCTGCAATGCGAGTACTTTGCGCTCGAAGGACTTTCAAAAATCGTTCAACTGGTTGATCAGATTCGCGCCTGCAATGACTCCCTCTTTATCGCAGGAATTATAATGACAATGTACGACGCGCGAACAAATCTGAGCCAACAAGTCGTCAACGAAGTCCGGCAACACTTTCCAGCCCTCGTCTACCAGACGATTATTCCCAGGTCCGTTCGTTTGGGTGAAGCGCCAAGCTTTGGCAAGCCGATTATCGAGTACGAGCCACACGGCGCGGGTGCAACGGCTTACCGCGCGCTTGCCGAAGAATTTGTGCAGCGCGAATCCGGCCTCATAAAGTTTATAAATGCCAGTGAGTATCCATGAGCTGGTTTCGGGGGGGACCGTAGGAGTCTGTTTCGTAATCACGGCCGGCTCGGAGATCCGGCCCTACCGGTCCGGCCGCGCGAAAACAGTCCCTTGGAATTGCACCCCCACGGGAGGGGCAGATTTCCGAGCTGCCCGTCGAAACCAGCAGTCTTTGCCAGTGTTGCATAGAATGCCGGGATCTGTTACTAGGATCGGTCAATTTCGTGTCTCCGCCCCATGCAGTTTCGAATTCTGATGTTGTTCTTCTTTGGGTTGGTTGCATCCAATACGCCGTCAACTGGCGCACAAATACTGAAGGGAGCTTGGGTTGCATCCGTTTACAACCTCAATTTCCCGTCGAAAAGCGGCCTATCGTTGGAGGCGCAACGGGCACAGATCCAGGAGATTGTAGCCGCCGCTGCCCGGTCGGGCCTGAACGCATTGATGGTCCAGGTACGGCCGGAATGTGACGCGCTCTACTCATCTCCGATTGAGCCCTGGAGCCGTTACCTCACGGGCACCCAAGGCGTCTCACCCGGCTACGACCCGCTCAGCTACTTTATAAGGGAGGGAGGCCGCGAGGGAATAGCCATCCACGCATGGATCAATCCCTATCGTGCAGCCGCAAACTTTGCGGAGCCCCGGGCATCCAATCACATCTCGCGCGAACTTGCCGGGTACGTTCACCGCATAGGAAACTCGCTTTGGCTTGATCCGGGCGAACCTGCCGTCAGGGAACATATTGTGGAAGTCATTCGAGATATCCTGGGGCGGTACGCCGTGGCTGGAGTAATTTTGGATGATTATTTCTATCCCTATCCGAGCCGGTCCTATTCTCATGGCTCATTTCCGGACCAGTTGTCTTTTTCCAAGTATGGCGGCGGCATGAAACTGGACGACTGGCGCCGCCAGAACGTAAACAGGCTCATTCAGGAGTTGCATCAGGCCGTCAAACAGATTCGCCCGGAGGCTCTTTTTGGTGTCAGCCCCTTCGGTATCTATCGCAGGGGAGCGCCGGCCGATGTTGTCGTTGAACTTGACCAATACCGAGACCTGTATGCCGACCCGGCAGCTTGGCTCCAGCACAGCTGGGTGGACTATCTTTCACCACAGCTCTACTGGCGGGACAAAAGCGCTCAGAGTTTTTCGGCGCTGCTCCGATGGTGGCGCAGTCCGCAAGTTAATCCGCACGAAATACCGATCTACCCGAGCATTGCGCTGGATCACCTTGGCGGTTCGTATGGTTGGCCCTCCACAGAGATCGCCTCTCAATTGGCTATCGAAGCGGCGACGAAACCGAGATCTTCCGGCGGCTTTCTTTTGTGGAACGTCGGACCGTTAATGCAGAACAAAAAAGGCGTCGCCCTCGTCGTTGAAAGGGAACGATGAGACAGACCCCGATTGTTGAATCACCCTGTCGCGAACTTATATCCGACGAATGAGTTTCGTTGTATAATGCGGGAGAGGTAACCACTTGCGGAGGAGCAGCGTGGAACGGAAGCTTTCGGGTCAATGAAACTCAGCATCGAAGCAAAAATTTTCGCAGGTTCGGCCGCTGCGCTGGCGGGAATTTTTATCCTCGGGTTCGTCACTTATCAAAGCGCGCGCGAAATGAGAACCGCTGACTTGTGGGTGTCTCACACGCATGCTTTACGTCAATCCATCGCCGATCTGTTAAACGCAGTTGTTGAATCCGAAAACCGGCGCCGGGGCTATTTGCTGACAGCCGATCGCCAGTATCTGCAGCAATTTCGTGCCGGAATCGACCAGATTCGGCCCTCTGTACAAAAGCTTACGGAATTAACTGCTCAGGATTCGGAGGAACAAGGGAGCATTCTAAAGGTTACTACCCTGGTCGAAAGATGCTTGTCGATTTGGGCGCCGGTTGCCGAACTCGCAGCTGCGGGCGGCGGAGACGGGAGCGAGGCTTCACCTCTGAGCCGGGAACCCGAGCTTCGCGTTCTTTTAGCAGATCTTAGCTCTACTCTCGCCGAAATGAACCGGGCGGAAGATGTACTGCTTCAGGCACGGACGGCTACTGCTCGAGAGGCCACGAAGCGAACTAATTCCATTGCAGCAATGGGAGGAGGTTTTTCCACGCTGGTTGTCCTTCTTGCAATCATCACGGTGCGTCGCGATATGGCTAAACGGCGCCGGGATCAGGAGCAATTGAAACTGTACAGCGAACGGCTTGCCCAGGCCACGACAGCCGCATCAATAGGAATTTGGGAATGGGACTTGAAGACCGATCAACTTTACTGGGACGAAAGAATGTTTGCGATCTATGGCCTTGCGAAGAGCCTGACCGTACCCCTGAAAAGGTGGCTGGAAGCTGTTCACCCTGAGGACGTGGCGAAATTACAGGAATCTCTGAAGCGGGCGGTCACTGAGAACCGGCACAACTCCATCGAGATCCGCATCGTGAAACCCGATAATGCGATGCGCTACGTCCAGATCAGCCAATGCGTCGTTCGCGCTGACGGAGAACAAAAGGGCCGCGTCGTCGGCGTCCATCTCGATATCACCGAACGAAAGCGCGCCGAATTGAAGATGCAAGAGCAGGCAAACCTTCTTGAGCTCGCCAGCGACGCTATCGTCGTGCGCGACCTGGACGAAAAAGTGCGATTCTGGAATGACGGCGCCCGCCGTCTCTACGGATGGACTCCCGAAGAGGCTTTAGGCTGCGATTTCGTGAAAATGACCTACGAAGAGCCAACTGCGTTCGAGGAGGCAAAGAAAATCCTGTTCCGAAAGAAAGAATGGTCCGGAGAGGCACGAAAAATCAGAAAGGGCGGCAATGAAATGATCGTCGCCAGCCGGTGGACATTGTTATCTGATGACTCAGGCAAGCCGCGCGCAATTCTCGTCATTGATTCGGACATCAGTGAAAAGAAACACATGGAGACGCTGTTCCTGCGCAACCAGCGCTTGGAAAGCATCGGTCAACTTGCCGGAGGCATTGCTCACGACCTGAACAACATCCTTTCCCCGATCCTGATGGGCGCTCAGATGCTGCGCCGCAACCCCGACACCCCGGAAAACCCCTTCATTCTTGCAATGATCGAAGCGAGCGCGCAGCGGGGAGCTGAGATTGTAAAACAAGTTGTTGGATTTGCGAAAGGAGTCGAAGGGAAACGTGTGCTCGTCCAGGGACGCTATGTTATTGCCGAGGTCGGCAGAATTATTCGGGAAGCCTTTCCCAAGTCGATCGCTTTCAAAATTCAGGAACAGAAAAATCTGTGGCCGATAATGGGAGACGCCACTCAACTCCACCAAGTCCTCCTCAATCTAGCCGTTAATGCGCGCGACGCGATGCCAGACGGAGGAATCCTGAGCATAAAGGCGGAAAACATTCTGCTTGATGAAGCGGGCGCAAACCAGCTGCCGGGACTGAAAAAAGGTCCGCATGTGCTGTTCACCGTCTCGGACACGGGCGTCGGCATTTCTCCGCGAATCGCCGACAAAATCTTCGATCCGTTTTTCACAACCAAGGAGATCGATAAAGGCACCGGCTTGGGTTTGTCGACCGTCATGGGAATATTGAAAAGTCACAAGGGACACATCGAATTTCAAAGCAAAGTGGGACAGGGCACCCAATTTCGAGCTTACTTCCCCGCAGAATGCGACGTGATTCGTCCCTTGCCTGTCGAGGGCGGACCATTGCTTGCCCCTCCAAAGGGAAAGGGTGAATTGATTTTGATCGTCGACGATGAAGAAGCTGTGCGTTTTGTGACAAGCCAGATTCTGGAGTCCAACGGATATCGCACGCTCTTGGCCAGCCGAGGAACAGAAGCCATCGCCCGCTATCTCGAAAAAGGAGGCGATATCAGCCTGGTTCTCACCGATATCCACATGCCTGGTATGGGCGGACTGGAAGCGATCTCAGTTTTGCAAAGGCTCAACCCTCGTCTAAGGATCGTCGTTACCACCGGAGCCTCCACCGCTATCGCAGATGAGGCCCTGATGAAAATCGGGAGCGAAGCCTTTATCAAAAAGCCTTTTGATGTCATCCAGTTACTTGAGACTTTGCACAAAGTCCTGCGAAAAAACTCCTGAGTCTCAATGTTAACCTCCAAAGAACGCTGGAACAAGATTAACGCTGTAATCCGGGTTGCGAGCGGCAACTTTCTCGAGATGTATGATTTCATCGTTTACGGATACTATGCCGTTTATATCGGCAAGGCGTTCTTCCCCTCCCATAGTGAATTCGCTTCGCTGATGCTCTCCCTTGTTACCTTTGGCGCCGGCTTCCTTATGCGCCCTCTCGGCGCGATTGTGCTGGGGGCTTACATCGATCGCAAGGGTCGACGCGACGGATTGATTGTTACTCTGGGACTGATGGCAATCGGCACACTCACCATCGCGCTAACGCCAAGCTACGCAGCAATCGGAATTCTGGCTCCGCTGATTGTCGTGATCGGACGCCTGCTGCAAGGTCTATCGGCTGGTGTCGAGCTTGGCGGCGTCTCCGTTTATCTTGCCGAGATCGCTACTGCCGGAAACCGCGGCTTTTACTGCTCATGGCAGTCCGCGAGTCAGCAACTTGCCGTTGTTTTCACTGCGCTGCTCGGCGTCGCAATTGGCGCAGTCATTACGCCCGAAAACTTGGCGGCATGGGGTTGGCGAATTCCTCTTGTTATCGGCTGCCTGATTATTCCAATTATCCTCTGGCTACGCCGTTCGCTCGAGGAGACCGAAGCTTTTCGCAAAATGCGGCATCATCCGCGAAAAGCCAGCGAGGCGATCCGCATTCTCGCTGCTAATTGGCAGCTTGTCCTGATTGGAATGATGCTGGTGGTGATGACTACCACGACTTTCTACCTAATCACCGCATACACGCCGACCTTTGCGAGTCAAGCTCTGCATCTTAGTCAACAGCAAAGTCTCCTGGTGACGCTCTGCGTCGGCTTATCCAATTTCCTTTGGTTGCCGATCGGTGGTTGGATTTCGGATCGGACGGGGCGCCGTCCTCCCCTTCTTTTAATTCCTGCCTTGACCTTGCTGACCGCCTATCCGGCAATGTCATGGCTGGTCGCGGAACCTAATTTGCCAAAGCTGCTAATGGTCCTGTTATGGTTCTCCTTTTTGTTCGGTATTTACAACGGTGCAATGGTGCCGTTTCTGACCGAGATCATGCCGGCGGAAGTACGCACAGCCGGCTTTTCGCTTGCCTATAGCCTCGCCACTGCAGTTTTTGGCGGCTTTACCCCGGCGGTCTCCACCTATCTGATTGAGGTCACGAAAAATAAGGCGGCTCCCGCGCTCTGGCTTTCGACTGCGGCCATCGTCGGCCTGACTGGGACGCTCCTTTCCGGCCATTCGGAAAAGGCCAGGTCCGAGCTTGCCCTCACGTGAGAAGCCACAGCACTCTTTAGAATCGTCCTCGAACTCGCCCTCATCCTCGATTAACCAGATCATTTTTTTGCCGAAGCAAGATTGCGCTGTGAGGGGCCATCGGTAGGGTCCGATCTCCGAGCGAACCGTCGAACAGGGCCATTTTCGCTGATATTCGTCTATTAATATTAGTCCGTTTCGTAATAACGGCCGGCTCGGAGATCCGGCCCTACCAATCTGTTTCGCGGAACGCTATTCCCGTGACAGCTAGCCTGCATTAATCACAAATCCTTTGCTGTAACCATGCAGTTGCGTCGAATCGGGTAAGGATTTGTGCTGAATGCAGGCTAATTAGATCTCTCCGATACGGATACACGCCGCGAAGCGGCCATGCTCCTTTTCTTCAAGTTCGGGTCTTGAGACCTTGCAAGCAGCAATTGCAAACGGACAACGAGGATGGAAAGGGCAACCGGGGGGAGGATCCATCGGCGAAGGAGGATCCCCTTGCAACAGGATCCGCTGCCGTCTGCGCTCTCTTTCCGGATCTGGAACGGGCACGGCAGATACGAGAGCCCTCGTATAAGGATGCATTGGTCTTTCAACGACGTCATTTGCCCGACCAATTTCCACCAGACGCCCCAGGTACATCACGGCGATCCGGTCAGAGATATATTTAACCACCGAGATATCGTGTGAGATAAAAATCATCGTCAATTCCATCCGTTGGCGAAGATTCGCGATGAGATTCAGAATTTGAGATTGAATCGAGACATCAAGTGCAGATACCGGTTCATCGGCAATGATCAACTTGGGCTCAGGGGCAAGAGCCCGCGCTATCGCAATACGTTGACGTTGGCCCCCAGAAAATTCGTGGGGATAACGACGCATCTGGTTTGCAGGCAGCCCAACGGTATGCATCAACAGAGCCACCTTTTCCAGCAACATTCTTTTCGGAAGTTTGCGCCTGGTCTGAATTGCTTCGCCAAGGGCATCAAAGACGGTCATGCGAGGATTGAGCGAAGCGTAAGGGTCCTGAAAAATCATCTGAAAATTCACCCGCTCGGCGCGCACGCTGTTTTTGGGAAGATTTGAAAGATCTCGTCCCTCGAGGAGTACTGTTCCTTCGGTGTTCGGGATAAGCTGCATGATCGTGCGAGCAAGAGTTGACTTCCCGCAGCCCGACTCTCCAACCAAACCCAGGATTTCCCCCTTGCGCAGTTGCAGATCGATACCGTCCACCGCCTTGACAGCGCCAATTTGCTTCCGAAAAATGGCGCCTTGATAAATTGGGAAATAAGTCTTCAGATCGCGGGTGACAAGAAACGCACTCATAGCCTTGGACGGGGTCATGTCTTGGGTCATGTCTCGACTTTCAACCTTCGCTATGCGCTGTCTCTTTCAGGGTGGCCTCTGGATTTTTGTACGGCGAATGTTGAAGGTTGAGGCAAGACCCCGTCCAAGGATTCTAATTCGCTCCTCTGAAAACGGATACAGGCCGTTCCGTGACCAGAAGTGATCTCTTTGAGAGCGACTCTTTGCTCCCTGCAGATAGCCGTCGCTTGACCGCATCGTGGAGCAAAGGGACACCCCTCAATCTCGAGGGTAAGATCCGGTGGCATACCGGGGATCGTATAAAGAGGCTGTCCTTTCTGATGAAGGGCCGGGATAGATTGCTGAAGAGATGCGCTGTATGGATGCATCGGGCGCGCGAACAACTCATCCGTCGGCGCTGATTCAACAATGCGGCCCGCGTACATTACTTTCACATATTTGCAAAAGGAAGCAATAACACCCAGATCATGCGTTATGAAAATCACCGCTGTTCCCAACTCCCTTTGACGTTGTTTGATCAATTCCAGTATCTGGGCTTGCACAGTCACGTCAAGGGCCGTTGTCGGTTCATCAGCGATGAGTATTTCGGGCCGGCTGATGAGCGCCATCGCAATCATGATGCGTTGCCTCATTCCTCCCGAAAATTGATGCGGATAAAAATCGATTCGACTGGACGCATCCTGAATCCCGAGTTCCTCCAAACTCTCGACAGCCCTGGTCAAAGCCCCTGACCTGCTCATCCCTTCGTGAACAACAAGAGGTTCGACCAATTGATCCGAAATCCGCATGTACGGATTGAGCGAAGTCATCGGATCTTGAAAGATCATCGAAATTCTCTTGCCTCGAATTGCGCGCAATTGGCGATTCGAGCAGCTCAGGAGATCAATTCCATCGAAGCGAGCAACTCCAGAAACTATCTTTCCCGGAGGTCGCGGGATCAGACCCAGAATTGAGTAGCAGGTAACGGATTTGCCCGAACCAGACTCACCGACGATGCCCATCGTCTCACCCTGCGACAAAGAAAACGAGACACCATCGACTGCGCGCACGACGCCGGCCCGCGTGTAAAAGTAAGTTCGGAGATCCTCTATTTCGAGTATCGCCATACACTAGCGAGGCCTCGCCTCAGACCGGCAAGAGGTATCCGGCGGCTTGATTGCGCTGACCGCAAGGCAGCGGGGTTCAGCGGCCTCGCTAAAATCGGATGTAGATGAGTGAAGCTCTTTCTGCTTTTCAAGGATTGTATAGCTTAATCTTTGCTCGATTTGGGATCGAGCGCATCGCGAAGACCGTCTCCCAGAAAGTTCAGGGAGAATAGCGTCAGAGTGAAGAACACTGCCGGGAAAAACAGCAACCAGAGTGAGGTCTCCATTGTCCGCGATCCCTCATCAATTAATACACCCCAGGAACTGAGCGGCGGCTGGACGCCCAAGCCCAGAAAGCTCAGCACAGCCTCCAGCAGCATGACATTGGGAACCGTAAGTGTGGTGTAAATGATAATCGACCCCATTACATTAGGAATGAGGTGCCGAAAGATAATCCGATGCGTAGGCAAACCAAGCGATATCGCAGCCTCAATAAACTCCTGATTTTTCAGCGCGATGATCTGGCCGCGCACAATACGCGACATGTTTAACCACTCGACCGCACCGATCGCCACGAACAGCAGGACGAAATTGCGTCCAAAGATGACCATCAGTAAAATCACAATGACCGTAAAAGGCAGAGCGTACAGGATGTCCGCAAACCGCATCATGACGGTATCCACCTTGCCTCCGGCAAATCCCGCCACCGCGCCCCAAACCACTCCGATCACGATAGAAACCAGTGTTGCCGCAAACCCAACCGCCAGCGAGATCCGTCCGCCAATCAATACTCGCGTGAGCAGATCCCGGCCGAGCGGGTCCGTTCCGAATACGTGGCGCTGATTCGAAAGCCGATAAGCTGCGTTCCCCTCGCGAAATTCGTTGCCGTTCTCAACCCTTTCTATGATTGCCCGGCGTTCCGCCGGGCTCTGCCCAAGAAATTCATCTTCCAGACTCGAAAGTGCCAAATAACTTTCCCTTGGTTCTCCAACTTTCCGGAACTCTGTTTTTAAAACGATGCGCTCCAGCGGCGCGCTGGCCCTCAAGCTTATTTCCGTAGACTCGTAAGAATAGCCGGTGAAAAACGGCCCGCCCAGGCACATAATCCCAATCAGCATGAAGGTCCACAGCCCAAACAGCGCAATTCGGTTCTGCTGTAGGCGAAGCCACCCATCTCTCCAGAGCGAAGACCCGCGTTCCAATGATTCAGCTTGGACCGGAACCGGAGCGGCAAAGGGAGCGACTGCCATACCACTGTTTCTTCTTTTTACTTTCGCGATCTCGGATCGAGCAGCAACTGCACGACGTCTGACACAAGATTAAAGATGACAATCAGCGCCCCAAAAAATACGACCGTGCCAAGGATCAGCGGGTAATCCCGGTTAAATACGGACTTGATGAATTCCTGGCCGAGGCCCGGCACATTAAATACTTTCTCGACAACAAAAGAACCGCTGATAAGACCGGCAAAACAGGGACCGAGGAAGGCTACGACTGGCAGCAACCCTCCACGCAGTGCATGCCTGAAAATAATTTCATGCTCAGGCACTCCCTTCGCGCGGGCGGTCCGAATAAAATCCTGATTTAGTATGTCGAGCATCCCGCCTCGCGTTAAGCGGGCGATATAGGCAGCATAGAAAAAGCCGAGCGTTATCGCAGGCATGACTGCCGGATGCAACGGCACGTAGTTCAATCCATACCAGCCGCTGACCGGCGCCAACTTCAAAACCAGCCCAAATACCAGGGCGAGAATTGGCCCAAGCACAAACGTCGGTAAACAGATCCCGAGCATCGAAATCGACATTGGCAGATAGTCCAGCAATTTGTTCTTGTTGACCGCGGCAATAACACCGGCCGTAACGCCGATAACTAATGCAATGCAAAAAGCCAGGGTGCCAATTTGCAAAGATATCGGGAATGCTCTGCCTATGATCTCATTTACAGATTCGCTTTGATAGGTATAGGACGGGCCAAAATCAAACCTGACCACCTTCGAAAGATACCCCAGGTACTGCCGCCAGACCGGTTTATCCAAACCGTAGTACGCATTCAGTTGAGCAATGACCTCGGGCGTGGCCTGGCGTTCCGCGCTGAACGGCCCCCCGGGAACAACCTTGATCATAAAAAAGGTCAGCGTCAAAATGATCCAGAGCACCGGGATCAATTGAAGCAAACGACCTGCAATGATCTTGATCATTTCGCTCTCTCCAACTCGTCCTTGAGATTGATATATTTATAATTGTGATTTCCCAAAACAAGCGGATACCAATTCTGCACCGCAGGTCGCAACAGATAGGTGTTTGTGTACCAGTAAATAAGTACGACCGGCACCTCGCTGAGGAAAAGTTCCTCGGCCTGATGCAAAATATCAAGGCGTGCTTTTGGATCGCCAGTTCGTGCCGCTTGCTCGATCAATGCATCATACTTTGAGTTAGCCCAGTGTGTGTTGTTGTTTCCGTTACCGGTGGTCCACATGCTCAGAAAGGTGACAGGATCGATGAAATCACCGATCCATCCAGAACGCGAAATGTCATAGTTCATGCTGTTCTGCGTATCGAGATAAACTTTCCACTCCTGATTTTCGAGAGTCACGTCGATACCCAATTCCTCCTTCCACATCTGCTGAATCGCTTCCGCAATTGCACGATGCGATTCGCTCGTGTTGAAATGAAGCGTGAACTTCGGAAACCCCTTCCCTTTCGGATAACCAGCCTCGGCTAACAACTGGCGCGCCCGCTCCGGGTCATAGGTAATCTTCTTGAGTGGCGTGTAGTCCCCCATTCCCGGAGGCGTGAATCCGGTAGCCGGTTTCTGATCCTCCCTCAGAATATTTTTGACGATCCCGTCGCGGTCAATCGCAAGGTTTAGAGCCAGGCGTACTTTGGGGTTATCCAATCCTTTTCGCGAAATATTGATGCGATAAAAATAAACTCCCTCGGAGGGATCGATACGAATCAACTCCGGATGCACACGACGATAATAAGGAACCTTATCCAAAGAAACTTGATCAGTTTTATGCAATTGTCCTGCCTGAAACGCCCTGCCTGCCGTATTCGCATTCTCAATCGAATAGAAATTAATTCCGTTCAGTTTCACGTTCGCTGCGTCCCAATAGAGTGGATTGCGAATCACCTCGATCACATCGTTTGGCCGCCAGGTCTTCATGATGAAGGGCCCGTTGGCGACATAGTTTCCAGGATGCGTCCACTTAGTATCACGGGTATCGATATTCCCGAACTTTAAGATCGCCTTTGCATTAACCGGCAGCCACGAATCATGTTGCACAAGCGAAAGCAGGTAAGGAGTCGGACCTACCAGTTCGATCCGCAAATTATGCTCGTCGATCGCCTTCACTCCAACGTCATCGAAATTACGGGTTTTTCCTTTATAATATTCCTCCGCCCCTTTAAGGATATAAAGGTTTTCAGCGTACTGTGCCCCGAACGATGCAGTCAGCATCCGTTTATAGGAGAAAACAAAATCCTCTGCCGTTACGGGATCGCCGTTCGACCATTTTCGGTCTTCACCAATATGAAACGTCCAAACCGAATAATCGTCGTTGTGTTCCCAACGGTCCGCCATTCCGGGCACCGCGGTAGCTTGATCGTTAATACTGGGGGCCACCAATCCCTCAATCATTGCCATGATGATGTGATGTTCCGTAACTCCCTGCGCTTCCTGAGGATCGAGTGTGCGCGGTTCGGATCCCACTGTCATCAACAGGATTTTATTCCTATTCGCCTCTCGCAGCGTGAGGCTGTATGAGGACCTGTCAGCCGCAGCGCCTCTGACAAACTTCCAAACCAGGAATCCGGCAAATAACACGGTGATCAACCCGATCACCGTTTTCACCGCTTGACCCAGTCGACGCTGCTCCTGGCGCGACCTTAATGAGCTTATAATCTTGCCAGTCTGAGGTGCGCCCTCGCTATTCATTCTATGCCCACGTGTTTAAGGAAGGGCTCAATCGACTGTTTTCTCCCAAGGAATCCTTCAATCGAGATACTCACGTCGCGTGAGTTCCCTTGCGCATAGATCTCATCGCGCAGCTTGCGGCCAATTTTCGTGTCGAGAAATCCGTCCGGAGCCCGCTGAAAAACTGAGGCCATGTCCGACGCGATCGCATCCGCCCATGCGTATCCGTAATAACCGGCACTGTAGTTTGTAATATGGCCGAACGACGCTACCGTTGCGGTTCCCGGATCGGGCGGTAAAAATACCTCGCCTAGTATCTTGTTACTAAACGCATTCAAATCGTTAAGTTGATCCGCCGTCAATCCAGAATGAAGGGTAAGATCTAGAATTGCAAAGGAGAGCTGTCGCCTGTAAAAACAACCCTTTGTCGCCAGATCCGCGGCCCGCAGCTGAGTCAAAATCTCGGGAGGGATCTTTTTGCTCGGGTCGCGATAGTCCGCGGCGAAGCTGTCTAATACCTTTTTGTCCCACGTGAAATACTCAAGCATTTGAGAGGGCGCTTCGACAAAGTCTTGAGGAACATTTGTGCCGGCAAATCGCACATACTTCGCTTGCGTAAGGATCGCATGCATCGCATGCCCAAATTCATGGAAAATCGTTGTGACGTCCTCATGTGTCATCAGCGACGGGCCATCCTTCGCAGGCGGAGGGAAATTACAAATCAGGCTGGTGGTCGGCCGTTGATACCTTCCATCTTCAGGACGTTTACCATCGATAATCGAAAAATTTGCAAAGTGATTGTATTTTCCGGCCCTGGGAAACATGTCCATGTAAAACATCCCGAGAGGTGCACCGGAATTTTTGTCGATCACTGCATATAACCTCAAGTCCGGTGAATATTTTGACGGAGGATTAACTTCCTGGATCTGAATGCCAAAAATGCGCTCGTAGATATTAAACATGCCCTGCAGCACTTTTTCATAAGGAAAATAGACCCGGAGAGCCTCGGCATCGACCTGGTATTTCTCCTGCCTGAGTTTTTCTGCACAATACCACCAATCCCAAATGTTTACCTCCGAAGTGGTACTCCCCTTGCTCGCCGCCTTTATCCGCTTGAATTCATCGAGCTCCGCTCGGAACCTCGGCTCCAGGCCAGTCTTTAATCTTTCAAGAAAGGCCAGCGCCGTCGCTCCATTCTTTGCCATTCGAACTTCAGTCTCGTAATCCGCCCAGGAACCGTAACCCAAAGTCCGCGCGATTTCGCTGCGCAGTTGGATCATCTTCTTCAGGTTCGCGAGA
>Ga0182038_10000547_pt1 | contig 19162 bp, 20 predicted proteins | sample sta12Can44000108_FD_125976 | JGI IMG/M metagenome (GOLD analysis project Ga0182038, IMG submission 125976) | Lab enrichment of tropical soil microbial communities from Luquillo Experimental Forest, Puerto Rico - statanox.12C.anox.44.000.108 | ecosystem: Environmental > Terrestrial > Soil >...
CAGAACCCGTGGCCCGTGGCGAACACCGAATGCCAGACCGACGTGGGCACCAAGACGGCGAGGAATCCGGCGACCGTGTAGCCAATGACCATCTCGCGGCGCAGCATGGTGAGGTCGGCCATCGTGTAGGTGGCGCTGTCGGCCCAACCGCTCGCCGTCCGGATGCGCGTCTTCCACGCCTGGCGTTGGGCGGCCTCCTCCGGGCCGTGGTGGTGCTCGTCGCTCTCCTGATCGGCGGCGAGGCGCTCGCGGGCTTCCGTGATGCTCCGGCCCCGCAGCCAGAGACCGCCCAGGGTGGCGAGCAGGACGATCATGATGATGCCACCGATGAACTCGCTGACCGCGAACTGCCAGCCCATGAGGACGATGAGCACGATGCCGAGCTCGATCACCAGGTTGGTGGAGGCGAACATGAAGACCATGGCGGCCAGGTAGTCGGCGCCCTTCACGAAGAGCGACTTGGCCATGGCCGACGCCGCGTAGGAGCACGACGACGAAACCATCCCGTAGCCCGAGGCGCGCAGGATTGCGCGCGACCGGTGGTCGCCCAGCTTCTGCTGCATCGACTGGCGGCTCACGAAAGCCTGGACGGCCCCGGAGAGGCCGAACCCCAGGATGAGGGGCCACAGGGTCTCCCAGAACATGAAGAAGCCCTCGCGCAGTGATCGCCCGATGTCGACGAGCACCGGCGCAATGGCGAGGAGCTGCATCAGGAGCGGACGAGCCGTCCGATGGCGGCCGAGGCCTCGTTCAGCTTCTCGGTGGCGTCGTCGCCACCCCTACGCACTGCGTCGGAGACGCAGTGGGCCAGATGGTCGTCGAGCAGCGACAGCGCCACCGCTTGGAGGGCCTTGGTGACGGCTGAGACCTGTTCGAGGATGTCGATGCAGTAGCGGTCCTCTTCCACCATGCGCCCAATACCCCGAACCTGCCCCTCCACCTTGCGGAGGCGCCGCTGGACCGCCTCTTTGTCGTCGATGTAGCCCGGCCGCATCCGCGCCTCCGTTCGTCTACCTAATACCCCTAGAGGGTATTAGGCGAGACCCCGAGGGACAACCGACGTGAGCAATTCTCAGGACAAGGCCTCACAACCCCGATGACCACGATGACCACGATGACCACGATTAGAAGCCCTGCACAAACAGTCTGAGAAGGGAAGATGGTCCCTATCGGCGGCTCCAAACCGCTGCATACCGTCCCGCTGACCATGGCGGGCGATGAGGTTGGACCGGAGGCGGTGAGTTTGGCCGACAGCCCGAGCCCCGTGTGGCACCTGGCGCAGGCCGACCGACCCCTCACGCTCTGCGGTCGCTCCATCCAGTACGGATCGCGCCGACGCTTGTGGGCGGAGACGCCCGCCGACGAGCGTTGCGACCTGTGCCTGCAACGCCTGGGCCTCTGAAGTCTGTCTTCACGACGAAGTCCCGCCTCGTCGAGCGTGCCGCGACGCTGTTCAACCGGGCGAGATGGGCGGCATGCCCCGATCGAGCCCGAGCGGCGCACTCCCCCTCGAGGCGTCGAGCTCGCGGTCGACGCGCTCTGCCTTGCGCTCCTCCAGCTGCATCCAGCGCAAGGCGAGGGGGATCATGGGCAACAGCATCAGCGTGTCGCCGACGACCCACATGAGCACGCCGCCGACGTGGAGGTCCGTGACGAGAGACGGTCCCCAGTTGCGATGTTGGGCGCTGTAGGCGGCGAAGATCTCGTGGCGTTCCGACGCCAGCGAGAGGCCCACGAACGTGTCCACCGGTACGGCAAGGAACAGGTAGAGCATCCCGAGGCCTGGGTGCAACTTGTAGCGGTTGGGCTCGTCGCCCAGGATCTGGCGCCAGAACAGATAGCCGGCGACGAGGAACGCGAGGTGCTCGTTGTCGTGCACGATGGAGTTGGTCAGAGTGAACTCGTACCACGACGTCAGGTGGCTGAGCGGGATCACCAGCGCGTAGAGCACGAACGCGGTGATCGGGTGCCCGAAGAACCGCGCCGGCCACGACCGCAACGCCGCGGTGAGACGGCGATGCGTTACCCCGGTCGTTGCCCGCCAGGCCAGCCGTAGGGGTGAGCCGATGGCGAAGAGCGGCGCGGCCACCATGATCAGGATCAGGTGCTGGACCATGTGATCCCAGAACAGGGTGCGGTCGTAGACGCCGATGAAGCTGACGATGCCAAGCGCGGTCGCGGCGATGCCGCCGACGAAAGCCGCCGTGCGGAACGCCGGCCAGGGATGACGAGGCTGGTTCCGGTTCACTCTCCTGACCCCCGCCAAATAGAGCGCGAGGACGCCGATCAGCAGGATCAGAGGCACGGCCTCGAGATCGAAGGTGGCGAATTGCGCGCCCCTGAGCGGGGGGAGCAGTGAGGCGACGAAGGTTGGCATGGGCGGGTGAGGCCGCACGGAGCGGGACCGCGACAATAAGCCCTACGGGTTCGTGGTGTTCACCGCTGCAGCGAACTGCTTGAATTGAGCGACCATCCGGAGGCCGCGATGACCGTGCACGACAGCCCATTCTTGCGAGATCTGTCGTGGGGGAACGTGCTCGGCCTCGGCTTCACCCAGGTGCGACTCGTGCTCACCGGTGCAGACACCGACGGTGCGTTCGCCCTCTCCGAGCAGCCGTTAGCGCCGCGGGCGCTGGCCGGGCCACTCCATACCCACGCCCGAGAGTCGGGGTTCATCCACGTCGCGCAGGGCGAGGTCGCAGCCCAGGTCGGCGACGAAGAGGTGCACACCTCCACCCGTGGGACAGTGCTTGTTCCTCGGGGTACGCGCCACACGTTCTGGAACGACTCGGACGAGCCGGCTCGTGTCCTCGAGCTGTTCACCCCGGCCGGTTTGGAGAGCTGGTTCGCCGAGCTGGCCGAGATGGTGGGCTCAGGCGAGTACACGCTCGACGACATCGTCGAGAGCGGTCGGCGCTATGGAACGGAATTGGAACTCGACAGCCTCGACCCTCTCTTGGCGCGTGGATTGCGACTCCCTGGGCTGGATCAGTAGGAGCGAACCGTTGCTGCGTGGAGGCGTGCATCCGAACGGCCGCACGGTCTCTCAGGCGGGGACGCCGAGCTCGTAACGGGTGCCGACGCTGTTCTGGATGAACGCATCGGGAAGGGCGTCGGCGATCGCATTGGTGGCAGCCCGGCCGGTGCAGTGCGCCGGGACGACGAACTCGGGTGCCAATTCTGCGAGAACATCGACAGTCGGGCCGACGATGGGAGCGAAGAGTGGGCCACTGAGATGAAAGCCGCCGAAGACGGCGTGCAGCCGCTCGACACCAGTGAGTCGCTGGGCGTGGCGGACGATGTTGACGATCCCGGCGTGGCCGCAGCCGGTGAGCACCACGAGCCCGGCGTCACGCACGTGGACGATCAATGCCTGGTCGTCGAGAATTAACGGATCGGGCTCCCAGCCATGGCCAAGGTCGCCTTCGTGGAACGGCATGCCGGTCTCGAAGTCCGTCGGGCGCGCCACCTCTCCCGTGATGAGCACAGAGTCTTTGAAAAGCAGTGACGGACGGCGCGACTCGACGACATCGAAGCCGGCGCCCTCGAGGGCACGCTTGGACAAGGTCGGGAGCTCGATCGGCTCGATACCGGGCACCGCCAGCCGTCGTCGGGTCCACAGGAGCGGATGGACGACGACGGGGATGTTGGGACGCCCGACAGCCCGGACGAAGCCGTCGAGGCCCGTGGTGTGATCGGAGTGGCCGTGGCTGAGCACGACCACCTCGACGGCGGTGGGTTCGATGCCGAGCCGCCGCATGTTGCCGGCCATGGTGTCGGGTGTCATGCCGGCGTCGAACACAATGTGCGACTGCTGCTGGCCCTGGTGCACAGTCACGAGCATGGAGAACCCGTGCTCGGCCTGGAGTGCGTCAATTGTCTCGCCCTGCTCGAAGAACGGTTCGGTTAGGCGCGGCGCGTGCGCCGAGGCGAGCACGCCAGCTCGCCGGGCCGGCCCCTCGTCGAGGAGCAAGAAATCGCTCACGTTGTCCACGAGAGAGGTGAACGTGACCGCATCGACGGGCTCTAGATGGAGCGGCTCTGGATCGAAGTCGGGGATAGGGCGAGGTGAGACATGGGCTACGGCAGCAGCGGAGGGGTGATGTTCGTCACACACGGCGCATACTCACGACGTGATCATCGCGCGGCCGATCACGTGCGGCGATGAGGGAGCGGACAGGGCGCACGGACGGAACTCGAAACGGCGGCACGCGCCGACGGAAAACCCAGCATCTTCGACGGCGCCAATGGTGTCGCGGTTGGGATGACAGCCGCCCAAGATGTGGCGCTACACCCAGTCGACCCGGTCATGGAGGCGAGCCTGTCCCGGGTCCTCGGAGCGCACGTGCTCGTAGAAGCGCAGCTCGCCACCCGGCCGCAAGACCCGACGGACCTCGCGCAGCGCGGCTTCGGGATCGGGAACCGAGCACAGCACCAGCGAGGCGACTGCAGCATCGAATGAGGCGTCTTCGCCAGGCAGCGCGCTGGCGTGCCCGTCGACTACACCGATGGGCATGTCGACTGACCGCGCCGCCGACTGCGCCGCTCGACGCAAGGAGGGTTCGGGCTCGACCGCGACAAGCTCGGCCACGGTGTCAGGGTAGTGAGCGAAGCACGATCCGTTGCCCGCGCCGACCTCGATCACCCGTCCACTGATGCCGGCCAAGGGCTCGTCACGATGAGTGGCGCCTCCCGCCCGTTCCAACGACGGCGCCATCCGCTCGTAGAGCCGGGCGAAAACCGGGTGGCCCACCTCAACCCTCGACGATGAAGGAGCCGACCATCCCCTTCTGAGCGTGTCCGGGAACCGGGCAGATGTACTGGTAGGTGCCCGAGGTCGACGCTGTGAAGGTCATCGACCCCTCGTGCATACCTGCCGGCGTCGGATTGCCGAGGAACCAGACGGCCGCGCCACTGAAGGCCTGCGGCGTCGTCATCATCGGCATGTACGACGAGGAGGAGCCGGTCGACGTCACGACCAGGCCGTGCGCCGTGTCGGGGTCGGCGTTGATGACCGTCAGCGTGACCCGAGCACCGCGTGGCACCACGATGGTGGGGTTCACGAGACCGGCGGCCCGAAACGTCTCGTCAGGGTTGCCTGGAGGACTGCCTACCACCGACAACTGCACCGGCGAACTGCCGAACGTAATCCGGTTGGCGCCCTTGTCAACCGTGGCACCGGCGGGCACTTGGTTCCCAAGCGTCACGGCATCCGACGGGCTCACCCGAGGACCTGGTGCGTCGGCGAACAGACGACCCATGACCTGGCCCATGTCGGTGCTACTGCCCATCATGAACCCGGGAAGGTGCTGGCCCTGCATCCACTGCGGGGCGACGGTAGTCCCGCCCATCATCCAGCCGTAGCCGGAGTTGCCCATCATCCAGCCATAACCTGATCCGCCGCCCATCATCGAGCCACCGCTGAGACCGAAGCGGCCCATCATCGACTGGTAGTAGTCGAAACTGGTGTCCGCCGAACTCGGGCCGGACGATCCGCCGAGGGTGAGCGCCAGCGTGGCTCCGATGGCGGCCGCGACGAGAACGGCCGCTGCGACGATCGCGACGAACCTGCCACGATGTGACGAGGGCTTGGGGGAAACCGGCTCGGTGGACGGCGGGGTCAGGGTTGCAGTCATCTTCTTCCTCCTATGCGCTCTCGCGCTCGTGAGACATGACCGGGATCGGCGCCAAAGCCACGGGCGCCGGCAAGCCGAGCTGCTCGGGCTCGGGCTTGCGCATCTCGGCGACCTTCCACCACCACGAGATGCGGCGCTCGAGGTAGTAGTCGACGCTCAGCCGCGACGGCCCGGCGTAGTAATTGAGGGCCAAGAGGCCCAAGAACACGACGGCATAGATGACCGCCGTCCCTATGTCGGAGGCGCCTGAGGTGTAGGGCCCCCCGAAGCCCTCGACAGTGGCCCAGATGATCAGGCTGAACCCGGCGGCGGCGATGTAGGTCAGCTTGCGCGCGAAGCCGAAGATCAGCGCGAGTGCGATCAGCGTCTCGGTAGTGGCGACGAGGGCCCAGAAGAAGGTAGTTGCGGGGTGCTGGAGGTTGACCCAGAAGTCGAACCACCATCTGAGCCCCTGCGGTTGGCCGTCTCGAATGCCCATGATGGTCGACATGTATGTGTCTTTGAACCCGGGCAACCACTTGAGGGTTGCGTCGATCAGCCAGATGACGCCGAAGGCGATACGCAATGCATCCTTGGGCCAGGGGGACCGGCATCGTGTCGCCGTCTGTGTACTTGTGTCTGTCATGTCGGTCCTCCCTTCGTTGCATCCGCACCGTGTCTCTCTCACAATCCTGCGATCCAATGGGCATGGGGGGTAGGGGCGTTTGGTCCCGCGAGGTAAGGACCAATTGCCCCTACCCCGGTGGGGTAGGTGAGCGCATCGTCGAAGTACGGGCCCGGGACGGCCCCGGGCCCGCGAAGGAGGTGACTCCGATGATGTGGTACTGGGGAAACGGCGGCCATTGGTGGGGAATGCTGATCGGCGCAGTCGTGATGGTCGCCTTTTGGGGCGTCATCATCTGGGCCATCTGGTACTTCGTGACGGCCGGGACTCGGCAACCCGATCAGGGAACTCGTCCCGATGACGCCAAGCGCATCCTCGACGAACGCCTGGCCCGGGGAGAGATCGACGCTGGTGAGTACCAGCGTCTGCTCGACGTGATGAGTGGCGAGGGCATTCGGGCCACCGATGGACACCGAGCCGTCGGCACCGGGGGCCAGCGATGACGGCCGTCGCAGGGCGAGTCGACGCCGCATCAGCCTCGGGAAACGGCTCGAACCGTGCGCGGCGGGGGTACGCCTCGGGGCGGGACGACTACCTCGTGCGGCTGCGCAAGATCGAGGGACAAGTGCGGGGGCTGCAGAGGATGATCGAGGACGACCGCTGGTGTCCCGACGTGGTGACTCAGATCGCGTCCACAACCCGGGCGCTCCAGGAGGTCGCCGTTGGTCTCCTGAACGACCACCTGCACCACTGTGTGATGGCCGCGGCCAAGCGCTCGGACGCCGAGGCCGAGGCTCATCTCGACGAGGTCGCGGGAACGCTGCGCCAGGTGGTGCGACTGTGATGGCACGCGTCGCCTCCGATCGCTCGGCCTCTGACGTCGTGGACACGAGACCCGAGATCGGGTCGGGTTCCTTAGAACCGAGATGTCCTGTCCTCCAGGCCTCCGGGATCGCCAAGTCGTACCGCGGAGGCGTGTGGCCCCGGCGACATTCGCTTCCCGTGCTGCGCGGGGTCGATCTCACTTTGTGTCAAGGGGAGATCGTCGGCCTGGTGGGTGAGAACGGCTCGGGCAAGTCGACGCTGATGAAGATCCTCGTCGGCGCGCTCGGTGCAGACGGTGGCGCGCTGGAAGTCGGCGGGCGCATGGGCTACTGCCCCCAGGAACCGCTGCTCTACGAGCGGCTGACTTGCGACGAGCACCTCGAGCTCTTCGGGGTTGCCTACGGCATGGCGCCCGAGGCGTCGTCAGCGGCGGCCGACGCGCTCTACGAGAGTCTCGGCTTCAGCCGCTGGCGCGCCACACAGGTCACGGAGCTCTCGGGAGGTACACGGGCCAAGCTCAACCTCGCCCTCGCCTTGCTCCCCGACCCCGACGTCCTCCTCTTGGACGAGCCGTACGCCGGCTTCGACTGGGACACCTATCAGCGCTTCTGGGGACTCACCGCCGAGCGACGTGCGGCGGGGAGGAGCGTGCTCGTGGTCAGCCACTTCGTATCCGATCAAGAGCGATTCGACCGTATCGTCGAGATGCACGATGGCCGGGCGGTCGCCCGATGACCACGTTGGTCGTGCGCCGGGCGCTGCTTGATTACGCGCGTCGACCACTCAACGTCGTGCTGCTGATTGCCGTGCCCGTCGTGATCGTGGTGGCCCTGGGTGGCGAACTGGCCAGCATGTCCAAGCTGCTTTCGACGGCGGCCAAGCCGCTCCACCTCGAGACGGCCACGGCCGGGTGGGCCGCGGCCGCGGTGGCCGGCCTGGCCGGGTTCTTCCAGGTGGTCAGCTCGCGAGGGCCCGACCGGCGCCTTGCCTCGACCTCCGCTCGGGGTGCCTCGTCGGTCGTAGCCGGGCGGCTCGTGGCCGCGGCGTGCCTGGCCGGGGCTGCCGCCATCTCCGCACTTCTCGCCCTCGCCGCCAAGGGCGGCCTCGCTGACCCGGGCCGGGCGATCCCCGCTGTCGCGCTGGTTGCGTTTCTCTACGTCGCCATCGGCGTCGTAGTGGGCACGCTGGTCCGTTCGGAGATGAACGGTGCGCTGATCGTCAGTGTGATTTGGCTGCTCGACGTCTTCGTCGGCTCGGGTGTAGGCGGGAGCACCGGGCTGTTCACCCGTCTGTTCCCGCTGCACTTCCCGACCATGATCTTGACCAGCCAGGCCGCGCACCACGCGGGACCTGTCGGCGACCTTGGTTGGTCCCTCATGTGGACCACGTTGCTCTGTGTCGTCGCCGCAATCCGCCTGTCGTCGACCACCCGGCCCATCGGACTGCCGGGGTCCGCCATCCCTCAATCGCAAATCGGGGCAGTGACCGCACCGCTCCCCACCGAGGTTGTGCCGGATCACCCTCGGGTGCCGGCGTCCGATGTCGTGGTCGATGGGGCCTCAGTTCCAACACGCCTCAGCGTGCCGCGGACTCCGTGGTCCGCCTCGCTGTGGGCAGCCGTGCGGGATTACCGGCGTAACCGCGTCCTGTGGGCGCTGCTCCTCGGCGTCCCCGTGCTCTTCGTCGCGCTGGCGGCGGCCGAAACCCCTACCACGCCGATGCCGGTCGCGCTCGTCGACGGTGCCCGGCAATTCACGACCATGATCCCGTTGCGCCATATCCACGCCGGGGAGATGGCTGCAATCGCCTCCGCTCTGTTGGCGGGGATCGCCGGGCTCTTCGTGGTCACCGGTGCCATCGACGGCGACCGGCGGCTCGTGCTGGCAGGCCTCCGGCCTCGGCAGGTCCTTGCCGGTCATCTCGGCGTGATCGTGGGAGCGGCCTTGCTCACGAGCGCCGTCTCCATCGCGGTCTCAGCGGCGTTCTTCTCCCCACAGTTCTGGCCGGAGTACATCGCCGCAATCGTCTTGGTCGCACTGACCTACGCCATGATCGGGGTGTTGCTCGGCCCCTTGGTCGGGCGCCTCGGGGGTTTGTACCTCCTCTTGCTTCTCTCGATCGTGGACGCCGGCTACGGCCAGACCGTCATGTTCCACCCGGTTCCTCCGGCGTGGGGCGGGTACCTGCCCGCCCGTGGCCCAGGGCGACTCCTCGTGGACGGATCCTTCACGTCCGGCTTCGAGCAGTACAGATCCTTGTTCGTTGCGCTGGCGTGGCTCGCGGCGCTCACCGTCGCCGCAGCTCTCACCTTTCGCCGCCAGATCGGAGTCCGTCAGGTTGCACCGCTCCGCCGTCACTCCGAGCTGATTCGACGTGAGCCTCTCGGAACGCCCGGCGGCGTTGTTTCGTCGGATCTTTCCCAAACGCCGTCGGCGCCGGTTGCACGAGACGCCCTAGATCGAGGCCCTTCACCTGTGCCACAGCGCCATTTCGTCTCGACTTCGCAGCTCACGTCGCACCTAGGGGCAGAACCCGAGGAAGGAGGAGCATCATGAGCATCGACTCAGACAACAGGCAAACCCAAGACGATTCGAGAAACGGTCGTGCGCGAAGAGGACGCCGGTTCTCTCTCAACATCACCCCGGCGGAGCGCGTCGGGCGGATCGTTCTCGGCGCAGCAAACGCCATCATCGGGGCATTGCTGTTGGCCACCGCTGGGTCGGTGCTCGCCGTGACCCTCGAGGTCCTGCTGGTTGCCGCCGGACTCGACCTTGTCATCACCGGAGCACTGGGGCACTGCCCGCTCTACGCCAGGCTCGGCCACGTGCCGGCATCGCTTCGGGGGTCGTCATGACGGTACAGAAGAAGTTCGATGTCGCCCCGCCCGAGGGTGACCGTCACACGAATGGAGGCATGAGGCACGGTCACAGCTGGATGATGGTCGCCTGCTGCATCCCCATGCTCGTAATCGCGATCGTGCTCGTTGCCACCGGGATTGCCGGCGTCGGATTCATCTTCATCGCCGTCATGTGCACGGTCATGATGGCCATGATGATGGGCGCCATGGATCACGGAGGCGACAAGACCTAGATGACCAGACGGACGTCCTCGGATGCGTCCCACTGCGCTTGCCATCGTCGTCATCGATGTCGGGCCCCAATCCATGGCGAGACGGGCGCGGCCGCGCTGATTGGAGGGTATCGATAGCCATGACGAGTGAACATCCGTCGTCGGTGGAAGAGCTCTCCCTCTGGACCGGCGAACCGCTGGCCGAATTGTTGTTGTGGCAGTCGATCGGCCTGCTGCCCGACGCCCCAACCATTCCTCTTCCTCAGAGGTTGGAGCGGGTACGCCTCATTCGATTCGCGGTGCAACGAGGTTATGAGCCACAGCACCTCGCGGAGATCGCGTCAGCACACGGGGACATGATCGGGCACTTCGCGGAGCAGATCGGCGCAATGGTCGGCGAGCCGGTCTGCAGCGCCGCAGAGGCTGCCGAGCGGGCGGGCGTCGATCCCAGTTTGCTCGAGCGCCTCGGCGTCGCGTCCGGCCTAGGCGATCAGCCGTTTGCCGTCGAAGCTGATCTCAGGCTCGCTGCCCTCCTCAAGACGGTTGTGGACCTTGGTCTTCCATCTGAAGTGTTGACCCAGATGCTCCGGGTGATTGCGGACTCGACCTACAAGATCGCCGATGCCGGCAGTCGGTTGTTTCACCTCCATGTCCACGAGCAAATGCGCACGGCCGGCGCAGGAGGAATCGAACTGCTTTCTCGCACCATGGACTCGGCCGGACCCTTGCTCGGCTTGGTCGAGCCAGCGGTCATGTACTACCACCAGAAGGCATGGCAGCGAGCGTTGCGCGAAGACATGATGCTGCACCTCGCCGAGGATTCCACCATGCCCTCCGGGATGCCAGGCGAATTCACTCGAGCCTTTCTGTTCATAGACCTGGCGGGCTTCACGCCCATGACCGAGGCAATGGGCGACGCGGCCTCGGCCGAGGTGATCGACCGATTCTCCAAGTTGGTTCGAGACGGGGCAGGACACTGTTCAGGTCAGGTGATCAAGCAGATGGGCGATGCGTTCATGCTCGTTTTCACTGACGGTTACTTCGCTGGCCGCTGTGGCCTGGCCATCCAGCAGAGCGCTCGGGCCGAAACGCGCTTTCCGGCCTTACGCTTGGGGGCCCACGTTGGCCCGGTGCTTTACAGGGAAGGTGACTATCTCGGTACCGCGGTGAACACGGCCGCCAGGGTCGCTGCGGTAGCCACCCGACATCAGTTCCTCGTCACCGACGCGGTGCGCGCCCAGCTTGACCGTCTGGACGTGGAGATCATCGACGCCGGCGCTCGGGCGCTCAAGGGGTTGGCCGATCCGGTGCAACTGTTCGAACTGCGAAGCCTCGATTCGGAGAGACCAAAAGTGGTCGACCCGGTCTGCGGGATGGAACTGGATGAGGGCTCAGCCGAGGCAAACCTGATCTGGCAGGGGCTCCGCGTGCTGCTGTGCTCCGAACAGTGCCTTCGCCGCTTCCTCGACGAACCGAACAAGTACGAATCTGCGCTCGCAGAACCCACGACTTGACATGCGGCCGCTCTGGCTTTCAGCTCGACGTCTCGCAGCCATCGTTGACGTCTGAGACGAGCGTCGCTAGGTCTGCGAACGGCGGAGCTACTCGAACTTATCGAGTTGCCAGCTCGAGGAGGCCTCAGGGCATTTCTTCTGTTAGCCCTGATTCAGTATGGAACGGCCGGCTCCTCCGGCGTCCGCATTTACGTGGATCATTCACTTGTGCGGTGAACGGAGCCGACATACGGAGGGAAGGAGCCAGCCGTGTCCAGTATTGCTCACCGGGACTTTGTCCACCTGGGGATGGACGTCTCGAAGAATGCAATTGCGGTGGCCGTATTACCGCCCGATCGTGACAGGGCAGAGGTCGACAAGATCTTCCACGACGCCGACTCGGTGCGTCGCCTGATCAAGCGGCTTGGGCCGCCCAAGCGGATCTGGGCCTGCTATGAGGCGGGCCCGACCGGTTACGACCTGCAGCGCCTGCTCAATTCGATGGGGGTCCGCTGCGACGTGGTGGCCCCATCGCTGATCCCGAAGGGTTCGGGCGATCGGGTGAAGACGGACCGCAGGGATGCCCGGCGACTGACGGGGCTGCACCGAGCCGGCGAGCTCACCCCCGTCGCCATCCCCACGCCCGCCCAAGAAGGGGTGCGCGACCTGTGCCGGACCCGGGGCGACATGGTCCAGGACCTCACCCGGGCCCGCAACCGCCTGAGTGGTTTCTTGCTCCGCCACAGTGTGGTGTGGCGGAGCGGGTCACCTTGGACCGAACGACACCGCCGATGGCTCGGCACGCTGTCTTTCGATGACCCGGCGGTCGCCATCACCTACGCCCACTACCTGGCCACGGTGCAGCTGAGAGACACCGCACTCGAGTCGGTCGAGACCGATCTTCTCCCGTGGTGCGAGAAGGATCCCTTCGGCGACCAGGTAGCGCGTTTGGCTGCCTACCGCGGCGTGACCCGCATCGGCGCGCTCTGTCTGAGCGCGGAGGTGTTTGACTGGCGCCGCTTTCCCAAGGCTAGACCATTCATGAGTTTCACGGGGCTCGTGCCCGGAGAGAACTCGACCGGTCTCACCCAGCGTCGCGGCTCGATCACCCGGGCCGGCAACGCCCACCTGCGCGGCCAGCTCACTGAAGCCGCCTGGTCCTATCAACACGGTCCCAATGTCGGTGTCGGCATCAAAGAACGCCAAGCCGGTGTGCCACCCGAGACCGTGGCGCGCTCGTGGGCCGCCCAGGTTCGCCTGTGCCGCCGATTCCGCCAATTGGCCACCCACAAGAACGTGCGCTCGGTGGTGGCTGCCGCCATCGCCCGGGAGCTGGCCGGGTTCTTGTGGGCCGAGATGGTGGCCCAGGTCTGACCACTGTGGTCTTCGCCTCGGCCAGCGCGCGATCGGCGCCGCGTCTGGTCGAGCCCTCCACGACGCGCCGGAGCACCGCCGCAGCAGATCCGATCCTCGCCGGTGTTACGCCCACCACCGCCCTTTGTGACGATGTCATGGGCGCCCTGATTCAGAGGCAACTACCTGCGCATGGCTTTACTGCGATTTCGATACGCGTACATCATCGTGGCGGTTCTCCGATCCACTGCGCTCCGGCGCGTCGTCGATGGCTCGCTCGACCGCCACCGCCATCCGCACGGGAAGCGGAGTAGCAGCCTCCAACCTGACGTCAACACCGTTCGTCCTCACCCTTCGGGCTCCGGGCGCTCCGTATTGACCTCAGGGTCCCTCGACTGCTCAAGAACAATCAGGCGCCGCACCTATGGTGCGTCGCGGTCAAAAGACAGTGAAAGGGACCTCGGCGCGGGAGGTTGACAGGCCGTTCCACATCATCACCGGGTAGGTGACGCTCCTACCTGACAGAATCGCTCTATGCCTGCACTGCCTACGGGTTATGCGGTGCGCATAGGTCTTCTGCTGGCCGCTTGGATGGCACTGACAGGGATGTTGGTTGCCGTCGGCTTCGGCGTCGTCCACTCGTCCACGGCTGCAGCGTTTGACCGTCACGTGACCTCGACGGTGGTCGCACACCGGTCCCCGGCCCTCAACTCGGCCATGAAAGCGGTCACGTGGCTGGGCTCATGGGTCGCCCTGGTAATCGCGGGTGTCGTCGTGCTCGTGCTCGCTGTCCGTGGGCGACTTGCTTGGCTGGCCGTTGTGCTCGCTGTAGTGGCGTGGGCGGGCGAGACGGGCGGCGTCCAACTGGCGAAGCACGTCGTTGAGCGTCAGCGACCACCCGAGAACATCTGGCTCAAGACGGCCCACGGCTGGTCTTGGCCCTCCGGCCATATGGCCGCAGCCGTCGTCGTCTTCACCGTACTTGCCCTAGTCGTGACCTACATCTTCCCCTCCCGAGCCACACGGATCGTGGCATGGAGCCTCGCCATCGTCGCCATGGCTCTCGTGGGGTTTTCACGGATCGAACTCGGCGTCCACTGGACGACTGACGTATTGGCGAGTTTCGTCTTCGTCTCCCTTTGGCTCTTAGCCATCGTGACGTTGTTCACGACTGAACTCAAAGGGTCACAAAGGAACGCGGCTCTCTGAATCCGGTGCCCAGACAAGGAGGAGCGACTACGTCGCTTTGGGAGGCTCCTCGTGCGTTGTTGCCTCCCACACGTCTTCGGACAGCCGTATTGCGATGAGTCGCGCAACCGCGATGCCGATGCCAAGGGCGACAGCCCATGTCAGCGCCGCTCCCCATGTGACTTTCTGGTCACCAGGTCCCTCTGGGGGCGGTCTGCCGCTGACCCGACGCCAAATGGCAGTCACAACCCGTTGCGCAACCACCACAGAAATCGAGGTGGCGCCAGCACTGACAGCGCTCCAGACCATTTGCTTCTCTTTCTGGTTCACTGTTGGCACCGTAGGCCCACCGGGTGACACCCATCAACCAGTCAGTGTCTCTGTAGGGGCTGAACCTTCTCGATCAGCTCTTGGCAGAGGCATCCCAGACCGCCGGGTGGGAGGCAGGCCATAACCGTGAACCCATGCGGCATTGAGCCAAGGAGAGTGAGTGGTCTCCCCGGTGTCAGACTGAAGGTTGTGGTTGACCTCCCTGGAACGCCGCAGGTGCATCACCCAGGAGCCCAAGACCAACAGTCTGGACGAGGGGCTGTCCCCCCCAAGTTGACGAACCCTCCAGGGGCTCCACATTCCTCAGACACGGCTAGGGCCGAATCACCTCTCCGTCGGGCTCTGGGTGGCCTCCTTAGCCTGGCACTCGTCCTCTTCATCTTTCTTGGGGTGATTCCGCAGTTCGCGAGCTATCAGGACGCTTGGACGGCCATTTCCAACATGGGAGTGGGGTGGTTGGTCGCCATCCTGATCGCCGCCACCGTCAATCAGATCTCGTTCGTCTGGCCCTACCAGGCCGTGCTCGAGCACCTCCGTTTCCGCCACGGCTTCATCGAGACACAGACGACGACAGCCATCTCCAACACCGTTCCGGCCGGCGGTGCGGTGGCGATCGGAATGACCTTCCGCATGTTCGGCTCTTTTGGATTCGCCAATGTACCCATCTCGACCGCGGTTGTGGCAACCGGGATCTGGAACTTGGCGTTCAAGTTCGGTCTCCCCATCGTCGCCGTCATCCTGGTGGTCGTCACCGGACAGAACGCCGGAGGAGCGATCGGGGCGGCTGTCCTCGGCGTGGTGATCATCGTCATCTCGGGTGTCGTGCTGTGGCTGACGTTCCGAAGCGAAAAGAGCGCCCATTGGGTAGGCCACCTGGGGGACCGGGTCCTCAACTGGTGCCTGCACTTCTTCCACAAGCCCTCGTCGGACCGGCTCGAGACCTCAGTGCTCCATTTCCGCGACCAGACCAACGACATCGTCCACCGGCGAGGCTGGATGCTGACCGGGACGGTGCTGGCGAGCCAGATGGCGGTGTTCGTCCTCGTGCTCTTTTGCGTCCGCGGGGTGGGCATCGGTTCAGACGAGGTGAGCTTCCTCCAGGTGCTCTTGAGCTTCGCCGTGGCTCGACTGGCCGGCGCCATCCCTATCACCCCGGGCGGTCTGGGCACGGTCGACGCCGCGTTCATCGGCATGCTGACCGCATTCGGCGCCAACTCCAGCGATGCGTTGGCGGCAGACATGGTGTGGCGGGCCACCACCTACTTCCCGCCGATCTTCATCGGCCTCGGGACGTACGCGTTCTGGAAGCGCAATGACGCGAAAGGCATCTATGGTGCGCATCCCGACGCCGAAGCACTCGGCGCTGAGGGATGACGACCGGGTGACTATCGCCTCGGTGCAGGACGCCAACGCGTTACGCGAACCGTAGGCGTCGCTGCCACTTGGAGCTGGCTTGCCGCCACGCCGCGGAGCTTTTCGAGGCGGCCCGGAAGGCCCTTGAGGCCGGCTTGGGTCGCCCGCGCCAGGCTGGACATGCTCAGGAACGGAAGCGCCTCGGCGACGGGCGCCGGCCCGATACCGACAAGGGCGGTCGTCACCGCTCGGTCCGGTTCGACCACGATGGACTGGGAGGCCAACATCTCGGCGACGTCGCGCGCGAGGGCCCGCTCTGGAGCCGACGTCTGGGCGAATCCGAAGTCGATGATCCACGGGGCTCCCTCGTCATCAATCATGACGTTGGCCAGGCGGAGGTCGCGGTGGGCGATGCCGGCACCATGCAGAAGCGCCACCTGCGACCAGAGATCCTGGAGCACATCGTCGCTGACCAGGCGGACGTCGACGGAGTCCAGACTCTTCGCGTCCAAGCCGCGATGTGCGAGGAGAGTCGTGCCGTCATCGAGGGTGGCCAAGGCAACGACATCGGGGGTGCGGACTCCGGACTTCGCTGCAAGGAGGTCCAAGAGGGCTTCCACTTGGAGCTGCCGCTTTGCGGAGGTGAAGGGCCGTTCGTCGTCGAGGTTGCGGTATGCGACGAAACGCCAGAGCTTGAAGAGAAGGTCAGCATCGCGTTGATCGGCACCAACGGCTTTGACGAAGAGGTGTCCTCCCTCCGCCGTGTCGACGAAGAAGGGTGTTGAGCCACGCGCGTCGACATTGGCTTTGCAGACATTGACGACCGGCTGACCCGAGCGCTCGAGCGCGTCGCGCACCTGCGATGCACCAACACGGCCGCTCGGTGAGCCACCGATCAGGTGGACAAGTGCACCGACCGTCCACCCCAGAACGAATCCACCCACGACATCGAGCGGGAGATGTGCGCCGACGAAGATCCTGGCCAATCCGACAGTGACCGGCAACAGCCAGATCCAGCGCCGCCAGCGCCTGGCCAAGAAGGGGACGGCGGTCGCAGCGAGTGCGGCGGAAACGGCTGCGTGACCAGAGGGGAAGCCGAGCCCCTCAGCAGGTTGGCCATGGATCACGACACCGCTGATGAGTTCGGCGGGCCGGGCCCGATTCACCAGATCCTTGAGTCCGATGGCGGCGTAGTAGGCGATGAGGCCGGCAGCGAGAAGCTCGAGGGCCAGCCTAACGCGTCGGCCCAGCAACGAGATGCCCGCCATCACGAAGATCGCGCCATAAGTCCCCAGCTGCATCACCAACCACAAGAACCGGTACAACCAACTCGGCAAGCTGTTGATCAGGTGAAAGAGCGCCGTCTCGAAACTTGTGATCCGGGAGATGGAGGCAATGAGCGCACAGGCCGTCAGGAGGACAGAACCGAAGACCACGCGTACGACATCTCCTGGATGACGGCTATATGGAACGTCCGATCGTGTCGTCAGGCGCACGGTTCATTCTCTCAGGCGCGCTGTGGAGTGGGGTGTCTCATGGCGGCTTCGCTGCCAGAGGCGCACGTTGACGATGATTCTCCGGAAGCCGCCTCGCCGACGCAATGCGCATAAATCGGCATGCCCCAGACCCCCGGATCGGTGGGACATCTCGGATGCCAGTCATCCCATGGTTATCGTGATCCGGGTGGCTCCCGGTTCGTTTGGCTCCGATCTACGCCTCGTGCTGCAAAGCCTGACCGAGGTCCAGACCACCGAGTTTCTCCCACTGTTCTCCCTCGCTGAGCCAAACGCCAGAAACAGACGGGTGTTTCGCTTCGTCAAACCGAAGGCCCTGAGAAGGTGTTTGCGGTCGTCTTTGCGGAACTTTTCAGCGCAGACGGCAACCGAGACCTCTTGTTCAGCGTCCAAGTGTTCCCCGGCGATGAGGTTGTATCGATCGTAGGAGAAATCGAACTAAGCAGCCAAACGGGAACAGTGGCTCTGTTCGAGCTGTCCAGAACGGCGACGGAAGCACGGGACATTGCCGACGAAATCCGAGGAGCTGCGTCGGAAGTTTGTCGCCAACATGACCGGCTGGCAGCTTTGGCCGACGACGATTGAATCACCTGCCCCCTAACCGGTTCGGTGATGATCACGCGAAAGGTTCATTCGAACGTCGGACGACGCGTTATTGGGACACTAGCTCTCAGCTTTCGTAGCTGAGAACGCGGCCGTCGGAGTGGCACGCTGTGGCACGTTGGGGGCACGGCGACGCCTTGGTGACCGCAATCATTGACGGTTCGGGCTGACGAACTGCGTGACCTGCGACATCTCGCTAACCGCATCCTCAGCTTGGGAAGCCCATGAGTTGTGTCCGTGCGATCTGCGGTTTCGCATGAAAACCCAGCTGGAGCACTATCCGCACCTATTCGGTGGTATTCGCTATACCCCCCTTTTTGCTCTCGCGTGTGGCACGAAACGACGTCAATTTCGGAAGTGGCACGAAGTGGCACGGGGACGTCCGGGGTCCTCAGCCACAAAGCTGAGACCGGTCGAGATCGTCCCTGCCAGCTCGGCCGCCGCGGCCATCCAGCGCCACTCATGGTATGACCAGCCGTAGTGTTAGCGACTGATTCGGACCGCGTAGGCGTGGATTGGGCCACTCGGGATGTGGCCAGCCCGCACGACCGATTGCCCGACCGCCAAACACATCTGGTGCGTCGGGCAGCTCACCGACGTCAGGCTGTCATCGAGCAAATGGGATCCCATGTGGACCGCACCCAGATGCCACTTGCTACGGGACTGGACTTCGATCAGATAGCCCTGTTGGAGGGCAGCCTGACGCTGAGAAGTTGTGGCACCAGTGACCCCGCCGACCGCCACGCACGACGTTGCCTGGCTACACGCGACCGAGGTAAGAGAATTGGTCGCCCCGTTGGTGTTCGGAGATGGCACTTGAAGCCAACGAGAGCCAGCCAACCGCACGATCAAGGTGGACACGTTGATAACAGTGCCCTTTGTTACTGTGGGGCCACCGCTCCCCACGGCAAAGCAAGACGGTACGGTGCAAGCGACTCCGCTGAGCAACGGAGGCTGCGAGGTCGCAGAGGTGGCGGACCTGCTGACGACCGGGGCTGAGAGCGGCGTCCAAGTGATCCCCGAGGACGCGTAACCGTAGACCCCGCTACCCCCTCGGGCTGCGGTGACGCGTTGTCATCCCGATCCCGTCCGTCGGGAGGCCATCATACGACCGATAAGGTCACATAAAGGTCACAGCAGCGCTCTTTTCGGAGCCACGTGACCTTGGGGGATTCCACCGCTAGCCCTGTGAAC
>Ga0182038_10000548_pt1 | contig 19158 bp, 26 predicted proteins | sample sta12Can44000108_FD_125976 | JGI IMG/M metagenome (GOLD analysis project Ga0182038, IMG submission 125976) | Lab enrichment of tropical soil microbial communities from Luquillo Experimental Forest, Puerto Rico - statanox.12C.anox.44.000.108 | ecosystem: Environmental > Terrestrial > Soil >...
ACCAACAACGGAACCAATTCGATAGGTTTTCTATTAAGGGTTATTAAATCGGGATCAGGGCTGGAGTGTTTCGCCATGCGCATAAAGCACCTCATCGCACCGTTAACCGCCGCCGCCATCTCGGCACTCCCACTTGGTCAAGCCGCTTACGCCGAACTGCTCATTAAAGTCGACAAATCCGTCCAGCGCATGACCGTCACGGTCAATGGCGAGCAGCTTTACAACTGGCCGGTGACGACCGGAGGGGGCGGCTACGACACGCCGGGCGGGACGTTTAAGCCATTCCGCATGGAGATGGACCACTATAGCGACGAGTACGACAACGCGCCGATGCCTTACTCGATCTTCTTCACCCAGACCGGAAACGCTATCCACGGCACTTACGAGCAACGCAATCTTGGTCGTGCCGTGTCGCATGGCTGCGTGCGGTTGTCGGTAAAGAACGCCGCTACGCTGTGGAATCTGGTGAAGCAAGAGAAGATGGCCAACACCACCGTCGTGGTAAACGGTGCGATCCGCGATGCCGGTCCACCGGCGGTGGCGCGCTCTCAGCCCCTGCCATTGACGCCAGACAGCTCGATCTATGCGGCGCAGACGGCGCCGGCTGCCGATCACTCAAGCTACGATGCGCCGCTGTCACAGTCCCGGCCGCGCTACGACGACAATCGTCCGCTACTGCCGTTTTTTCCATTCTTTTTCGGGCGCTAACCCAACCCACCCGCGCTTCTTGCCAAGTCCAGCAGGTTCGTCAGCCAGGACGCAGTGAGGGATGAATGGCAGTGGCCTCGCGAGGCGAGGCCATGAAGTTTGGTCTGAATTGGTTATCTTCAGCAAACCCGCCAGCATCGGTAGGGGTTGCAAACTCGACGGCATGCGGGCGCTACAACAACCGGTGGGACAACCGCCACGCCCGGCACCACTACAGCGCCGCCGCCGTAGTACGCACCGCCGTAGTAGCCATTGCGACGGCATCCGCCATAGGGACCGCGATGGAACCCGAGGCCACATCCACCGGCGACTTCAACGACTAAGCTGTCGTGAGTTTGAGTGCTGCTAAATGGCATCGCTTGGGCACCAATTGCCGAAAAACTCGCAGCCACAGCGATTAAGGCGAATCTCAAAAGCTTATTCATTTGCTCTCTCCCTGAACGTTAGCGACGCATGAAACCCCGCCGGGGAATGCAAGCTTTTGGGACTACGATTCACCGGAGGGGCCATGAAGGTGAGTTCAATACTTTCACGTAATTATCGTGCCAGAATCGGAGGCGGTTGGCTGTGACGGCCAACACACTGAGCCGAAGCGATGACAAAACGTTTAGGTCTCCATAGCGCCCACGATAACGAGCGACTCGCTTGTTATGACAAAGCCGCCGGCGCCGAACAGAATGCCGCCGAACAGACCGCCGCGCCTATTTCGCGCGGCGAATACACCCCGATCATGGGACCAACTACATCACCCAACCGCGTCACGTTGTCGGCGGAAGAAAGAGCTCTTGCCGCCGCGTCCGCCATAAGCGAGGTGAAGTACGCCTGAAACAAACTGAAGCTGCAGCAAATGAAAAAAGCGGGCCTGATCAGAGATTAAAAATCCGTTCGATAGTGCGGCAATCCAGACCAACCACAATCGCACGACACCAGCTTGGCTCGTGACGGTAATCGAGTTTGGAACCAGCCTCGAAAGCCACCCTTACCGCTGGGCGTGTTTTCTTCGTGCGTCATATGATTGTGTACCAGTATTTGCCCTGCTGGAATTTTGCGCGGGACGGTCAGTGTTGGCACTGGAATATAGTTCAAGCGGCGCTCTGTCATGGCGGTACTCTGAACAAATGACGCCAAACCGAAACCCTAATCTCTAATCCGTGACACTAAAATGAAACCGAAAAAGATACGCATTCATACTGACGAAATCCGCTCGATTGATGCAAATGAGTTACACGGTCGTGGAGCATTTTACAGGCGGATGGAATTTCCATTTGTCGGGCACGTGTGCTCTGCTCATTCGCGTGCTAGCTATCGGGCGACGCCCGCTCGCCCTTAAAAAGCCAAATGCGCTGAGCCGAAGCGATGACAAAAGTTGAGGTCTCCATAGCTCCCTCAAGAGAGAAAAGACCGATCAATCCTGCCGATCGGTGATCGGGATGAGCCTTGTTGCATTTTGCAACGGGTCGGGGTTCTTGGTACATGACCGAGCCGCATCACACCATGTCACTCGTCCATAACGACAGCTACGGAGCAATCCATGACCACTCGACGCGCCGCCTGTAGCTGCGGGCAGCTTTGCCTTACGATTGAGGGCGAACCTTCGCGCATATCCATGTGTCACTGCTTGGAGTGCCAACGGCGCACCGGCGCCGTGATCAGCAATCAGGCGCGCTTCCGCCGCGAGCAGATCACCTTCGAGGGTAAGGCTACGGCGTGGACGCGCAGAGCCGAAAGCGGCAATGCATTGACCTTTCACTTCTGTCCGGTGTGCGGCTCCACCGTCTACTGGGAGGGTGAAGGCTTTCCTGGATATGTCGCTGTTGCCGTCGGTAGCTTCGCCGACCCGAATTTTGCCGCGCCGACCATCGCAGTGTGGGAAGAGTCACGTCACCCTTGGGTGTCTTTGCCGCCCGACACGCCGCCCAAGCGCGCCGCGAAGCAGGGATAAAAAGACGACCCGCCTCTTCAAGAATACGCGGTGCGAGCGTATGCGTCGGCATAGTCCGACAGTCTTGAGAACACGCAATTGGGCAAAAACCGCGCTTTTTTATCGTTCTGCAAGTTGCACGACCGCTACACCAAAAAGGAATTTGTTAATTACACACGCTTTTCACACCCGAGAAGTCGAAGATTTGTGAACGGTACGATGCTTGGCTAACAATATTTTTGTTTCGAAGATGACCCTCACTTGCGGCGGCCCGCCTATGTGGCCGCCGTTCTTTTGTTACCGGTAGTCGACCAAGCAGGCGCTGTGTCATGACTGAACGCTAGATTGCCCGGTGGGTTGTGGCTCCGTTTCTTCAACGATCATTTTCATTTCTTTACCGCAATGCGCGCATTCAAAACTGCGCATCTCTCCCTTTAAGCCTGCGGGGAGCGGTGAATGCCAGACGGCACGAGCTTTTTCTCCACACCGCGGACAAACAATTGGTTTTATGTGGGCGAGTGGAATATATGTAAACAGCTGACGTCGCGGCGGCATCCCACTTCCCCCAAAGTACGCGAGGGCTCTATCAGTCACCGGTCGCTCGCCTCTGAGCGTCGTCCGGTAGTCCGAACTGCCCTCATATTATCATAAATTGGACTTTTGTGATTGCCAGCACAGAACGGCCAACCGAGCTTCCCTATTCTCGGCATCATGGCTCCGCGAAAGAAAACCCTCGAAGAGCTCAAAAAGGAGGCGATTGCCGAACTCGAGCGGCGCGGTTACGACGTTCGCGGCAGGACACCGGCACAAATCAGACAAATGATTAGGCGCCGTCCTTCAAAGCAAAAATCACAGCAATCAACCTCAAAGTTCGACCGGTGAAAAACGGGGATAACTCTCATCTTGTTGCCAGATTTTAAGGATGTCGATTGTTTGTGCGGTGCCAGAGCGCGCGCCCTAGCGGGGTCATCGGCCGGCGCCGAATAGGCCGGTCGGCTTGGGTTCACCAAGTCTGTGCATGAGTTGTCGTAAAAATTCGGGCGAGGAGGCTTAGAAATCGGCCAATTCGCTGAGCCGAAGGGATGACAAAGTTGAGGTCTCCACCCATGGCCGGCATCAATTTTAAGTCGGATTGTCAAGGCTGAAGGTTTCCGAGCGCGCATCGTAAGCGAAGGCCTCCGCAAAGCGCGCCCACGCAATCACAGCACCTAGCGTGCGGGTCGCGCTTTCAGTACTCATGTAATCCTCAAGCTCATTACGAAACCGGGTGCGCGGCGCCATATGATTGGTACGCTCCTGTAAGATACGCCGGATGTGCGTAGCCAAAGGCACCTGGTTTAGGAGCTGGTTCTGGAACAATTTCTTGCGTTCATCGATCCCTGCGCCAGCAAACTCTTTGCCAACATCGGTAAGGTGGATGTCGCCGCCCTCGATCTCGGCAAACCGCATCAGTTGCAATGATTCCGCGATAGGAAATAGATCGTCCACCTCCATATGCAACTGGCTCGCGATAACCGGCATATCGGCTTTGCCGTTGTAGGGTTCACCAGCAATTGCTTCTATCAGGCCGGCCATCGCATTAGCCGAAACTCGCGGCAACTCCATGTCGATGCCCATGCCTGCAGTACGCTCGGGTGTAGAAATGGTGTGCGTTGGTGTCATAGGACGCGCAGTCAAGGCGACATACATGCGCTCGACGAGATCGCGGAACGCCGGCTCCATACGACTGCGTGGTTGAGGCAGATTAATTTTGATCTCTTCAATGATGTGACCGGGGTTTCGCGAGAAAATGAGGACGCGGTCACACATCAGTACCGCTTCCTCGATGTTGTGTGTGACCAGGATCACGCCTTTGATCGGCAACTTACCTTCCGTCCACAGTTCGAGGAAATCGGTTCTTAGCGTCTCTGCAGTTAGCACGTCGAGTGCAGAGAATGGCTCATCCATGAGAAGAATTTTGGGGTGCACGACAAGCGCGCGCGCAAAGCCGACGCGTTGCCGCATGCCACCCGACAATTCACGCGGATAGGCCGACTCATAACCGTCCAGACCGATCAAGTCGATGCCAGCCAGCGCACGCTTCCGAATCTCGGCCTCAGGCAGACCAAGCGCCTCAAGGCCGAGCTGCACATTTTCCAACACGGTTAGCCATGGAAATAGCGCTGAGTTCTGAAAAACCATTGCGATGCCGGGCGCAGGCCCGGTGACCCGTTGGCCTTCATAATTGACCTGACCTGAAATTGGCTGCGCGAGTCCAGCTATAAGTCGCAACAGGGTCGATTTGCCTGATCCAGAGCGGCCGAGCAGCCCAACAATCTCTCCGTCTCGCAGGGTAAGATTGATGTCCTGGAGGACGAGTAACTCCTCGCCGTCTGGCTTCGGGAAGGCTTGGCAGCAAGATTGAATTTGCAGCAGCGCGTCATTCATAGTTATGACCCTTATCCAAGCCGGAATTTTCGCTCGGCGAACCAATAGAGGGGCCGCCAGAACAACCGATTGACGACGACCACGTAGAGGCTCATGACCGCGATTCCAAGAACCACGCGGTGCATGTCGCCTGCCTCTGTCGCCTGTGCAATGTAGGCACCCAAGCCGTGGGCGTGCAGATGCGTATCACCCCATGACGCCACTTCGGCGACGATGCTGGCATTCCATGAGCCGCCAGACGCTGTGATTGCGCCAGTAACGTAGTAGGGAAAGATGGCCGGTAGCGCGATCTTCTTCCACCAGAGCCATCCCCGCAGCTGAAGATTGGTGGCAACGTCACGCATCTCCGAAGGGATCGCCATCGCGCCCGCCACCACATTGAATAGGATGTACCATTGGGTGCCTAAAATCATCAGCGGGCTGAGCCAGATGTCTGGATCGAGACCGTAGTTAACAATGACAACCACGACCACTGGAAACAGCACGTTGGCGGGAAAGGCCGCAAAGAATTGCACGAGTGGTTGAACGAGTTGAGTGAGGCGTGACCGGGTGCCGATCATCACTCCAATTGGTACCCAGATCACGCTGGCAAGCGCGATCAAAATAACCACGCGCGTCAATGTGGCGAGACCATACAAACTGGCTTTGACCAATTCTTGCAGCGAGATGTTGCCAGCAACGAAACTAACAAGCCGCCAGAGCGCAACAGCGGCGAGCGCCAAAACGAGGCCGGTCCAAACGCAATCGCCCCATCGCGATCGCTCGCTGGTCAACTTGACGACCTTATTGTTGGCTCGCTCAGCGACAGACAACTGGTAGGTGCGCTGCCAAAGTCGCGAAACCGGTACAACAAGCGTAGCCACAACGCGTGATCGTCGGAATACGTCCAGTACCCAGGACTGCGGCGGAGCGACGCTGGCCTGTTGCTCAAAACGGAAGCGATCAGCCCAGGCCACGAGCGGTCGAAAGAGGAGTTGGTCATAAAGCAGAATGACGACCAGCATGGCGGCGATAGCCCAGCCCACCGCAGCGAGATTCTTTTGATCAATCGCAAGGGCAAGGTATGAACCAATGCCAGGCAGTGTCACCGTCGTGTTGCCGACACTGATTGCTTCCGATGCCACCACGAAGAACCAACTACCCGACATCGATACCATCATGTTCCAGATTAGCTGCGGCATCGCAAAGGGCACTTCGACCCGCCAAAAATGCATCCAGCGGGACAGACGGAACGTGCGCGAGGCTTCCACCAGTTCGATCGGCACCGTCCGCAGGGACTGGTAGAAGCTGAACGCCATATTCCAGGCCTGGCTGGTGAAAATCGCGAAAACGGCCGCGAACTCGGCGCCCAGTACGCGGCCTGGTGCAAGCGACATAAAGAAAATGACAGTCACGGAGATGAAGCCGAGGATCGGCACAGACTGAAGAACGTCGAGCAAAGGGATGAGTATCAGTTCGGCCCGCCGGCTTTTGGCAGCGGCCGTTGCATAGGTGAATGTAAAAATGAGGGACAGCCCCAAAGCGCCTAGCATTCGTAAGGTGGTGCGGGCGGCGTATTCTGGCAAAAAGTGCGGATCGAGCGACACAGGCGCCTGTTGCAATTCCGCAAGCGGCCGCAACAGATCGCTGCTTGTTTCGGCAAGGAAGATCAGAACACCAAAGGTCAGCAGGATGGCGAGCGCATCCCACCGCGTGAACGCGCGGCTGACCTGCTCAATAGAAATCGGAACAACACCGCGCATCGTCACCAATTCGGTCGCAGAGCACTTTTCTGAAGCCATTCAACACACTGAATAGCTCGATGCAAATTGCGCCTGTCATAATTCTTTTAATCTAGTTCAAACGGAACGTTTGGCTTCGAATATCGGCCAGCATTAAGACAACATAAAAAAATGCGGCGCCTCGCTCGCTTGGACATCCGTTTCGTTCTCCCGTCACGTCATTGTCACGAACAAAACCAATCATCCGCGCTCGAGGGTTAGAGTTTCGCCCGGGTCGCATCTGGAGATTCCAAATGTCGAAAAAAGCTGCTGAACATCACAAGAAGGCATCCGAGCATCATGAGCACGCTGCGCACCACCATGCGGAAGCTGCCAAGCATCATGAAAGCGGACACCACGAAAAAGCGGCCCACCACGCCCATACCGCGAGCGGGCATGCAATTCATGCTCGGCATCATTCCGAGGAAGCAGGAAAAGCTCACGCGGAAGATCACGGACACAAATAGCGGCCGCTCGGCTGGTTCGCTGGATGAATTTGCCTGCAGTGTAAATGCCTGTTTTGGGCCAATAGCGGAGTAACGGCCCGCAACGGATGGACGCCGTTAGGGGGCCGGGGCAACCTCAGGACCACTGCCCGATAAGTTGCAGCACTTGAGCAAAGTCCTCGCTGCGAAGCGCAAGCTTCAGAAGCGAAAGGAAGATCGCGACGAGCAGGGCTACTGCCCAGAATTCTGATGTTTCCTTCGCTTGTTTGGGGTGGGTTGTTTTACGGCCGGCAGAAACGGAAGTGAGCATTGTTAACCCCCGCGTGGGTCAGAAAACGCCGGCGGTGGACTACCCGGCGAAAGCGCGAGGTGCGGACCCGCCGGGATGTTGTATGGGCCAATACATCGCCCCAGGGAGGCTCAGGGGGACTATTCAGACGACTGGCCGTGGCGTGCCATGCAGTCCCGATAGACGGTCAGATTGGTGAAAATCTCGGTAGCTCCACTTCGCTGCTTCGGCATTACATTTTTGAAGTGCTTCATCTCTCGACATCGGCACAGACGCGTTGGCTTTCGAAGCCGCGTTCGATTTCGCAGTCTGACTTTTTTGCGCAAGAGCTGCCGATCCGGGGGTAACAATAATCGCGGCCACTATTAAAAATGCGAAAGGCTTCATGAGAAGTCTCCATTACATGGGCTTGGCGCCTCACACCTAACTTAATCATATGATGAAATGGCGAAGCCGCCGTGACATGCATACGTCTTGGCTGTAGCCGACGCGTAACGACCTCGTCCGCGTTTTTGCCTCAACCCTCTTGTTACTCCAAGGAAGACGCCGCACGAGTGAGCCTTCGCGGTAGCATTCCTCACTCATAAATAAAGTTCGCCGTGATGTGAGTTATCCCACATAGATCACGTGGCAGCAGCGAGTACATATAGCCGCAACAGAACTGCAATATGCGCCGAATAGGATAGAAGCGGAATTTGATGGTGCCCGAATTTTGGCCGTGTCGATTGAAGGAACCGGGCAGCAATGAACGCGAGACCACTTCACGTGATGCTGATGGCGGCGGCCATTGTTCTCCCAGCAATTATCGAACTTCCAACATTTGCAGAAACTGAAAAAACTATGTGGAATGTTCACGAACTTTACAAACAGTGCCAATACAAAGGAAGTCTTGAGAGAATCTTCTGTTTGGAATTTGTTTCAAACGCCGGACGTCAGGTCTTTACGAATGGACTCGCATTGAAAGACCTTAAACGTCCCCCTGATCTAGCGAAAAACACAATCCCATCTGCATGTCCAAAATCATTTGTGTCAAATGATGCGATGGTTGAGGCCTTCAGCGAGTGGGCAAACGAACATCTTGAAAAATGGAGTACAAGCGCGGACACAGGAGTGATGCAAGCGATGCACGACACGTGGCCATGTTTTTAATGAAAACCACGCGTTGCCGATCACAACATGCCGACAGGACTCTGTTGGACACATTTCCGCCAAAAGCAGACATCCAAACGCGCGGCTAAGCCTATCAGCGCCGCCCCGGCTCAATACAGCACAAGTGGCAACCGCGTCCCATTTATCAACAAACCATTATGCCGACGTTGTCCGCAACCTATTCGGGGCGCATGCTGTTGCATCATGGTCGATGATTCGCACCAGCACGCCGAGAGCGCCGAGGCCATCCTCAGGATTGCCTACTGCCGAGATGGCGTCGACGTAGCAGTGCAGGCAGCGATCCACATGATCTCCATCGCAGCTGCTCTCCTTACGAGTGAAAGCGGCCCGGATGAATCGCGCCGTATCTTGCAGATTGTCGGCGACGCGCAAGGAAAAGCATCGTGAATCCTGAAAGTGACTGAGGCGTGAGGGCGCGGATGCGTTACTCCGCACCCTCGATGCTCAATCGCAAACGTAAGGCTTCGCAACCACCGCTAGTTTCACTTAGTTTGTCCAACTTCCATTCGGCCGGCCACAGCATCAAGGACAGCCAATTCTGCCTGTTCAACAGCGGCAATAGCATAATCTACGGCGAGTCCGGCTTCCCACTCGAGGCGATCGGCGTGCTTTTCCGCATGTTTTACGTCCAGGTCATGCTTCTTCTGAGCAATGCCTTCCTTTATCGATTGCAGGTCGTTGGAAATTTTCGATTGGAACGCGGCCCATTTCTTCGTGGCAGCATCTCCTGCCGATTTCACGTTGTCGCCAACGGACTTTATGTTGCGCTCTACTTTTTCGGCCGCCGCCGTAGCCGCAGCGCGCGCTTGCTCCCTGCGTGCCATCACTTTGTCATGCGCTTCCTTCTGCGCCGCACTGGCGGCGTCCTCTGCGTGTTTTGCGCGGACTGACAAGTCAGCGAGTTGTTCAGAAAGTTTGGCCATGTTGTGCTCCTGACAATGGCTCCCAGCCCCCGAACGTTCCAATTATACAAGAGGGGTGGTATCCCGTGGATTGGACCATGGGGCAACGATTCGTTTGTTGCTGTAAACTCGGTTTAAAATACGCTTTGCAGGCTGGGCTAAGCTTGCTCGCCCCGGTTCGCTGAAAATGTTTTAGCGCCTTATCGGAATTTCACAGTTACCGTTTCCGCATAAGCGCACGTTGGACAGTCAAACGTCCGCGCACGTCCGCAGGAGGGCACTGACTATTTGCGCAATACGGTGCAAGCATCGCAGAACTCGAGGCGGTATTCCCGTGCGCGCCTCGTCTTACTGGGAAGCAACTGCCAATTCTTTGGCTGGAAATAACAAGACTGCGCCAAGCGAATTGCCTTAAGCGAACAATCAAAATTACAGCCAAGTGCTGGAACGAGTTCGCGGAGGTGTTTCAGAGGGGGCTGCCTCGCGCGCCGCGTTTGGCCAAGTCTTCAACCCGCCGCTAACGCGGCGGTTTTTTTAAGGCAGAGTAATGAAGGCCAAGAAACACAACAGAGTGTCACTGTTAACAGTCTGCGCAGAATGCGGTGATGCGTTGGTCCTTAGCCCAAGCGGGCACCAACTCTGTGCCAACCGTCTTTGCAAAGATGGGTTCGATGTTAGGCCGGATTGGCGACTGATGACTTCCGATTGGCAAGTCGCAAACAGTGGTCTTGCTCAGCTCGAAAGCGGACATTCGCAGCCGCGCAAACACTAATGTTTGCTATGGGCCAACGCGGCCATTTGTTTCGACTTTTTCAGTCTTAGTAAGGGGGTTAAATACAAAATGTGGATGCCAAAAGAGGATGACGCCGTCGAAATCTACGCGCGCTATTTGATGGGTCGACATGGAAAATCGGCACACTATTACGCGCGCAAGACCGCCGACAAACTTCAAAGAAATGGTGACCTTGAGGGCTATATGGCCTGGAGTCGCGTGGCAGACGCTGTCGAACGCAAAGCAGGAAACAGCGTCAATATGGAAACCGTCACGCCAGCGTCGTGAAACGGGTTTCCTTTAGCGTGCTGGCCCTGGCACGAAAGTGTCGTAGCCCTGTGACAAGCTCCTTGGAACTGGATCCTAACAGAGTACGCGGGTTGGTGCGACGGCTTCTTGGCGCGCGTCGGCAGTTAGTGTTCATGTGGTTACCGGCGCCGCACCAATCGCGACCGGCGGACCTGCTAACAAGGACTGGGGCCTCGTCTCCCGTCCCTCGCTTCGGGTTATTTAAAGGTTTTGTCATTTGCCATTTGCAGGCAGGTGAGCAGCTCAACGTAGCTCCGGGAAGTGGCACCATCGCCTTGGATTTCTAAGCACTCCCGTCTGGTTGCCGGGGTAAACTGCGTCCAATGACTTACAAGCGTTTCTCGCGCACTTTGTTCTGATTTAAGGCAGCCCTGTTCACTGACTTGGCTGCTGTCTTGACCACTAGCTTGGCCGGTGGTCGTGCTCTGATAAGCCCCTACATCGGCCCTGCAGGTTTTGTGGAGGTCGAAGGTGGGCACTTCCGCAGCGAACGCGACAAAAGATCGTGCAACGACAGCCGCCGCACCGACTAAGACCAGCATCTTCACTCTACGGAAAGCTGCTTCGCCACAAGAAATCTTCGCGAGTGTAGTAATAGAAGCTCGGTTCATGACACCCTCCTTGCGATGGCAACCCACGCGGACGGTGGTTCACGCGGTGCTGCCTGCGCGAAACCTTCAAAGTTGATTAAGCTAGTGGATGTAAGTCCAAGCGAAGAACAAGAGTACGATTGCTGCCGCGCCAAAGAGCGTTAGTTGGCCTGCTGCTGCAAAATTGGAATACGATCTTTGATCACGCTGTATTGTCATGGGTGATCCTCACTTTACGGACACACCCGTCCCTTTGTGCAGGCTACCGTTCCAATATGACCGTGGGGCGTTGGTTCTAATAAATTCTGCATTAAATCTGGCTGCGATACGAGAGTATCAGGCACCTACGACGACTGGCGTGTTAGCTCACTTAGTCGTGAAGTGAAACATGCTCACCAGAACGACCGAGGTGGCAGCCCAAGCCTGGGCTCGTCCGAGAAATAAGTAGCAAAGAAACCGAGTCCGCGCATGGTCGTCGCAAAAATTGCGCAATACGACCGCCTTAGGGCCTCGACTTAGCGCGAGATATGTCGGGCACGTGCGCCTTGGTCATAAACGGAGGTGTCACTCGCTGCGTGATCTTTGGTCCCAGCCACACCGACACCACGTCGGGCACCCGCGCTCTGCTCATTCGCGGCCACCTATCGGGCAGCGGACAGAACTGAAGCGTGAGGCTTGAGGACGGGTGGCTTAGAAATCGGCCACTCGCGCTTTTTACGATGACGTGCCAGATTTCGAGCGAATGTGAACTAGATCACAGGCGAGGCGGCTTGTGTGGTGCTATGAAACGCGGCGTCATTCCGATGAGCGGGGGGATCAATGAAGCCAGAAAAGCTTCAAGAGCACATTTACAAAACCTACTACGGGCTTCGAAATGGGTTTTGCGTGCTCGCTATTGCCTTTCCGCTGTTGCTTATCGCAATTGGCTGGTGGAATCAGATTCATCTTCAGGGTTCGATGAGCGCATACTACTTCGCCTTCGCACCGGAGAACTCGACATTGCGCGTTTTTCCCGGCCGTGCCGTGTTTGTCGGGCTCCTATTCATGCTTGGCGTTACTATGATTTTGTACAAAGGGTTCTCATGGTGGGAAGACTGGTTGCTGAATATAGCGGGTACAGCCGGCGTCGTTGCCGCGCTGGTTCCAATGCAGACGCCGGACTACTGCGACAACTGTGGGAGCAACACATTTGCCTATATCCACGAAATAGCTGGTGTTGTTGCCTTTTCCTGCATCGCCCTTGTTGCTTTGTTCTGTACGAATGGAACGTTGATCAAATTGTCTGACACTCGGAAACGTCGATGGTTCTGGTGGGCCTACAAAACGCTCGGGATCCTAATGATCGTAGCGCCGCTCACAGCAATTGTGATGACCCGCATCCTAGGAATTTCTGACGAGCGGATATTTTTTGCTGAGGCGGCTGGCCTTTGGGTGTTCGCAACATTTTGGGCGGTGAGAAGCTACGAACTGCACCTCAGCCAGTATGAGTGGAATGCGTTGACGGGCAAAAGCTAAATATTAGTTGCTGGCGATGTCGCCCAAACCCGAGCCAATAGAGGGACACCGCTGTCAGCGATCGTCGCGATCTTCATCCGTTTGATGTAAGAGGCCGGCCCCTATGGCATGGGCGCATAAGCGGTCGGAAATCACAGCATGACAAGAAATTTCAAGATAATAGGTGCGCCCTTAGCCGCGACCAACAGAACGCCGCAGAGCAAAATGATAATTAGCAACCCAATCACAACGCCACGTAGCTCTGTATCCATGGCGATAAAATAATCGGCCGCCAGAGGAAGGCATTTAATTTTGACGTACCATTGCACGTTTGTTTACGCAGCCCTTTACGCACGCGGGTTTTTCGAAGCTGAAAAATGCAAGAAAGCCTTGCGTAGTGCCGTTTTGTTCTACGGCTATCCGCCCTACCCCCGAAAGCAGACATTTGCAGTACGACAGCCCATGTCCGCTATGGGCCAGAAGCGGACGTCGGTTAACTCGACCAAATACTGCGGCTAACGCTACTGTTGGGTTGGTTGGGATTGGGCTCGGATGACTTTCAGTTACGACATTTCTCTCGCCACCCCGGACGATATTCCCGGCATCTTGACGGTACAGGAGCCAAACCTACCCGATCACGGCGGCAGTCTTTCGGTACGCCAGACCGCGGACTGGTTCAGGAATGCGATCTTAGAAAAATCGATCGTGGTCGGCCGGCGCAATGGGCAAGTTGTGGGCTACGTCTTGGGAACTTCACTGGCAGCGAAAGCACACGTGCGGATCATCCAAACCATGCTGCGTGCTTTCCCACCTCCCCATGATTGCTATCTCTACGGGCCTGTCTGCATCGCCGAAAATGAGCGCGGAAATGGGCTCGCCGCCGCGCTGTTCAAAGTCTTGCAAACGCATATGGATGGTCGTCCTCTGATGACATTTGTGCGGGCAGATAATGCCCCGTCGCTCCGAGCGCACCACAAAATGGGGATGCGCGATCTCGGTGCTTTTACGAACGAGGGCGTTGCGTATATCGCCCTTGCATACGACCAACCATCAGAAGTCGATATTCATTCCAAGTAACGGCTATGTTCGCCAAGGGCCAAAAGCAGACAGGCGTCGTTGCCGCTAAACGCCCACCAACAGAATCTTAATTAATAGCGTATATCATCATAATTGTTGCGATGTTTTTTGCGCAAGTTTAGCTGCGTGTAGCTGAAATGTTGAGCGACCTTTCCGTCCTCTTGCTCGTTCTATTCGCGATTCCGAGCATGGTGTTGCTGTATACGAAGCGATGACTTTATTCTCAGCTGGGTCATTGAGTGAGTTCATCGGAATTTGCATTTGTCGTTTATTCATCCTTCCGATGAGCAATGACTTGGTGTCAGGCCATGCCTAACAAGAAAATTAGTACTGCCGAGCCGCACCCAATTGAAGAAGTCGCTTGGCGGGACGTTTGGCTCAGGAGGGTGCTGATTGATCGCGGCAAACCGCTCCAACGAGTGGCCAGACGGATGAGACAACCGTGGCCTCTAGATAGGCCTCACGGCGGTCGGCAGCGAGGTCAGGTTACCTGTTAACGCTCAACGGTAGGGATCAATGGTCATGTCCCGACCAAATTCATCGGCGCGGCCGCCACCTCTACGCGTGGCCCGAACGCGAACGGCACCAGCATAACGGACTCGAGCACTACTGCTGCCACCAATTTCCATTGCCCAATATCGGCGGCCGCTGGCAGATATCGCAGATGCGACAGCCTGACAGCCGCCGCGCATCATATTCGCGCGGTGCGGTGACGACTGCATCCACATTCGCCTTGCACAGGCCTCGGTCGCGCATCCCATCGCCACATTTTCGGCTACGGCACCGGCCGGCCCGCGATGCTGCATGAATCCAGCGTGATCGAGACTGTTGCGGCGAGCCATGTCATTGGCGTGCTGTTGAGCGAGTGCTCGGAGTGAGGAGCAATCGGCCGAGCATGTTTCAACCCAAACCAACGTGGCGCAAATGGCGGCAAGTGTTCGAAGTGAGATCATCAAACGACCCGCTCCCGTTCAGCCGACCGCCCAATCTAATTCTTATTCCAACCTTATGATGGAGAGGATGATTTTAGAGGCTTATTTTACCGCTTCTACCAACGCCCTCAGCGTATCCAGTGATGGCCAGCAGCAACCGTCGACGCCGTTGTTCGGCTTTGGTGCTTCGTCATCAACGTTGATCAGCAGCGGCCAGCCAGTCATTGGCGCGCCGGCAAACAACTCGGTACTCGCGGGCGTGCCGGGGAAAAAATCGATACTCGCGCTGTTCCTGACGACGACCGCCGGAAAAAAGATTTCGGTCTTTGTCGCTTTCGGGCGAGGCGCAGAGGAGTCCAATGCGAGCGCCTTAGTAGCGCTATCCGATGTATTTACAGCCGGTGTAGTCAAATGGCGGCTGCTCAGCGGTTGGTCATTCCAACAACGGCTCGAACCGTGCAAATAGATAGGCTTCGCGGGCCATTTCGCGCGCGCCTCCTGCTTGGTCATACATTGCGGCGACGCCTGAACGTCGGGCGCGATAAGCGCAAATGCGATCACTAGCGGCGCGGCTCTCCTCAACATGGCGTGGATTATAGAGGTCACTATCCGTGGACGTTCGTCTGAATCCCGACTCGCCCACAGGTATTTGATACTGGTGGTACGTTACCGGCAGGGCGGTGAACTTGGTAATCGCTGCCGCCATCGTGACCAAGAGGCGTTGCTGAGTCAGTCAGAAAGCGATTTGCGTACCACGACATATTGAAATAGCGACAACCTCCTTGGTGTTATTACTAGCTCCTGCATGGAGTTTGAAAGATGATGATACGTACGATTTTGGTGGCTGTGGCGGCTCATCCATAAGCTTCAGTCGCGGACACGCGGAGGGCGCACAGGCTCCGTGGTGCGCGTTGATCGACATGGGCACAGGTGACTGGTATTGGGACTGCCAGTATGGCTCGTTCGAAGACTGCTACCGCAGAGGCAATATTTTGGCAGGCAATCGAGGCTTTTGCACTCCGAGCCCGTACTACGTCGCTGGACCTGCGGAGCAGACCCGAAAACGTGGCGCTCATCCGTACTAATCGGAGCACGTTCGGCATAGGGCCTATTTCACTAAACTGTCCTACTTCCTCAAGCGCCTTACGGCCCGCACCCAATGTCCGCCTTGGGTCAAAAGCAGACATTCACGCCGCACAAAGTCATGTCCGCCTTACCGCCGAAAGCGTACGCTCATCGCATTCACCTTATTTGATCGTTCAAAGTGCCCCAGCTTAAAGGGCGTCCCAGATGGCCAATGGATGCAGTCACTTGAAATACATTCGTAATGTCACACCGAGCGCTCTGGGCTGTGAGGAGTGCTTGAAGACAGGCGACAAGTGGGTCCATTTACGTCTGTGTCGTACGTGCGGCCATGTTGGGTGCTGTGACGATTCTCCCAATCGCCACGCGACGAAGCACTTTCACGCAACCAGACACCCTATTATCGAAGGCTACGATCCGCCCGAAGGATGGGGCTGGTGCTACATTGACGAAGTCGCGTTCGATCTTTCGGATCGCATGACCCCACACAACGGGCCGATCCCGCGTTTCGTTTAATTAGATGACTGCTCCGATATGCTGATTGGTATTCCTCCCGCATTCGAAGGAAAACGTGGATGCGCGTATTGAAGGCGATAGTTGTCCCTACCTTCATATTGGCGAACTTGCTGCCTGCGGCAGCACAGTATTCACAACAGTGGAAGGACTGCGAAAACGGTTCCGACGAAAAGCAGATCGAGGCCTGCTCAGCCATCATTCAGGCGGGGCGTGAAACAATGTGCCCTGACTCAAAGGAATTGGGCGGCGAATATGGCGCGGGTCGCGACTCTATGAGAGGCCGACACCGGTAAGAACAATCGGTGTACGTTGCTACCGAATTTGCTACCGAACTCGGTAGCACGAGGCGGGATGAGCAAAGACGAGGGTTCCTAAATTGCTCAAAAGGCGCGACAGATTGGGGGGTTAAGAGACAGGCGGGAACCTGCCGAAATGGAGGCCATAGAATTAGGAAACCGCTGCTCTATCCTGCTGAGCTACAGGACTATCAGGGACGATGTAGCACAGGCGTGGGTCTAACGCATCGTTTCAGCTAGTCAACCTTCGCACCTGACGCGGCGACGACATCCTTCCACATCGTTCGTTCCTTCGCAGCAAACGCAACCGCACCTTCCGGTGTGCTGGAAAGAACTCGGGCACCGGCGACGAGGAACCGTTCCTGGATTGCCTGTTCGCCGGCGATCTGGCGCTGGGCAGCGGAAAATCTGTCGACGATCGGACGCGGGGTCGCCGCCGGGAATACGAAAGCTGCCCACGATGTCACCACAAAGTCCTTGATCCCCGCTTCGTTCATGGTGGGAACGTCCGGCAGTGTCGGCCAGCGCTGCGCAGAGGTCACGGCAAGCGCGCGCATTTTTCCCGACTGGATGACAGGCACATATGAAGCGAGGTTGTCGATCGCAAAATTTACGTCGCCGGCGAGCATGGCCGGGATGGTCTGCGCCGCCCCGCGAAATGGGACGTGAATTCCATCGATGCCCGTTTGCTTGGCAAACATCACGCCGGACAAATGCGGCGAGGTGCCAACGCCGGGGCTACCATAACTGACGCGGCCTTTTTGCTTTGCCCAGGTCAGAAATTCAGCCAATGTTTTTGCTGGGACATGATCAGTCGGGACGACAAAGACGTTGGGCAACTCCCAGGTGAGCGACGCCGGGACCATGTCGCGTTCGGGATCGTAAGGCATCTTGTTGTAAAGATATTGATTGATCGCGAAATGGCCGATCGTCGCGGCACCAATCGTGTAGCCATCCGGCGCGCTCCCAGTAACGGCCGCGATGCCGATATTGCCGCCGGCGCCGGCGCGGTTCTCAATCACGAAAGGCTGGCCGAAAATGTCCTTCAACCGCTCCGCCAGAATCCGGGTCAGCACGTCGGTCGAACCCCCGGCCGGATAAGGGACGATGATGCGAACCGGATGATCAGGCCAACGGGTGTCTTCACCACGCGCTCCAGTCACAGCCATTGCGCTGACGGCAGCAATCGATGTCAGGACCTCGCGGCGGCTAGGCACAGTGCGGCGCGTTTGCATTGATAGCCTCCCGGCGTTTGCTGGCTTTCGGGCATTCTACCGTGTGGCCGTCCGGCCGCCATCTTTATTGCGGGTTTACAGATTTGCCGAAGAACTTTTCGTTCGCGACATTCCTTACGGTCTTGTCCATTGCGTATCCGACAGTTTCGGTCCTCGAGCTAAAGGCAGGAATCTTGCATCGGGAAGAGGCACTGTCGTTCGCGACGGGCGGACGGTGTTGCTGACCGATGGCCGCGAAGTGCGACTGGCGGCAGTCGAAGTTGTCGGCAGCAGTCGTGACGCGCTGCAATCGCTCGTCGATGGCCGTGACCTGCAGCTTATGCGGGTTGGTTTGGACGCGTAGTCGCCTTCGTTCGTGTCGGTGACAGCCAACAGGCGATCCAGGAAATACTGATCGCGCAGGGCCAGGCGCGGGTCGCAGCAAGGATCGGCGACAAGGCTTGCGCCGATATCGTCTTGCGTTCAGAACGGGTTGCGCGCGCCGCGCGGCGCGGCCTCTGACCCCAATTTCGCCCCTTTGCGGCCGGAACATCTTAACCGGATTGCATCCGCGTGGGGCCAATTTGCACTGGTAGAGGGCAAGGTATTGTCGGTGCGCGAAAGCGGCGCCACAATATATTCGAAATTTCGGGCGGCGTTGGTCGCGCGACTTTACGGTAACGATTCTTAAGCGTCATCGGCGAGAATTCGCCGCAGCGGGGATCGACCCGAAGGGGTTGGGAGGGGCGTCCAATTCAAGTGCGCAGTTGGGTCGAGCAGGTTGGCGGCCCGGTCATCGATGCCGTGGCCCCTGAGCAGATCGAACGCGTCGAGTAAAATACGTAGGGCGGATATGGGTACGCGTAAATCCGGGTTCGCAAGTCGAGCACTGCTTGTCGCTTTTGCCGCGGCTTTGGCCGGTTGCACTGGCACGTCCGAAAATCGTCTGATTTCCTTGCCGGTGACGCAGGTTCCGTCGCCGACCCTCGAGCCGGCAACGCAACGGGAGCAGGCGCGCATACTTGGGACCTATGGCGGTGAATACGACAACGCGCGTCTGCACGCGATGATCGAGAAGACGGTTGAGCGTCTCGTTGCCGCGTCTGAACGTCCTGACCTAAAATACCAGGTCATCATCCTCAATTCGCCGTCCATCAATGCCTTCTCTCTTCCGAACGGCAAGCTATACATCACGCGCGGACTGATTGCGCTCGCCAACGACAAGGCCGAACTCGCCTCGGTCCTCTCGCAC
>Ga0182038_10000554_pt1 | contig 19031 bp, 18 predicted proteins | sample sta12Can44000108_FD_125976 | JGI IMG/M metagenome (GOLD analysis project Ga0182038, IMG submission 125976) | Lab enrichment of tropical soil microbial communities from Luquillo Experimental Forest, Puerto Rico - statanox.12C.anox.44.000.108 | ecosystem: Environmental > Terrestrial > Soil >...
ATAGCCTGGAAAAGCGCATTTGGCTGACGGAATGGATCGTGCAGACCCCGGCCTTCAGCGTGAAATTGTGTTGAAGGCATTCGACACTCTCGACAAGGTCAATGACACCTACTCCAACCAGTTGCGCATGCAGGCCATCTACTCGCAGGCTGCTTTCATCCTGCAGCATCCGCAGGTGAAGAGTGAGGCAGAGAAGCAGGCCGCAGGAATCGCGGGCGCGCTGCGCGCCTACAAGGCGATTCAAAAGTTCGACCCGTCCGCACAGTATCCGGTGCTCGACAACCTGCTCTCGCTTGAGAAGCAGGGCAAGCTCGTGCGCTTCGTGGAAGAGCAGTCGATGTGTTCTGAGAACTAGCTCGAAACATCTTTCGACCAGGGCGCGTCAATCGCGCCCTTTCTCTTTTGCTGGGAGTACAATCATTTCGCCTCCCGAGGATGGTCTCCATGCGATATCCCCACGTCGCCATCGTCCCGTCCGAAGTCCCCCGCGCAGCCAACCCGGTGTTTCAGCACCTGCTCGATACCTATGCCAGCGAGACTAACAAGGTCGTTGCGGTGTGGCGCTGCTTCGCACCCGAGGATATGGTCTACCATCCACATGAAAAATCTTCCACTGTGCGTGACATCCTGAAGCATCAATTACTATCCGAGCGCCGCTTCTTCGGGGAATTCGTCGGCACGCCCGAGCCCCCTGCGGCGCAGGTTCTCCCGCCTACTCTCGAACTCGCCCCCTGCATTCAGCGACTGGTTGACTTGGCACGTCCGCGATTGCACTTCTTCGCCGGACAGACCGCCAAATGGTGGATGGAAGAAGTTTCTTTTTTTGGCGAACCGCGCGAGCGCATCTGGATCTTCTGGCGGCGCGTGCTGCACACCTGTCATCACCGCACTCAGCTCACCGTTTATCTCCGGTTGCTGAACAAGCCCGTGCCGTCTGTGTACGGACCAACCTCGGACGAGACCTGGGAGGGAGCCGATCCCACGACTTCGGTGGAGGCGGCTGGAAGGAAAGGAACACTGGAAGGAAAGGAACACCGGTAGCGTAACACGCAGGCAGAACTCGCTGGCCCGGTGAGGACGAGTTAGGGCACTCCGTTCGGAAACCGCTTAAAACTTTGCTTGAGCGACAACCATGAGCCAAGGCATGAATTCATGCGCCGCAGCGGGCCGCAACTTCATTTCTGCGACAGCAATGAGTCAGGGCACGACTTTAGTCGTACCGAGAAGTCGTTTTTACTTCCTTTTCTTCCGAGCCGGCTTTAGCCCGGGAGGCAGATGCAGTAAGCAGTCGCCTAACTAACCAGAAATAATAGTAAGCCTCGCCAACAGTGCGATACCCCTATCAGCGAACGGTATTCCACGCCAAAAGCGGATGTCCTAGATTGGCAGGGTGCCCAGAATCCGATGGCTGAGCTTGTCAAAACTTTTGTGCCCTCTCTTTGCCGTTAAGGCCGGTTATCGCACCTTCGCAAACAAGATCTGGTCCAGCACCACTCCGTTCTTGATCGCGCTGCGGCGCATCACTCCTTCGCGCTCGAACCCAGACTTCTCGAGCACGCGAATTGATGCCACATTATGCGCAAATGCCATAGCAAAGACGCGCGTGAGACGGTAATTGTCGAAAGCCCAATCGGACATAGCTGTGACGGCCCTCGTTACAATCCCCCGTCCCCAGAACTGTTCGCTCAGCCAATAACCCATCTCCGCGCTCATCCGAGCAATGTCTCTTCCAAGCAAGAAACCGACTCCGCCCACTGCTTCACCAGCGACCTCAATCGCGAACGAAACCTCTGGCTCCTGGGTGTGGGCGTACTCCAGAAAATCGATGCCGTCCCGCCGCGTGTACGGATGGGGAAACTGGTCCCGCAGATTCGCCGCGATCTTCGCATTGTTGGCATGATGTACCAGCGCCTTCAGGTCGTCCTTACGCCACGAGCGCACTTTTAGGTCGCCCAGCTCGAGCAGCATGGCCCCATGTTATCGCCAAAACAAAATGGAGCGGCACTCGCCGCTCCGTCCCCACCAGAAACAATGGCCAGGAATTATACCGACATGACTTCCTTCTCTTTCCCCTTGGCCATTTCTTCCATCTTTTTAATCTCGTCATCCGTCAGTTTTTGCAACTGTTCCATGGCGCCACGCTCTTCGTCTTCCGTGATCTTCTTGTCCTTCATCGCCCTCTTGATGGCGTCATTACCATCGCGTCGGATGTTCCGCACGGCCGTCCGGTGCTCCTCCAGCACCTTATGCAGGTGCTTCACCATCTCCTTACGTCGCTCTTCGGTGAGCGCGGGCACCGGAACGCGCACTAGCTTGCCATCATTCATCGGGTTCAAACCGAGATCGCTGCTGCGAACGGCCTTCTCGATTGCCCCAATCTGGCTCACGTCCCACGGCTGCACCGTAATCAATTGCGGCTCAGGAGCGCTCACATTAGCCAGCTGGTTCAGCGGCATCTGTGACCCGTAGGCATCCACCGTAATTCCGTCAAGCATGTGGACCGATGCGCGGCCTGTGCGGGTCGCCGTCATTTCGCGGCGGAAGTCCTCCACCGCCTTGTCCATTCTGGTTTTCAGTTGTGCAAAGCTCTCTTTCAAGGCGGGAATCGCCGCCATGGATACTTGTGCCATGTCTATCTCACCCTATGACTGTAAGTGTGCGGTTGCAAACGCAAGATTATAAACCCCACGATAAACGCAGGCACTTGCGCACGGTCTTAGATCAGCCGCTCCGGGGCCCACACCAGCACTTTCAGCGACCGCGAGAACTGCATCGCGTCCGCCTCGGCCGGCAGCTGTAACCCCAGAGTCTTCGTCATCGAGTTCTCTTCCGTCTGAGCTGCGGCCGGCTGCAAAGCCCATGGCAGGTGATGAATCTCAGCGCGGTAGAGTCGCTTGGGCGTTGCCGAGTACAGGCAGTAGCGCTCACACAAGAAATGTTCCAACGAACCGGGCCGTGCATGAAACTCGGGACCCGTCGGCCCGTACGACATCTTTAGCTCCGCCGGCTTCGGCCCGTGCGAGCGCTTGCTTTGATATTGGATCCTCGCTTTTCCCCGACCTTGTACCTTCATCGCGGCGTGCCAGTAAGGCAGCCGGTAAAGGATCCGCGCGCCCCACACCGCCGTCAAATGACTCGCATCCAGGCTAAAGAAGTACACCCCGGGCTTTCCCTGGTAGCTGACGTACGTCCGCACGTTCAGTTCCAAGAAGCGCGATACCCACGGCAACGATGGAACCCCTGGCGGCCGCAGATGATCCATCCAGAAGGGCGTAATCGATAGCCACGCCCGCTGTTCATAGGTGTCCAATGTCAGGGCGGGTGGCACCAGCGTCCGAAGCTTTTCCGGCGCAACCTCGTAGTGCAAGAACAGCAGATCGTTCCAGCGCTGCCTCATGACCCATGGAGTCATCGGCGGAGGCCAAGGTCGGTTTTGCGTAGCGAACAGTATGGAATCGGACCCTATCCAGCGGGTGCCTTGCTCGTCTTCAGTGGCGAAAGTCGCAGTAGGGTGTTCAGACACGGCTTCTCGGATTGCTGACAATCGGCCTGGCGATCGTGTTCGTGTCAGGGCACATGTCCACTCGCGCCGTTGCCTGAGCGGTACTAAAGACGACTCAGCAACCCATTGCGCCGATTTTACCGCGATTTACGCGCACTAAACTTTGACGGGCGGCCCGACTTTTCCTCAACTCCGCACCCGTCCGTGCATTGCCCTGTTGCACCAATCGCACCTATCATTCATCTCAATGCCGAACCATACCGATTCCCTGGTTGCCCCGAACGGCAACCATCGCGAAACCACCTCCTCCACCGACGTTTATGCCGTTCACGGTGCCGATCCCGAAGTCCTGGCCTACGGCATGGCCAAATACTCGCGCTCCGCGCTCTCTTTGCGCGAGTCGCTGGCCGAGCTGAACGAGCAGAAAGCAGAGAAATTCCTCAACACGTTTTATTTCCAGTACGGCCATCGCAGCATCGCCGACCTCGCACACATTGCGCTGGCGATCGAGAAGCTCTCCATCCTCGCCGCCACCATCCTCGTCGACGAGCCGCGTTGGGACGGCCAGGAACGTTCCACCCGCTACCAGGACTTCCAGAAGAGCGGTTATTACGTGCCCGACTTCGACGGCGATACCACCGCACACCAGCTCTACCGCGATACCGTCGATTTCCTGTTCGCTGAGTATCAGTACTTTTCCGAAGCGATGTTCGCGTATCTCCTTGAGCGCACACCCAAGCCTGCGGAGATGAAGCAAGAGGCGTACGAGCGCACGTTGAAAGCGCGGGCCTTCGATCTCTCGCGCTACTTGTTGCCCCTGGCGACCAATACCTCGCTGGGTCAAATCGTCAGCGCGCGCACTCTGGAGAGCCAGGTCTCGCGGCTCTTATCCGATCCTCACGCCGAAGTTCGTAAATTGGGAGAGTTACTGAAGAAAGCGGCGCGCGAAGCCGCATACAACGTGAACTACGCGGCTGCCGAGCGCGCGCTCGACGAGGTACAGCAGCATTCCTCCGAATTGGCCGAGCGTGTCCGCCAGGTTACCTTGCGCGAAGTCCATGCCGCTCCTACGCTGGTGAAGTATGCCGAGGCGAGTCCTTACGAACAGCAAAGCCGCCAAAAGCTAAGCGGGGCCGCTGCCGAACTGCTTGGTTCGCTGCCCATGGATCCCGCTCCGCTCGTCGATCTGCTGGAAGACGAGCCGCTCGAAATCGAACTGGCGACCACGCTCCTCTACCAGCACTCGCATCATTCCTATCGCCAGATTCGCGGCGTGGTTGAGGGTGTGAGCGCGGCGCAGCGTGCAGAGCTCATTGATCTCGGCCTGCGCCATCGCGGACGCCACGACGAAGTCACCCGCGCCTACTGCTCCGGCCAGAAATTTCGCTTCGACATCCTCATGGACATAGGCGGCTTTCGCGATATGCACCGCCACCGCCGCTGCGTGCAGATCTTGCAGGACTATACTGCGCTCCACGGCTGCGAGCGTCCCGATGACATCGCCAGTGCCGGCCTCGCCGCGCGCTACGATGCCGCCATGGACCGGGCACGCCATATCGCAACCAGACTTTCAACTCGCCCGGTTGCCGAAACCGTCGAAGCCATCGAGCAGTCACAGTACGTCATCCCGCTTGCCTTTCGTAAACGCGCGCTCTTCAAGATGGACTTCGCCGAAGCTTTGTACATCAGCGAGCTCCGCACCGGCCCTGCCGGACACTTCTCCTATCGCAACGTCGCTTATGCGATGTACGAAGCGGTCGTCCGGAGTTACCCGGATCTGGCGAAGTATTTCCGCGTTACCGACGTGCGCCAGCCCGTCGATGTGCTGAAGAGGTGACCGGTAACACGCCCAAGAATCCCTAGCGAATTTCCGATTTGTTTTCTCTGTGCCCAGAGTCTCAGTGGCGGATGCCCCTGCAATTTTTCCCAAAATGAAACCAAGTTGGTTACTTTTGGAAGGAGACACCTCCACTTTTCGCTTTTTCTTCGTCTTCCGAAACGTGTATACTACGCCATCAACGGACACCGGCCAAGCACTTCGCGGATGGCGTCCGCCGACTTGGTTCCAAAGCAATTCATACAGGTAAAAAGCCTTTCTGGTGCGGATTCTCCTCCCCCGTCAAGGCAGCCAGGAGTGCCATTCATGGCCGATGAAAGAACCGAAAGAAACCGCGCAGTCGATACCGCCATTTCGCAGATTGAAAAGCAGTTCGGCAAAGGCTCCATCATGAAGCTGGGAACCAAAGAAGCTGTGGTTCCCATCTCCGTCATCTCTACCGGCTCCATCTCATTCGACGCTGCCCTCGGCGTCGGCGGCGTGCCCCGCGGCCGAGTCATCGAAATCTTTGGCCCGGAGTCAAGCGGCAAGACCACCATTGCACTTCAGGTCATCGCCGAAGCGCAGAAGAAAGGCGGCATGGCGGCGTTTGTCGACGCCGAGCACGCTCTGGATCCTATTTACGCCAGGAAACTCGGCGTGGACGTTGACAACCTTCTCGTCTCGCAGCCCGATTATGGCGAGCAAGCGCTGGAAATCGCCGAAGCCCTGGTCCGCTCCGGTGCCATAGACGTCCTCGTCATCGACTCGGTTGCCGCCCTGGTCCCCAAGGCCGAGCTCGACGGCGAGATGGGCGACAGCCACGTGGGCCTGCAGGCGCGCCTCATGTCACAAGCCCTGCGCAAGCTCACTGGGATTGTCGCCAAGTCGCGCACCTGCCTTATCTTCATCAACCAGATCCGCGAAAAAATCGGAGTGATGTTCGGCAACCCCGAAACCACCACCGGCGGTCGCGCCCTGAAGTTCTACTCTTCCGTGCGCATCGACATTCGCCGTATTGGCGCGATCAAAGATGGAGACCAGGTCAGCGGCTCGCGCACCAAGGTGAAGATCGTTAAGAACAAGACCGCCGCTCCCTTCCGTGAAGCCGAGTTCGACATTGTCTATGGTGAGGGAATTTCGCGCGAAGGCGACCTCATCGATCTGGCGGTCAATCTGAATCTGGTCGAGAAGTCTGGTGCCTGGTTTAGCTACAAGAGTGATCGTATCGGCCAAGGACGCGAAAACGCCAAGCAGTTTCTCAGGAACAACACTGACATTCGCGAGAAGCTGGAGGTCGAGGTCCGCAAGGCGCTTGGTCTGCACTCAGAGCCGGAGAAGGTGCAACCCACTTCGGTAGAAGCTCTAGCGCCCCAACCCAAGGCCGCCGCGGCTAAGAAGTAGCGTTACCTAATGCTGGTTCTAGGCCAGCGCGAGCTTTCAAAATGTGGGTGCCCCATCCTGATGGCCTAGGTAAATCCCTTCATTACACCAGCGGCGTTCCTCACTCACCAATTGCCTCTCCCACTCGCCGCATCATAAAATCAAGGCTCTATCTCCTGCCTCCCGAGGCGCATTGAAACAGATCACTGCCATCTACCCCGGTTCCTTTGATCCGGTTACCAACGGACACCTTGACCTCATTCACCGGGGCTGCAAACTTTTCGACCGTCTGATCGTTGCCGTCGCGCAAAATCCCGATAAGGCCGGGCCCCTTTTCAGCGTCGACGAGCGCGTCGAAATGCTCCAGGCCATGACCGCCGAGCTCGACAATGTCACCATCGACGCCTTTGAAGGCCTGCTCATGAACTACTGTATCCAGAAGCACGCCAACGCGGTGCTGCGCGGCATTCGCGCCGTCAGTGACTACGAGTTTGAGTTGCAGATGGCGCTGATGAACCGCAAAATGGAACCTAGCGTCGAAACCGTTTTCATGATGCCTGCGGAAAAGTACTCTTATCTCAGCTCGCGTATCGTGCGCGAAATCGCCTCGTTTGGTGGCCCGCTCACCGGCCTCGTGCCTGAGCTGGTCGAAGAGTACCTGCGCCGCCGCATTGCAGAGCAGCGCACGGCAACCGTCGAAATCCCAACCAAGTAAAGGGCCGGAACATGACCACGACTGCAACCCAGACTGCTTCGTTTCTCACCAATCGTATTCAGCGCATTGAAGTGTCAGCCACCATGGCCGTCGCCCAGGAAGCAGAGAAACTCCGCGGCGGCGGCGTCGACATTGTCGATTTCGGTGTTGGCGAGCCGCACTTCACCACCCCGCAGCACATCAAGGAAGCTGCCATTGCCGCCATCAACAACAACTTCTCGCGTTACACAGCAGCAGGCGGCACGGTCGAGCTTCGTGATGCCGTCGTCAAGCGCCACGATGTCGATTTTGGCTCCGGCTACAAGCGGGAGCAGTGCATGGCCTCCGTCGGCGGCAAGCACGTCCTCTTCAATGCCATCCAAGTGCTGATCGACCACGGCGACGAAGTGATTCTTCCCGTACCTTTCTGGGTCTCCTTCAAAGATATGATCCGCTACTCGGGAGGCGAGCCGGTTTTCATCGTCACTGACGAGAAAGACGACTTTACCCTGACCGCCGAGATGGTCGAGCGTGCCATCACGCCCCGCACGAAGCTGATCATCGTCAACTCGCCCTGCAATCCTTCCGGTGCCGTGATGAAGCCGGAAGACATGGCCGCAGTGTTGCGCCTCGCGCATGAGCGCGGCATCTATGTCATCTCCGACGAATGTTACGTCTACCTGAACTACACAGGTCGCCTTTTCTCGGCCGGAGAAGTGCACGACGTGAAGGAGCATCTGTTGATCGTTGGTTCGCTCTCGAAGACCTACGCCATGACCGGCTGGCGTCTCGGTTATGTTCTTGGTCCTGCGCCGATCGTGGCTGCAATGAACAAGCTACAGAGCCAGAGCACCTCCAACCCGACCTCGATCGTGCAGAAGGCGGCGGTGGCGGCACTGAACGGTTCACAGCAGTGTGTGGCCGAAATGCGCGCCGACTATATTCACCTGCGCGATAAGGCGGTGGCCGGACTGCGCGCTATCCCCGGCATAACCTGCGCCAATCCTCACGGAGCGTTTTACGTCTTCCCCAACTTGAGCCACTACTTCGGTCGCCACGGCCTGAATTCGGCGGCCGACGTCGCACGCAAGTTGCTGCACGAAGCGCACGTGGCGATCGTGCCGGGCGAGGCCTTTGGTTCCAACCAGCACGCACGCCTCTCCTACCCGGTAGATAAGAAGGATCTCGATCGCGGCCTCGAGCGCATGCGCCAGTTCTTCGCCAGCCTCTAATTGATATCCTGACTGGGTGGCCCCCAGGTTCGCGCCTTCTTTGGGCGCTAACCTGGGTCCCAACCGACAATGCCCTGCCTCTACCCATTCCTGCTGATCCCCATCTTCGACGAGCGCCCCTGGGGCGTGCGCGACCTTCGCCCGGTTTACACGCGCATCGTGAAGCAGCCCATCGGCGAGAGTTGGCTCACCTGGGGCGACAGCAAGATCGCCAATGGCCCCTTCTCCGGCCGCACCCTCGGCGAAATCGCACACCAATACAAGCGGGATCTAGTAGGCACAGCCGCAGTTTTTGAGGACAAGTTCCCCCTCCTCATCAAATTTCTGTTCACGAGTGACAAGCTCTCGGTCCAGGTCCATCTTGACGACGCCGGCGCGCAGCGCATCGGCCAGTCTTACGGCAAAACCGAATGCTGGTACGCGCTCGACGCCAAACCCGGCGCACAAGTCGCACTGGGACTGAAGCCGGGCGTCACCCTAGCTGAGTTCGAAGACTCCATCCGCGACCATCACGCCGAAGACCTGCTGAACTGGATCGACGTGCACTCCGGCGACATGCTCTATGTCGCGGCCGGAACGGTGCACACCATCGGCAGTGGACTGGTGCTGATCGAAACGCAACAAAGCTCCGACATCACTTACCGCCTCTACGACTACGGCCGGCCGCGCGAGCTGCACATCAAAGAGGGCCTCGCCGCCGTGAAGCTCCATACCCGTGCGGGCAAGGTCGTTCGCAATACCGGCGATGACTCGCGCTTCCTCATTCGCTCGCCCTTCTTCCAAGTGGAGAAGATGAAGCTCAGCGCGGCTCTTGACTCGACCCTCTTGCGCGAATCGCCTCACATTCTCGTCGCGGTTGAAGGCGCGGGTGTGATCGAATCCGCCGGCATGGAGCCGGTCAGCTTTGCCAAAGGCGAAGCCATCGTTGTACCCGCCTGCGTTCCGCACTATTCAGTGCGTCCGCAATGGGAACTCAAACTCATGCGCATGTCGCTGCCCGCCGCCCCCGTTGCAGAACCTGTGACAACACTTAGATAATCAGTTCGGAGATTGCACAGCATTTGAAAATCCATGGCTGTGCCTCAGTACTCTGCTGCGGTTCTCCGGCAGTGTACTCACCGCGACCGCCGCAGTCCCGTGCTCCGGGACGGCAGAAGATAGCCCACAGCTTCAGGTGTGGGTGAGGTTTGACATGAAACCAAGTCCCGGTAGGGACGACATGATACCGCGGACTTCAGTCCGCGAGCTTCTCACAGACGCGAGGACGCTCTCGTGACCCAACCTTTATCCGCGAACTTCTACCCCGTCATCCTCGCCGGAGGCCGCGGCACGCGCTTCTGGCCGCTCAGCCGTAAGCGCCGCGCCAAACAGCTTCTTCCACTGAACAGCGACAAGACCATGATCCAGGAAACTGTGGCTCGCCTTCTCCCTCTCGCACCGACCGGCAATCTCTGGATCATCACCAACGAAGACCTGCGCGACCCAATCCTTCAGCAACTGCCGGGCCTCCGCCCCGGGCAGGTCCTCGCCGAGCCAGTTAGCCGCAATACCGCACCCGCCATCGGACTCGCCGCGTTCCTGCTTGACCGCACTGATCCTAACGCTATCCTCGCTCTGTTTCCGTCCGATCACGTGATCTTCGATGAAGAAGCTTTTCTCGCCAATGTTCGCAGCGCCATCGAGATCGCCGCTGCCGGCCCCAATATTGTCGTCATGGGCATCCAACCCACCCGGCCCGAAACCGGCTACGGCTACATCGAAGCCGGCGCGTCCGCGAAACACGGCGAGCTCCAGGTCGTCCGCTTTACCGAGAAACCCGACCTCGAAACCGCCAAGACATTCCTGGCGGCCGGCAACTATTACTGGAACAGCGGCATGTTCGTCTGGAGCGCTAGAACTCTCGCCGACGCACTGCGCGAGCATCTGCCCGCCACCGCGTCCATCCTCGAAAAAATTGCCGCCAGCTATGGAACCCCAGAATTCGAAGCCACCTTTGCCGAGCTCTATGCCCAATGCGAGAATATCAGCGTTGATTACGCTGTTCTCGAGCGCCGCTCCGCCAAGGGCGAGGGCAAGTCCGGCATCTACTGCATCGCGGCGACATTCGGCTGGAACGATCTCGGCTCATGGACTGCGCTCTATGAGCACCGCTGCGCCAACCGACCGGAAGGGCAGAACGTCATCTCCTCCGCCAACAGTTTCACACTCAACTCCCAAGGTAACTTCGTGTACTCGGAAAAATTCGTGGCCCTCGTCGGCGTGAACGATCTCGTCATCGTCGAAACCGACGACGCCCTGCTCATCACCACCCGTGACAAGGCGCAGGACGTGGGTAAAGTCGTCAAACATCTCGACGAACAGAAATTGGAAAACCTGGTGTGACTGCCGCTATTCGCTGTTCCCTCTTCGCTTAAGATCGTTGCTCCGGGCGCAGAGCGAAAAGCTAGTCGCTAGCTGCGAGTTGCTAGTTGCTTTCACCCCGCTATACTGGCTCTTTGCCAATGCCCAGTGCTATCAAGTTCGGGACCGACGGCTGGCGCGGCATCATTGCCGACGACTACACCTTCAGCAACGTTCGCCGCGTAGGCAATGCGATCGCACGCTATGTTCACACCAACGAAGACGCCTCCAAAGGCCTTGTTGTCGGCTACGACACGCGCTTTTGCTCGCGCGCTTTCGCCGAAGCCATCTCCGAAGTCCTCGCCGCTTCCGGCATCGCCGCTCATCTTTCCGACGACTACACTCCCACCCCTGCGCTCTCCTATGCCGTGGTGAACCTCAAAAGCGCTGGCGGAGTGATGATCACTTCCAGCCACAATCCGTACAACTGGAACGGCGTAAAATACAAAGCCGGCTACGGAGGTTCTGGCACTCCGGCCATTATGAAGTCGATCGAGTCCGGGCTTGATGCGCCCTCGATTCAGCGATCCGGTGGCAGCCTCACCAGCGCTGATTTCAAAAGGCCCTACATTGCGGCGCTAAAGAAGTTCGTCGATCTCGTCGCAATCAGGAAAGCCGGCTTCAAGTTCGCCATCGACACCATGTATGGTTCCGGACGGGGCGTGCTCGCAGGAATCTTTGCGGAAGCGGGTATCGATCATGTCGCAATTCGCGGCGAGCTCAACCCACTCTTCCCCGGTATCAATCCCGAGCCCATCCTGCCGCACATCGCGATGCTGCAGGAGACCGTGGTCCGCGAGGACTGTGCCGCCGGCCTGGCCACCGATGGCGATGCCGATCGCCTCGGAGCTGTCGCTGAAGACGGAAGCTTCGTCGACTCGCACAAGATCTTCTCCGTCATCCTCGAGTGGTTGCTGAAGCGCAAGCAGTGGCCCGGCGAAGTCGTTCGCGCCTTCAACACCACGCGCATGATCGACCGCATCTGCGCCAAATACGGCCGCAAAATGCACGAGTGCGGCATCGGCTTCAAGTTCATCTGCGACCTCATGCTTGAGCGCGATATTCTCATCGGCGGCGAAGAGTCGGGCGGTATCGGTATCCGCCGTCATCTGCCCGAGCGCGATGGCATTCTAAATTCGCTGCTGCTGGCTGCCATCATGGCCGAAGAAGGCAAGCCGCTCGGACATCTCGTGCGCGATCTCCAGCAAGAATACGGCGAGCATCACTACGCCCGCACCGATCTGCACATCTCTAACGAAATGAAGGAGGATGCCATCCGCCGCGCCTCAGCCAAGCCCGCGAAGATGGGCAGCTTCGCCGTGAACGATGTCGCTACTCTGGATGGCGTAAAGTTCTTCCTCGATGCACCCACCAACGGTAAGGGAGCCGAAGCCTGGGTCCTGGTCCGCGCTTCCGGAACCGAGCCGCTACTGCGCATCTATTGCGAAGCTTCCACGCCCGAGCTGGTCGCGCAAATCCTGCGACAAACCGAGGCGTTCGTAAAATCCGGCGCATAGTTTCGAGAGCGGGTCCCCCCATTTCGGATTCTTTTGGCGGGGAGGGGCGACGAACTCCTGCGCCCAACTACAATAAACGCCGTCTAATAATTAATGGACGTCGCCGCTCCCAACCCGCCTCTCACCGACACGCCCCAGGCGCGCCGCTACAACCGCATCCGGCGCTGGCTCGGTATCTCCGATGCCCTAATTGGGTTCGCGCTGCTCGTGGTACTGCTTGTCACCGGATGGACTGCTCTTCTCCGTGACTGGTCCTACCATCTCGCCCGTCAGCACTATTTCTTCGCCATCTTTCTCTATGTGTTGATGTTCACCATTATCCTAAAGGTGGTCAGCTCGCCGTTTGACTTCTACGGATACCGCCTCGAGCGCGCATACCACCTCTCAAACCAGAAGCTCGACGCATGGTTGTGGGACGAGCTGAAAGGCTGGCTTCTCGGCCTTGCCTTCAGCGCACTTTTTGTCGAGCTGATTTACTCCATCATCCGCATGGCCCCGGTGCGCTGGTGGATCATCGCCTGGGCTGTCTTCGTCGGCCTTTTTTTGCTGATCATGCAACTCGCGCCGGTCGTGCTCTTCCCTATCTTCTACAAGTTTGAGCCGCTCAACAACGATGTTCTACGCGAACGCCTCACGCGCCTCGGCGAGCGCGCCGGCACCCGCGTGCGCGGCGTCTATGAATGGAAGCTCTCGGAAAAATCGAAGAAGGCGAATGCGGCGCTCATGGGCATCGGAGCCACCCGCCGCATCATCCTCGCCGACACGCTGCTGCAGAACTACACTGACGACGAAATCGAAGCGATACTGGCGCATGAACTTGGACACCATGTCCGCCGCCACATCTTGAAAGGCATTCTCACCCAAGTCGCCGTTACCTTCCTAGGCTTCTGGCTCACGGATCAGGTGTTGCGCTACGCTCTGACTCACGACTGGTTCCCCGCGCTCGATCCGCGCCTCTACGACTTCGCCAACCTGCCGCTGATCATCCTCGTCGCAACCGTGCTCGGGTTTCTCCTCATGCCCGCGATGAACGCGCTGTCGCGCATGCACGAGCGCGAAGCCGATCTGTACGCCTGGGAGAGCATTCCTGCTATCGAGGCCTTCGTCACTGCGATGTCGAAGCTTGCCGAGCAAAACCTCGCCGAACGCACGCCTTCCCGGTTTGTGGAGTGGTTCTTCGAATCCCACCCCTCCATCCAGAAACGCATCGCCGCCGCCGAAGCCTGGAGCAAGTCGAAACTGGGTACCCCACGTTCGCGCCCCTCTTTTGGGCGCTAACCAGAGAATAGCCTGTCTTTGATCCGAACTACTCAAAGACGGGCGCCCCATCCTTTCGCCTTCTTACGGGCAAAGGATGCGATCGAAGCCCTGCAGAAAACGAGTGGCGCACCGCTTCATTCAGCGGTGCAGTCATCGGCAGTATCCATTGACGCCTTTCGGCGCTGAGGTAACTTGCTTTCAAGACTTGAAGCTTGAAACTCCAAACTTGCTCCGGCTAGCGCCCGGCCAATATCCGCTCCACTCTCCGCAAATCCTCCTCCGTATCCACCCCAACTGTGTCGTAGGGCGTCTCCGCTACATGGATCGCCGTGCCATTGTCCAGAAATCTCAGCTGCTCCAAGCGTTCCCGCTGCTCCAACTCACACTCCCCCCACGCACAGAACGCATTCAACGCAGACTTGCGATAAGCATAGAACCCAAGATGCTTGAAATAGCGCACCTCACCGGTGCCGTCCCGGTCGTATGGCACCGTCGCCCGCGAAAAATACAGCGCTCGCCCGTCCTGTGCAGTCACGACTTTCACCGCGTTAGGATTGTCTACTTCTTCTGCCGCACAGGGCGTCTTGAGGGTCCCTACCTGCACGTCCTCCCGCGCCATCAGGCTCAGGAGCAAATCCAGGTGCTCGCGTCTCGCCATCGGCTCATCCCCTTGCACATTGACGTACACATCCGCTTGCACCCACTGTGCTACTTCGTGCACCCGATCCGTGCCGCTGCGGTGCTGGGGTGAGGTCATGCGCACGCTCCAGCCGTTCTTCCGGCACACCTCTTCGATCTCAGCAGAATCGGTCGCCACGATCACGTCATCCAACGGAGGGCAGGCACGTACTGCGTGGTAAACGTGCCAGAGCAAGGGATGGCCGTTGATTTCGCGCAGAATTTTGCGGGGCAGGCGGATTGAAGCCAGGCGAGCGGGAATGACGGCAATGGCTCTCACGTTGCCAGTTTGCGGGTTGAAAAGCGCCCCGCGCAAGCCCGAAATCTTCTAACGCTCGTTCGAATTCACATTGACCACCCCTATTGGCGGCAAATAAAATCAATCGGTTACACCGCCCCCGGGAAAGAATCGCTGTGCCTCTATACGAATATCAATGTAAAAGCTGCCAAAGCCTGACGGAGCGCATTCAGAAGTTCTCCGATCCGCCACTGACTATCTGTCCGCATTGCGGAGGCGAACTGGAGCAGCTGATTTCCGCGCCTGCCGTGCAATTCAAAGGCGCCGGCTGGTACGTCACCGATTACGCAAAGAAATCGGCGGCACCCGCCGGCGAAAACGGAAACAAGTCCTCATCTGCGCCTGCGTCCGATTCTGCGTCGTCCTCCGACGCCAAACCGGCCGCTACCAAATCCGAATCGTCCACTGGCAAAGACGCCACGTAGGCTCAGAAGGAGAAAAGGTCATGCCCAAAGACGCTGTGACCATTACCGACCACCGCACTGATAAGCAATACGAACTGCCCATTGAGCATGAAACTATTCGTGCTATGGACCTCCGCAAGATCAAGGTCAAACCCGACGACTTTGGCTTGATGACATACGACCCGGCGTTTATGAATACCGCGTGCTGCAAGAGCACCATCACCTACATCGATGGTGATCGTGGCATTCTGCGCTATCGCGGTTACGACATCGACGACCTGGCCGAAAACTGCACGTTCCTGCAGGTCGCTTATTTGCTTCTCTACGGTGAGCTACCCAATCCCGAGCGCGAAAAGGAATGGGTGCACGACATAACCTTTCACACCATGCTGCACGAGACCGCCAAGCATTTCATTGATGGCTTCCGCTACGACGCCCATCCCATGGGCATTCTCGTCAGCACGCTTGCAGCGCTCTCTACTATGTATCCCGAAGCTCGCGAAGTTCGCGATCGTGAAGTCCGTCAGCGCCAGATTGTTCGCCTGATCGCCAAGATGCCCACCTTGGCGGCGTATTCCTACCGCCATCGCAGAGGCCATCCGTACATCTATCCTGACAACGATCTCAGCTACACCGAGAATTTCATGAACATGCTGTGGCGCATGACCGAGCCCAAGTACGTTGCCAGTCCAGTCATCGCCCGCGCGCTCGACATTCTGTTCATCTTGCACGCCGACCACGAGCAGAATTGCAGCTCCACTACCATGCGCGTCATCGGCAGCGCCGAAGCTGACCCATATCTCGCCATGGCCGGGGCCGCAGCTGCTCTCGCCGGCCCGCTGCACGGCGGGGCCAACGAAGAAGCCCTGTGCATGCTCGACGAGATCGGCTCGGTCGCCAACATCCCCAACTACATCAAGCGGGTCAAGGCGGGCGAAATCAAGCTGATGGGCTTCGGGCACCGCGTGTACAAGAACTACGACCCGCGCGCCCGCATCATCAAGGAAGTTGCTGACCAGGTCTTCGAAGTTACCGGTCGTAACAACCGCATCGACATTGCGCTCGAGCTCGAACGCATTGCCTTGCAGGACGATTACTTCGTGACCCGCAAGCTGTATCCCAACGTTGATTTCTACTCAGGGATCATCTACCAGGCGATGGGATTCCAGCCCGACATGTTCACTGTGCTCTTCGCCATTCCGCGTGCCGCGGGGTGGTTGGCACAGTGGAACGAGTTAATGACCGACAGCGACCAGAAGATCTCGCGTCCGCGCCAGATCTATCTTGGCCATGAGCATCGCAAAGTCGAGATGCACAGCAAAGCCGCCGACGCAATTGCGGTGCACAAACCGACGCTGGTGGCTAAGTAGCCGGTTTCTGTTCCTATTGGGTGCCCCACGCTGATCGCCCCTCTTTTGGGCAATGAGGTGGGATCGATGTGGGGCGCCTTTGAACCGCGAAGCGCCCGCCTTTGTTTGCCTGCGATGCTTAACGGAGCGATTCCCAATTACTAGTCGCTAATAGCTAGTTGCTTGCTGCTGGTTGCTAGCTCAGAAGGGCCTCCTCACATGCTGTTCCCCGATGACTTTCCCTTTAGCGTTAAACCACAGTACCTCATATTGCGGCTGGAACAGGTTGAAGTAATACCGGTACAGATATTCATCCGTGCAAGCCGATGGGGAGGGTGAGACCCTTCCGCATGAACCCTCACTGGTCGGCTCCCCTAGCAAGTCGCGCACCGCCTCGTTCGGATCCCCAATCGTCACTAGACTCACTCGGTTCTCCAGCTGGGCATCATGGTGATAGGCCCACATAAACATGGCTCCGATGCCGACCGCTATCGATAGAAACACCAACCGCGTGACCATGCTGCTACTCGCTTGCCACCGCCCATCTCCTAAAAGCTACTGACGACTGGCAACTGATTCGCTCACCAACAGCTTCGCGTTCGCCGGCAAATAACTCTTGCGTCGAAACCAATCTTCCATCGCACCCCGTAACCGCTCCAGCGGAACTCGCGTGCCAATCTCCATTAGCCCGTCGCCGGCCGGAATCGTGTCGTCAAAGATCTGATCGTTGGTGAAATTCCGCATGCTGAAGCTGTCGAGCCACTTTACCGGACACGCCTCCCTCCTCCCGTTCTCCTCGTACTCCACTCGAATCTTCCGCGTAAACATGCTTCAAATTTTCCCACAATCGGTAGACTGCGCTTCACCCAACTGCGGCGCACCTAAGCGAATTTGAAAACAGGTTTGTCATCCTGAGCGAAGGCGTGCCGCTTTGCACGCCGGAGTCGAAGGACCCGGCGTACGTACCTCCTTCATGGTTTTATGAATGAGCTTTTTCACGATACGGTCTACCTCCCTCCCCGCGGAAACCACTCGCCCAGCCCAGCCCGCCCATCACGAACGGAGATAACACGGCGTACGCCGCAATCGCCGGTAGCGCGCCCTTTACTCGCAGAAATTCCCCGCTGAGCAGCACCGCCAGCCCCACGCGCCGATTGGCATTGCGGAGAGCCAACGTACGCCTCACCATCGGGTCTGCCTTCGATACCGCCATTCGAATCGCCTGCACCGAACCCAGCGCCAGCAGCACCGCGCCAACCGGCAGCCCCCACGTCAGCAGTCCCTTCAGCGCCTCTCGCATGACCCACTGCAGCGCCGCGATCCTAATCGTAAGCACGGCGTTGCCAATCCAGTTCATCCAGGGCAGCGCCTTGGTGGAAAACGAAGGCAGCCATCGCGCCAGGGCCAATCCCAACACCAGCGGCACAAACTGGTTCTCCGCAATTTGTGCCAGCACGTGTCGGGGCGGAATCCAGATCGTCAGCCCGTGCAGCAGCCCCGCCATCCACACCACGACAGGCAACATGATTGGCGTCAGCAGGCCTCTCCACACCTGATAACCGGCCGCGAGATGCATATCGAACCCGCGCCACGCAATGTTGCGCGTCATCAGCGGAGCCCCAGGCGACGTCCCTACGAGAATCATCAGCAAAAACACCGCCGCCGGAACGATGTATCGCATCGCCTGCCATTACAGCAGAGTTCGGTTCGACTTTCGACTTTCCCGTTCATCAGCCATGCTCCCTGAAGGCCAAGTGGTACCTGTAATTGGTAACCAGTGATTGGAGATCGCTGCCTGCGAATCACCAATTCCCAATAACAATTACCAGTCACCCCGCTACCACTAACCAGTCACCGATTTTCTATAATCAAACGTTATGCCTCACTTCCCTCCCGTTGACGAACAACTGGCCTACCTGCGCAAGGGAGCGGCCGAGATCATCCGCGAGAGCGATTTGCGCGAGCGCATCGAGGGCTCCATCGCGACCGGGAAGCCCATGCGCGTCAAGGCCGGATTCGATCCCACCGCTCCCGACCTTCATGTCGGACACACCGTCCTCATCCGCAAGCTCAAGCACTTTCAGGACATGGGCCACACCGTCATCTTCCTCATTGGAGACTTCACCGGCCTCATCGGCGACCCCTCCGGCCGCATCACCACGCGCCCGCCCCTCACCCGCGCGCAAATTGACGTTAACGCCGAAACCTACAAGGCGCAGGTCTTCAAGATCCTCGATCGCGACAAGACCGAGGTCAGATTCAACTCCGAGTGGCTCGACAAGCTCGGCTACGAAGGCTTCGTGCGTCTCGCCGCCAAGTTCACCGTCTCGCAGATGCTCGAGCGCGAAGACTTCCACAAGCGTTTCAGGGAAGAGAAGCCCATCGCTATGCACGAGCTGCTCTACCCCATCGCGCAGGGATACGACTCGGTCGCTCTCGAAGCCGACGTCGAGCTTGGCGGCACTGACCAGAAATTCAATCTGCTCATGGGACGCCAG
>Ga0182038_10000558_pt1 | contig 19001 bp, 18 predicted proteins | sample sta12Can44000108_FD_125976 | JGI IMG/M metagenome (GOLD analysis project Ga0182038, IMG submission 125976) | Lab enrichment of tropical soil microbial communities from Luquillo Experimental Forest, Puerto Rico - statanox.12C.anox.44.000.108 | ecosystem: Environmental > Terrestrial > Soil >...
AAAAAAGCCGGGCATGATTTATGCCCGGCTTTTTTATTGATTATAAATTATATTTTTATTAACTGTTTTGCCGCAATGAAAAAATTAAATATTCTGTCTTGTTAAAAAGTTATTATGAAACTGCTGTTGCCATTTGCTGCTATAATGGTTTTATTTTCTTCTTGTGCTACATTGTTGAATGGAAGATATACCGTTGTTCAGGTTCATACAAAACCGGAAAATGTAATAACCATTATCAACAAAAAAGATACAGTTTTTGGTTCTGATAAGCCAATCGTGGTTAAAAGAAGCGATGAATTTATAGAGATGGATTTCAAAAAAGATTCTTTGAAAAAAACTATCTTTCTTAAAAGCAAATTATCAACTGCATATTGGTTGGGTAATTTTTGGTCACCTTATTTTTCAGGTTATTTGATTGATTTAACTACTCCCAAAAGATTTACTTATCCCAAAGAAATTTTTGTTAATTTAAATGATAGCCTTCGCTATTTTAAATATAAAACGTTTGTTGTTAATCCTAACCAACGATTTAATTTAGGCGTATCAGTTCCGCTGGCAAATTTTTATCGTTTCAAAACAGGAAATACTTATAATGATGCCGGAGGAATGTTTGGCATTGCGGTAAATGCAGATTTGTATTTAAACAAAACGCTCTATCTTTCTACGCAAACATCCTGGCTTGGGCATTCAAGTTGGCATCCTTTTTATTTTCACATAACATTACACGATTCCGTAACTACAGAGAGCAGGAAAATATTTTTTACCAATTTAATGTTGAATAAAGTATACGATAAATGGCATATAGGCATGGGGATTAGTTACCAACAATTTTATTGGAAGAAATTTATTTACGACAGCTTAAATATCAATCATATTATGCAACGATCGGACAGTCGCGGTTTCGGTTTAAGTTTTGCACTTGAATATAATTTTGCAAGGAATTTTTTTGTTGGTGCATTGTATCAGCCTATGTTGTATAATTTGGATGGCGGATTATTTGATTATCAACATTACTGGAATATACAGTTTACTTATAAATATCCTTTGTTTAAAAGGAAAAAAAGCAATTAAGTTTATGCCATTTGTATTCATAAACTGTCTTTGTAATTCTAATGAAACAATTTGCAGCAAAGAGTTTCGGCAATTTTTAATTGTCAATTGTTATTATCCCGCATACAATAAAAAAATGGCGAGACGTTTGTGAATGTCAGGTAAATGTTTTTTCCAGGCTGCAATTGTTTTTGTTTGAATAATTTCTGTTGAAGCAGTAATATCTACAGCCACACAAAATTTTGTTTCTGTTCTGCAAGTGTCTGTAATTTCTTTAATGAGTTGGTTATTTCGGTAGGGTGTTTCAATAAAAATTTGTGTACATTTTCTTTTATTGGAATCTGCTTCGAGTTCTTTTATTTTTTTTCTGCGTTCAGAACTATCTATTGGCAAGTACCCGTGAAATTGAAAACATTGTCCGTTCATACCACTTGCCATTAATGCCAATAAAATAGAACTTGGTCCAACCAAAGGATGAACAACTGCATTTATTTCCTGTGCAGCTTCCACTAAAATTTGTCCGGGGTCTGCTACACCGGGGCATCCTGCTTCGCTGATGATACCAATATTTTTTCCTTGCTTTAATTGTTGTATAAAATTTTGTTTTACTTCTTCTTCGGCTTTATGAATGGCAAACCACACATAATTATCAATCACCATTTCCTTCCAAAGTTTTTTTAAAAACCGACGTGTTGTTTTTTCGTTTTCTACGAAAAAGACAGTGCATTCTTTTACGGCACCTAAAATATATGGCGGAATGGTATGTAATGCATCTTCGTGCAAAACAGTTGGAATTAAATATACTTTGCCTGATGCCATGAATTTCTTTTGATGCGTAAAGTTACTGTTGTACAAGTGTGCGACGCAACTAAAGTTGCTTAAAGTTATTTAGCCGGTAACAATATTTTTTCTTCTTCCTGTAACGGGTACATGCTGAGTGTTGCGGCAACAACGGCATACGATGGAGCTAAAACCCAACCCAACAAAGGAACCCAGTGCATAAAATAAAAAACCACTCCGTTGCCTATTGCCAGGCCTTTATGCTGACTGATATAAAAAATACTTTCGCCCGGAGATTTTTGATGCCGTTCCATACTATAATCTAACATGGAGAAACCATAATAATAGCTCTCTAAAAACATAGAAACAATAGGGATAATCATTCCTGCAACAGGCACAATACTTGCAAACAATAAAGCTATGCTGTATACCGATTGCCACAAGGCATTTCGTCCGGCTATTCTTATGCCTCGGATAATATCTTTTGTTAATTGTGCAAAGCTGAACGGATATTTTCTCCCGTTGATGATGGCTTCTGTTTTTTCGCTTAAATAGGCAAATAGCGGAGAGCCGACAATGAGGAAAATATATTTGAACAAAGAAAAATAAAACAACATCATTACAAGCCAGAGTGCCAAATTGCTGAATGCAAAAAAGAAGCTGAGCCAGCCGCTGTCAATTTTATCCAACCATGTTTTTAAACCTGTTTTTAAGCTCAGCCATTCAATAAACAGATTAGAAGTATGACCGAAATAATACATGCTTACCATAAAAAGTATACAGTACAATATTCCGGGTATCAATATCCATTTCCAAAGTTGGTGCTTTTTTATAAACCGATGTGCCTGGCCGTATGCCTGAAAAGCTATGATAATTTCTTTTAACAAAAGGGGAGTATTTTTGCTTACGAATGTAACTGATTAAAAAGAAACAGACAATGAAAAAAGTAATGCCGGATAATTGGAGTAAATTGCCTGTATCTTTTTATTGCAGAAAAAATGTGGTGCTTATTGCAAGAGAATTAATCGGCAAAATTTTAGTAACGCAATTTAACGGAATTGTTACTGCCGGAAGAATTGTAGAAACCGAAGCCTATAACGGCATTATTGATAAAGCTTCTCACTCGTTCGGCGGCAGGCGAACCAACAGAACAGAAATTATGTATGCCAATGGCGGCATGGCTTATGTGTATCTGTGCTACGGAATGCACCATTTATTTAATGTTGTAACCAATGTTAAAGACGTGCCTCATGCAGTTTTAATAAGAGCTGTTGAACCCATTATTGGAATAGATGAAATGTTGCAGCGAACTAAAAAAACAAAAGCAGATTTTACATTAACCAAAGGCCCGGGCAATGTTTCAAAAGCATTGGGTATACAAACTATTCATTCCGGCTTTAATTTAACAGGCAATGAAATATTTATTGCTTCGGACGATTTTGCCATAAAAAAAGATGCCATAAAAATTACTGCAAGAATTGGTGTTAATTATGCCGGTGAAGATGCCTTATTGCCATACAGGTTTATAATTGCCAACAACAAGTATGTGAGCGGAAAGAAAAGTTAAGTAATTTTTGTTATCGGCTGTAACGCTTTGTGCATCTTCGTTGCGTCGCACACTTGTACTGTAGAACAACAGGCAACAAGGCGTAAGGCTATTTTAAAACATTATATACGCCATAGTGGCCAATAGTTTTTATTTGTAATGCGCCGTTTTTGAAACTAACTTTTTTATATTCTTTAAACTCCTTTTGTTTGTCGTAAAAACCAACAATACAGGTATATTTTTCATTGGTTTTTCGTATTTCAATTGTAGGATGAATACCAATGTTCGGGATTTTTAAAGTATCAATACCATCCATTTCTTCATATTTTACTTTCATTAAAAAATAAAATGTTTGCCTGGTTTCGTACACTTTAATATCAAAAGCCCAATCGTTTAATTCGTCATTAATTTTTTCGTAATAAGAAGCCACTGGTTTTTTGCTGATATTGGTTCTAACTTCCGAAATGGTATCAACATTTATAATAACAGAATCTTTTTTTTCTTCGGTAGAATTATTGGTTGCAGGTGTGTTACAGGCAATGAAAAAAATTGTGGCAAAAAAGTAAAAAACATTTTTCATGAAACGCTAAAACTTAGGACAATTAATAGGCCTGTCTGTTGAAGGTTTATAAATATACAATAAAGAAACTTCAAGGCCGCCTGCCCCAAGAGATGCAGGCTTAAGTGATGATGTATTTACATCGTAAGTGGCACCTAATCTAAATCCGCCGAAATCTAACCCGATATAAGGAATGATGGCATCATTTAACCTGTACCAACTACCCGCATAAAAACTGGCCGGGTTATCGGAAGCATTGTTAAGTGAAAATTGAAATGCACCGCCAATAACGGTTTCCGAAGCACTGTTTTGCATGGTTTGTATGCCGCTTAAATGCAAAGTAATACCAGCATCGTTTATCGGGAAATAAGTTCCAGCATGTATGGTGGCCCTTGGTTTTAAATTAAATAATGCTCCTGTAAATTGTTGTTTGGGGCTGGTGATGTGATACAAACTCACACCAAAATAAAAATTATTCCTGTCTGTAGTACTGCCATTGTACAAGAAGCCGGCGTTTACATCCACATAACTCGATTTTAAGTTACTTCCATTAAAAAGTTCACTGGTAATACCTGTAAAACCACTGGTAGTTAATTGGTCGCCAAAATTCAAGTCGGCAGTATTAATAAACATATTGGCATACGTAACTTGCAAGCCAACACCAATTTGATGATAGCCCTGATCGTCTAACCCTTTGTGATATGCTGTTGATGCAGTAAAATAATTAAAGTTTACGGCACCTGCAGAGCTTTTATCGCTATATCCCATAAAACCCAATCCCCATGTATCGTTCGAGGGAATATTATTTTGCATGATTCTAAAATCTGCGGAAGCTGTTGCTGTTGTAAATGCATTATTAATAGTAGCCCATTGATTACGGTAGTTTCCCATAATTCTGTAATTACCATCAAACTTACCGGTAAATGCAGGGTTCAATGTTAACGGTGATGAGAAAAACTGAGAGAAATGCGGATCTTGTGCCAGCAGGTTTCCTACAAGCAGGAACAGAATGCTACTAAAAAGAATTACTTTTTTCATCAAATCAACAGATAGATTCGGAAACTAAGTAAAATGCTGTAATTAATCTTAAAATATTTTAAGATTTAACAATAAAGTTGAAAAGTGGCTGTGTGCGTTATGACTGGATTTTTATTCCAAATGCAAGATCTCCCGCATCGCCCAAACCCGGAACAATATATCCTTTGGCTGTAAGTTCTTCATCAATATCCCCACACCAGATAGAAATATCCTGCCCACATTCTCTTGCCACAAATTCAATTCCCATACTGCATGCAATAGCAGCAACAATATGAATAGCAGCAGGTTTGTTCTCAGATTTAATCTGGTTAATTGTTTTAACCAAAGATGCCCCTGTTGCCAACATCGGATCGCTTATAATAACAACACGATTGTCTAACGACGGGCAACTCATATATTCTAAACTAATTTCAAAGCTTCCGTCTCTGTGATGTTTCCTGTAGGCAGAAATAAAAGCATTATCCGCTTTGTCAAAATAATTCAGCATACCATTGTGTAATGGCAAACCTGCACGTAAAATAGTAGCTAAAACCGGTTGTTGCTCCAATACTTTACTGTTATGGGTGCCAAGCGGTGTTTGTGTTTCAATTGTTTTCCACGGTAAATGTTTGCTTATTTCATAAGCAGCCACTTCACCAATTCTTTCTAAATTCCGGCGAAAACGCAGCCTGTCTGTTTGCACTGTTGTATCTCTTAATTCGGCAACCCAGTTGCTCACTAAACTATGTTCAACACTTAAATTGATGACCATGGTGGAAATAAAGTTTTTTGATGGTAGATTGCAGCGAAAATAATTATAGATTGCTTAACCGGCATCAAAAATAAGAATTTATGTTTTACAAAGCCATTGGCATAATGAGTGGCAGCAGTTTAGACGGGTTAGATATTGTTTTTGCAGAGTTTACGGAAACAGGCGGAAAATGGTCGTACCAGGTACTTGCTTCAGACTGTTACGAATATGAAGAATCATGGGCTAACCGATTAAAAAATGCCATTCATTTAAATGCATACGATTATTTATTGCTTCATTCGGCTTATGGTAAATATATTGGCGAAAAAATTAATCATTTCATCGAAAAAAATAAGCTGCATTTTCAGGTACAGTTAATTGCATCGCACGGGCATACTACTTTTCATACACCGCATTTAGGAATGACGGGGCAATTGGGCGATGGTGCTGCTATTGCTGCAATAACGGGAATTAATGTGGTAAGTGATTTGCGTGCAATGGATGTGGCTTTGGGCGGACAGGGTGCTCCCATTGTTCCGATAGGTGAAAAATTATTGTGGAGCGATTATGATGCTTTGCTCAATATCGGTGGTATTGCCAATATCTCCATTAAAAAAGAAGATGAATATATTGCCTATGATATTTGCCCGGCTAACCGTGTATTAAATATGATGGCCAATGAAACCGGAAAAAATTATGATGCAGGTGGCACAATGGCTGCTTCGGGAAAAGTAAATACAGCTTTGTTATCGCAGTTAAATGCGTTGGATTATTACAAACAATTTCATCCAAAATCTTTGGCGAATAGTTTTGGAACAGATATTGTTTATCCAATTATTCAATCGTTTAATATTGCTATTGAAGATGCCTTGAGAACTTTTACAGAACATATTGCGATGCAGGTTGGGTATGCTTTTATCAATAATTTTAAAATTCAAAATTCAAATTATAAGTTACTGATAACAGGTGGCGGTGCCCATAATAGTTTTTTGATTGAAAGAATAAAGTTTGCATTGGGTGCTATGAATTGTAAAGTTGAAGTTCCGTCGAAAGAGGTAGCGGATTATAAAGAAGCATTAGTAATGGCATTGTTAGGCGTGTTAAGATGGAGAGAAGAAAATACAGTGCTGGCAAGTGTTACAGGTGCAAGCAGAAATAGTATTGGCGGTGCTGTTTGGATGGGACAACAAGCATAATAAGGTAATAGTCCATAGTGAAAAGTGAATGGTGAGAAGTAAAAAGTGAGATATACAAATTGTGAAACCGTAGATGCCATTGACACAAAAGATAAAGTGATTGCGACGCAACGAAGATGCCATAAAAATTGATGCCGGTATTCTATACATATTTATTGATTAAAATGTTCACCATGAAAAATTCATTTTTGTTTTTAGGATTGATTTCTTTTGTTCTGATTTTTTCTGCATGCAAAAACGATGAAAAAAAATTTGATAAAAAATCTTACGAAGAAGAAAAATTAACATTAGCGGACAGAGAGAAGAATAATCCTACACATTTTTTGCAGTTGACAGGAGACGATCATAAAAATATTTGGGGTAAAACTGTTTATAAAGGCAACATAAAAAATACTGCTACAGTTGTAGCTTATAAAGATGTTAGGGTAAAATTGTTGTATTATAAAAGCAAAGTTTTAGTGGCTAATCACGAAGATTTTTTTAATGATGCCATTGCTCCGGGAAGTGATTTTTCTTTCAAGGCAAAATATAAAACACCTCATGGAACAGATAGTGTTGCAGCATATATTATGAGTGCAAAAGCTGTTCAAAAATAAATCGCATGACAGGCCCCAATTCCGCTACCGTATTCCCTTTGCACAATTATAACCGATTGTGTTTTCTTAAAAATATCATCAAGAATAAAAATATTGTTGTTGGCGATTATACTTATTACGACGACTTTGAAACCGTTGATAATTTTGAGAAGAATGTAAAATATCATTTTGGGTTTACAGGAGATCAGTTAATCATTGGTAAATTTTGTATGATTGCTTCCGGTGTTGAATTTATTATGAATGGAGCCAATCATTTGTCCAATGCTGTTTCTGCATATCCGTTTGCTGTTTTTGAAAATGGATGGGAACATGCGATGGAAGGGAAATCGTATCCGTCAAAAGGGAATACTATTATTGGTAATGATGTTTGGATAGGTTACAAAGCAGCTATTATGCCCGGTGTAAAAATTGGTGATGGCGCCATTATTGGTTCGTACAGTGTGGTTACAAAAGATGTGAAGCCCTATTCAATTGTTGGAGGAAATCCTGCAAAAGAAATAAAAAAACGTTTTACAGCATCTGAAATAGAAAAATTATTAACCATGCGATGGTGGAACTGGTCTGCAGAAAAAATTACAGACTCAGTTCAATTACTTACCGGAAATAATATTGATTTGCTTTGGGAGAAACATCTTGCTACTGTTAAATAATTTGAAACTTATCTCCATCAAATAAACCTTTATCGCTCAGTTTTAAATGTGGTATCACTAATAATGCCATAAAGCTCAATGTCATAAAAGGTGCTGCCAGAGTACTTCTCAGCTCTTGTTTCACCATTTTATCAATAGCCGTATAGGCCTCTGCAATTTTATACCCATCGGCATTGCTCATTAATCCTGCAACAGGTAAACTTAAAATTTTTTCATTGCTGTTGCTTACTGCACTTATGCCGCCCTTTTCTTTTATCACCAAATTAATAGCTCTTGCCAAACTAATATCATCTACACCAACCGCAACAATATTATGGCTATCGTGTGCAACAGAAGATGCAATAGCACCTTGTTGTAAACCAAAATTTTTTATAAATGTTTTGGCGATGGGTGCATTAAAATATCTGTTCACCACCACCATTTTTAATAGATCTTTCTCTGTGTTGGATTGAATGCAATGATTGACAACATTAAAGTCTATAATAGGGTAAATGAGTTTGTTGGTCATGAGTTGACCTTCTAAAGCTCCAATAACATAAACCTGTTCTATGTTTTCTTCATCTGCATTACCAAAGCGTTTGAGCGAATATTTCATTTGCTCAATACTAACTTCATCGCAATCGAAATTATTGACAGGTATTGCTTCAACGGAAGGGATGAATGTTTTTCCATTCTCTGCAACCAACTCTCCGTTGATATAAGTTTGTGCAATTTTAAAATCAGTTAAATCTTCTGCAACAATAAAATCCGCAGCATCACCCTGACGTAACAGACCTACGTCCAGTTTATAATGCAATGCAGGATTAATGGAGGCGGCTTGTAAAATTTTAAATAAATCAATTCCTTTTGCAACCGCTCTTGCACACAATTGATTGATATGCCCGACAGCTAAACTATCAGGATGTTTATCATCACTGCAGAACATTATTTCGTTAGGATAATCGTTTAATAAATCAATCAATGCTTCAAAATTTTTGGCAGCACTTCCTTCCCGAATTAAAATTTTCATTCCATATTTTAACTTATCTAATGCTTCGTCTGCTGTAAAACATTCATGATCGGTACCCCTCAAATCCCCTGAAGAGGAAGTTAAGGCACTGCTATATCTTCTTGCATCTTCACCTCTCAATCCCGGTGCATGTCCGTCAACAGGTTTATTCAGTTCATGAGCATATTTTATTTTTTTCATCACTTCCTCATCACCATTTAACACACCGGGAAAATTCATCATTTCACTCAAATATTTAATGTCTTCTTTTTCCAACAGTTTTTTTACATCATCACTGTTTAATGCGGCACCTGCCGTTTCAAAAATGGTAGCAGGCACACAGCTCGGCGCACCAAAATTGAATTTAAAATTTACTTTCTTTCCGTTTTCAATCATAAACTCAACACCTTCTAATCCGCATACATTGGCTATTTCATGCGGATCGTTAATAGTTGCAACAGTGCCATGTGTAACAGCCAATCTTGCAAACTCACTTGGAATAAGCATACTGCTTTCTACATGGACATGGCTATCAATAAAGCCGGGCAAAATATAATACTGAACGTTAGCTATTGAATGTTGAATAGGATTAATAGTTTTGATCTTTCCATTCTCAATAAAAATTTCTGCGGGATAAATTGCTTTCTTCCAAACATCCACCAAATTTCCTTTAACACTAAATGTTCTTGTCATACTATTTTTTTCGAATGAGTGATTTGTTCTTTTACCTTTGTGTAATATTAACACAATCTATATGAAACTAAAGCTTGCCATTATTTTTGCATGTTTTATAGTATTTGCTTCTGCTCAAAAAAACCATTCGCAAATAAATGCCAAATTTTCTGATGGCACCATTACTGTTCAACAGTATGCAAATAACATATTTAAAGTTACATATCATTCTCCCAATTATTATCAAAACGAAAATATAACAGATGCTGTTGTTTTAAAACCGGTGGCAACAATCAACAGTGCTCTGGTTAATAACAATACCGCTGCCATTTCATTTACAAAAGAGAAGAAAGCTTCTTTTGTAAATGTGATTCATAAAAATGGTATTACTGCTTTGCAATTTGCATTAGACAAGGGCGAACAAATATTTGGTGGCGGCGAACGTGCACTGCCATTGAATCGCAGAGGTTATCGTTTTAATTTATACAATAATCCCTGGTATGGATACGGAGAAGGCGCAGATAATTTAAATTTCTCTGTTCCGTTTTTTACTTCATCAAAAGGCTATGGTTTATTTTTCGATAATGGCTCAAAAGGCTATGCAGATATTGGCAAAACAGAACAAAACATTTTCGAAGTTGGATTTGTTAGCGGCGAAATAAATGCGTTTATTATTCTTGGAAAAGATTATAAAGAAATTCTTACTTCTTATCAAAAGCTTACAGGCACGCAACCTTTACCACCACGTTGGGCATTGGGAAATTTAATGAGCCGCTTTGGTTATACCAGCGAAAAACAAGTGAAAGAAATTGCAGGAAAAATGAAAGCGGAACAAATTCCTGTGGATGGAATTATTTATGATTTGTTTTGGTTTGGCGATAGTATTAAAGGTGGTGTAGGAAATTTAGATTGGGTGAATAAAACCAAATGGCCTGACCCGAATAAAATGATGGCGGATTTTAAAAAGGATCATATCAATACTATTTTAATCACTGAGCCATTTATTGTAAAAAATACATTGCAATACAATGCATCTTTACCTTATGTGGCGAAAGACAGTGCAGGTAAGCCTTTCATCATTTCTGATTTTTATTTCGGACAAGGTGGATTGATTGATATTTTTAGAAAAGATGCAGGCGATTGGATCTGGAATATTCATTACAAAAAACAAATTAATAACGGTGTTGGCGGTTGGTGGACTGATTTAGGCGAACCCGAAAGGCACCCTTCTGCCATGTTGCACAATGCAAAAGATGTAGGTGTTACAAGAATGTTAGGAGCAGATGAAGTGCATAATATTTATGGCCATTACTGGAATAAAAATTTATACGAACATTATGCAAAAGAATATCCGAATAAAAGATTGTTTCATTTAAATCGTTCAGGATTTGCAGGTAGTCCGCGTTACAGTATTTTCCCGTGGACAGGCGATGTAAGCCGCAGCTGGACCGGGTTACGTGCACAACTACCTAATTTATTAAGCATGAGTATGAGCGGTGTGCCATACATTCACAGCGATGCAGGCGGTTTTGCGGGTGGCGAAGGAGACAATGAATTATATGTTCGTTGGTTACAATTTGCAATATTTACGCCCATCTTTCGTCCGCACGGAACAGCTTTATACGAAGTTGATAAAGCTGCATTTAGTTTCCCGAGTGAAGCTGCTTTAATTGATACTCCTTATCGCAATATTGCAAAATCTGCAATTGATTTGCGTTATAAATTTTTGCCATACAATTATACGTTGGCTTATCGCCAGGCAAAATTCGGGGAGCCTTTAATGCGTCCATTATATTATGAATATCCTAAAGATTCTACTGCTGCCAACATTATGGACACGTATTTATGGGGCGATGAAATTCTTGTGGCACCGGTATTACAGAAAGCTGCTACTGCACGTAAAATATATTTACCCGAAGGAAAATGGTTTGATATTGTTGGCAACGAAATCTATCAAGGGAAACAAAACATTAATTATAAAGTGAACCTTACTTATTCGCCAATTTTTTTAAAAGAAGGAAGTTTTCTTCCAATGTTTGAAACAGAAGGAAATACAAAAAGCATTACAAAAACCAATCTTTCAGTTTGGTACATTCCTTCAACAAAAACATCACAATACGAATTGTACGAAGATGACGGCGAAAGTAAGAATGCCATCAGTTCCAGTCAATTTGTGTTAACTCATTTTTCGTCAACCGGATTAAAAGATAAAAAATTGAATATCAATATCAGTGCAAGTAATGGCTTGTATAAAAACAAACCAATACAACGAGTATTTCAATTGATAATTCCGTCTGAAGCTAAGCCTGCAAAGGTTTTGATGAATGGAAGAAATATTCCCTTCTTAGAAAACAGCAATTCAATTAATCTCTACAGCAAAACAGAATTGCTACAATATCAGGTTAAACCAAAATTGTTATTGTTGAATATTGCTTTCGAAAGCAAGCCTGTAACAATTGAAATAACATATTAGTTTTTGTTACGAACGATAGAACTGCTATGATGCTGTTGTTGCGTCGCACACTTGTACTTTTTAAAAAAAGGCAACAAGTGGCAAAGGCACATAGGCACAAAGTTTTAGTAAAAAGGTTTTGTACTGCTTTGTGCCTATGTGCCTTTGTTACTGGAGTACAAGTGTGCGACGCAACAGCCGATGCCATGAAATACTGCAGTTTGCTACAAAAGTTTGTATTACTTTTTCTTTGAGCTTTTGTGACTTCGTGGCAAAAATTTCAGCCTGTGATTCTACTCTTCATCTTCCAAAAGATCCGGGCGACGTTCCTGTGTATGTTTTAGTGCTTCTTCATAACGCCAGTCTTCTATTTTTTTAGGATCACCCTGCAACAAAATATCGGGCACTTTTTCGCCTCTGAAGTCTGCAGGCCTGGTGTAAACGGGAGGTGCCAATAAATTATCCTGAAACGAATCGGTTAATGCAGAAGTTTCATCATTCAACACACCGGGAATTAATCTGCCAACGGCATCAACAATAATAGCAGCAGCTAATTCGCCGCCACTCAATACAAAATCACCAACAGAAATTTCTTTGGTAACATACATATTCCTAATGCGTTGGTCAATGCCTTTATAATGCCCGCAAATGATTAAAATATTTTCTTTTAATGAAAGTTGATTGGCTGTTCTTTGTTCAAAAGTTTCTCCGTCGGGAGTCATGTAAATTATTTCATCAAACTTTTTTTCTTGTTGCAATTCGTCAATTGCATTTGCCAAAGGTTCGCACATAATAACCATTCCGGCGCCACCGCCGTACTGGTAATCGTCAACCTGTGCATGTTTATTAATAGCCCATTTTCTTAAATTATGAACATGAATATTTAATAAGCCTCTTTCCTTAGCACGTTTTAAAATGCTGTGGTTAAAAGGGCTTTCCAACAAATCCGGCACAACAGTTATAATATGAATGTTCATACCCTTAATCCCTAAAGGGAAAGTTTTAAATCGATTGATATTGATGCAAACATAGGCTTTATTTCCCTTTAGGGGTTAAGGGGTTTCCATAAACCCATCTAAATCTCTTCTTTCTTTTTTGGTTGGTCTTCCAACTTTGCTTAAACGTTTACCGGTATGAAAAGTGGCTGCCTGAAACTCAATCCTGTCAAGTTCTTCAGGCGGCGTAATGTCTGTATAAAATTTAATGGCTTCGCTGTATTGCACCCGTTTTTCCAACAAACCCGTAACTTTTACTACCCAACGTTTAGCTTCTGTTTTTACTTCATATTCATCGCCAATGTTTACAATCTTAGATGCTTTTACATTTTCACCTTTATGTTTTACTTTGCCTTTGCTGCAAGCATCTCCTGCCTGGCTGCGTGTTTTATATAAACGAATAGCCCAGAGATATTTATCAATTCGGAGTTTTTCTTTTACCTCACTCATGGTTCAAAAATAAAGAAATGACGGGAACACGGATGATACAGTTTTTTATAGAAAATTTTACCACAAAGACACGAAGGCACAAAGAAAAAAGATGAATAATGTTCTACAGTACAAGTGTGCGACGCAAGTAAAGTTGCGTAATGATATAAAGTTGGTAACAAAAAAAGCCAACAATCATTTTCTGATTATTGACTTTATTTTTTAAATATTATTTTTTTCTATTTTATTTTTTCATTTCAGCATAAAACTGATGGAAATACGGAATGGTTTCGATGCCTTTATAAAAATTAACCAACTCGTATTTTTCGTTAGGGCTATGCAAATTATCACTGTCTAATCCAAAACCCATAAACACGATTTTTATGCCTAATTCTTTTTCGAACAAAGCACAAATAGGAATACTTCCACCGCCACGAACCGGGATAGGATCTTTGCCAAACGTTGCTGCCACTGCTTTTGAGGCTGCCTGGTATTCAACGGAATCTATCGGTGTCATATAAGGTTCGCCACCATGATGTTCTTCTGCTTTAACTGTAACACCTTTTGGAGCAATGCTTTTAAAATAGCTTAATAATTTTTCAGTAATTTTTTCTGATGATTGATTGGGAACCAAACGTGCAGAAATTTTTGCAAATGCTTTTGATGGTAAAACAGTTTTGGCGCCTTCACCGGTGTAGCCACCCCAGATGCCATTTACTTCCAATGTTGGCCGAATACCGGTGCGTTCGTTAGTGGTATACCCTTTTTCGCCCCATAATGCTGCAACACCCAGATCTGTTTTATATTTATTTTCATCGAAAGGAGCTTGCGCCATTTTTGCTCTTTCTTCTGCTGTAGCATTTATCACATTATCATAAAACCCGGGAATAGTAATATGATTGTTTTCATCATGGCAAGACGCAATCATCTGTGCTAAAATAGTAATCGGATTGGCAACAGCACCGCCATACACGCCGCTATGTAAATCACGGTTAGCACCGGTAACTTCTACTTCAATATAACTTAATCCTCTAACACCAACATCAATAGATGGGTTTTCCATACTCAACATAGAAGTATCGCTAATTAAAATAACATCGGCTTTTAAAAGCTCCTTATGTTCTTTTACAAATTTTGCCAAATTAGGGCTACCAATTTCTTCTTCACCTTCAATAATGAATTTAATATTGCACGATAAAGTATTTGTTTGTACTAAAGTTTCCAATGCTTTTACATGCATAAAAAATTGTCCTTTATCATCTGCAGAACCGCGGGCATAAATTTTTCCGTCTTTAATAGTTGGCTCAAAAGGCCCGCTGTTCCACAATTCCAGCGGATCAGGCGGTTGCACATCATAGTGACCATAAACTAAAACTGTTGGTTTTGCAAGATCAATATTTTTTTCGCCATACACAATCGGATGGCCTTCAGTAGGGTAAATGGTAACGCTATCTGCACCTGCATCCAAAAAACTTTTTTTCACCGCTTCGGCACAATTAATCATATCTTGTTTGTGTTCGCTGCGGGCACTAACGCTGGGTATTTTTAATAAATCGAGCAACTCGTTTAAAAACCTTTCCTTATGTTGTTGCTGATACTCTTTCCAAACTTGCATAATTCGATGTTTTAATTATTGAACGAAGATAAAATTGTTTTTTATGAACCCGGCAAATCAATTCTGTTTGGCTTTACTTGCGTCGCACACTTGTACGGCAATCTATCATTCAGCCAAAGCGATAGCAGTTTCTTCCTTATGTTTTTGGTTAGAAATGATGTTATGCAAAGTCCATTCTACCCTGCATTTAAACGGATGCAATCTTTTATCGCAATCTTTTTTTGTGCAAATGCCGCAACTGAATTCGAGGCAGCTATCGGTATGAACAAACAACTCAATCGTATCGTCAAAATGTTGCGTAATTAAATGTTCCAAAGAATCCACTTCGTTATGTGCTTGTTGAATATTCAAATACCACGGAACTGTTAAATGACAATCAATATGCAAAGTGCTGCCATATTTTATCACTCGCAAATTATGAAGGTCAACCCAATTTTGTTGCCTGTTTTTATTTAAATATTCTATAAACTTATTCAGCAATACAGTATCTGCTTCATCCATAATTCCTGCAAGCGAAGCTCTTAAAATTTTATACCCGTTGTATAAAATAATAATGCTTATAATTATGGCAATTACTTTATCAATCCATATAAAGTGTGTAAGTAACATTAAAAACAAACCCGCAATAATACCAATGGTAGAATAAGTATCTATATGCAAATGTTTGCCACTTGCTTTTAATGCAAGCGAGTTGTTTTTTTTGCCCATCCAAATGCAAACAGAACCGGCAATATAATTTAAAAATCCTGTGGCAGCCACCAGCCAAATACCTTTGTCTAAAGATTCCAAAGGTTTATGCTCAATAATATTTACTACTGTTTCGTAAATAATTAAAATGCCCGAAGAAAAAATCAATGTTCCTTCTGCTGCGGCAGAAACAAATTCTGCTTTACCATGCCCGTAAGGATGCTCCAAATCTTTTGGTTTAGCTGCAACATAAAGCGAGTATAAACCAATAAACCCTGCCAATACATTTACAATACTTTCCAATGCATCGCTTAATATGGCTAGCGAATGCGTTAAATAATAGGCAGTAATTTTAGCGCCAAAAAGAATAACACTTAACGCAGTTATCCATGCCTGCAGGCGAAAATTTTCCTGTTCTTTTTTCAAGAAAAAAAATTTTGAAATAATTAAAGCAATTCAATCGTGTAAGTAATATCGCAATGTTTTTTAAGCATAATAGAAACGCCGCAATATTTTTCATGAGATAGTTCAACAGCCTTTTGCAATTTATCTGCATCTTCTTTTACAACATCAGCTTTATACACCATTTTAACCCATTTAAAAACTTTGGGATGCGTATCGGTTTGTTCTGCTTCTGCTTCAATTTCCAATATAGAAAAAGGTGCCCTCATCTTATTTAAAATGCTTACTACATCCATTCCGCTGCATCCGCATAAAGAGGCCAGTAATGCCTGTTTGGGGCTCATGCCACTATCTAAACTTCCACCTTCTTTTGTTGTATCTAACCTAAATGTATGATTGTTATCGCTAGTTGCATCAAATGCTAAAGCTTGTTGCCATTTTGCTGTTGCTTTCATTGTAGATGTTTTAAAAATAACAGCACAAAGCTATGGTTACTTTGTGCTGTTGTATAAGTATTGCTATTATTTTTTTTGGTTCCGGCTTTTGCATTTCAATAATGCTTCCGTTGCGTCGCACACTTATACCGAGGAACAACAGGCAAAAGAGGCAATAGGCAAAGAGTTATGAGGAATACAATTCGTTTCACATTTCACTTCTCACATTTTACTAATCCCTCATTCTATTATTAAATAAATGCTTCAAATCTTTTCTCAACAAAATTCCAGTTCACCACATTCCACCAATTATTAATATAATCAGGCCTTTTGTTTTGATAACGCAAATAATAAGCATGCTCCCAGACATCCAAACCCAATAAAGGAAACCCTTTAAAATCGCTCACATCCATCAACGGGTTATCCTGGTTGGGTGTTGAGCCGATCGCTAATTTTTTATCACTGTTTATAATAAGCCAGGCCCAACCACTTCCAAATCTGTTTTTGCCGGCATCTGCAAATTGAGTTTTAAAAGCTTCGAACGAACCGAAATCTTTTTCAATGGACGATAATAATTTGCCCGAAGGTTTTCCACCTGCATTGGCACTCATACTTTGCCAAAATAATTCATGATTATAATGCCCGCCACCATTATTTCTCATTTTGCTTGAATACTTGGAAACCTTTGCCAGCAAATCTTCCAGCGATGTTGATTTTATATCTACTTTTTCTGCAACAACAGCATCATTCAAATTTTTTGCATAAGCAGCAGCATGTTTGGTGTAATGAATTTCCATCGTCATTGCATCAATGGCTGCTTCCAAATCTTTATATCCATAAGGCAATGGTTGTTGCGTATATGGAGTTGATTGAAATTTATTAAAAGAAAATTCTTTTGCCAATGACGGAATTGCGGTAGAAGCCAAGCCCACTGCAATACTTGCTTTTCCGGTAGATAAAAGAAATTCTCTACGACTGGTCAAAAACTTTTTCATAAAAAATATTTAGGTTGATTGATTGTTCCGGTTCTTAAATGTACCAAAAAATTGACGAATCTTTTTAAATGTTCTGTAATAGTATTCTTTATTAAACAACTCCGAATCCTGCATAGCTTTACGTGTTAAAAATATACCTACCGGCAGCAAAATAAATGCCGACAGCCACATACCAACAAAGGGGCTCATCACATTTTCTTTTGCAAATTTTTCGCCAAGTGTGTTGAATAAATAAAAAAAAGTAAAAAAGATAATAGCAAAAACCAATGGGGCTCCTAACCCTCCTTTACGAATAATAGAACCCAATGGGGCACCAATCATAAACAAAACCAAACAAGCGAAGCTGAATGTAAATTTTCTATGCCACTCAATATCGTGTAACCTTTTTGAATACTCTTTTGTAACATAATCATCTGCAATAAACTGTACATTGCTTTTAATAATATTTAATTGCCCTAACGCTCTTTCGTAAATAAAGTATCGTTGCGAATCGGGAATTAGTTCTGTATAGCTGGTAATGTTTTTAATAGAATCCTTATTTGGTTTTTGCCAAACAGAATCTATCACTCTTATAAAAGAAAGATTGGGCACCACTTCTCTTACAAAACGTGTATGGTAAAATTTACGCATATTGCTGAGAGAGTCTATGGTAGTATTCAGTTGACGGATACTTAGCATTTTCGGATCGTATCTGAAAGAGCTGTCGTTCGATTTATTCATCTGAAAACTTGTTAAATCAAACATCTTTCTATATACGGCAAATCCTGTTCTGGTATAATCTGTTTGTGTGGTTTGGCGTGGCCCCTTTTCTTCGTAACTCCATCCGTCTTTCAAAGTAAATTCCAGAAATTTTTTATCAGTAGTTACACGCATCGTGCCACTTTTGGCAACCAATAAATTATCCTGCAAGCCATACGTTTTTTTATAGATTACCACATTATGAATGGTACTGTCGTCCTTATCTTTCTTACCAATTTTAATAATATAGCCATCAATCTTATTATAAAACACACCTTCTTTAATATCGAATGCAGGTTTTGAAACAATGATATCGTATTTAAGTGAGGCCAATTTTAACTGTGCAACCGGAATAATATTATTGGCAAACAAAAAAGCAATTACACATAAAAATCCGGTAATGAGCAATAAGGGCCGCATAAAACGAAGTAGCGGGATACCGGCAGATT
>Ga0182038_10000559_pt1 | contig 18979 bp, 18 predicted proteins | sample sta12Can44000108_FD_125976 | JGI IMG/M metagenome (GOLD analysis project Ga0182038, IMG submission 125976) | Lab enrichment of tropical soil microbial communities from Luquillo Experimental Forest, Puerto Rico - statanox.12C.anox.44.000.108 | ecosystem: Environmental > Terrestrial > Soil >...
AATTCCACTGCTTCGTGGCCGTTTGTTCAATGAATCTGATTTGTCTTCCTCGCCACCGGTAGCGCTCGTCAGCGAGGCGCTCGCCAAACGCTATTTCCCCAACCAGGATCCGCTGGGCAGGCATCTCATTTTCGGTTTCCCGCTAACGGCATGGTCTCGCGCGAAATCGTCGGCATCGTTGGGGACATACATGATGTGTCACTCGGCAAGGAACCGGGGCCTATGATGGATGTGCCCTTCGCCCAAGCGCCCCTTTATGGAGGCGAAGTGGTCGTCAGGAGCACGCTCGGCACTTCTGCTGTCGTCGGAGCCATCCGCGCGGTAACGAACGGTATGGACAAAAATCTACCGGTAACCGATATCGTGCCGCTCGCCGATGTCCTGAGTGCATCGGTGGCACAGCCCCGCTTTCGCACTTGGCTCCTCGGTTTGTTTGGCGGGATCGCTTTGATCCTCGCAGCCGTGGGGATTCTCGGAGTGATCTCTTACTCTGTTTCTCGCCGGACGCATGAAATGGGGATTCGACTGGCCCTTGGCGCGCAGCCCGGCTCGGTTCTTAGCATGATCTTGTGCGAGACGCTGGCGCTCACGGTAATTGGCATTGCGGTTGGCATACCTTGCGCTATGGTTGCGGCGCGCCTTATCGCACACTTGCTTTTCAACGTGACCCCTTACGATCCGGTCACGCTGGCCCTGGTGCCTGTTGTGCTCCTTGCTGTCGGGGCGTTGGCCAGCTATATCCCAGCGCGGCGCGCGATGAAGGTCGATCCCCTGGTCGCCCTGCGCCACGAAGGACTCACCGCTCTCTTTCGACACCTGACAATTCAGGCAGGATTCTCCCCGCCCTGGCAGCGACTCGCAGAACGCAAACCTCGTTGTTGCCTGGAACACTGGAACACGGTTACGGGTTGACGCTCAAACCCCGATTCTGTAGCCTCACTTACGACTGTTTTTGGAGAACACTTCTTGTCGGGGGGACAGAATGGGCTCGAAGAATGGCTCTGTGATTTCGCGACGAGAATTTGCCCGCCGTGCCGCTTTTGTTTCCGCTGCGGCTTCCCTTTCGTCCGCCGATCTTCTGGCCTCGCAATCCCCGGTCCGGGCGAACCCGCCTTTCCAAACGCCGGCTGGGCCAAAGCTCTCTCCGGAAAGCCAAACGGAAATGGAGTCGCGCCTACAGGCGGTTTTCGCTCAATACGGCTCGCGGCTCAATGACGACCAAAAAACAGACTTGCACAGGCTTGCCGTCGAGGGCCAAGCCGCACTGGACCGTCTTCGCGCTTATCCCACGGATAATAACGACGGGCCCAGCCTCTATTTAAGACCTTTGATCGAGCGTGAGAAGAAAGCTTCGCGGGTGCCTGCCTCCGCGAAACCAGCCGGTGCGCCGAAACCATCCTGAGGAGCCTCCCCAATGCCCGGCGATGAGATTTTCTTTCTCTCCATCAGCGAACTCGCCAAACGCATCGAATCCAAAAAGCTTTCTCCTGTGGAGTTGACGGAGCTCTACCTCGACCGCAGCCAAAAGTTTGGGCCCCGCTTCAACGCCTACGCGACTCTAACTCCGGAAATCGCGCTCGAGCAGGCCAAAGCCGCCGAAAAGGATATCCAGCGCGGCCACTACCGCGGCCCGCTCCACGGCATTCCCTATGCCGCGAAGGATCTCCTTGCCGTGAAAGGCGTGCCCACGACCTGGGGCGCAAAACCTTTCGCCAATCAGCTTTTCGACTACAACGCAACCATCATCGATCACCTGAAGAACGTCGGCGCGGTGATGATCGGCAAAGCCGCGATGATCGAGCTCGCCGGCGGCATGGGCTACCGCTTCGCTTCCGCGTCTTTGCAAGGGGAAGCCAAAAATCCCTGGGATCCCGCGTGCTGGACTTGCGGCTCTTCCTCCGGTTGCGGAGCTATTGTTGCCGCGGGCCTTGCCGGTTTTGCCGTCGGCACGGAAACCTGGGGCTCGATCATTTGTCCTTCGGCGTTTTGCGGTGTCAGCGGATTGCGCCCGACCTACGGCCGCGTCAGCCGCTACGGCGCGATGGCCCTCGCTCCGTCGATGGACAAGATCGGACCCATGGCTCGCAGCGCCGAAGATTGCGCGCGGATTTTTGCGGCCATTGCCGGGCACGATCCAAAAGACCGCGGTACGATCGCCATCGACAAGGCCGCCTTTACGTACTCGCCTTCGGTCGAAATGCGCAGACTCCGCGTCGCTTGGCTTCACAATGCCTGGAACTCTTTGGATGGCGGAAGCGCAAGGCCAGTTGCGGCAGCAAGATCAGTCTTGAAAAAAATCTTCACCAGCATCGAGGAAGTTTCCTTGCCGGTCGGGCCGTGGGAAGAGGCTGCCTCCCTGATCGTGCAGGTGGAGTCGGCCGCTTCCTTCCGCCCGCTGATCCGCTCCGGAAAAATCAGCGAACTGACCGACCCGCTCGGGCAGGTCTCCGGCTACTTGAACGAGCAATATTCCGCCGCAGACTATGGACAAGCTCTCAAAGTGCGCGAGATTCTTCAAAAGAAAATGGATAGGATTTTTGAAAGCTTTGACGTGCTGGTGGCTCCCTCGCAGCCGGTTCCCGCCACCCCGCTCACGCTCAATCTGGAAACCGGCCTGGCATTTCCTGATCCGCTGGGCGCCATTGGCAACCTTTGCGGGTTGCCGGCGCTCTCCGTTCCCTGCGGTTTCAACGAAAAGAATCTGCCGATTGGACTTGGGTTCGTGGCCGGCGCGGGCGACGACATCGCCGCGATTCAAGCCGCGCGAACGTTCCAGCAACACACCGATTGGCACCGGCGGCACCCGAAAATCCACTGAGTTCCGTTCTTGTTCAGAAGTTCGTCGACAGCGCAGGAGCAGGGCGGTGCGGCTAAAGGACTTTTCGAGCAAGGGCGCCGGACACTCCGCCGCGCCCGTCTCGCTGTATCCCGGTCATGTACAACATGCCAAGCTTCGCGCGCTGCTGCTTCCTTGGGCAGGGTCATCAGTTGAACGACGGACGGCAGAACCAGAACGACATGATGCAGTCGCGCACGGTTGAGGCACCACCTCCGCGGATCGGTTCTGCCGTTCTCGTCTATTACTGGCTATGCGATATTTGGCTTGTGACGTTCTTCAGGAGGCTAACGCGCGATGCATGAAATTTGGAAAGATATGTTTGTCCTGGGTATTCCCCTGCTCGAAAAAATCCTGCGTCCCATCGTAGTCTATGCGTTCCTGGTAGTCGGCTTGCGGCTGGCGGGAAAGCGGGAACTGGTCCAGCTCAATCCTTTTGACCTCGTCGTCCTGCTGACTTTATCCAACACCGTGCAAAACGCCATCATCGGCGACGACAACTCGGTGCTGGGCGGAATTATCGGCGCCACTTCCCTGCTGGCCACCAACTTCTTGGTGGTGCGCTTCCTCTACAGGCACCGCAAGCTCGATCAGTTGGTGGAAGGCCGCGCGGACGTGCTGATCGAAAACGGCAAAGTCCGGACGGAACACCTCAAGACCGAACTCATCACCATGGCGCAACTGGAAGCCGCCGCGCGCAAGCAGGGCTTCAGTTCACTCTCCGACGTCAGCCAATGCATTCTTGAGCCCGGCGGAACGCTCACGTTCCTTGGCAAGAAACCGCCCGCAGAGGAAGTGCGACACCGGGAATTGCTCGGCAAGATGGAAAGCCTGGCCCACGAAATCGCCCTGTTGCGCGGGTCGTGGCCTCCGGCGCGCGCGTAATCAGCCGAGCAATAGACCAGTTGCAGCGAGCACAATACCGCCCGCGCCCAAGACCATGCCGGCCAGCCAAAAACCTTTGCGCTTGGTGAGTAGAGTGATGGAGCAGATGACCAGACCGATTTCAAGAAAGGCCTCCCCTGCGTCGAACCGGTCGGCTTTGCGGCTGGCAAAGTCCCGCTCCGCTTCGAGGTCCCTGGCCTCCTTGCTGATATCTTCTTTGTCGCTCTGATAGTGTTCCACTTCCTCGAGATACTTCTCTCGAAGGGCTTCACCTTTTCCCTGATCCATGGCGGCAATCAGGTTGACCACGTCAGAAAAACCTTGTGTTTCGTGAAGGCGCACGCTCTTTGCCTGATATTGCGCCCATTTGTCGGCCGCTTGACTTTGCCGAAGCAGTTCCTCGGTGTGCGCGCGATGCCCCAGCAGCGTCACACCGGCAACCAAAACGGCCATGATCGAAATGGTGATCGATACCGGAAGAACCAAGGGGTGGTCCCCGGGTTCGTGATGTCCTTCTGGAAGTTCGATGCCTTCAGGCATTCGTGTTTGCTCCTGTGTTTGAATCGGAATCAGACGGCGGGCTCGCCGGCCATGACCTGTAAGGCTTCGTGAGCCGCGGCCAGGGTGCGGTCAATGTTTTCAGAAGTGTGTGCCGCGGACACGAACGCCGCTTCGAACTGCGAAGGCGCAAAGAAGACTCCTCGCGCGAGCATCTCCCGGAAAAATCGTGCGTAGCGCTTTGTATCCGAGCGCTTCGCGTCGGCGTAATTCCTGACGGGCCCCGTCGCGAAGAAGACCGTCGCGAGCGAACCAATCGCGTTGATCTGAGCAGGGATTTCCGCGCTCTCCAACTCGGCGCGCAAACCGCGCACCAAGCGCTCGGCCAATCTGGTCAGCTCCTCGTACAAACCCGGTTTCATGAGTTCCCCGAGCGCCGCGATCCCCGCCCGCATCGCCAGAGGATTTCCCGCCAGCGTTCCGGCCTGATAGACCGGGCCGAGCGGCGCGATGTGATTCATCAATTCCGCGCGGCCACCATACGCAGCAACCGGAACTCCTCCACCGATGATTTTGCCAAGTGTCGTTAGATCTCCCTCGATGCCAAGAAGCTCTTGCGCGGAACCGTTGCGCAGGCGAAACCCGGTGATGACTTCATCGACGATGAGCAGCGCCGCGTCTCGGTGTGCGATTTCCCGGAGACCTTTCAGGAACCCGGGTTCCGGCGCAACAACTCCCATGTTTGCCGCGATGGGCTCCACAATGACCGCCGCAATTTTTGCCTTGTGCGTCGCAAACACTTTCTCAACAGCTTCGAGATCGTTGTACGGAACATTCAACGTCAAGCCAGCCAGCGCTTGCGGCACGCCAGGACACTCCGCAATGCCCAGCGTCGCCAGCCCCGAACCCGCTTGCGAGAGAAAACTGTCCGCGTGCCCGTGGTAACAGCCTTCGAATTTCACGATGAAATCGCGTTTGGTGACGCCGCGGGCCAGCCGCGCCGCGCTCATCGTGGCTTCCGTGCCACTCGAAACAAAGCGAATTTTTTCGAGAAAAGGGATGGCCTGCGTGATGAGCGTGGCGAGCTCCAGTTCGAGTTCCGTGGTCACGCCAAAGCTCGTGCCGCGTCGGGCCTGGTCGGCGATGGCATCGGCAATCGCTCGATTCGAATGCCCGAGAAGGATCGCTCCCCACGAGCAAACGTAGTCGAGCAGCTCGTTACCGTCCGCGTCGTAGAGAAATTGTCCACTGGCGCGGTCGATTACCAGCGGCTCTCCGCCCACGGAGCGAAACGCGCGGACAGGACTGTTCACTCCTCCGACCAAAACCTTTTCGGCGCGCTCGAAGATTTCCCGCGACCGCCGCCGCTCGGTTTTCAGTATGCTTTGCGTTTTGTTCATCTGGCTTAATTTAGACAATTCCTCTGCCCTCGGGCTAGCACGCTTTCATCCAGCGGGCCACGTCCTTGGCATGGTAGGTCAGGATGTGGTCTGCGCCGGCGCGCTGGATGCCCGTCAAGATTTCCAGAACCACCCGCTTCTCGTCGAGCCAGCCGTTTTGCGCCGCGGCTTTGACCATCGCGTATTCGCCGCTGACGTTGTACGCGCCCACGGGAACGTCAAAAGCTTCGCGCACGCGCCAGATTACGTCGAGATACGGCAGCGCGGGCTTGACCATCACCATGTCCGCGCCTTCTTCCAAGTCCAGCCGCACTTCCTTCAGCGCTTCGCGCGCGTTCGCCGGATCCATTTGGTAGCTGCGGCGGTCGCCGAATTGCGGCGCGGACTGCGCGGCTTCGCGAAACGGCCCGTAAAATCCGGAGCAGTATTTTGCCGCGTAAGAAAGAACGGCGATGTTCTCAAATCTGTTTTCATCGAGCATCTTTCGAATCGCGTCCACGCGCCCGTCCATCATGTCCGAAGGCGCGACAATGTCGGCGCCGGCGCGCGCGTGCGAAAGCGCCTGCTGCGCCAGAATTTCCAGTGTCGCGTCATTCGCCACTTCTCCGTGCTCGATGACCCCGCAGTGGCCGTGATCGGTGTATTCGCAGAGGCAGACGTCGGTAATGACCAGCAATTTCAGCTTGGCCTTGCGAATGCCCTCGATGGCCCGCTGCACCACGCCTTGCGAGCCGAGTGAACTCGCGCCGCGCGGATCCTTGGTTTCCGGCAACCCAAAGAGAATCACGGCGGGGATGCCAAGCGACTCCACCTCCCTCGACTCTTCCACGATCTGGTCGGCAGATTGCTGAAAAATGTTCGGCATCGAAGCGACTTCCTGGCGTACGTTCTTCCCGGGACACACAAACATCGGATAGATCAAGCCAGCGGTCGTCAAGCGCGTTTCGCGGACCATGCTGCGCAGTGCTTCGGTCCGGCGTAAGCGCCGGGGCCGATGCGTGGGAAAACTCATGCTCGTTTGACTCCTGTCTTCGCGGCGGCGAAATGCCCTTCTAAAGCTTCTAGCACCGAGACGGCGGTGGTATCTTGAGCAACGACGGCCGAGCGGACGCCCGCTTGACGCAAAACATTCGCGGTAACTGGCCCGACCGCGGCGATTGCCAGCTTACTCTCGATCTCGTTGAGCGCGGTGGCTCCAACGAGTTCCGCAAAATGTTGTACCGCCGATGGGCTAAAAAACAAAACCGCGTCCGCTCGGCCGTCGACCATCTTCTTCAATCCGTCCCCGTCGGTTTCCGCGGGCCGCAGCGTGCGATAGGCAATCACTTCGGTGACCTGGGCGCCAAATCGCTCGAGCGCCGCGGGCAGGTCCGGGTTGGCACGATCGCTGCGCGGTAACAGCACCTTGCCACCCTGGAGCTTGCTGCCCAACTCATTCGCGAGAGCAACACCGTTGTGCGTCAGGGCGACGTACTCCACGGGAAGATCCGCTTTTCGCGCGGCGTCCGCGGTAACCGGACCCACGCACGCAACGCGCACTCGGCTGTCGGTTCGAACCAGCGGCCGCTCGAGATCCGCGGCTCTTTCGACCACGGCGCGAACGGCTTGCGCGCTCGTGAGAATCAGCCAGTCAAACTCCGCGATCTTCCTGATTGCGCGATCGAGCGGCGCGAAATCATCCGGCTCGGCGAAGGACACAAGGGGAAACACCAGGGGTGTTGCTCCGCGCGCGGAAAGCTCTCGAACAAGGTCCTCACACTGCGCCGCCCGGCGCGTAATTACGACGCGCTTCCCCCCGAGCGAACTTTGAAAATTCTCAGGCACGGTGGCGAACCACTTCCTCGAGGATCGACTGCGCGCCCGCGTCAACGAGCAAGCGTGCCATGTGCTCGCCAAGTTGCGCCGCTTGCTCGGGTTCGGCGGCCGCGTGCTGCTTCACGCAATGCGCGCCATCCACGGAACACACACAGGCGTCCATAAGAAGTTCGCCGCGCTCGATGCGCGCCCAGGCGCCCATCGGCACCTGGCATCCGCCGCGCAACGCGCCCAGAAGCGCGCGTTCCGCAATCACTGCGGCGCGAGTTTCGGGGTCATCGAGGGGTGCCAGCAAGTCCTGGGCTTCCCGGTCATGCAAGCGGCATTCCACGGCGATCGCGCCCTGCCCGACTGCGGGCATGCAAACTTCCGGAGAAAGAACCTCGGAAATGCGCTGGCTGAATCCTAACCTGTCCAATCCTGCTTTCGAAACGACCACTGCTTCGTATTCCCCGCTCTGGACTTTGCGCAAGCGGGTGTCCACGTTGCCACGCAAGTCGCGCAAGTCGAGATCCGCGCGAACACGGCGCAGCTGAGCCTGACGCCGCAAACTGCTCGTGCCCACGCGCGCTCCGTCTCGGAGGTTCGCGAGGGTCGAACCCACCAGACAATCGCGCACGTCATCGCGCTTGCAGACGGCGGGAAACGTCACCCGGGAAGGAGTGTCCGTGGGAATGTCTTTGACGCTGTGCACGGCCAGATCGATGGCTTCCTCGAGCAGGGCCTCTTCCAGTTCTTTGATGAAAATGCCCTTAGTGCCGATTTGCGCCACCGGCGCGTGCAGCATTTTTTCGCCCGCCGTTTTGATGATGACGATTTCCGGCTCGATGCCCGTGGCTGCAAAGAGCCGCTTGCGGATAGACTCGGCCTGCCATTTGGCAAGCAGGCTCCCACGGGTTCCGATGCGCAAGGTCTTCAAGGTTTCTCCCGGTTTGAAAGGAATAGGTCGCGCAGAGCCTCGACGTTTTGCACCTTTCGGCGCAGGTCTTTCTCGCCCCGCAAGCGCCGTGCCGGCTCGAGCAGCACGCTTTCGAGGATTTCATCCATTAGTGTTTCCACGAGCGCGCGGTCCGCTTCGGTCAAGTGCTGGATGGATTCTACGCGGGCGCGGATGAACTGATCGCGTTGCTCGCGCATTTTCGCGCCCAGCTCATTGACCAGGCCGACCAGCTCCACGCCCGCCTGCCACGATAGAAACTTCGCTACCTGCTTTTCGACGATGCTATCGGCTTTGGGAATTTCGTTCTCCCGGGCCTGGCGGTTCTGCGCCACGATTTCGGTGAGATCATCCACGTTGTAGACATAGACGTTGTAGAGCTTCCCCACGCTCGAATCGATATTTCGTGGCAAACCCAGATCCATCAGGAACACCGCGCGGTTGCCGCGCCTTTGCATCGCTCGTTCAACGGCTTCGCGGCGCAAAACTGGTTCTTCCGCCGAAACCGACGTCACGATAACATCCGGCATGGGAAGCGCCTTTTCCCACTCGCCCCACGGCAGCACTTCTCCACCATATTGTTTGGCCAGCCCGTCGGCGCGCTCCTGCGAGCGATTCATTACAAAGAGACGCGCAACGCCGCGATCCCGCAGCTGAGCAATCACCTGCTCGCTGATGGTGCCGGCTCCAAGAACAAGCGCACTGCGATCGTGCAACTTTCCGAAAATGCGTTCGGCCAGCTTGACGCCAGCCGAAGCCACCGACATCGGTCGTGCACCCAGCTCCGTCTCCGCGCGCACGCGTTTGCCGACCTCGAGCGCGCTCTGAAACAGGCGATTCAGCACCGGTCCCGTAGCGCCTTGCTCGTGCGCGAGCCGGTAAGCTTCGCGCACCTGGCCGAGAATTTCGGCTTCGCCGAGCATCATGGAATCGAGGCCCGCGGCGACACGGAACAGATGCCGCACCGCTTCGCGGTCATAGTGGTGGTATAACGACGTTCCCAGCACGTCCATGCGCACGGAATGAAATTCGCTCAGGAACGTGGAAAGCCCCGGCGCGCTCTCGCGCGAAGTTTCCGGCGGGACACCATACACCTCGCTGCGATTGCAGGTAGAAAGCACCAGCGTTTCCTCGAGAATGCCCTTCGAGCGGAGTTCCTCGGAGGCGCGGCGTGCCTGGTCGGCGGTAAAAGACACCCGCTCGCGAACCTCGACGGGCGCGGTGCGGTGGTTCAATCCAACGAGAACGATCTCCATGCCGGACCTAGGACGCTCCTAAAAAAACCGGTGATTCGCCGAAAGATACAAGTTCACGACGGTAAAGCTCAGAAAGACAATCAGAAAATTGAAGACACACAGCTTCGATGCACGTGCGCCGCGCCAGGCGGTCTCCCGCGCCAGCCGGAAGTAGACGGCGTACAAAATCAGCACGAGCAGCGTGATCGCATATTTGGGATCGTAGAAAGAATACTTGCTGCTCAACCGGTAGACCCACAGGAAACCGAAGGCCGTCCCAATGGTGATGCAGACTAAGCCAATCAAAACGCTGGATTGGCTCATGCGTTCGAGCAGTTCGAGCGGGGGAAGGCGCCAAACGACGTCACCCAACCTGTGGCTGCGAAGGAAACGCTCCTCAATGAGAAACGTCAAGCTCAACACACAGGAAAGGGTAAACGCGGCGTACGCCAAGATGTTGAGGGCCACGTGAAAAGCAAATGTGGGCCCGTGCGCATCCGGAGGCGAGAGTTTATCGGCGGGCGCAAGATGGGCAGCGACAAAAAATACGAGAATGAAGGGCAGAACCAGTGCTCCAACCGACCGTTGGCGGTGGTAGAGTTCGAGGCCCAGATAAGTCAGCGCCAGCAGCCAGCCAAACAGAGACATGGCTCCGTAGAGATCATGATACGGAACCGTGTGTGCCCCTTGAGATCTCTCGAGCAAGACAAAGTAATGCATCACCAAGCCAGCGGCCAGCAGCAGCGTTCCCAGCCGGCCGGTAAGCGCTTTTCCGGTGTTCAGAAAGATGACATACAGCGCGAGACTCAACGCGTAAGCAATGACCGTCGAAATGAAAAGGCCGTAGTGCACTCGTCTACCTTGTACGCAGGGGAGCCGCGCCGGACAAACAGCGAGTATCAGCTGCCTCGAACGGCAGGTGCGCCCGAGCGATGGAACGCTTCGAGTATAACTTACACGGCTGGCGACCCGCACGGCGTGATCGAGGTCAGGGTGCTTGGCCCCGCAAGACCTGTTAAGATGAGTGGTTCGCGAGCCGCTCGGAAAGGAAATGACGGTCCAAACATCGGTTAGTCGAAAGGACCTGTTCCTGCGCGCCTGTCGCGGGGAAGCCGTTCCGCGCCTGCCCGTTTGGATGATGCGCCAGGCAGGCCGGTATCTGCCTGAGTATCGGGAAATTCGCGCAAAGCATGGATTCCTGGAGGTTTGCAAGACCCCGGAGTTGGCCACCGAGGTCTCCCTGCAGCCTTTTCGGCGGCTCGGCGTCGACGCCGTGATCGTCTTCTCCGACATCCTCATTCCGGCCGAAGCCATGGGACTGCCGCTCGAGTTGGGCGATCGGGGGCCGAACCTTCCATGTCCGGTTCGTAGCTGCACAGACGTCCAGAAATTGAGGGTTTTCGACCCGGAGCGCGAAACCGGCTTCTTGCCCGAAGCGATCCGCCGCATCGTCAAGGCCGTCGGCCCGGAAGTTCCTGTTTTGGGCTTTGCTGGTGCTCCCTGGACGCTAGCGTGTTATATGGTGGAAGGCCGAGCAAAGGAAGGGTTTGCGACCGCAAAGCAGTTTCTGTATCAGGAACCGGAAACGTTTCGGGAATTGCTCGATCGCATCGCTCAGGCGACGATTCCCTATCTCAAGGCGCAAATTTCAGCAGGCGCGACCGCGGTGCAGTTGTTTGATACCTGGTGCGGCGAGCTGAATTTGAAGGACTACCAGGAATCCGCGCTCCCCGCCGTCAAGCAAGTTCTCTCTGAAATTTCGGGCTCCGTTCCGTCCATTTACTACACGAAGGCCTCGCAACACTTGCTTTCCGCTCTGTCGCGCTCCGGCGCGAACGTGTTGAGCGTAGATTGGCGCGTAGAACTAGGGGAAATTCGCGGCGTCCTCGGCCCCAAGATTGCGTTGCAAGGAAATGTTGATCCCGCGGTGCTGCTAGGTCCTTTAGAGAGGATTCGAGAAGTCACGCTCGACAATGTCCATTCGCTCGCTGGACGCGGGCACATTCTCAATCTTGGTCACGGCATTCTGCCCGACACTCCGGTCGAAAACGCCCAGCTTTTTGTGGAAACCGGCCAACAAGCGTTGCGCGAGGAAATGCGTGCAGTCCCGGTGAGGCCCTTGCGATGACGCCCGCCTATCCGACCCTTCAGCAAATGCGCGATGAACTTCGCGTGGGCGAAGAGTTTCTCGCAAAATACAATCGTCCCGGTCCGCGCTACACCAGTTACCCGACCGCGCCCGTTTGGAACGACTCGTTCGGCCCAAGCGACCTAGAAAGCGTTTTCGAGCAGGCAGAAAGCGCGAAAACACCCGTGTCGTTGTACATGCACATCCCCTTCTGCGAGAGCCTGTGCCTTTTCTGCGCATGCAACGTGGTGATTCAGAAGAATAAGGGTGTCGCGCCGCCGTATTTGAACGTCCTCCAGCGTGAGACCGAACGCGTTAGCCGGAGCATTTCGAAATACCGAAACGTGGTGCAATTCCATTGGGGCGGCGGGACGCCAACCTATCTCTCTCCGGAACAAATCGAGGATCTCTTTGAATTTACTCGCGAACATTTCCAGTTCGCGCCCGACAGTGAAATCGGCATCGAAGTCGATCCCCGGGTGACCTCGCGCGCGCATCTCGAAACGATTCGAAAGTTGGGCTTTAACCGCCTGAGCATGGGCATTCAGGATTTTCACCTCGACGTGCAGAAAGCGGTTCACCGGCTCCAGCCGTTCGAAATGACGCGCGATCTGCTTTCGAGCGCGCGCCGGCTCGGCTTCGACAGCATCAACGTAGATTTGATTTACGGCCTTCCGTACCAAACGCCAGAGAGCTTCGCTCACACCGTGGACCAGATCATCGGTCTCAGCCCGGACCGCATCGCACTGTTCAGCTATGCGCACGTTCCGTGGTTGAAGAAGCAGCAGGGTTCCTTTGTCGGGCATCTCCCCGAAGGCATGGTGAAGTTTGAGATTTTTCGCACCGGCCTGCTTAAATTTGTCGAGGCCGGGTACCTGTACATCGGCATGGATCACTTTGCGAAACCCGGCGATGAGCTTTCGCTCTCCCAGCAAAAGCGGACGCTGCACCGCAATTTTCAGGGCTATACGACCAAGGCAGGCGCTGACCTGTACGGCATGGGCATCACGGCCATCAGCGGCATCCAATCGGCGTACGCGCAAAATCATCGCGACATCCCTTCCTGGCAAAAAGCCGTGGAAGAACGCGGTCTGGCCACGATGCGCGGCTATCGCCTTTCCGAAGAAGACCGCCTTCGCCGTGCGGTGATCAGCCGGCTGCTTTGCCACACGGTTGTGCTTAAGGACGAAATTTCACGCGAGTTTGGCATCAACTTTGACGAGCACTTCGCCGAAGAACTACGCCATCTCGAGCCGTTCCGCGACGACGGGCTTGTGCTCCTTGAAAACGGCGAAATTCGTGCCACCTGGCTCGGCCGCATTTTCATTCGCAACCTGGCAATGGTATTCGATCCATACCTGGAAAAACAGCAGCTGGCTGCCAAACCGCTTTTTTCGAAAACTCTCTGAGCCCGAGGATGCGCATTTCGTCGTGACCCGTCACCTTCAAGCTCTGGTGGTTGGCGGCGGCATTTCTGGGTTGGTTTGCGCCTATGCACTCGAGAAAGCGGGCGTCGAAGTTCTTCTTGTCGAAGCATCGGCCCGGCTCGGTGGGGTTCTTCATTCGTTCAGCCGCAACGGCTTTTTGCTGGAACTGGGGCCGCAGAGTTTCACGGGAACCGCGCAATTGCAAAGCTTGTGCGCGAACCTCGGGATTGCGGATCAGCTTGTTGAAGCTCCCGCCAAGGCTCCACGCTACGTTCTGGTTAGCGGCAGGCTCGAAGCCGTGCCGATGAGTCCGCGAGCGTTGCTCACGAGCCCGCTCATCGACGGCTCCACGAAATGGGCGCTGCTGCGCGACATTTTTGGCAAAAGCGTTCCGCCAGTAGGCGATGAATCCGTCGCCGCCTTTGTCCGCAGAAAATTCTCTGAGCGGCTCCTTGATCGCCTGGTCGGGCCTTTCGTTTCAGGTGTCTACGCCGGCGACCCGGAAAAACTCAGCGTCCGCAGCGCATTTCCCCGGCTTCACGAAGCCGAAAGAGCTCGAGGAAGCATCGTTCGTGGCATGCTGCGCCTTGCCAAATCCAAGAAAGTTCCACGCGAGCGGCCCACGCTAAATGCGTTTCGCGAAGGCAATGAAACGCTGGTGCGCGCACTCGGAAACAGGCTCGCTTCGGCCATTGTCCTGCGGGCGCGCGCTACAAACGTCTATCGACAAAATGATGGGTCATACCACGTCTCTCTCGAAGGCAGCAACAACGATGCGGTATCAGCTAAGTCCGTGATTTTCTCGACACCTACGGATGTGACCGGAAGGCTGCTTGGACAACTTGATCCTTCGTTCGAAGCGCTGTTGACTTCCGTCGAGTATGCTGCGGTTGCCGTCGTTTCGCTCGGTTATCCCAAAAAGCACGTCGGCCACTCGCTGGACGGCTTCGGTTTCCTCGTTCCGCGCTCCGCCGGTTTGCGCGTTCTTGGTACGGTCTGGAATTCCTCGCTTTTCCCCGGGCGCGCACCCGACGGGTATGCGCTTCTCACCACTTTCGTTGGCGGAGCGACTGACGCCGCTGCCACAAGGTTGAACCACGAGGAGCTATCGGGCATCGTCCATCGCGAGATCGCCCCGTTGCTTTCCATCCAGTCCCACCCCATGTTCTCGAACGTCACAATTTGGCCGCGTGCGCTTCCCCAATACAATCTCGGGCACGGCGACCGGCTGGCTTCGGTCGGCAAGATTTTGCCACGCTTTCCTGGCCTTTTCTTGGCGGGCAATTACTTGCGAGGCCCGGCAATTGGCGCATGTGTGGAACAGGCACTGGCCGTCGCCGAAGAAGTCGCAAGGTTAGCTCGGCGCTGACCTCCGCAGACGAGGCTCTAAAACAAGGCCCCGGTCGGGTCAACTGCGGCTAGGGTGGTTAAACCATATTGGGGAGCGCATCACCTGGACCGGCGTGAATGCCCGGCTACTTCTTCCCATAGCGCAGCGCCAAGCGCACTTCGCGTCGCTTGCCGGCTTCGCGGAACCTCTTCTTTTCCTCGTCGGTATTCACAATCAGGGGCGGCACGGGCTTCGGCAGTCGCGTGTGCTCGTCAATCGCCACGAAGGTCACGTACGCGGTGGTGGTGTGCTTCTTCTCGCCGGTAAGCACATTTTCTGAATAAACTTCCACGCCAACCTCGAGCGAGGTGTGAAAGACGCGGTTCACCTGTGATTTCAAAATGACGATTTCCCCGAGACTTACCGGGTTGCGAAAATCGATGTAGTCGACCGAAGCCGTCACGACATAACTTCCCGAATGCCGGTGCGCCGCCATCGCCGCTGCCATATCCACCAGGTGCATCACGTGCCCGCCGAGCAGCTTGCCCAGCGGATTTGTCTGCGCGGGCAAAACGATTTCGGTCATCTCCGAGCGCGAAGCGCCTACTGGCTTACCCTCGCGGGCGTTCTCGGCATTCTTCCTTTTCATGCGCATCCTCTTCTTTTGCCACGTTTGCAGCCTTTCGGCGCCCCCGTATAATACGGGAGCTTCCCAGAAGGGAACAAACATGGACAAAACCACCGGACTGAAGAAATCGCGCCGCCAAATGCTCGAGGAGGTAGTCGCCCAAAAGCCCGACGACGCCTTCTCTCGCTATGGTTTGGCGCTCGAATGCATGACGAGCGGCGACGCGGCGGCGGCGGACCAGCACTTTCGCACGCTTCTCGAACACAACGCCGCTTATGTTCCCGGCTATCTCATGTACGGTCAGTTCTTGGCTCGCGAAGCGCGCACCGAGGAGGCGCGACGCGTACTCTCGACCGGCATCGAGGCGGCAACCCACGCGGGCAACCAGCATGCGCGCTCCGAGATGGAAGCGCTCCTGAATGATCTTTCCTGACTTTTACTTGACTAATCTTCGAGCGTCGGCAGGGTTTTCAGAACCTCCGCGGCACGCGGCCGGCTGCGCACGGGTTCGTCCTTGCGGATGCTTCCGTCGCGGAACACCAGTACGCGCTTTGCAAATTCCGCGATATCGTGTTCGTGGGTCACCATGACAATGGTCAAGCCCTTGTCGTTCAAGTCCTGAAACACTTCCATGATCTCGACGGAAGTGCGGCTGTCCAGGTTGCCCGTCGGCTCGTCGGCCAGCAGAATCGACGGCCGGTTCACCAACGCTCGCGCCACCGCCACACGTTGTTGTTGTCCGCCCGACATTTGCGAAGGAAAATGTTCGGCGCGGTCGGCCAATCCAACCATCTCGAGCGCTTCCACGGCTCTTCGATGGCGCTCCTCTTTGCTGACCTTGGAATACAGCGTCGGCAGCTCCGTGTTTTCCAAAGCCGTGGTGCGCGCGAGCAGATTGAATCCTTGGAAAACAAATCCGATTTTTTGATTGCGGATGAGCGCTAGCGCCCGTTTATCGTGCTGCGAGACGTCCACGCCTTCCAGCAAATAGCGGCCGGAACTCTGCCGGTCCAGGCAGCCGAGAATGTTCATGAACGTGGATTTCCCGCTGCCGCTCGCACCCATCACCGCCACGAATTCGCCGTGCTGCACTTCCACGCTCACGCCGCGCAGGGCATGCACGCGCGTTTCGCCCAGCTCGTAGTATTTGTGGATCTCTTCCACGCGGATAATCGCGCGCCCGGCGAGTGGACCGCTCGAAAGGGTTGCTTCCGTCTGATTCGTGGCCGGCATCGCGTTTTTGCCTAAGAAATCACTACCGCCGCACTCCCGGAGCCCCCGGCGCCGACGACTTCGCCACGACGGAGCGAATGATGAGTTCGTCCCCTTCTTTCAATTCACCCTTCGTCACCGCCGTCACTTCCGTGTAGGAATGGTCGGTGATGCCAAGGGACACTTTCACCGGCTCCATGCTGTTATCCGCGTGGAGTTTCCAGACGATTGCGGTATTTGCACGTGACGCTCGCGGCCGATTCTGGCCAGCGTCGGCTGTTCGCGGAGCTTCCGCCGCCGCGGCTGCATCACTGGCACTTTTCCGGTCGCCGCCTTCCATTCCGTATCGTCGATAAAGCGCAAGGACCTCTTCGGGTTCCATGGGCGGCTTGTAACGCAGCGCCGTGTTCGGCAGTTTCAACACGTTTTCGACGGTGGCCACAGGGATGGTCACATACGCGGTCATTCCCGGAAACAGCTTCAAGTCGGGATTCGCAAAATCAATGATGGTGTCGTAGGTAACCACGTTCTGCACCGTGGTCGCGTTCATGCGCACCTGGCTGACCACGCCGCGAAACGTTTCTTTCGGGAACGCATCAACCTTGAATGTGACTTCTTTGCCGACCTTAATGTTTCCGACGTCGGATTCGTCGGTCTTCGCATAGACCTGCATTTTCTTCAGGTCTTGCGCGATCGTAAAAATCGTGGGCGCTTGCAGCGATGCCGCAACGGTCTGGCCCACGTCCACGTTGCGCGCCACTACCGTGCCGTCAATCGGCGAGCGAATCACCGTGTAGTTGAGATTGGTCTGGGCCACCGCCAGCGCCGCTTCCTTCTGGCTGACCTGCGCTTCCGCCTGCGTCACGTTGGCCTGCGCGCCCCCCACCGCGGCATTCGCGGAATCGTAGTTGGCTTTCGCCAGGTCCAGTTGCTGCTGGCTCAAGATTCCGTCTTTGGTAAGTCCGACGGTGCGGTCGTAATCGGCCTTCGTTTGAACCAGTCCGGCTTGGGCTTTTTCCAGATTTGCGCGCGCGGCAATGAGATTGGCTCTTGCGTTTTCGAGGTCTGCAGATGCTTGCTGGACGGCTCCTTTAAACAGCGCAGGATCGATCAACGCAACAAGATCCCCTTTGTGCACGCGGGAGTTGAAATCCACGAAAAGCTTCGAGATTGTACCCGAAACCTGCGAGCCTACCTGCACGGTGATGACCGCGTTGATCGTGCCGGTGGCATCGACGACGTCGTGGATGTCCCCACGCTCGATTTTGGCGGTGAAATTCTGGACCCGCGGGTTGCGGTTTAACCCCAGCACGACAAGAAACGCTGCGGCAGCGACAGCGCCGGCCAGCAGGAGCCATTTTGTGCTTGGTTTCATTCGTATCCTAGACGTCGGGAATGTAACCGCTCATTCGTATCGCAGCGCCTCGATAGGATCGAGCAAAGACGCCTTGCGCGCCGGGTAGTATCCGAAAAAAACGCCAACCGCAACGGAAAAGAGCGCCGCGACGATAACCGCTTCGAGGGACATGATCATCGGCCATTCGAGCGTCTTGCCAACCAAATAGGAACCAAGAACCCCAAGCACTACTCCGGCGCCGCCGCCGACGAGGCTCAACATCACGGACTCGCCCAGAAACTGAAGTTGAATGGCTTCTTCGGTCGCGCCGACGGCAACACGAACGCCAATTTCTCTCGTGCGTTCGGTCACGGAAACCAGCATGACATTCATGATTCCAATGCCGCCGACGATCAGCGAGATGGAAGCGATGGCAATCAGCAAAACTGTGAGCGTCTTGCTGGCCTCGAGCTGCGCTTGAATGATGTCTTCCGGGTTGCGGATGTTGAAGTCATCGTCTTCTTCCGGGCGCAAGTGGTGGCGGTCGCGCAGGAGCGCCGCGGCTTCCTGCCCCGCAACCTTCACCGAATCCTGGGAAACCGCCGAACACAGAATGTCATCGAGCCAGGTGATGCCCTTGATTTTTTTCATGGCCGTCGTATACGGCAGGATGATGGTGTCGTCCTGGTCTTGACCGGAAAAGGACAGGCCCTTGGGCACGAGCGTTCCCACTACTTTGCAGGGCAAATCCTTTACGCGGATCACCTTGCCGATCGGATCCTCAACGCCGAACAACTGGTCACGAACGGTGCGGCCAATGACGCAAACGTCCGCCGCGCGGTCCACGTCATCTTGCGAAAACGCCGCGCCCTGGTCGATATACCATCGCCGGATATCGAAGAATTCCGGAGAGACGCCGCGGTAGCCGGTGTACCAGTTTTGGTTGCCATAAATAATCTGCACGGAAGCATCCACGTTGGGCGAGACGCTTTTGATCAGGGCGATTTGATTCTTGATGGCCACGGCATCGGCAAGCACGAGTGTTTTGGTGCCATGAGTGCCTGTGCGAACACCGTTGACCGCGCGCCCGCCCGCCTCGATCCACACAAAATTGTCACCGAGATTATTGAGTTGCTGTTCCACGCGGGCCTGGCCGGCTTTGCCGATCGCCACCACGCAGATCACCGCGGCGATCCCGATGGTGATGCCCAGCACCGTCAAGACGCTGCGCATCTTATTGCGCATCAGCGCCACAACGGCAGACCGTAATAGCGCGCCGTAATTCACTTCTCCTCCCGCTCCCCCTCGTACA
>Ga0182038_10000571_pt1 | contig 18841 bp, 9 predicted proteins | sample sta12Can44000108_FD_125976 | JGI IMG/M metagenome (GOLD analysis project Ga0182038, IMG submission 125976) | Lab enrichment of tropical soil microbial communities from Luquillo Experimental Forest, Puerto Rico - statanox.12C.anox.44.000.108 | ecosystem: Environmental > Terrestrial > Soil >...
CACTGTTTGTGCTGGACAAGATTTTCCTGAAAACCACCGGGCAGAGCGGCCCGAGCGCCGCCGAACAGGGCGGCTACAAGGAAGGAAATTTGTCTTCGTATGTCGGAGCGATCCGCGAAAAGGTTCGCGGTTTGGGAACCGCGGGCATTCCCGATGAACTTTGCGTCAGCACTGAAGGGGCGGAAGAGTTTCTGGAGATTCGCGCTAGCCGCAGAAAGCCGGATTGGACGCCCCCGCGAACGGTGAAGTATCGAGATACTTTTTACCGCTTGGAGGATTCCTCCATGGGTTCGGCGCCGCGGCCCTACCGCTATCGTTTGCGGCGTCTCTCCGCGGGCGTCATGAGCCGAACCGTCCTGGTGTATACGCCAGAACAAGAGCCGGTCGTCTCTAAGAAATGATCACTCCCGAAAGTGATCGCGTGCCCGGGTTCATCTCTTTGCAAGAAATAACGCAAGTTGCGGCCGCGATCCAAAAAATCGTATTTGTCCGCCGGCGCGGAGCGTCGGCTCCAACACAAACGGCTCGTGCGTATCGCCCGAAGGACAGGCTGGCAGAGGGGCCTCCCTTTTGTCCTTTCGTCCAGTAGACTGATTCCTGTAACTCGTCTAATGATGGGTCCGCCGACTGCGCGAGCTGGATTCAGCACCCTCGCAAAGCGTGAGATACGCCGGGCCAAATAAAAAACAGGAGTCCTCGAGTGGCTAAGAACATCGTCTCACCCAAAAAGAAGCCGCGCAGAATCGTGGGCGCCGCAGGCTTGCCGCAGCTGACCTACCGCGGCGGCCCGCTGATCCAGAACGTCGAAGTCACGACGATTTATTGGGGCAGCGCGTGGCAGAACGACCCGATCCGCGCACAGCTAGACGCCTTCTTCGATTTCATCGTCACCAGCTCTCTCATTGACCAGCTCGCGGAGTACGATGTGCCCGGCTTCGCCATCGGGCACGGCAAGCACGTCGCTTCGCTCATTGTGGCGCAGGATCCCCCGGCAACCATCGATGATACGGCCGTTGTCGCATTCATCCAGCAGCAGATTGCGTCCGGCGCGGTGCCGGCACAGGATGCGAATTCGCTCTATTTCGTGTTCACGCCGTCCGGCGTGACCGTCACGCTGCAGGGCTCGGCCAGCTGCCAGCAGTTTTGCGGCTACCACGATAGTCACGACGGGAGTTTGTTGTACGCCGTTGTGCCGTACGGGGACTGCCCGGGCTGTGAGTTTGCAGGAACAGTGTTTGATTCCATGACCGTCATTGCGTCGCATGAGTTATGCGAAGCGATTACCGACCCGATTCCCGGAAGCGGCTGGTACGATGATGTCAACGGCGAAATCGGGGACATTTGTGAGGGCTCAAACAAGGTCATCAATACCGTTGCGGTGCGCGCGGCCGCATCCACGACATTTAAGGCAACGGTTTCGGCAACGGTCGTGATTGACGGCAGCGCGCCAGTAAATCTGACCGTGACGCTCACCCCGTCTGGCTGCACTCCACCGCCGCCGCCACCGCCGCCTCCGGCTTCGCCCGGTCAGTCTTACACCGTGCAGACCGAATGGTCGAACGCCAAAGGTGCGTGTGTGTGAGTGTCGAAGCGCCACGGCTCGCCGGGATCGTCGGCATTAGCTTCCCTTTTCTCGGGCGTGACGACGGAGGCCATCGGTAAACATGGCCGACCAACAGAGCAAGAAGCTGCGACCAGAAAGGGTTCGCATCGAACCTTAAAGCGTGGCAATAATGATCACGCTTTCAGTGCACATCGTACGGAACGTGTGTCTTTCGCGGCCCTCAACACGGTAAACCAATACAAGAAATCACTCTCCCCGCTCGGCGGGCCTTTCGCCGGCGCGAACTTCTCCACTACAATTCACGAATGGCTGCCCGCCGCAAATTCTTCTTCGTTGCCTGGTGGATCGCGAGCGGTCTGGCTCCCGCACTGGTCGCGCAGCAATCTCCTCTCGCGCCTGCTCGACCGACCGCGGCCCGCATCCTGCTCTTGCCGAGGCGCATCGTTTCCGGCGAACGCGCCACGCTGGCGGTCTTGGATGTGAATGGGCGGCTCGCCCCGGGAGTCACGATCCGTTTCTCCAACGGCGACCATCTCAGCACGGACGCGACGGGCCGGGCGCTTTTCGTAGCGCCGCTGAATCCCGGCGTCATTTTCGGGTCGATTGAGGGTAGGCCGGGGCGCGTGTCTTCCATGATTCTCACGCCGACGGAGGCGTCGGCGCCCTCGATGGAAATCTCCGCGGCTCCGCATGTGGCTACGCTGACGGACCGCTTTGAAGTTTTCGGCAAGGGATTTTGCGGGGACGCCGATGCGAACCACGTCACCATTGGGGACCACGGCGCCCTGGTGCTGGCTTCTTCGCCCCTGGCGCTGACGGTTCTCCCGCCGACGGAGCTCGAACCCGGGCCCGCGAAGCTCACGGTCTCGTGCGCAAAACGCGATGCGCCAGAGTTCTCCGTGGTTTTCGTCGAGCTGGAACTCGCAGCCGATGCGTCGCCGCTGAGGCGCGGGGAGCATCGCACGCTGACGGTGCGCGTGCGTGGCACGTCGGAAAAGATTTCCTTGGAAGCGCGCAACCTGGCTCCGGATGTCGCGGAGCTTGAGGGAGGGAATCCCTTGCGGCGGCTGAGCTCCGGCGGCGACCAAGAAAATGTCGCGCCGTTCGAGGTGGTCGGCAAAAAAAACGGCACGTTTCTCATCTCCATCCGCTTGGTATCCGCGCTCGGCCGACCCGAGGGCCACTAGCAGAATTAGGTGTGCCAACGCGCCTAGACCGGCCAACTTCACCGCCGTCGATCGGTGTGCCCATTCTCGACCGTACGTGCCGCACGGTGCGCTTCTATGTCTAGGCAGGGACAAATGAAGACAGGGAAGGCCTGCTAGGCTCCCGAGGTCCGGTCTGAAAGACGGTCGGAGGAGAGCGCGGAATTCCGGCCGAAACGAGGAGAACGACAGGAAGGGGCTTCGAGTATGGGTTGGCGTTGTGGCCTAACCGGGCAGGCTCAAGCGGATTTTTTGGAGCTGGCGGCGGTCGAGTTGGCTTCCCCGGTGAAGCGCAAGAGACTCTGCCCGTTTTCCATGGCAGGCTCGGCGGGGTCCGGCGCGAGCATTCCTTCGAGTGCATCGTTGGTTTTTTCCAGCAGCTTGTCGGCCTCGCTGTAGCTTTGAGCAGCATTTTTCAGATGCGTGCCCATGACCGCGAACTTATCCGCAAATTTTTCCAAGTGCTTCTCCAACCCCGAAAGGCTCGAAAGGAGCCGCCTGACATTCTCTTCGGTTTGCATGCCACGCAGGCCCATGGCGATCACGCAAAGGTGGGCGTAGAGGGTGTTTGGGGAAACAGCGATGACCTGTTTTTCGCGGCAGTAGGCGTCCAAAGGCTGGCCTTTAGCGTCCTCGGTCATGAGCAGCTCGTAGTAAACGCTTTCCGAGGGCACAAACATGAGGGCGAGTTCGAGCGTGCCTTCCTCCGGCACGATGTATTTTTTGGCGATGGCGTCCGCGTGGCCCTTCACGGCATTGCCAAAGGCGCGGCGCGCTCCCTCTCCCTCACTGGAGATACGGCGGTAGGCATCGAGCGGGAACTTGGAATCGATGGCCATCAGTTTCTTGTCGCGGAGGAAAATGACGGCGTCCGCCGCTTCGCCGCTGCTGAAACGGTACTGGGTGGCATAGAGGCGCGGAGGCAAGGAGTCTTCGAGTAGACGCTCGAGGGTGACTTCGCCGAGCGAGCCGCGCGACTTCGCGCCGCCCAGAATCCCTTCGATGGTCTCGGCGGCTTCCGACAACTGCGCGCTGGCTTCGTGGACTTCGCCAAGCTGCCGTTGGATTTGGCTGATTTGATCGCGGGCATTCTTGAGTTCTTCGGCCATGCGGGTCTCGGCGTCGGAGGCCAGTTGGCCGGTGATCTGGGCGGAGTTCTTGACGGCTTCCTGCAGGGCCGGAGTGACGCTGTCGAGCCTTTGTGCGACGCCGGTGGCGATCGCTTCCATCTGGCCGGTGCTTTTGGCCTGTGCCGTGGCCATGTTCTGCAGGTCACGGCGCAATTCGTTCAATTGAGATTCGAGAGTTTCGTTCTTTTGACGGCTCTTGAAGCCCTCGAACACCAGCCAGAGGACGGCAAGAGCCACCACGATCGCAACACCGATGAGGACTTCGGTCATTGGTTCTCCCAGGTCATGACGGAAACGGTTCTTTTACTTTAGCAGAGGTCCGAGGCCGCGAGTGGAAGGTTGGAAAGGCCAAGAAAGAAGCGCCGCGAGCAAGAAAAAAAGGAGGGCCCCGCTGGGCGGGGCCCTCTTGGGTCAAATGGTTCGGCGAAGGCTTGGTTCTTACCAGTTCAGCTTTAAAGCAAACTGGAACTGGCGCGCATCGTAGGACGCGGTCGGCTGGCCCGCGAGGCAAATCGCGCCGGCGAGCGGATCGCAAAGCTGGTTGACGGCGGCAATGTTGGTGCGGTTGAACAGGTTGAAGGCGTCGGCGATCACATCGAGCTTGAACCGTTCGCCAAGGGGAATCCGCCGCGAGAGGCGCATGTCCCACTGGAAGAAACGGGGCATGACAAAACGGTTCCGGCCCAGGTCGCCCGTGCAGCCAGCCGGCGGCGCAACCAGCGGAACGGTGAAGGGACTGCCGTTGCCGTTCAAGCATACGTTCGCGGGGACAAAGACGACGCCGGGGATGAACGCGGAAGTCGTCCCAGTCGTCCCGCTCGCCGCTACCGAAGGACGGGCTTGTGATGCGCCGAGGTCGAGCCGCGTGTCTTCGCCGGTGATGACGTTGAACGGGCGGCCGGAAGAAAGCTCGACAATCGGCGAAAGCGTGAAGTCGCCGACGAAGTGCTTGAAGATACCGTCCCCTGATTTGGCGCTGCCCGACTGGAAGACGGCGCTTGTGACCCAGCGGTGGCGCTGGTCGTTGACGGAATTGGAGCGTTCAAGGAAGGGGAAGCGGCTGTCTTGCGGCTCGAGCGGAGATTGCAAGTCCGTGGAGTCGTCGATGGAGTGGGAGAAGGTATAGCTCGACAGCATTTCAAAGCCCCTGGAGAAACGCTTTGACAGGTTGAAGGTCACGGCGTTGTACCAGGAATTGCCGTTTGCGAGCTGCGCGTCCACGCTGTTGAACGGCACGGGAGCGCCGAATCCCTTGGGATAACCGGCCATGGTGGCGAGCGCCACTTGCGTGGAATACCCCCCCACCAAGCCAGCGAACGAGGGATTCGGGCCGGAAGGCCGGAAGAAATTGAAGAAGGCCGGCGTGCTCACGAAGCCCACCGTCGCTGCTGCGGGGCAGTTGGGGGCGGCGAAGCCCTGCCCCAGCACGCCAGGGGCAATGAGCATAATGCTGCCGCTTCCCTCGGGTACGCACGAGCCGGGCATGCCGTTGCCGATAGGCACAGCCACGGTGAGCGGATTGCTCACCGCGAGCCCGGAAGCGGCGGCGTTGAACGCATTTTGCGTCAGGAGCTTGGGATCGGTGGAGTTGAGGTCGATGGGCCGGTTCAAATGCAGGCCGCGCGTCCATTGATAGGCAAGGCTGAATTTCCAGGAGCCGGCGATCTCCCGCTCGACCGTCAGATTCGCCTGCTGCGCATAAGCGTAAACGAAGTTTTTCGCGAGTGGCAGCGTGAACGGCAAAATAGGGAGCGGAAATCCCGCTTGCAAATAGGCTTGGTTCGCAAAGATGGATCCGGAGGCGAGAGGGTCGAAGCGTTGCTGGCTTGGCAAATAAAACATACTCGGCAGCGCATTGAGAACGCCCTGGAAAATGGAGGAGCCGTTGAGGTTTGTGGGACTGTCGAGGCCGTTTCCACAAGTCGCATAGCCGGGAAGCGCACCCGGAGGTACCAAGCCGCAAGCGGTGGCCGTGCCCCCGGTCGAGATTAATTGCACGGAGCGCCCGCCGTCGGCGGTGACGGAGTCGAAAGCGGTGGCCAGGAGCGGATGGTCATAGAACATGCCGTAGCTGGCGCGGACGACCGTCTTGCCGTTTCCGACGGGATCCCACGCCAGGCCAAAGCGCGGGGCCACGTTGTTGTAATCGCGCGGTATGCCTTCGACAACCCCGAGGGCCTGTTCCGCTGCGGCGTTCACCGCCGTCGCCGGAGTAAACAGCGGGCTGATTTCGACATCGTAGCGCACCCCATAATTGACGGTGAGATGCCGGTTCACGCGCCAGCTGTCCTGCGCAAAGAACGCCATGGGGATGTTGTCGAACGGCTCGTTGGAGTTCCCGATTCCTTGGATGTAGGAGGTGGGCACCCCGAGACCGTAAGACTGGACCGCGGTGGTGCCGGGCAGGGAGATGCCTGCGACACTGTTCGGAAAGCCGAAAGTGGACGCCGAAAACCCGCCAAAATTCACATCACCGCCGAAGTCGAGTTCGAAAATCTGCGCCTTGTTGGAGCGCAGTTGGATGAGGTTGAAATCGCCTCCGACCTTGAAAGTGTGGCTGCCACGGACAAGCGTCAAGTTGTCTGTGAATTCGAAGCGGCGCTCGATGCGATCGACCGTCGAATAAGGCTCGCGGCCGAAGTACGCGGACCCGGGAATATTGACGCCGATGTCGGAGCCGCCGGGAAGCTGCGAATAGCCAAAATGCAAGCCCCGGCGGGCAATCTGCGTGCGGAATTCGTTGAACGTTCTGTCGCTTAAGATGATGTCGTGCTGAAACGTGGCACTCAGGTCGCGATATTGGTCGTAACCGGCGCGCGAGCCGGAGTTTTGCCCGAACACCTGATTCTGCGAGGTGGACGGAAGCCCGGTAACAAGCGAAGGCGATACGCCAACGCGCAAAAAGGAATTGTTGCGATTGTTCCAGCGTTGGTCGAGACGCGCCGACCACAGGCTGGTTTTTTCCATGACCGGGTAATTGCCGCGAATGGAATTCAGACCGACATAAGAAGCCGGGAGCGGCGCCAGGCCAAAACCCGCAGGGCCGCACGCGACGGCATTGACGGCCATTCCGGCGGGACACGCTACAGGGATGGGGAAGCGCGCTCCCGGTCCGGGATTTGGAAATCCAAATCCCTGGGCGACCGCGCCAAAATCCAGGCGGTTCAGTGCCACGCTCGATGCCGAGCCCATGAAGACTCCATATCGCACACCGAGATTCTGGAGGGAGGGAACACCCGAGCTGAGCAGAGCGTTGACCGCGGCCGCTTGTGCACCGGTCAATTCGACGGGCAGCGGGCCGCCGGGCGTCGGCAGGGTAACACTCTGCATGCCGAAATTATCGATGCCGATGCTCGAAAACCCGGTTTCCTCACGCTGCGTGTATTCGTAAGAAAAGAAATAAAACGTCTGGTCTTTCCTCATGGGGCCGCCAAAGGTCAGGCCGCTCTGGGTGCGCGTGTAGGCCTGCTTGACGGGATCAAGCGCGCCGGTTGTTGGATCGACGGCGCCTGAGAAAGCGTTGCGCGCCTGAAAAGCCTTGTTGCGGAAATAGCCAAAGGCGTCTCCGTGAAATGCATTGCTTCCGCTCTTGGTTACGATGTTGACGACGCCGCCGGTGGCGCGACCGTATTCGGCGTTGTAGTTGCTCAAGATGAGCTGAAACTCCTGCACGCCCTCCTGGGAAATCGTCGAGCGGATCCCGTTGACGGAGTTGTCGACGGCGTCGGCGCCGTCCACGCTGACCATATTGCCGCGGGCCCGCGCGCCGGCGATGTTCAGTCCGCTGTCGGGCGCCGGGCCGATCGTGGGGGCCATGTCACGCGTGGTCTGCGAATTCGTGAGCGTAAAATTGATGTAATTGCGGCCATTGATGGGCAGGTTTTCGATGCGGCGCTGCTCGACCGTATCGGACACTTCGGTTTTGGTGGTTTCAATCGTGGCGGTCTCGGCTGAGACCGTGACCGTTTGCTCGATGCCTCCCAGTTGCAGGCGAGGATCAAATGTGGCGTTTTCGCCAACGGTCAAAACAATCGAAGCATTTTCATACGGCGCTAAGCTCGGGCCACCGTCCACGGTCATTTTGTACCGGCCGGGAGGAATTCCCACGAGGTTGTAGCGGCCGCTATCGTCGGTCACCGCGTTGCGCGTCGCGCCGGTAGCCGCGTTGGTTAGTGTTACTTTTGCGCCCTTGACGGCAAGATTCTGCGGATCGAAAACCGTGCCCGAAAGAGTCGCGGTATTGACTTGGGCGTCGAGGACCGCTCCCCCGCCGAGGACCAACAAAACGAGCAACACGGCTTCGAAGATGAACCGCCTGCCGGTCGAAGCACACACCCCTTGCCTGCGTTGCATGAGTCTTCCTCCTGTTGCACCTGAATTTGCCGCAACCCCTAGCGCTGGCGGGCTCCGCCGCTTCGCACCTGAAACAATTGAATACACGGCTTTTACTGCATTGCAGCCCGGCTTTCAACTGAAAACTTCCCTGAGCTTGTCTTTTGGTCAACTCTCCGGCTGCCAACCGAGCATGGTGGCGGGTGGGCCCCTTTGGCAAGCGACAAGACGAGAAACTCGAGAAAAGGGAGGGAGTGTCGCTTCTTGTCGCGACTTAAGCGGCGCGGCACACCCGGGGTCCGCGTTCCTAGCAGCTACAGTTGAAGGTGGCGCTGGACGAACTTGCGGAGACGTTCGCGGTCTTCGTCACCCATGTGGACGAATTCCACGCCGGTGCCGTCCTGGCCGATGTTGCGGACCACGGCGGTAAAAGTGATTTTGCGAAGGCCGGCGCGCACTTCGAGCTTGATGGAGTCGCCGACGGTGAGTCTTTGGGAAGCCTCGAGGTAAGCGCCCCCTAGGCTGATGGTCTTGATGCGGGCAAGGCCGGTGGGCACTCCTTCAATCTGCGCGCGCAGCGGGGACTCCAGTGGCACGCGGACATAGCGGCGCGGAATGAGGTACCCGGAGCTCGCTTGGGTCGGCGCGCCAAAGGCAGCGGCGGCTTGCTTGAACGAAGGCCGATTCTCGATAAGGGCCAGCGCGTCTTCGGCCGCGGCTCGCAGGCCTGCCGGCTCTCGATAGGCCAGGCCTTCGCGCTTTTCCACGAGGGTGCGCAAGAGCTCGGCGGCATGGGAGGAACGCATCCGGCCGAGGGCCTCGATGGCCTTGATGCGGACAAACTGATCGCGCAAAACTTCGTGTTCCCCGGCGGCAATTTCCAAAAGTTGCCGGACGGCGGGGGTTTCCTGGGCCAATCCGATTTGGTCGATCATCATCGGCACCACCATCGGATGCGCGTCCGCAAGAATTGCGGAGAAAACGAAAGCAACGCTTTGCGCCGAGGCGGAATTGGAGGGTCGCGAAAGCTCGCTTACCGCTAGATCCTGAAGATTCCATTCCCAGCTCCCGATGGCGCGCGCGAGGCCGCGGAGCAAACGCTCCGGGTCGCAGGCAGCCAGGAGCTTGATTGCCGCGGTCACGCGCTGACGCCGGGCCTCGTATAGCCGCGTTTCGAGAAGGTTGAGGACGGGCACGCCGATGGTGCGCAGGAGGCGCGTCATCGCCTGCAGCATCTCTGCCCCTCGGGGTTCGCTCAAAAGCAGCGTCAAGCGGTCGAGTAAACGTTCCGGATCGCGCTGCAACAGCCGGGGCAGAACCGGATCGAGCGGCCGTTTGGCGAGCGAAGCGTCTACCAGCAAGAACCAGCGGTCCTGTGCAACCAGGCGGTTCGCCAGCGCCGCCAGGTGTTCGTGTTCCTTGTCGCGCGGGGTGCGCTCGAGACCGGTAAGGATGAATTCGAATCCGGCAAAGTCGGCACGGTTCACGGCGATGCGCCCGAGAGCTTCCACGAGGGCGGCGAGCAGCGCCGCCGTCTCCGGAGCCGTCTCTTCCCGGAGAGCTTTCATGGCCGAGCGGCTGAACTCCTCTGGCAATTGATTGGGCCACAAGGATTCGAGAATCGGAACAAGCTCATTGAGACCGGCGGCCACCACACGCTTTGCCGAAGCCTCGGCAAGATCCAGACGACGCAAATAATTCAGCACCATGCTTCGCGCCTCGCGCCGAGGAGCGTCCGCACCGGTATCGACGAGTTGGCCAAGGGTTTGCCGCAAGGCCGCGACGGGAACGCACCAGACGTCCGCCCCGCGCACCACCGCTGATTTTTCCCGCGCCGGCAGCTCCAGCCAGAACCGTTCGATCACCTGCTCGCGATGCGCGTCGCTCGCCCAGGTGACCGCCAGCGGGGAAAGGTGCTGCGAGGCATGCGGACCCGTGTAGCCGCCGGATTCCACCAAGACGTCAGCAAAGCGCTGGAATGCCGAACGGACCGCGGGAGGACCGAGCGAGCCGCCGGCGAACTCGGCGCTGAGAAATTCCAGAATGATGTTTTCCGATAGCCGCAGCAGGTAGGGAAGAGGCTGCTCGCCGTCCCGCGGAGCATATTGCGAGACGGATTGGAGCAGCAGGCGCACGCTCTCGCGGCTGGCTTCCTCCATGGCACCGTGAATGGCGCGGGCCGCCTCTTCGGGAGACAGGCCGCGCGCGGTCTCGAGCGGCGGCGTAAGGCGCGCCAGTAACCGCAGTGCGGCCCTCAAGTCGTCGCCGTCCGGCGCTTTGATCGGCGTTTCCGGGGTTTCCCGAGGAGCATAGCCACCGTAGGCCACAAGAGCACCAATCAGGCTTGCCAGCACCGTGTCCACTTTGCGGTCGGTGTGTGTATTGACCGAAATGCCTTCCACACGATTCTCCAGGAGGCGGGCGGGCCACCAAGCAGTGCCGGCGTCGCTTGCGGGCTCTTCTGATTTCAATAATGACTCTCTCATCAATCGCGCCAGCGTGTCCAGTTCGCCCACATGGAACTTCCGGGAGAAAGCCAGGGAGCAGATGCCCACGCGCTGCAAGTCCGCGGCTAGCGCCTGCATTTCTCCCCGCGCATCCGGCAAGTGCCCATCACTGAGTTTCGGCGCCACAATTCCGCCGCGCTCGACTCGAATCTCGAGCCCTTCGAGGGATTCCGCGACTTGCCTCAGGGAATCGTAGGCGCTGTCCAAGCTGTCGAGCCGGCTGGGGTGATTCTTTTCATAGAGACGCTCGGACCGCAGGAGCAGGTGGAAATCGCGAAGCGAGCGATGAACTTCGATGGGTCGGTGATCCGCGTATGTCGCTCGCGAGCTCAAAACGGCCGTCACCCCGCCGGCGGCTTTCAGACTGCGATCGCCCGGCGCGTTCGACGGTGTGCCGCGCTCACGGTCCTTGGCTGGCAATGTGGCTCGAAGAGCCAAAAACTTCTCCACAAGTCCTTCGCAGTCCCGGCTCTGTCCTTAAGAGCCAAACAAACCCTACCCAATCGTCAAGCAACTGTGCATCCGCAGGAGAGCTCATGTAAGTCTTGTAGAATGAATGCGAAGACGCAAAGTCTCAGCACTGTGGACGGAAGCGATGTAACAAATTGTCACGCTTTAGGTAATGCCCTTGAGAGCCTTTTCGGCGGAGAGAAACTCTTCGACCAGCCGCACAAACGGCAATGGCGGCCTATTTTTGCCGCAGCGTTTCGTTGATGGGGACCGTGCCCCCCTCGCTTGCTTGGAGCGTGCGCTTTGCGAGTTGGTACCCATCGAGCTTGAGGGTGATCGTGTGGATCCCCGAAGGTATCTGGACCCGCGCAGGGGTGAACTGCAAGGTGGAGTTGCCGTCCACGATGATCTCCGCGCCTTTGGGATTGCTGTCCACTTGCGCCCAGGCGACGTGCGTGGTCGATCTTTCCGTCAGCGGCACGTTGAGTTGCGTTTGGATATCCATCACTTGAATGTTCCTGGAGTAGGGTTCGTAGCCCGACAGCCGCAACACCAAGTTGTACTGCCCCGAAGCGAGCGGCAGCGTGACGGGAGTCTGGCCGGACTGTTTTGCGCCGTTGATGAACACGTCTGCTCCTGGCGGCTCGGTGCTGATGAGAATACCCCTGGCGAGTGGTTCGAGCTTCATCTTTTGATCCTGCGCTTCGTCCCCCTTGATCTGAAGCGCGGTTTGCACAGGTTGATAGCCTTCCTTTTGCACTTCCAGACTATAACGCTGTGGCTTGAGATTGTTGAAGCTGCAAGGCGTCTCGCACTTGCTCAGGACATGGCCCGCCGGTCCATGGAGAACCGCAGTCGCCCCGATCACGTCGGTGATCACGTGAATCGCGCCGCGGCCCGCCGCCGGAACCGGATGGCTGGCACCGTCGGAGGCGGCTCCCGTACTTATGGCGGCATCGTCGTACTCAATGTGATCGATGACATGCACGTTTGCCGGTGCGTTGCGCAGGAATCTCAGGAGTTCGCCGTGCTCGGCGGGGCGGAGTTTGCCGATCAGAGTCAAAGTGTTGCCGGTGCTCTGTACCTTCGCGCGCCCGCCAAGTCCTTTTTCGGAGATGGCTTCCTCAATGCGGCCTTTGTATTCCGCGGCCCTGGGGCTGATGGGATAATCCGTTCTCGCAGCTTTTTCAGGCGAAGGGTCTGCGGATTTCGCTGCTCGGTCCGGCGCGCTCGCCGAAGGCTCGTTCGCGCCGAGCGGGGCGCCGGCCGCGCTGGAGCTTGCCTCAGAATGGTCTGAGGCAGGTTCGGCGGAACTGGGCGAATCGATTTCCCTCGTCTGGGCGTTATGTAATGCGCGCGCGGCCTCAAAAACGGGTTTGATCTTGTTTGCGCCGTAGACGATGACGCCGAGAAGCAACAACGCGGCGAAAATCGTCCCGACGACGCTCTTTTTCTTGGGGGGCTCGACGGGGGCCGACAGGATCGTTCCCATGCGGGGAACGACCGGAGTCTGTCCGGGGGCAGCAGGCCGGGCGCTTAAGGAGCGTGCCGTAGCAACAACCGTCGGATCGTCTGCGGCCGGTGCGTGGCTGGAAACGGTGTGGCCGGGCAATCCGTAGCCGCCCAGATTGCTGGACACCAGCGTTGCCGCAGGAGAGCCGCCGCCCATTACCATCGTTCGATTGGGGCTGCCCCCGGCAATGCCTTGCGCCCGGTAATTGCGCAAGTCTTCCAGCATTTCGCGGCAGCTTTGATAGCGCTGCTCGGGTTCTTTTGCGAGGGCCTTCATCAGCACCGTGCTGATGCCGGGATGAATCGAGGGATCAATCTGGCGCGGCGGAACGGGATCCTCGTTGACAATCTTGTAGATGACCGTGGTGATGTTCTGGCCGGGAAAGGGCTTTTCGCCGGTAGTCATTTCATAGAGCATGACACCCAGGGAGAAGATATCGCTGCGGCCGTCGACGGCGCGTCCCTTTACCTGCTCCGGGGACATGTAACTGGGTGTGCCCATGACATGCGAGGTTTGCTGCGTGCTGCCGAACTCGAGGATCTTGGCCGTGCCGAAGTCGGTGATTTTGACGGTGTCGTCGGCGGCGAGCATGAGGTTGGCGGGTTTGATGTCGCGGTGGACGACGTTGCGTTCATGGGCGAATTGCAGCGCGCTGCAGGTCTGCTCCATGATGCGCAGCGTGCGGGGCAGGGGGAAGGAATGTCCGCCGTCGAGGAGGACCTGCAGGCTCTTGCCTTCCACCAACTCCATGGTGATGAAGTACAGGCCGTCTTCTTCGCCGGCGTCATAGACCACCACAATGTTGGGGTGAGTGAGCAGCCCGGCGGCGCGCGCTTCGGTCTGGAACCGCGCCAGGAGTTCTGCGCGCTTGAGCCCGGTGCCTTCTTCGCTGAGGCGGATGGTTTTCACCGCGACGGTGCGGCCGATGACCGGGTCGACGGCCTTGTAGACAATGCCCATGGCGCCGCGGCCGAGTTCGCCAACGATCTCGTACCTTCCGGCTTTGCTTACCGTTTCCATCTGCGCTGGTTGCTGCGAGCGCGTCTTCCCCGAGGTCCGCGAATTCATCCGGGCCGACCCCGCGTCCGGAAGGGCTAAGGGCTCCTGTCGCTCGACCTTGATCTTATCGGCTGATGTGGCGGACATGCGTCCGCGGGCCCGGGCGCCCTCTTTGGCACACTACCCAGCGGAATTTCTGGAGGTCAACGCTACCGGGGTACCAGTGTTTCGGACTCGATACTTGGCTGTTTGGGCGGCCCCAACAAACCAACTCCGAGTGATTCGCGACCGCGAAAGCGGCGCTCCCTCGGAAGCGCGTGGCAGTGGGCTAGTCGCTCCTAGCCGTGCGAATCCTTATCCACGGCGACTTTGCCGGCGAAGGAGCGGTAGACCAACGTGAAGTAACCGGCGGCAAGAATCATGCCGAGGACCCACCAGACCAGCCCGATCTTCAGGCCGTAGTTTCCGGCTTTGGCGTTCGTCACCGTCAGCGAGTACAGGGGATTCCGCGCCGGCAGCACCATGGGATAAACGCCGAAGACCACGCTGGTCAGCATGCCCGTTAAATACGCGCACGAGGCGAGGAAAGCTCTGGGTTCGCTGCGCTTTCGCAATTCGAAAACAACGCCGGCCAGTCCGCCGACGGCGAGCAGAGGAAAGACGAGGCCCCATGGCCGGGTCGAGAAATTGGCCAGGACTTGCGGCTGCACACGAAAAGTTATGCCGGTGATCGTCGCGGTCAGCGCCAGCACGCCCCACCAGCTCCGGCCGGCTAGTTTTCCGGCACGCGAACTCACCTCGCCGCTCGTTTTCATCTGCACCCAAAGCCCACCGTGCATTACCAGCGCGAGCAAGGCGAGAACGCCTACGAGAATGGTGTACCAGTCGAGAATGCCGGTCTCCTCGCCCAGCCGGAAATTGGTCCAAAGCGGCTCGAAGAAATAGCCGCTCGCATCGAGCGGCACGCCGCGAACCACGTTGCCGAGCGCAGCACCAAAAAAGACCGCGAGCAGCAGGCTCGACCCGCAAAATAGAAAATCCCAGAACGGGTCCCAGACCGCGCTCTGGATATGATTCCGGAATTCGATCGAGGAACCGCGCAAAATCAGCAGCCACAAGACCATCATCAGCGGCAGGTAGAATCCGCTAAAGCCGCTGGCATAAAGCGCAGGGAACGCAAAATACAGCGTGCCGCCGGCTGCCAGGAGCCAGACTTCGTTGCCATCCCACACCGGGCCGATGCTCGCCAAAATCTGCCGCCGTTCTTGGTCCGTTTTCGCCGCCAGAAGGTGAATGGCTCCGGCGCCGAGGTCGAAGCCATCGAGCAGCACGTAAACGGCAATCATGATCGCAACCAGGCAGAACCAGACCGTTTCCATGGCTCCCTCCTTAAACGGTCGCGGCGGCGAGATCGCCGCGGCCGTTTCCGCCGGGCTCGGGGCCCTGTCGAATCTCGCGATAAATCAGAAACAGCCACAGAACGGCCAGCACGGCGTACATGCCCATAAAGCCGATGAGCGTGAACCAGGCATTGCCCGCGGCTACGCGCGGAGAAACTCCTTCCGCGGTGCGCATCAGTCCATAAATCAACCAGGGTTGGCGCCCCAGTTCCGCGGTCATCCAGCCGGCGGTGTTGGCGATGTAAGGCAGGGGCACGCAAATCATGAGGATCCACAGCATCCCGCGCGAGAGGTAAAGTCTGCCGCGCCAGAGCAGAATCGCCGCCGCCACCATCACGGCGATGAAAATCGTGCCCAGGCCCACCATCACGTGGTAGCTGTAATACAGGAGCGGAATCTGATCCGGCCAGTCTGTCTCGGGGAACTCCGACAGGCCTTTTACATCGGCACGCCATTCGCGGTAGGTGAGGAAGCTCAGCACGTTAGGCACTTCGAGAGGATTGTCCAGCCGCCGCTTCTCCACGTCCGGTTGACCCAAAATCGCGAGCGGCGCTCCCTGTTGCGATTCGAAAAGCCCTTCCATCGCGGCAAGTGTCGCCGGTTGGTTGTACGCAATCATTTTTCCCTGCACGTCTCCGGTAGGGAAGAGCTGCAACAGGGCGGCGATGGTTCCGACAAGGACTCCGGTTCGAACGAAAGTGCGCCCGTAATTCTCGTCCCGTTTCGTCAGCAAATAGAAAGCCCCCACCGCGGCCATCACGAAACATCCGGTTTGCACCGCGCCGAGCATGTTGTGCGCGTACTGCCAGAGCGCCCATTTGTTCAATAGCAACCCCCAGAAACTGGAAAGCTCCATTTCGCCGCCGGGACGCAGTCGGTAGCCCGCGGGATGCTGCATCCACGCATCGGTTGCGACGATGAAATAGCCGGAGAGCCATGATCCCAGAAACACGAGAAAGGCCGAACACCAGTGCCCGACGCGCCCAAGGCTTTTCTCGCCGAAAAGGAATAGGCCGAGGAAGCTCGATTCCAGAAAAAAGGAAAAGACCCCTTCCATCGCCAGGGTCTGGCCGATGACGCCTCCCGCGGCTTTCGAAAACGCCGCCCAGTTCGTGCCAAACTGAAATTCCATGGGGATCCCGGTGACCACGCCGAGAGCGAAATTAATTCCGAAAATGCGGGCCCAGAAGCGCGCAGCGCGATTGTAGTGCTCGTCACCGGTGGCTAGCGCTTTCGTCTTGAGGTAGACGAGCAGCAGCGCGAGACCCATGGTGAGTTGGGGAAACAGGTAATGAAAAGTGATGGTGAAAGCAAAGTGGAAACGATGAACGTCCAGCGCTTGTCCCATAGGCACCTCTGCGAGGCGGTGAAATCCAGCCGAGCGAGCCCCTTGGCTTAGATGAAGGAAGCGAGCACAAGAGACGGGCCGTCTATCATCCCATTTTCGAAGCTGCGCTCGAGAAGCATTTTCCCGGTGTCGTACACGGCAAGCCTGCTGAAACGTAGTGAAAGCCTGTGAAACCAAGGCCTGCAAGGTGCCAGGCATGCTCCCGCGCGGCCGGACCCGGCCGCGCCGCTGTTGCCGGCGCGACCCGCACTTCGCCGGGCCGCGGTCGAAATTGTCTGCGCCGTGGGGGAACAAGCGCAACGCGAAGGATTGTGCCTTAAGACGTCTCCGGAATCCCTGCGCAATGCGATCATTTGCTCGAAGTGCGCGCCCGTCTACCCGTCCTATTTCTGAGCGATTCCGCGACACTATCCCGTGAAGTTTTTCACCATCCTCGTTGAGTCGTGGTGCATCCGATGTAGAGTCTGGAGGTGCGCCCGCTGATCGGAGGACCGTATGAAATATGACGCCATTGTTATCGGCTCCGGCCAGGCCGGCGACCCCCTCTGCTTTCGCCTTGCGGACCTCGGATGGTCGGTCGCCCTGGTTGAGGAGAAAAACCTGGGAGGAACGTGCATTAACGTGGGATGCACACCGACGAAGTCTATGGTGCACCGCGCGCAGGTTGCGCATTACGCGCGAAACGCGGCGCGCTGGGGAGTGAACGTTTCGGAAGTCGCCGTGGATTTGGCCAAAATCGTGGCGCAAAAAGATGAGGTTGTGCTGAGCTTTCGCGGCGGCCTGCAGCGGCGCGTAGAGGAGCGAAAGAATCTTCGTCTTTATCGAAGCCGAGCGCGATTTGTTGCGCCGTATCAAGTCCAGGTCGGGGAGGAAATCATTGAGAGCGAAAAGATTTTCCTCAACACCGGCGGCCGCCCGCGCATTCCGGCGATTCCAGGATTGCGCGAAGTGCCCTTTCTCACCAACGAATCCATCCTCGAGCTCAAGGAGGTTCCCGAGCACTTGCTCGTTCTTGGCGGCGGCTACATCGGCCTCGAATTCGGGCAAATGTTCCGGCGTTACGGAAGCCGCGTAACCATCCTTCACCAGGGGGGGCAGATTGTGCCGAACGAAGATCCGGAAATTGCCGCCGAACTACAGAAAGCATTGGAAGGCGAAGGTGTGGAGATTGTCTTGAATGCCCGCACGGAAGCGGTGCGCGAGAAGCAGGATGGCGTCATTCTCTCTTGCAAACTTCCAGCGGGCGCGAGGGATATCAGCGGTTCGCACTTGCTCGTGGCCACGGGCCGCGTCCCCAATACGGATGATTTGGGTCTCGCGAAAGCCGGTATTGCCACCAATAAGGACGGATCGGTCAAGGTGAACGCGCGCCTGGAAACAAACCTGCCCGGCGTCTGGGCGCTCGGCGACTGCAAGGGCGGTCCGGCTTTCACGCATATCTCTTACAACGATTTTCAGATCGTGTACGGCAACCTCGTGGAAGGAAAGAACCTCAGCACCGAAAACCGGATGGTGCCGTATTGCGTGTTCACCGATCCGCAGCTCGGCGGCGTGGGTATGACCGAAAAGGAAGCTCGTGTCCGGGGTCACCAGCTCAAGATCGGAAGATGTCCGATGAGCTACGTCGCGCGGGCCATTGAGCGCGGAGAAACCGCCGGCCTGATGAAAATTGTTGTGGATGCGTCGAACGACCGCATTCTGGGAGCTTCGATACTCGCGTCCGAAGGCGGCGAACTGGTGCAAATTCTCGGGGCGGTCATGCTGGCGAATCAGCCGTATACGCTTCTGAAAGGGGCGATCTACATTCACCCGACGCTTGCGGAAGGGTTTTTCTTTCTGATGGAGGACGTCAAGCAGGCAAACTAGCCGCCCTCCCAATTCTCGAGCGGCGCCTCCTGTCGAAAGGATGTCCGCCGTAGCCGTCGAGAGAATCTTTCCGCAAGCGACTCTTCGGGTTGCTTTCGGCTAGCATCCGGCGGCCGGGTACCTCGCGTACTCAGGGTTATCGGGAAAAAACGAAGAAAAACCCCTCGGAAAAAGAGATCCAACCATGGACTGCAAACCTGTCGGTGTCACGAATTCCCGTGCCACACAAGCCCGCGTGAAAGTTCCCGTGTTGCAAGGCTTCGACGTTCTTGAAGGGGTCTTGGCTCGAAAGGAGCGTTTTTCGACGAGGAGCCAATGGCTTCGAAGAAACCACCTACCTGAAGGCGCCCGGTATGGCTCCTAGGACCGCCACGTCAGCGCAAGAAACGCGGCGTCGCCGGCGACCAAGGCTCAGCAGGAGGGGAATCGGAGCCGAGACCCGGAGCAATCTTCGCGATGCGCAAGCTGCGGAAGATCGTCGGCCAATACTCCTTGATGACATTGCCGCCAGCGGTGAAACCAAGCCG